>Ga0316222_1000778_pt1 | contig 45278 bp, 39 predicted proteins | sample TBH18011metaG_FD_206008 | JGI IMG/M metagenome (GOLD analysis project Ga0316222, IMG submission 206008) | Freshwater microbial communities from Trout Bog Lake, Wisconsin, USA - TBH18011 | ecosystem: Environmental > Aquatic > Freshwater > Lake > Hypolimnion/Profundal zone | place: USA: Wisconsin... | reverse complement strand
CCGGGATTTTAATCTCAGTTATACCTACACCTCAACAATCCTATATATGACAGCCTTTCTTGGGCTTTTTAGTTTTTAAATCACCAACCGGAACAGCATTGACTTATCAACCCAGCCCTTGGCAACAGGCGCTTGCCCAAGGATTTAACGACATAGAATCACTGTGCAAACATTTACAGATTACCCCGGACAGCTTAACCTTGCCGGCTGATTACAAAAACTTTCCGTTACGGGTGCCGCGCGGCTTTGTTGACTGCATGGAAGTCGGCAATCCGCATGATCCTTTGTTGAGGCAAGTGTTGCCGATAGCCGATGAACTGCGGGAGTATCCTGGTTATAGCCATGACCCGGTGGGCGATCTAGCCGCAGTCGCCGCCCCTGGCGTTATCCAGAAATATCATGGCCGGGTGTTGTTGATCATGACCGGCGCTTGCGCCATCCATTGTCGCTATTGTTTTAGACGCAATTTTCCCTACAGCGAATTACAGCTTTCCAGCCAGAAAATCCAACAGGCGATTGCTTATATCAGCGCAGACCCAACAATCAGCGAGGTGATACTCAGCGGCGGCGACCCCTTGCTGTTAAATGACGCAAAACTGGGCGACTTACTGCAACAACTGGCCGGCATTGAGCATTTAAAACGGCTGCGGATTCACAGTCGGCTACCGGTCGTGTTGCCGGCGCGCGTCACCCCTACCCTGTTGACGCATCTGACCGCAATCGGCAAACAAGTCGTTTTGGTCATCCATGCCAATCATCCTAATGAACTCAGCGAACAAGTCGGGATCGCTTGCGCCGGCCTGAAACAACACGGTATTACTCTGCTGAATCAAAGCGTGTTGTTGCAGGGGGTTAACGACGATGCAGAAACCCTGGTTAAACTGAGCGAGCAGTTATTTGCTTTGGGGATTTTACCGTATTATCTGCATCTATTGGATAAAGCCAGCGGTGTTGGGCATTTTGAGGTGGTGGAAGAGCGTGCTTTAGAGTTCGTGCAACATTTACAACAGACTTTACCCGGCTATCTGGTGCCTAAATTAGTGCGGGAGCAGGCCGGGGCGGCCTATAAAATGCCGGTTTTTAGATGGTAAGCCAGTTAATTACACTACCCCTCGCTATTCAGCACAATTTCATCCAACGTGGCGTGAAGCGCATCTTCCGCGCAAGATGCGCTTCACGCTTCCTATAACATTAATTTTCTTTGTATTGAATAATCACAAAACCCGGTCTGACCAATTCCCGATCTATCCATTTTTCAATATCAAATTCGTTTTTACAAATAGTGTCTATATAACCCCAATCAGGGTTATCCGACACTTCTACCGGTATTTCCTGACCTGCTTCCAATTGCGCGGCGGCAATTAAATAAGCACCTAAGTCGCTCAACAAAGTCTTTTGTTCGTTATTGATCATGATATTGACTCTTAAAAATGAAATGGAGCCTTATTGTAACTATTCAGCCGTCGTCTGCACCAGATGTTTGCTGATTACCGGCGGCAACTGGCTGGGAGCTTTAATTCTTAATTGTTTATTGATATTAAAGCGACCAAAAACCACCTCTATATCATTAACCGCCACCCCAAACTCCTTGGCTAAAAAACGCACCATGTGATCTGTAGCCTTGCCGGCAACCGGCGCCGCAGTGACGCTGATTTTAAGCTGATGGCCTTTGACTTTGCCGATGGCGTCTTGCTTGGCGCTGGGTGTGCCTAACACATTAAGCACCAGGGTGTCGCCATCCCAGCCGCAAAAATCGTTTAAGACCATGCCTTTACCGTTGTTTTGCGATTTTGGTTTTTTCACGCCCATCGCCTCCCCGCGAGATGATCTAGCGGAGCTTGGTCAAACGGCGCCATCATCATTTTTTCTGAATGTAAAAAATTTGTTTATCGGCTTCTTTGTGGATATACAACGGAATGTGTCCAGCCTGGGCCAGATAAACGCCAAAATCCAGATGCGCCGCCGGATCGGTGGCAATCACTTTTAACACTTTGCCGCTGTCTATCTCCATAATCGCTTTTTTAAGGCGCAATAAGGGCAGCGGACACTGCAAGCCGCTGGCATCCACTTCTAAATCAAATTCATTCATAATGTCGGTTTTTGTAACAGATGTTTAAGGCCATTTTCGCCCCTAAATGGCCTTATAATACCACCAAGCCGGAGAAAACAAACCAAGATGGATTATTTACCCTTATTTTTAAATCTCAAACAACAACCTTGTCTGGTGGTGGGCGGCGGCAACGTGGCACTACGTAAGATTGAGTTGTTAGCCAGGGCCGGGGCGCAAATTACCGTGGTTGCCCGCACCATCAATGCCGGCATCCATGCCGTCAGCGCCGAGTATGATTTAACGCTGAAACAAAAAGCTTTTGATAATAGCGATTTGGCCGGTATGCGGCTAGTGGTATCCGCCACCGAACTGCATCCGGTCAATATTGCGGTGGCTGAAGCCGCCAAACAACAAAATCTGCTGGTGAATGTGGTGGACGATCCGGCATTGTGCAATTTTATTTTTCCGGCCATCGTGGATCGTTCGCCGATTATCGCCGCGATTTCATCCGGCGGCGCCTCGCCGGTGCTGGTCAGATTATTGCGCAGTAAAATAGAAAGCCTGATTCCGGCGGCCTACGGCAAACTGGCGCTATTAGCCGAAAAATTTAGGCCTTTAGTCAAACAGCAAATTACCGATGCCGCACAACGGCGGATTTTTTGGGAAAACACGCTGCAAGGCAATATTGCCGAACTGGTGTTTGCCGGCAATCAGCCGGAAGCCGAAGCGCAGCTGCACAGCCAGTTGGAGCAAGTGCATAACGAGGTGCAACCGGGCGAAGTGTATCTGGTCGGCGCCGGCCCTGGTGACCCTGACTTGTTGACTTTCCGCGCTTTGCGGCTGATGCAGCAGGCTGATGTTGTGGTCTATGACCGGCTGGTATCCGCACAGATAGTGGATTTAGCCCGTCGCGACGCCCAAAAGATTTATGTCGGCAAACAGAGTAATTTGCATAGCCTGCCGCAGACCGAGATTAATCATTTATTAGCCGAGCTGGCTTTGGCCGGCAAGCGGGTGGTGCGCTTGAAAGGCGGCGACCCATTTATCTTTGGCCGCGGCGGCGAGGAAATTGAAACGCTGATTCAACAAGGCATTCGGTTTCAGGTGGTGCCGGGCATTACCGCTGCCGCCGGTTGCGCCAGTTATTCCGGGATTCCGCTGACGCATCGCGACCACGCTCAGTCCTGCCTGTTCGTGACCGGCCATCTTAAGGACGGCAGTATTAATCTGAACTGGCGGCAACTGACCGCCCCGGAGCAAACCGTGGTGATTTATATGGGGCTGGCCGGCTTGGCCTATATCTGCCGGCAACTGATCGCCCACGGCTTGCCTGCGACACATCCGGCCGCCATCATCCAGCAAGGCACCACCCCTAGCCAACGGGTACTGACGGGTACGTTGGCCGATTTGCCTGAACTTGCCGAACAAGCCGATCTTAAGCCGCCTACCCTGATTATTATCGGCACGGTGGTGAGCTTGCATAAGCAATTTTCCTGGTTTCAGCCGAGCTAAACAAAAAATACGCATATTCAACGGATATTTGTTTTTATAGGATGTGCTGAACAGAGTGAAGCGCATCTGTCGCGATTGATGCGCCTCCTTTTCTAGGCACATCCTATACAATTTATCTATTGGTGAATAGTTACAAAAAATACGCACATTCAACGGATATTGTTTTATGCTCTAGGCTCAATAACGATACCCAAGAGGTGCTGATATGAACAACAATTACAATAAAATCGGTTTTACCCTATTGCTGGGGCTGTTTGCCGCCCATGCCCATGCCGCCGATCCGGCCGCCGGCAAGGCTAAGGCCGCCGCTTGTCAGGGCTGTCACGGTGCGGCGGGCATCAGCAGCAATCCGCAGCAGCCCAATCTGGCCGGCTTAAATGCCTTTTACATCGAAAACCAATTAAACAATTTTAAAGCCGGCAGCCGCGATAATCCCGTCATGAAAGCCATTGCCGCCGGTTTGAGCAAAGAAGAGATTGAAAATCTGGCTGCTTATTTTGCCGGCTTGCCGGCCGGTTCAGCAGGCGGCGATGCGGCCCTGGCCGCTGCCGGTAAAGACAAAGTGGCAATGTGTATGGGTTGTCATGGCGAAAAACTGCATGGACAAGGACATGTGCCGGGTCTGGCCGGTCAACAACCGACATATCTTGATAAACAGTTACATGACTTTAAAGCCGGAACGCGGCAAGCCGGGCCGATGAGCGCCATTGCCAAAAGTCTGGCTGATGGGGATATTAAAGAGATGACGGCTTATTTGGGGTCGTTGAAGTAAAAACGATTCAGCTGCGGGGGTTGATCGAGTGGAGATAACGGAATTGCGCCGGTTATCTCCACTCGATCGCAGGGCGCATTTTATTCAATTAAACCTTGAGGTAAAGTTACTGGTAAAATTAAGCGCGGTCAAACAGGAGCATAACTATGAGTAGCACTATTCACGCAGAAGTGCCTGACCAACTATTGCAGCAGGCACAAACGCTGGTACAGCAAGGTTGGGCCGGTAACGTTCAAGAAATTGTTATCGAGTCTCTGCGGCGATATTTAGAATCGCATCAAGGTGTTTTAACAGAAGCGCTCATTCAAGATGACGTTGAATGGGGTTTACATGGCGAAGACTAACCCCACGTTAGTTGTCGCCGACTCAGGACCGCTGATCCACTTGGACGAACTTAACGCGCTTGATGTATTAAGTGATTTTAACGCAGTTCTAGTGCCAAATGCTGTTTGGCTTGAGGTTGAGCATCATCGTCCTCAAGCTTTAAAAAATAAGAAAATAAAATTAATAAGACAAACAACGCCTCCGGTGGTTGAGCAAATCAGAGCAATGGCGACATTGTATGCATTGCATCAAGGCGAACGCGAGGCCCTGACACTGTGCTTAACGAATAATATTAAGCTTTTGATCACCGATGATACTGCAGCCCGTTTAGCAGCTAAAAGCTTAAACATTGCAGCGCATGGCACAATAGGTTTGTTAATCCGTTCCGTTAGACAAGAATTACGTTCAACATCAGAGGTTTTAACGCTTTTAACTGCAATTCCTCAAAAATCAACATTGCACATCCGTCCGAGTTTGTTAAATGACGTAATCGCAAGACTTAAAACGGAGTGGGAATTTTAATTATAGATGCTGAACAGCGAGAATGGTGAAATAATAGAAGTCAACCTGGAAAAGTTGATCGGTACTTATGTTGCAAAAGATGCCTTAAACACTGCAAGTATAGACCAAGAGTGGGGCTGTCTAGAATTTAATAACGGGATGGCTGATATAGAGCCGAAAACGTTGTATGAATTTGTAACTGCTTACCATTGTAAACAGGCCGCTTGATAGGTTCAAGACTAGCAATCAGGGCAAACGCATTGCCCAGCCGCAACAATGCGTTTGCCCTGTGAAAAACTGCTGTAAGTAGATAAGCTGATCTAGTAATATATTACTCGGAGAAAAATAGACGTAACATCGTTTTTGCGAGTTTTTTAATGACTTATTAGTAAGCTCAACAAGAAAGATGCAAGATTTTGAGCGCCAACCCTGTCCGATTAGATGAGGATATTTTTGACTACATTCAATCGCATTTTATAAATGTACCCCCTTTAGGCATTCCTGCCAGCGCTGGTTTAAATGTTGGATATAAAACGCCGGATAATTACTTCATTAATTTAGGTGTTTCTCAATATAAACTGATTTTTGGAGAAATACCTTTAGATGGTGTGATCGACATATCAAAAATCCCTGTCTCCGAATCAGGGATAGAGCTAAAGGTCGATATTAATAGTAGACCTTTGTTAAGTCTTGGATATAAAACAGAAGGCGCTGCTAGCGTAATTTTGGAAAAAGCATTTGGTTTTTTGGATAATGATGCAGATAATTTTATGGGTATACATCAATGAAGACTACTCTGATAGAAAGCAATTCATTAACATTATCTACAATTCAACCAGAATTTTTCGCGAAAATAGCTCTTCAGACAGCGACTTTCTATTTCGTTCGGTACCTGGTGATGGTTTAAAATCATATGTTGTTACTTCAACACAGACTAAAGTCATTCGTGATAACTTTAATAAATATGTCGATAATCATCAAAAAGATATTGCTATTTTGAGTTCAGTAATTTATTGGCAAAAAAGAACAATAGACTTTCAAGCATTGCATACGGCGTTTTTACTGAACTCGATATCCGAAGAGGATTTTGAACAAGAAGCCGAAAAATTTGCCATCCGTCAACACAGGGTTAATCCTGAAACCATAGCGTTTTTTATCGATAGACTAGATAATTTGTTAGAGATTGATTTCGATACATCCGATTACGCGGATTATTTCAAATGTACGCCCAAAAATGTTCTTGAAGGATTAAGGCTATTACTAAAAGAGAGTCACACAAATAAGCAGCCATTGGTAACAGATATTCAGGCAAGACATCCTGAAATCGTTCAAATCATAAATCCTATCTATAACACGGATAGCGATAATTAGGGCCATAGGATGTGATGAACAGCGTGAAGCGCATCATTAGCGAACGGTGCGATTCGTACTCAGCATCACCCAAAAATTTCCGTCAAAAAGTTTTGCATGGCTTGCCAGGAACGTCTGTCAGCCGTTGCTTGATAAACGGTGCCGAAAGCGGGATTATCGGCCAGCGGATTGGTGAAGGCATGCATAGTGTTGCCGTAGCTGTGTATTTGCCAGTCCGCACCGGCGTTAGTCAGTTCGGTTTGCAGCGCCAGCACTTGCTCCGGCCTGACCATAGGATCATCATGGCCGTGCAGCGCCAGCACTTTGGCTTTAATTTTAGGCTGCGGAATATTATCCGGCGCGCCGAACAAACCATGAAACGCTATCACGCCACGAATATCCACGCCGGTTCGGGCTAAATCCAGGGCGCACAAGCCACCAAAACAAAAACCTATCGCCGCGATCCGCTGCTCGTCGGCCCACGGCATTAATTTAACCGTGGCCAGCGCGGCATGTAGCCGTTTTTGCAACTTGGCTCTATCTGCCATAAAAGGCTGCATCAGTTTGGCGTTTTCTTCTATAGAAGTACCCAGCACACCTTGTCCATACATATCGGTGGCAAAGCCTAAATAGCCTAGTTCAGCGAGTTTTTTGGCTTTATCGGCGACAAATTCATCCCGACCCGCCCAGGCGTGATGAATTAATACTACCGGTCGCCGACCGGAAATGTCGGCATCGTAAGCAAAAAAACCTTCCAGCACGGTATCGCCATCCAGATAAGCAACGGTATTGGAAACGATAGTCATGATACAACGCCTGCTTGCTGCAAATTTTTTAAAAAACCTGCCGAAGCGGCTTCTACCATATCCAGCACCCGATCAAAACCATACGCGCCACCATAATAGGGATCGGGCACTTCCCGGGTATTTAGCTGGCTGGCATAATCCAGCAAGTAAGCCACTTTATGCTTAAATTCCGCCGGACATGCTTGATCAATCACCTGAAAATTTTCGTCGTCCATCACCAGAATGTGATCGAATTCGACAAAATCCTGCTGTACAAATTTTCTGGCCCGCAGATGCTTGAGTTCTATGCCTCTATCCCGCGCCGCCTTTTGCGCTCTAAGATCCGGGGCGTCACCGACATGATAGGCATGGGTGCCGGCTGAGTCGATCTCAAAAAAATGGCTGAGGCGCTGCTGTTCCACCAAAGCGGTGAACACACCTTCAGCGGTGGGGGAGCGGCAGATATTGCCCATACAAACAAATAATACTTTAATCTTGCGCATATTTTAATGATGATATTGGGGCGGATTAACAACTAAAAAACCGGAAAAAAAGCCGCGTCACAGAGCTGTTCTAATGTCCAGGGACAAACCGCCGGAAAAATAGATTGATGCAAACCTGTTTCATGAGATGCTTTAAGAACGGCATGTTCATAAGCGTCGGCAATAATGCTGAGCAGCTCTGTTTTTAAACCGGGATTTTGCTTAAGAATTTTTTGAAACATTAAGCGTTGTTCATCAATGGTAAATTTCCAGCTATTGCCACGGCGTTCAGACTGATATTGCCATTTAAGCAAATGTTGCAGTAAAACCGACAACCGACTTTCCAGCGCCCGCTTTTCACTTCTGCCCATGGTTTCAACCTCTTCAATCAAGTTTTCGATATCGAGTTCCGCCAAACGACCGGCCCGCAGTAAAGCCGCTTGCTCTTGCGTCCATCCATAAAAATCGGCTTGGTAGTTAATCATCAGTATTCACCTGGTGAGTTGTTGTTTAACCTAAATTAAAGCTTACTGCAGAACCTGTTTTTTTGCCACCTCGTCACGCAAGTAAACCGGCATGGCCTGCTCGACAGGCACCGCCAAACCTTGGGCAAAACCATATGCCCCAAGTTGCGCCACGGCGGCGGCTCTGGGCCAGATCTCGCTGTCTATGCCTTGCAGTTGGTTCGCCAAACGATTGCTCAATACTTGCTGATACACGGCCCAGCCGGAACCCACGCCAAACCCCAAGCCGTCGGGAAATATCACCTCGCCAGCCGGCGTCACCACTTCCTGACCCAGCAGCTCGGCCAAGCCTAGCGGATTACGTTGATAAACGCCCCAAAAAATCTCCGCCATCCGGGCATCCATTGCGGTAAACGACAGCTGGGCCTGCGGGTGATGATTGAAAAAATCCTGGGCTATCGCCGCCAGTGTCGAGACCGGCACTACCGGCAAATCCGCGCCAAAGGCAATGCCTTGCACCACGCCGCCGGCGATTCTAACCCCGGTAAACGAACCAGGGCCTCGACTGAGGGCCAGTGCATCCAATTGTTGCGGCCGCAGCTGCGCTTCAGCCATTAACTGATCGATCATCGGCAAGATCAATTTGGTATGTTCTCTAGGCGCGACGGCAAATTTTTCCTGAATATCGCCGTCAATAAACAGTGCTGCCGAACAAGCATCGGTTGAGGTTTCAACCGCTAAAATTTTCAAGATGTTTCCTCTATCGCAAAAAAACGCTGCACATCGGCAATATCGCGGCTGCGCTGCATGGCCGGTACGCTGTCTAAAAACAATTGCCCATAACTGCGCTTTAACAGTCTGGGGTCGCAGACCATCAACACGCCACGGTCATTAACATCACGAATCAAGCGCCCCACCCCCTGCCGCAACATAATGATGGCGCTGGGTAATTGATGTTCAAAAAATGGATTGCGGCCCTGTTTTTCTAAAGTGCTGAGCCGGGCTTTTAATACCGGATCACCAGGCGAGGCAAACGGTAATTTATCGATAATCACGCAGGATAAGGTATCGCCGCGCACGTCCACCCCTTCCCAAAAACTGGCGGTGGCCAATAATACCGCATGACCCAGTTCCTTAAACTGCTCCAGCAATACCCCTTTGGAACGGCTGCCTTGCACCAGCAAAGGATAATCAATTTTGCCTTCTAAGAGCTGCGCCGCACGTTGTAAAGCCCGATGACTGGTAAACAGGAAAAAGGCCCGCCCCCGGCTGGCAACCAGCACCGGCAGCACAAAATCAATAATTTTGTCGGTAAATTCAGGATCATTGGGCTGCGGCAAGCCGCGCGGATGATAAAACAAGGCTTGCTTGGGGTAATCGAACGGGCTTTCCCAACTTTGACTCAGCGCACCGTGCAAACCCAGATTATTGGCAAAATGCGCAAAGCTGTTGGCGACACTTAGCGTAGCGGAAGTAAAAATCCAGGTGGCTTTATGTCGCTGCATAAACTTACTAAATTCTTTGGCAATATCCAGTGGCGTCCGATTGAGGGTAAAGGATTTATTAAAGGTTTCAAACCATTTTATCCATTGGCCGTCTTGATCTTTAATCAATATTTCCAGCTGTTCGTCCAGCTCTTGAGCTCTATCAAAACAAGATTCCAGGCCTTTGCTGCGCACCGAGGCCTTTTCCAGGTGCCGATTTAAATTTGCCAGCTGAATTTGCAGCGTTTCCAGCGCGCCGCTGATCTTAGGATTGCTTTCTATCTCTTGCCAATCGCCGCGGCGCATTTCCACGCCAAAAGCCAGCCGCATGTCCTTAACTTCCAGCTTTAAGTCCTCGCAAGCCGTGCGCAGATCCGGCATATCCTTGGCATCGGTTAAATACTCGGCAAAGCTATCATCGGCTAAATCGATTAATTGCTTGCCGGTGATGGTAACGCCTAAAAAATTGGAGGCAATATCGGCCAATTGATGGGCTTCATCAATAATCACCACCTCGGCATTCGGTAATAATTCACCGAAACCGGTTTCGCGGATAGACCAGTCCGCACACAGTAAATAATGATTAACCACTACAATATCGGCTTCCAGCGCTTGTTTGCGGGCCTTAGTTAAAAAACACTCGGCATAATCCGGGCAATCCTGCCCCAAACAGTTGTCGACAGTAGAGGTAGCGTGAAACCAGACCGGGTCGCCATCGTGCACATCGGCCACTTCGGAAACGTCGCCGGCTTTGGTGCGCTTAGACCAGGCTTTGATTTGCGCCAGCGCGGTCGCTTCTTCCTGACTGTAACCAAAAGCAGTGTTTAATGCCTGATCCAGCCGATAGGTGCAAAGATAATTGGCGCGGCCTTTCAGCAAACTGGCTTTAAACGGTTTATTACTTAAAACTTGGCGAATTAACGGCAGATCTTTATTGAATAATTGATCCTGCAGATTTTTGGTGCCGGTGGAGACAATGACTTTTTTACCGGACAATAAAGCCGGAATCAGATAGGCAAAAGTTTTGCCGGTACCGGTGCCGGCTTCGGCAATCAGGTTTTGCCGACTGTCGATGGCGTAGCCAATTTTTTCCGCCATATCAATCTGGGCCCCGCGCGGCGAATAGCCGGACACGATTTGCGCCAGCGCCCCGTCGCTGCCGAAAACTTCTGCGAGTTCAGTGACTGCCATGGCGGTTTAATCCGGCGTTAACCTGCCTATCCTTATCGACCAAAAAAACTTTCCGCTTTAGCTTTGGCGTCTTTTGCCCCTTGATAGTTATGCTGAACTTTACGCGCTTCAGCAATTAGCAACCAGCTTTTGCGTTTTAAATCCAGATTGCCGCCGGCCAACAGCGCGGCTTTACCGGCCAGTTCTTCAGCTTGTTGCAATTTGGATTGTTTAAAGCGCAGCTGCGCCAGCTTGTAGGTGATGGTGGGGTTACGCGAGTCTATCCGCAAAGCCCGCTCCATATCCACCACCGCAGAATTAAGGTCGCCTTTATTGCGGTTACGGTCTGATTCACTGACCAGCGCCACCACTGCCGGCGAGGTGCCGGCCGGTATAGAGGCGTCTTCCAATTTAATCGCCACCGGCATGGCGGCGGCATTGGCCGCTGATCCTGCCGGCGTGGTATTGGCGCTGATCATGCCGCTTGAATTATCGGCCGGCGGCGTTGCCACAGTACCGGCCGCAGACTGGGGTTGAGTTTGCGGCTGGGGTTGAGATTGGAGCTCGGCAGGCGCAGTAATGGCTTGATCATGAAAAGCCGGCACATTGGCTTCATCCTTAAAATTGCCGGGAGAGTTATCAATCGCAAAAGTAGTTGGCCCCGGTGTAACGACTGCAGGTTTTTTGACAGTCGGTTGAGCGGCTTGAGCCACCGCTTTTTTAGACGGTGCTTTAACCACGGCTTTGGGCTGTGGTGGGGACTCGAACATGCCGCAACCGGTTGACAATAAAAGCAGCGGCAATATCAGCAATAGGGATTTATGTGTCATCAACAAATCTTAAATACGACGAGAAATTAAAACAGTCTGCAGTTTGAGCCAGCAATCTGATTGTAAAAGGTGGATATATCGTGAACGCTATTTTGCATTTTAGTGTAAATAGTCACGCATTACAAACCCGGCTGCGGTAGTTAGGCATTTACTGTATTTCCATCGCGAACTTAACTGTTTGATCGCCATTGAATTGAAAATCGGGTTGCCTGACAATTTTAACAAGAAATAGGATTACAAATTTTGTAACTGTTTAGCGTAAATAGGCAGGCTGTAGGATGCGCCGACGCGGTAAGCGCATCAACCGCGAACGATGCACTTTACGCTGTTCAACACACCTTAATAACACTGATAGGCTGGGTCTACGAGGAAAGCTTTGCTAGGGAAAAGCACTGATTGATTAGGCGTTTCCCTAAAAACTCTCTTCGAGAAGATGCTCCCGAATCACGGCTTCCTCTTCTGTCACCAGATTTTTATCCAGGGAAGCACTTACCATTTCCAAAACATGATGATTGAGTTCATTACGCAACAGGCCTAAAAAAGACGGAGCCGCTATTAAAATCAGCTTTTCATATTCATGCTGAACACGGGCGTGATCGAGTTTTTCAGCGATTAATTTGGCAAAAAGCATCGCCTCATGTTGTTTGACATCGGTTGGCGCTGCAAAAGAATGGCCTCCCTCGCCGTGACTGCCTGAAATTCCGCCTTGCCGGTCACTAACATCATCCTGGCTAAGCAATCTGCCTTCCGAATGGATAATGTCGTTAATTTCGGTTAACGGCTCATTTCGGCCTGCCATCAAGAAAAAGCGCACTTTGCAACTGTCAGCTACTACTACCCAAGTGGTTAACATGATTACCTCCAAAAATTAAGCTGTTAACGCATAGTCAAGACGTTTTTTTCAAGGCACTTTAATAGTCTAATTATTCATGGAAAACACCCATAACACTAGATCTGGAAGGCCTGATAAATCTAACGCTATCATATCATAATTAATTGAATTATTATGATTCTTACCTGACACTAATGATAAACTTATTACGCGGAACAATAAGAAATCCGAACCGGAGAAATAGCGGGTAAATCCTATCAACGCCATGCATTCGTTCAAAGTCGCAAGACAGTAACCGGGTTAAAAAATGGCAAACATTACCGACAGCAAAGCCCTGATTGACGCACTACTCGACCGGAAAGCCTATCCGCACGCTGTCGGCAAGATACGCATGTTGGAAACGCATATTTCCTGGGTGTTATTGGCCGGCAAATATGCCTATAAAATCAAGAAGCCAGTCAACTTGGGCTTTCTCGATTTTAGCGAACCGGCAAAACGCCTATTTTATTGCCGGGAGGAAATCCGTCTCAATCAGCGGCTGGCACCGCAACTCTATCTGGATGTCATTGCGATTGGCGGACATCCCTTGCAGCCGGTATTCGGCGCAGAACCGCCATTGGAATATGCTATCAGGATGCGGCGCTTTTCCAACGCCAAGTTGCTGAATAATCTGATCACAAAAAATCAGCTGACGGGGGAGCATATTGATAGTCTGGCGGCAACCATTGCCCGCTTTCATGCCGTTCTACCGCCTGCATCCGCCGATGACGGCTATGGCCAACCACTGACCATTGCCGCGCTGATGCGACAAAATTTCCAGCAAATCGCCAAACTACCGGTCACCCACGATGCCTCCGCCGATTTGAACCTGGAAAAATTGCGCATCGATACCGAACAGGAGTTTTGCGCCTGCCTAGCTTTGTTTCAACAACGTTTTCAAGCCGGATTTATTCGGGAATGTCATGGCGATTTGCATTTGGGCAATATCGTTTTGCTGGATAACGTACCAACGCCTTTTGACGGTATCGAGTTCGACGGCCAATATCGCTGGATAGATACCATCAATGAGATAGCGTTTCTGATAATGGATTTGCAACATCGCGGCCGTTCTGACCTTGCCTACCGCTTTCTCAATGGCTATTTGGAAATCAGCGGTGATTACCACGGACTCGCCCTGTTAAAATTTTATTTGAGCTATCGGGCCATGGTGCGCGCCAAAATCGCCGCGATACGCCTTAGCGAAAATCCATCGGCATCACTAGCCGGCGAGTGTAGCGCCTATCTGAAACTGGCTGCGGCTTGTTTAGTCAAACGCCGTCCGGCTCTGATTATTACCCATGGTTTACCCGGCTGCGGCAAGACCACGGTCTCGCAACATTTACTGGAACAACGGCAATTAATCCGTATCCGCTCCGATGTCGAACGCAAACGGTTATTTGGTTTAAATCCACTGCAAACCAGCGGCTCTAAACCGGGCAGCGGCATCTATGATCCGCAGGCCGGCGAACAGACCTATCGGCATTTAGCGGAACTTGCGCGGCATCTGCTGAATCAGGGATATCCGCTGATCGTCGACGCGGCTTTTTTAAAACGCAGCCAACGCCTGTCTTTTCAAATGTTGGCGCGCGAACTGGGAGTGCCTTTCCTGATTTTATCCGTGCAATGCGAGGCCGGACTGTTGCGGCAACGCATCGAACAGCGCTGCCGGCTCGGCCAAGATGCATCGGAAGCCGATCTTGCGGTGTTAGCTTATGCCCAAAGCAATGCAGAACCTTTGCAAAGCGATGAACTTGAAACAACCTTGATTTTCAACAACAACGACGGCAAGCCGGACAATGGTGAAAATCGAAAGCTGTTGCAGCTCTTGGATCAATTTTTAAGCAAAGCAGAAAAATGACGGAATTCATGCGCGCCATGCTTCTGGATAAAACCGGAAATCCACTTCGGCAAGCCCAAGTGCACCGACCTGTCTGCGGCGAAGACCAAGTATTATTGAAAATTCGAGCTTGCGGAGTCTGCCGTACCGATTTGCACATCATCGACGGCGAACTGAGCCCCGGCAAGTTACCGTTGATACCCGGCATGAAATCGTCGGAATTGTGGTCGAAAAACGTAGAATAGTTACTGTTTTTTATCTTGATAAAAAACTATAATTTTTATTACAAAATATTCGATAATCGATGTAATAAATCGGCCAAATACTAAATATATCGGCACCGCTAAAACTAGAGAAGCTGAAAAATAAACAGCAAAGTTCTCATATATCTCAAATACAGTAACATAAACATTTTCTTTATATGTTATAAAAATCCAACAAATAAATATCACGCCCAAGCAAAATGTAAATGAGAAAAACTTTATTGCTTTTAAAAAATCAACATATAGCATATACTTAAAGAACACCTTATAGTTCTAATAATTTTTTCCTGATTACCTACATGCCTCAGCTAATTTAGCATTCCATCATCGAAGCTGTCATTCCAGCAGGGATTGCTGGAATCCAGACTCCATGGATGGTTTTGGTCTAGCCGTCCATGGCACTAGATACCCGCTTCCCGGCGGGTATGACGACTTAGCTGAAGCTGTCGCATAAGTTTGTATTCCCAGCAAAACCGCTAGTAATACAGCAACTGCAACAGGAATATATTCACTTTTCATTATTTCTCTCTTAGGCTGTGTCAATATGTTTCAATCAGCGGTGCTTCGAACCATCCCTGGAGTCTGAGTTCCGGCAATCCCTGCCGGAATGACGGCTTTAGCTGAGGTATCTTGCTAATTAGATACCGAATTGATTGAAACTTATGGATAATCAGGTAGAAATTTAATATCCAGTGGTTATTTCATTAGCGACTATTGAATTTCTATGGTTTTTCTTTTACTTATTTCTGTTTTTGGAATAGATATTTTCAATATACCATCCTTAAACTCTGCTTTAGCATTTTCACTGTTGATCTCTGCAGGTAAGGAAAATGTGCGTTGAAATTCTCCGCGCGTAATTTCACGGCGAAAATATTTACCTTCTTCTTTTTTCTCTTCCTTGGCGGACGCGCTGATCGTAATGGTTTGATTATTGATGGAGACATTCAAATCTTCTTTTTTAATGCCCGGTAAAGCAGCCTGAACTTCTATTTCATTATCCTGTTCGATAATATCAACTTTTGGAAAACCTTTTTCGATGCTTAGAGGAAAATTCCACTCCAATAAACGAGGCCATTTTCGCAATAAAAAGTCATCAAAGATGTCTTCAAACTCATCAAATGAGATCAAACTGCTCGCCGGCGATTTTGATACTAATTCTGAACCTTTTTCTTGATTGCTGATTTCCATGATGTGCTCCTGGTAATTTTTAAATCAGCGCTAAGCTCGCTGAAGACTGTAAAAACTCTCGTTCAGCCTCAAACCAGTCATCCAGTTCATGACCCGGCTCAAAATTTCTACTTTGCGCTTTGAAATAGGCGATTTCGGCAATTTTGGCATCATAATCCGGAAGCACTATTGGATTACCGGATTCGGTAATGTCTGTTTTATGTTGCGTTTTGACTGATGAACTCATAACTAACCTCAATGTTTTGTGGATTTAATTCACATAAGCGGTACAATACTTAGCATTCTTATAAATTTTCATGGCCAGAAACTAACGGCTGACCCAAGAGTTCTGTCAAGGCCGCAAGACGAATGAATCCACAGCGTACTCTTGTGAATTATCCCTATATCCTAACCTGCAACTCTATCGTACCAGCTCAATTGTTTTAAACAATCCGTATAAATACCTAATTAAGGTGGTTGAACCTAATGAACGGCTTGAAACCGGGAGCCCTAAGTCGACAATTTTGTAAAAGTCAAATTGTGCTTAACGGCAAATTGACTGAATAAGTCTATGTGACGGCGCTATGCGCTTACGATATAATTAATCTGGATGTTATAGTTACAATGAATCAAGGGCCCCCTTTGAAAGATACCACCCCACCTATCATTGTCGGAATCGGAGCTTCCGCCGGAGGCCTGGAAGCGTTGGAACAGTTTTTCAGTCATATTCCAGCCGACTGCGAAGTGGCTTTTGTCGTGATACAACACCTTAACCCCATTCAGAAAGGCCTGTTACCGGAAGTGCTACAACGGATTACACCAATGAATGTCAGTCAGGTCAGTGATGGTATGAAGGTAAAACCGAACTGCATCTATGTTATTCCACCCAACAAAGATCTTGCTATTGCGCATGATAAATTATTTTTATCAGAGCCTAAAGCCGCACGGGGGTTACGGCTACCTATCGACTTTTTCTTCAAGTCGTTGGCGGATGCTCAACATAAACGAGCAATTGGGGTAATCCTATCGGGCATGGGCTCCGACGGTACCCTGGGATTGCGTGCCATCAAGGAAAATGCCGGGATGACCTTTGTACAATCGCCGGACTCTGCCAAGTTCGATGCCATGCCGCGCAGTGCGATTGATAACGAGCTGGCTGATATCGTGGCCCCCCCACCAGAACTTTGGGGTCAAATAGCCACCAGCTTAACACATCATTTGCCGGGCAATCATAAGGACTCCACACCAAATATAGCGCTTAAATCGCCAACTGCACTGGAACAAATCGTTACTTTACTGCGAGAAAGAACAGATAACGACTTTTCTCTGTACAAAAAGAACACTATTTATCGACGTATAGAACGACGAATGGGCTTGCACCAAATTGACACCATTGCCCATTATGCAAGTTATCTGGCTAAAAATACGCAAGAACTCGATTTGCTGTTCAAAGAATTACTGATCGGAGTCACCAGTTTCTTCCGCGATGCGGCAATTTGGGAAGCGCTAAAAACCAGCGTCATTCCGGCATTATTAGCCGAATATCCGGTCGGTAAAGACATGCGCGCCTGGGTGCCGGCCTGCTCTACGGGCGAAGAAGCTTACTCACTAGCGATTATTTTCAAGGAAGTATTAGCGCAAAGTTCGCTCCATCCACGATTTAAGTTACAAATATTTGCCACTGATCTTGACGCGGACGCCGTTGCCAGAGCCAGAAGAGGCGTTTATCCGGCGAATATCGCCGCCGACGTATCGCCTGAACGACTCCTCCGGTTTTTTATTGCCGAAGACAAGGGTTATCGAATCAACCAAGAAATTCGCGAAATGGTGATCTTCGCCCAGCAAAACATTATCGTCGATCCGCCTTTTACTAAACTGGATCTGCTCTGTTGCCGTAATTTGTTGATTTATTTCAGCGCGGAATTACAAAAAAAACTCATCCCGCTGTTTCATTACGCACTAACCGGTCGCGGCGTTTTGCTGCTCGGCAATGCGGAGACTATAGGCGATTATAGCGCGCTGTTTGAGCCTCTTGACAAGCATACGCGACTCTATCGGCGCATCGAACGTACGCCGGCAAGAGCCTTTATCGATTTTCCGACCAAGCACTTCTCGACAACCTCTATGACTCAGCACGAATCCGAACCCACGAAATCAGGGTTTAATCTGCAAAATCAGATTGATCAATTCATCCTGCAAAATTATTCCCAACCAGCCGTGGTGGTCAATACCGAGGGCGATATTCTTTATATCAATGGCCGCACCGGTAAATATCTGGAACCGGCTGCCGGCAAGGCCAATTTAAATGTATACGCCATGGCCCGCGAAGGCTTGCGCTATGAAATTGCCGGCGCGTTAACCAAAGCTCAGCATCAAATTGAAGCCGTGCATATGCACGGTTTAACGGTGGAAACCAATGGCGGCAGGCAAATCCTAAATCTTACGGTTCAGGCGATTATGCACCCCAAAGAATTATCCGGCATGTTGATCGTTGTGTTTAGCGATCAACCGACACCACCAGCACGCAGGCGTTTGCACAAATCAGCAAACACCGATGTACTCGCTTTGCAAGCCGAATTGCAACAAGCCCGGGAAGAGTTACAAACCCTTCGAGAAGAAAGGCAAACTTCCCAGGAAGAGCTCAAGTCATCTAATGAAGAACTACAATCGACCAATGAGGAATTGCAGTCCACCAACGAAGAGCTAACCACGTCAAAAGAGGAGATGCAATCCTTGAACGAGGAGTTACAGATAGTGAATGCTGAACTGCAAGCCAAGGTGAATGACCTGTCGTGGATCAATAACGACATGAAAAATCTACTCAACAGCATGGAGATCGCCACCATATTTCTGGACAATACCTTGAATATTCGGCGCTTTACCAATCATGCGGTTCACCTGTTTAAACTGATCAGTACCGATGTGGGCCGACCATTGTCCAACATCGTTACTGATCTGGACTATCCCCAATTACACCTTGATGCACAGGAGGTACTGCGTACCTTGGTCTTTATAGAAAAGCAAGTCAAAACCCATGATGACCGCTATTTTAAAGTTCGCATTATGCCCTACCGTACCCAAGACAATGTGATTGATGGCGTGGTTATCACTTTTATCGACATCACCGAAACCAAACTGCTGGAGTTGCAATTAAGTAAGGGCAACGGATGACAAAAATTGCGTTTATCAATATTATCGAAATAGACGGATTATAAAATGCCGACCAACAAATCACTTAGCCGCGCAGAACTACGCAAAAACGCGGAACAGGAAATGCAGGCTCATGCGGATGAATTCAATGATCCGCTAATGACTGATGAAAAAAGGCTATTGCACGAACTGCAAGTCCATCAAATTGAATTGGAAATGCAGAATGAGACTTTGCAGGAAACCCTGATCAAGGTTAATGAAGAACACTCTAAAGCCGAACAAGCGTCCAGTATTCTCAAGGCATTGATAGATGTATGCTTTGATGGCTACTGCGTCCTGGATTTGGCCGGCAATTTTCAGCAGGTCAACGCGGCTTATGCGAAAGTGAGCGGTTATTCGGTAGAAGAACTGCTAAACATGCATATCAGCCAATTGGAAGCAAACGCAGGACCTGAACAAGTAAAAGCACACATAGCAAGGATTATTGAACAAGGGTATGACTTATTCGAAACACTACACCGTCATAAAGACGGGCAACTCATTGATATGGAAGTTTCCGCGGCTTACCTGGCAGAATTTGAACAATTTTGTTGTTTTTGCCGTGACATTAGTCAGCGCAAGCAAGCTGAAGCACAACTCAACGCCATTTTTAACGCCTCACTGGAAGGCATTATTTCTATCGACTTATACAACATCATTGTTTCCGTCAATCCCGCAGTAGAAACTATTTTGGGTTACAAGCAAGAAGAACTGATAGGGTGCAATCTCAGTAAACTGATACAGTCATTACCTAAATGCAGAAATCAATGCAGTAGTTTACCCAGTGCAGCACAGCCTGTTGCTGAAATTATAGAAATTGAAGGCAGGCATAAAAATGGTTATTTAGTGCCTCTGGAACTATCAAGAACCCAGTATACGATTAATAATTCTTGTTATTTTGTTGTTATTATGCGTGACATCAGTCTGCGCAAACAACGGGAACAGCAAGATAAAGCCCATTTAGACGAACTGGCTCATATCACCCGTATTGGATTAATGGGCGAAATGGCCTCAGGTATTGCGCATGAAGTCAACCAACCTTTGACTGCGATAAGCAATTATACACAGGCCAACATCAATCTCATTAACTCTGAATACTATGATATGGCCGATATTTTAGATATTTTATATAAAATTCAGCGGCAGGCTTTAAGGGCGGGACAGATCATTCATCGAATGCGGGAATTCATCAAATTTAAACCACAGCAGCGTTCAAGCGTTGAAATTAATGCTTTGATTCACGATGCCGTCAATCTATGTGCTGATGACATTAAACAAAACAGCATTAAACTAACGCTTGCCCTTGAAAAAAATCTACCACCTATCAACGCCGACCATATCCAAATTGAACAGGTGTTGATTAACTTGATCAAAAACAGCATTGATGCCTTGCAAAGCTTACCTGAAAATCGGTCACGTCAGTTAAGCATTCAAACTCACTTGGTCGATGATCATGCTATAGAAATCAGCGTAAAAGATAATGGGCCCGGAATCCATCAAGAACAACAGCTTAAAATATTGACGCCCTTTTACACGACTAAAAAGGCTGGCATGGGGATGGGGCTATCCATCTGTCGCTCACTGATTGAAGCCCATCATGGTAAACTGCAATTTAATAGTCAACCAAGGAAAGGTACAGTTTTTTATTTTACATTGCCGACACGGACAAAAGACCATGCAGTTTGAATCTTACTACGATGCGGTAATCTATTTGGTTGACGATGAACCTATAATACTTGATTCACTGGCTATTTTGCTGAAAACAACGCGATTAAAAACCGTAAGTTATAAATCAGCAGAAGATTTCTTAAATAATTATTGCCCAAACCAAGCAGGCTGCCTGGTTCTGGACTTGAAAATGCCGATAATAAATGGCCATGAATTGCAGCATGAATTGTCCGAAAGAAATATTCGTATTCCCATCATTTTTATCAGTGGTAACGCTAAAATACTCGATGCGGCGAACGCATTCAAGGGCGGTGCGGTGGATTTTCTTGAAAAGCCTTTTGATCCTAATCAATTAATTGAATGTATTTTGAGCGCTATTAAAAAAGATATTGAAAATAGAAAGCAACAACTTGAAAAAGAAAAAACACAAGAATTATTTAATAGTTTAAGTATAAGAGAAAAAGAAATTCTGCTATTAATTGTTAATAACTATAGTAGTAAAGAAGCTGGAAAAAAACTAGATATCAGTTATCGGACTGTAGAGGCTCACCGCGCACATATCATGGAAAAAATGCAGATCAAAAGTGTAACGGAATTGGTCGCAACGATATTAAAATACTCGCTTGTATAAGAAGTCCAGTAACTATTCAGCATAAATAGATCAACCATAGAATGTGCCTAGAAAAGGAGTGGCATCAATCGCGACAGATGCACTGCACGCTGTTCAGCCCATCCTATAACACTATACAAATATCCGTTTCTTAGTCGCCATTGTCGGATTAATGACATTCATCAGTGCTGATAAACCAAGCTTAACCGCATAGAAAAAATCCCTGCAAGCGTTTTGCCGCCTCGCTTGCCACCGCCTGATGGCATATTTTTAAAAGTTGGCCTGATTATTGATTGTTTATTGCCTGTAACCTCATCCACAGGACAACAGCATGAAATTCTACATGACCCCCGGCTCTTGCTCGACCGGTATTCATATCTTATTAGAAGAGCTGGAACTGGTTTTTGAAGCGCATCTGGTCAACTTATTGACTGGCGGTCATACCGCTCCGGCTTATTTAGCCATCAATCCCAAAGCCACCATCCCCACCTTGGTGCGCAACGATGGCAGCGCGCTAACGGAGTTTCAAGCCATTGCCTATTGGTTGGCGCGCAGCTATCCTAAAGCCCAGCTGCTGCCCGGTGATCCAGATGGCGATGCGCGCGCCATCGAACTGATGGACTATGTGATCGGCACCCTGCACGGTCAAGGCTTTGCCAGAATATTCACTACCGATAAATTCAGCATTAACCCTGCCGATGCTGAAGCCGTTAAAGCTCAAGGGTTGGAGATTGTCAATAAAGGCTTTGCCGTCATCAACGCTACTCTGCCGCCGCAAGGCTATGCGCTGGGGCAATTTTCCATTGCTGATGCCGCACTGTTTTATGTGGAGTTTTGGGCGGATAAAACCGGCGTTTGGTTGCCGGCACATTGCTTAAACCACTATCGGCTGATGCTGACACGTCCGGTGGTCAGACGGGTATTGCTGGAAGAAGGCTATCGGGTAGACAGACAGGCGGAAACTCAATGACATCGTTTGCACATATCGATCAACTTAGCGTGGCTAATCCTATTATTGATCAGGATCATGCCGCTTTTCTAGCGTTGCTCAAAACCGCGGATAGCGCCAACAACACTGACTTTCCAGACTTGTTCCAACAGTTATATACGCTTACCGAGCAGCATTTTCTACTGGAAAACCAATTAATGCAGCAGTACGCCTACTCTGGGATAAACGACCATCACAACGAACATCAGCGTATCTTAGGCGAATTTAAGCAGTTTAAAACACGGGTGGACAAGGGGTTAATCGTTTTTGGCCGAGCATTTATTAAAGATCATTTGCCGCAATGGTTAATACTGCATATTACGACCATGGATATGGCACTGGCCACGCACATTAATAAACACTCGGTGGCGCTGGATGTTGTCAAGCTGCCCTGATCTTGAACTGATAAACGATTTTTACGATGCCGACAGCAGCGTCCGGCTGTATCAGCGTTTATGGCAAGAACAAAACTGGCCTGACAACCGCTATATTGTCGGCGGAAGGGAATTTATCCTACCGCGCTTGCAAACTTGGCATGCCGACCCCGGCATTCGCTACAGCTATAGCAACAATTTATTGTTAACCCAGCCCTGGACAAGCTTGCTGGCCGAGATTAAAAACCAGGTAGAATTGTATCTACAGTACTGCTTTAATGCCGTGTTGGTTAATTTATACCGTGACGGCAACGATTACGTCGGCTGGCATGCCGACAATGAGCCGGAATTGGGTAAACAACCCTTAATCGCTTCAATAACTTTTGGCGCAGCGCGGCATTTGCAATTCCGGCATAAAAAATCTTCAGCTTATGGACAGCTGTTATTGCCTAGCGGCAGCTTGCTGATTATGCGGCCAAATTTTCAACATGATTGGTTACACCGACTGCCTATTGCTGAAAACATCTGCGCTGGGCGGATTAATTTAACCTTTCGAAAAGTTATGCCTGAAAAATTGTAACTATTCACCTCAATTGATGCGCCGCCCGATGATGGATACATCCTACCTGATTTAATATCTGTCATCCAAAGCAAGCCGCGTTGATGAAACGGTGCTGAATAGTTATAAATAAGAATTGACAATATCAATAATAAGATTACAATAGAACCCAGCTAGAAAATACGGCTTACCCTTGTTTACCAATTCGATGTCTCTAAAGTAGTTCTTCGTCCTGTTCTTCATCAGTAATTTCCACATTTACCAGCTTTACCCGCCTTATCTTAAGGCTTAACTCTCTAAAAATTTACAGGATCATTATGTCTACTACCACATTAACAACCGGCACCGTCAAATGGTTTAACGCTGACAAAGGCTTCGGCTTTATCGAGCAAAAACAAGGTCCAGATGTTTTCGTTCACTTCAAAAACATTTTAAACCCCAACAACAGCTACAGAACCCTGGATGAAGGCCAACACGTCCAATTCAAACTGGGTCGCGGTCCTAAAGGTCCACAAGCTGAAGAAGTAACCATCATCTAAGCTTTAGCTATGGGTTACGCTGATGTAACTCGTTAGCAACAGATCTTAACGGATCAAAAAAGGGAACCTTGAGTTCCCTTTTTTATAGCCAAAATACGCATTTAAATTCCGCAATGAATAAGCCCGCATGCCGAAGAATTTACTTGGCACACAAGCTTTTATTCAACTAACTTTCGCCCCATCCCTTTGTTAGCAGCGATAGCAAACTATAAATATTCATGGCCGATATTACCAATCGCAAAGCTCTTGCAGCATTGATTAGCTGTTTTGCGCAGCTACGTGCGTTGCAAGGCTTCATTACTTTTCTCAAGCATATCAAACATTTCAATGTTCAGCATTACTAATGCCAATAAATCTGCACCAAAATTCATTATTGGTTTCGTATCTTGCATTGAGAACAATAAACCATGCTTTCCCTTGTTGAGGCTGTCGACCGTTAAAAAACCAAAAATCGTTTTCTTCCCTGTTTTGTTATCTGTATGCGAGATAGGCACTACTAATGTCGCGGAATATTCTTTCAAAAATCCTACATGTTGATTTTTGTATTTTCCACTTTCGTAGTCTAATCCAAGATTATTTGAAAGGAAATAATCTTCCTCTCTAGACCAGATTCTGATGAAAGCAGTATTTTTTTCCAAGCTGTATGCAGCAGATAGCACCTCTCTTCCCCTTACTTTTCCCGTAGAATCTCTATCAAGGGTTATCACGTAATTTTCTTTCGGTTTAATATGGTCTGCATCATCATTAGATATGTTTTTGCACAATGATTTTACCATTGCACCAGTAACTACTACTTTAATTGAAAATGAAATTTCTTCTTCTATTCGGCTGTCTCGAATCTTAAGATGTGTTTTTAATATATCAACCATTGAGCCAATCGTATTTTCTAAGGTGTCTCTAAGCAGGTCATTCAATTCCGGATTATTATAATTGAAACGATGAGGATAAATTTGTTCGTTAGCTTCGTAATATATATATTCTCTAGTTCTGCTCATGAGTTTATGGTAAACATTAAATTGGCCGTTAATCATATCCCGTATTGCTGTTAACTCATGCTCCAAGTGTGTTCGCATTTCATATTTTGAACTAAGAACCATTCTGTATCTGACGAAGAAAAATAGCGCCAAAATTAATAATGTAAAAAATATAGCCAAATCTTTGGTAAGGACTATCCATCCTGGTATGGGGTCGGAATTAAAAACACTCCATCCGCTGAGTAGGACACCCACGACGGAAAGGACAGTAGATGCCAACGTAAAATATCTGTCAGGATAAGGATTAGAATCGATAACAGCTATTTCGCCTTTTTTCCACTCGTTAGAAATCATATTTGTCCTCATTTATTATTGTTAGCCTGCAAGAAAGGAGTCATCTAATGCTTCTGCATCGTTAGATTTATTTTTGTCAATGGTAGAGTAAAGAGAGTTGTGTCGCAAATTTTGCCAAGGCCAGCAACTGACCCTATCAAATCCGATGTGCCACTAAAATTTTAGACAAAACCGGTAGCCTTCATGATCCCATAAAATCAACTTGTGCACTAAAAAGTCGATTTATTCAACAACGCCTAACGGCATTATCCTAGAATCGGCAGTTGGACACGCTCGCCAGCACTGTTTTCCGGTTGGCTGGCAAGGCGCTTTTTCTTGACATGGCCGCAAGCAACCGCAGTCAGGCAACCGGAAAACTGTGCTGGCAAGCATGTAGCGGTCTCACCATTTGGGTAATTCCTTAAGGCCCATCTTTTCAAGTCAAGAAAAGCCTTTACTGAGGCTAACGAGCGGTCAACTGCCGATTCTAGGCAGCAATTCCCAATTTGAATTGGAATAACGCTTTATATTCAATTAGTTATTGTTTTACATGCGCAATAGCCATAGGCGTAACCACATGATTTCAAATAATTATTTTTCAAAGTGGGAATTGCTGGATTCTAGGATTATGGCTTGACAATATCAAATAGAAAGCGTAGAAGCTCTAGCGAGCATATTAATGGTTTTTTCAGACTTAGTTTTTGATCAATCCCGCAACAGAGATGAGCGATCAATTTCAGCTCCGACCTGAGTCTATTTAGCCCTGTCGTTAACAGGGTACGTTCAGTAGCGTAGAGATGGGGAACCGTAGCGGTAGGTCTTGCTTGCAAAGGAACTTTGCATGATCTGTTTTAGTAAAAAATATATTTTGACAAATTCAGCCTCGACCCTTTAACTAGTTATGAAAAAAAGAATTCTGATCATCAGTGATTTGCACGTTGGCGCTGGTCAGCTCGATGATTGCGATTCGGAGCTAGAGGAATGCATTGTCAGTTTTCTGGAAAAATATTCAAAGGCACTAGACCCCATTGAGCTGGTCATTAACGGTGACTTTTTGGACTTTGTTCAGGCGGAACCTTGGGAGGTGGGCGGGTTAGAGTCCATTTCCATAGAGGGTTTCCCGCTCTGCTTTGCTGAGGCACAATCGATAAAGAAGTTTGATGCGATAGCCATAGCACACGCACCGATCTTCAGAGCCTTGGGTCACTTCCTCAATGCCTGCGAAGAAAATAGTCTGGTGGTAATGCCCGGTAACCACGATGCGGACATGTTCTGGCCCGGCATCCGTGCGCGTTTTGAGGATGCAGTCTGCGGGCAGATCGCCGGCCTCAGAGAGCGACTTCGGTTCCACCTCGAGCTTTTCTACCGTCCGCCGTCGTGCCCGCAGGTCAGGATCGAACACGGACATCAGTACGACCCGGTCAACTCTTTTTTCGTCGAAACCGATCAGATAGATCCCGTTGCCGGCTATAAAGTTAAAAAACCTGTCTGGAGTGCGAACAATCCGCCTATATTCAAAAATGATGCGGGCGAGGAGCGGCTTTACGAGTGCATCGGCACCAGGTTTCTAATCCGCTTCATGAACAAATTAGACGAGAAATATCCGTTCGTCGACAACGTGAAGCCGTTCAGCCGATTCATTCGAATATTCGGCGTCTCCGCCTTTAAGCCGGGCTTCGGCCCACTGCGTGCAGCTGTCTCCGTCTGGCAGATGCTGTCTTACGTGGCACGCGAAGGTATTACCAGCCCGAGTAGCCTGCTCAGTCTAGAGAAAGCTGGGGCAAATTTCGGCCCCTCGGCGCTGCTCCAGCATTTCATTGAAGACATGACCGACGACGAGAAAAAAGCATTCGTTCGTTCGCTAAAGGAGCGCGGCTATACAGAGCTATACGGTACGCTAGGGATGCATGTCAAAGATCCGGACAGAGCCGGTAGCTTGATGGACTTCCTCTCACTGCACATGAATCTGATTGATCAACTTGAAGCCCCTGACTACTCGTTGCTTAGCATTGATGGTGTGCCTGGTACACTTTCCATGGGAAAGGCTTTCTTCGTCGACGAGACGATAGAACTTAAAAAAGCGGCTTTGTCGCTAGTAGGCAAGAACGGTGTAAGTCACGTCATCATGGGCCACACGCACGAACCCATTGATAAGCCGGGCTACGTCAACACGGGTTGTTGGACGCGCTACTTCCGCTTTGGCGACGACGGTGATATACACTCGTGGAAGGTGCTTGATAAGGATTCATATAAGCTGTTCCCGTACACGCTCCGTTTCGCAGAAATCGTGCCTGGCAACAATCCGCTAGTGCAATCGGATACTTTCAAAGAGAAGAATCATGACACAACCGACTGACCTACAAGTGATCACGTTATTTGTCGAAAGAACCACTTCGGACCTGGAGCGGAAGATAAAGTGGGTACCAACCGGCTACACATGGTTCCCTTATCATATCGACATGGGTGACGTAAATAGCCAGGCGGATGGTGTGCGCAGGGCGCTTAAGACGTTCGTCAAGCAATGTATGGATCCCGAGGCAGGCGGGGTGCAGAATAGTGGAAGGCAGTTAAAGGAGCTGGCCGAGAAAGGGAACGAACTCTACAAATCCATCTTCAGCGACAAGGATCAAAACCCTTTTATTATGTCGCGGCTACAGCCATGGGTGCGGAATCAAGCCGGAGCGTGCATCAACGTGATTGCCGATGATCGCACGTACATTCCCTGGGGCCTTATCTACGATGGCGATCCATCCCAGCTTTCCGGAGAGGCCGATGACGTAGATATTAGTCACTACGGCGACTTCTGGTGTCTCAAGTACCTCGTCTCGCCGTACTACCACGGGATGAACGTATGGGGAATCAGCAACCCGAAACCGGTCAATCTATATCGCCTTATCTCTGCCGTTAATAAAGGAGTCTTCACCGCGGCGGAGCAGGGCCTCACCCCAACGGAGAAGGATGTGCTCAACTGGCTACGCAATCAGTTCAGCAGCACGAAGGCCTTCAACATCTTCAGCAAGGGAGAGCTGCTCAATGAGTGGAAAAAGGATAAGAGTGACGTGGATATGCTCTACTTTTACTGCCACGCCGACGGCACTAGCATCGCCTTTAGTGATAGCGACAAGCTGACGATGCACGACATCAAACACAATCTGAGTCGCGATGTAAGAGGCGACGAGCCTCTATCGCCCTGTCTTATCTTCCTCAATGGATGCTCGACCGCATCAGGCGACCCTTGTGGCGGCTTCTTGGAGGCGACTTGCAGAGACGGATTCTGCGGTTTCATCGGCACTGAGGCTGAGGTGCCCGACCTGTTCGCGCTTCGCTTCGGGCTAGCCTTCCTTTACCGTTTTCTCTTGGAGTGCAAACCGGTCGATCGTACTATGGATAGCCTGCGCCGTGATCACTGGCCGCTCAGCCTGCTCTACAGCACCTACTGCTATCCCAACCTGAGGGTGAGCCAGCCAACCGACTCCACTGGCCCCAATGTCAAGAAGTTCGACAACTTTTCAAACGCCGAGCAACTCGGAACTAATCCAATCTGAGGCCAGCTATGTTGATATTATCAAAAACCAAACCGAGTTTGCGTGAATGGCCCGAACAACCCTACAAAGGGTTGAGCTACTACGAGGCGGACGATGCACCGCTCTTCGCTGGCAGGAACAGCGACATAGTCAGGTGTGCCCAGCTGTTCGTCCGTAGCACAACGCGGATCCTCATTCTACATGGACAGACCGGCTGCGGTAAGTCATCTTTTCTCCGCGCGGGGCTGATCCCGTTTCTGGAGAACGAGGAAATAGGCTTTGGCTTCCTCAAGGACAAGCAGGGCGAAAAGCTCAAGCCGATCTTCATCCGCTCGACGGGCAAGCCGCTGGTCGAGTTGGCCGAGAAGGTCTTCGACTTCGCCAAGACAGACATCCCAATCGAGACTCCGACCGGCGAAACATATGTGCTCGGGCTGCCTTTAACGCTTGGCGACCTCGACGAGCTTCGGTTCATCGAGAAGGCAAACAACGATCCAGAGTTCCTCATCGACACGCTTGGCAACATCGCCAAAAAACTTCCCAAATCGCTGGTGCTCATCATTGATCAAGGCGAAGAAGTCTTTACGCTGCAGCCCGAAAAGGAAGACAATAAGCATGCTCGCAACTTTTTTCGCTTCATCGACCTCTTCAGCAAGACCCGGTTCGACCTTAAACTGCTCGTTGCATTGAGGACTGAGTATTACGGGCGCTTCTGCGGCAATATGCAGCAGGCGCAGATATTCTCACCCAACGTTATCCAGTTCCTGCTTGACGACCTCTCGAAGAAACAGATCGTGGCGGCCATCGAACAACCCACCTCGCAGACTGAGATCAAAGGGTACGGGATACCGTTCGAGCGCTACAATTTCGAGTACGAAGACAATCTCTCCGAGCTCATCGCCGACGAGTTGCTGTCGAAAAAACTCGCAGGCGGCATCCTGCCTGTCCTACAGGTCGTCTGCGGCGAGTTGTATCAGAAGACAAAGCCGAAGGACGGGGAGGCGAAGCACTGGAAGATTTCAGAGGACAGCTACCGCGACCTCGGGAGCATAGAGGATCTTGTGGAGAAAAGTATCGACCAGTCGTTTGCATCTTTCTGCAAGGAGAATGCTGTTACTTCTGACACGGACATCCAGAGGGAGACTGATAGCTGGAAAAACGTACTTTCAGAGTTAGCCTGTTCCCAGTCGGACGGCACCGTGACGACCTTGGTAAAGACAGAGAAAGAGTTGAAACAGCTTGTAAAAAAGGCAAAGTGCAAGCTCGACTTCGACAAGACAATGAAATATCTGGCAGATCCGAAGGTGCGAATTCTCCGCGACACAGTGTTCGCTGCTAAGGATGTGAATCAAAAAAAGGTCGTGCGCTACAGTCTTGGGCACGACACTATCGCATTGGTGCTGCTACATTGGAAACAAAGAAAAACTCAGGAAAAACTGCACAGTAAAATTATACAGTCATTGCCCCCTCAAGCGTTGTTTCAATTGAAACAAGGGCAATATGAATTGGCAGCTTTACTAGTGCGTGAAGCTTACCGTTTTATTCAGAAAGATAAGAATCAAGATAACTTAGAGCTTATGGGTCAAGTTCATGAAATACTATCTGAAGTACTAAGTAAACACTTCGGTTGTGTTATTCAGAACGACATGGGGCAAGCAGAATGTGTAGCCTTTAATTCAAATGGTTCGCAACTTGCTGTAGGAAGTAAACAAGGAAAGGTTTTACTTTGGAATCTAGATAGACAAAACAGTAAACCTGAAATTTTATCTGATGATAAAATCAGAGAAGTTGAATCTTTGGCTTTTAGTCCGAATGACAGTTTTTTAGCTGTTGGCTTTCGAGATAATCATCCTGTTTGGGAAGATAGGATATATATAAAAGTCTTTGACTTGCGTCAAGCTTCACGTACCTTCAAAGTCCTAAAAAATGATGTAGGGCCTTGGCTTTCGGTAGGGGGGGTGGTCTTTCACCCTAAACAAAGCAATATTTTATTTTCCTGTGGTGATGACGGAAGAATGATTTTATGGAATCTGGATGAAGCTGATGAAAAAGCTGAAGTGATAGAAGATCGCTTTACCGATAATTCCAATACGTTTTTTCGAGATAATTGGATTCGAGCTATCGCTTTTAACCAAGCGGGGGATCTTTTGGCTTCCGCAGGTAAACATGGCTTGGTTAATTTATGGAGTACAGATGGAACGACACATAAACCTGAACATAAAGGCTATTTTTACCATTGGCTTAATCAGGACAATCAGGACAATCATGTTAATTCATTAGCATTTCATCCCATCAAACAACGGATTTTGGTGACAGCAGGTTGGAGTAAGGAAGTTCGCATATGGGATTTAGATCAGCCTACTTCACCTGTATTGATCAAAACTCTGAGTCAACATAAAGGTTTTGTTAGTTCAGTAACATTTTCCCCTGATGGAAAAATACTTGCTATAGCTGGTGAAGATCAAAACATTCGATTATGGGATATAGATTGGAATATAACACAGCCCGATCAGCCTTTAATTGCGACTCTAATAGAGACTCTGGAGGGGCATTACTTTGGAATTAATTCAATTGCATTTAGCCCAAAAGATAATCGGCTTTTAGCTTCTGGCGGTTGGGATGAAACTGTACGACTATGGAATATTAGTAAACCAATTACCAAAGTTCTGTATGCACATGAAAGCAAAGTTTCAACAGTTACCTTTATCTCAGATGAAGAACTAGTCTCCGGCAGTTGGGATAAAACAGTGCGTCTTTGGGATATTAATGGTACTGACAAGTCTTCCAAAATTCTATATAAATATAAACATAAAGACAAAGTTTTTTCAGTCGCTTACTATTGCAGCCATGACAAACAGATTCAACAACTTGCTTCAGCAGGTCAAGATGAGGATTCGACAGTAATAGTCGGGGATCTTTGTCAACCTGATGCAGCGCCCTGTATTCTTGAGCACAAAAACAATCCTAGAGGGGTCGGTTGTGTTGCAATTAGTCCTGATGGTCAGTTACTCGCATCTGGTAGTAAGGATAACGGCGTCAGATTATGGAGCCTAAAACGAGTTGATAATAGGAATATTCCCGATTTCGGAGTACATTTGAATCATAAGCAGAGCGTTAACTCCGTTGCATTTAGTCCAGATGGAAAGCTACTGGCATCAGCAGATTGTGATAAAACCATATGCTTATGGAATCTTGAAGACCCTATAAATTGGTTTTTAATCCATCGTTGGGAAGCTCATTCTAAGAGGATTTTGTCAGTAGCGTTTAGTCCAAAGGGTGAGCTTCTCGCCTCTGCTAGTGATGATAGAACCATTCGCCTATGGAATATCGCCAAGCCAACTAGGCCCGAGTTAATTGCAACACTTGTTGGACACAATTATTGGGTTAGTTCGGTGGCATTTAATCAAAATGGAACTAGGCTTGCGTCAGGCAGTTATGATAAGACTATTCGAATTTGGGATATTAGCAAACCTGAAATAACACCGTCCCCTATAATATTGTCAGGTCATAGTGAAACAATTAGCTCTATAGCTTTTAGTCCTAATAGCAAATTACTGGCTTCAGCAAGTTTTGACGACACTATTCGTCTTTGGCAAATAGATACCGAAACTTTAGCTAATAAGGTTAGCAAGAATCTTCGCACCCTATCGCAAGATGAATGGCAGAATTTTATAGGACCTGAGATTAAATATCCTTATTAGGAGGACACTTTGTCACTAATATCAAATAAATGAAATTGGAAAGCGTCCAATGCTATATAAAGGCCTTTCGAAGCAATATCAGCCTTTGAATTCTGATAACTCTGATGATTAAGCTCATCCCACAAGACTAAAGTTTCATCGAAATCATCTAAATTTGGCATTGAAATCCAGCCTTGTGATCTATGCTCCGCATAGTTCACAACAATCAGTTTAAGGGAATGATCATAAGACCAATACCAACTGATTAAATTTTGATAGCTTTGATCATATCCCACTGCGCGAGCATCTAGCCAGTGCCAATCTCCGTAATGAAAACAGGGAGCATTAATGCTAGTTAGAAGAGTCCTGTAAAATACAGCCAAACTTTCAACGCAAGATTGCTCTTTGACTCGTTTCAATTGCACAGGAATCTGAATGCTATTTCCTTTTAACTGTCCTTGATGAAACTGGCGCATTCCCATTAAGGTAGAAAAAATAACTGCCGCTGCTTTGGATTTTTCTATACCAAAGGCTGTAATGGCGCGTTCTTTATCGTGGTTTTCTATGAAGCGAAATGAGTGCCTATGATAAATTATATTGTCTTGATTTGAATCTGAGTAAAGGTATGTTTTAATATCTGAAGCATTTAGATCTAACAAGCATTTATAAAGTTCTTCATCATAGAGATAATCAAATCCCAATCGTTGATGATAGAGCGATGATTCTCGACCCCAATAATCTTCAGCAATAAAAATAAAATTTGGATTCTTTCCTTTAGCTGAGGAAATAGCTTCTTGCCAAAATTCCATAGCAGGTTCAAAACCCCTCCATTCTCCTAAGTAATCGCGCCAAATATTCCTAAAGTTATTATTAAGAACTAACATCGTCATATCACATCGCACTCCATCACATACTTCAGAGATTTGGTTGAGTATTTGCACCATTGCTCGGCGCGTTTCTGGATTGAAATAGTTTAGTTGAGCCGTATCTGTCCAGGGGCCGAAGTAAGGGTCTTTGCCGTGTGCAATAAAATATTTTTGACTTTTGTTAGTTACTTCAAAAAATAATTCCGGATTGCGCTGTTCCACCTGTATTATAAAGTAATCCGGGTGGCTCCAAATCCATGGGTGATCGACAGCCATATGATTTGGCACAAAATCAAGAATCAACCGCATTCCGAAATTATGCAGTTTATCCCTAACTTGGGTTAACTCCTCTTGCTTTCCAAGTAGAGGATTGATTTCATAAGCTGAAATAGCGTAAGGCGAGCCAATAATATCATCTGCTTGCCATTCCGGCAGCACCTTATCGTATGCTTTTTGGAGATTGTCATCACAAGTCGCAATCCTAGTTCCCTGCAAGCTCGGCTTCCAAACTCCCATTAACCAGATACAGTCAAAACCAAGTTTTTGTAAGTGAAGCCATTCGCTATCAGGAATAGTTCCTAGGGTTAAATCATTTCCATGCTTCTTGATTAACTCTCTGAGCCATACTCGGGTATTAATTTCGTATAGAATGGGATGAGGGCGCATTGTTTTAATTACCACAAGTATCACTCCTGGTCGGTCGACAATTGATATGGCGTTGTTGAATAAATCGTTTTCTAGCGCTCAAGTTAGCTTTTTGGCATTATCACTGTTTCGCTATTGCCATTTCAAACCCCAAGTCCATGCCTTATTGGGCATGGTTCAATACAGGGTAACAGTTTAGCCTAAATTTTAAGACACCTCGACCCAAAGGATACTCGGCAACCCATTAGGTGTTTCCGGGTGCTCGTAGATGATTATTTTCGCACCAAATAACCGATAATCCCGCCTGTCGCAGCAGAAAGTACCGACATTGCCCATTTCTTTTCTTCAGCCGATGCTGTGCCAGATGACAATGTGTTGTAGCAAAGTAGTGCGATTAGACCGACAAATCCGATTGCGACCAGAAACAATACAACATCCTTAAACAATCTGACATTCAACTCGGTTTGTGTTTCTTCGCGTTCTACAGAGACACTGTACTTGTGATTGGGCGGCGGTGTATTGAGATCAATCGTATTGTTGCTCATAAGCCGATGATTTCCGTTTGCATTTTCTCGGTCGTCGGCTCAACCAAACCAAGTTTTAATCCACGCTGCTTTCCAGCGCGCGCCGCTAAAAATAACTGCAAGGATTTACGAAGAATCTCACTTTTATTTGATTCGGTCTCTTCGGCGACACGTTCTATTTCGGAATTCAGGTCATCTGACAAGATCACATTGAAGCGAACACTCATAACAAATCTCCATTAGCATGCATACATTATACGCAATATATACACTAGTTTTGCGCATAGGCCAAATGCCCGGAATTGCGAAAATTCCTGCACCACGAACTCAACCAAGTTGGTGCAGTCATGCAAGCACTACAAATTTACAGCGGAACCACCTAAGCCCCATTTCCCCTTCCGGTGAAGGGGCCGGATAAAGCGGCTTTTCGCTGCCAATTGCGTCACCTACCGGCACTCAACTAAGTTTACGCTCTAATCCTTTTGTTGTGCGCTATGCAGTAAACCACTACTGCTTCTGCGGATGGATTTTAATATCGGCTTTGGCTTGCAGAGCATTAATCACAGCTTCCAACTGAGCTTTACCAAGCGTTGTTTCGATATTTTTTTCTATCGCCGCCTGCTTATCTTTATCAGCTTCGGTAATTTCGCCATCTGTTATTTTTTCAATACTGGCGATAATTTTGCCGCCGACCGGTTCGTCAATCACCACCACGCTAGGCCGACCAGCTTGTGGCTTAGGCGACTTAAACAACGCCATCGTCACTGCAGGCGGCAATTCGTTGCCGGTACGACTCAGACCGGTGATTTTTTTCAACGGCAGATGATAACTTTCAGCAAGCTGCGCTATCGGCTTACCGGCCAGCAAATCGGCTTTAACTTGGTCGGCAGTCGTCTGCGCCTGGCTTAAGGCTTTTTCACGTTGTAATGCCGCTATCACTTGCGCTTTAACGACCTTCAATTCTTTAACAGTCGCCGGCAAATGCGATTGCATCCTCAACACCACCAGTTTATCGGCGCCCACTTCAATCGGCTCGCTATTAACGCCTTTTAATACATCTTCAGAAAACGCTGCCAGACGAACTTTATCATCACCAGCCACGCCTTCGCCGTGCTCGCGGCTAAACATGCCGGTTTTGTTAACAGCAACGCCCAACAGCTTAGCAACAGCATCCAGACTGTCTGGATTTTCATAACTGACTTCTGTTAATTTTTCCGCTAAACCATTAAAGGTATTTTCGGCCTGAGCTTTCTGATAGCTTTTCAATAATTCCGCTTTGACCGCATCATACGGCTTGATCTCACCCGGAATCAATTCAGTCACTTTAATCAAGTGATAACCAAAAGCGGATTTAACCGGCGCAGAGACCTCACCCAGTTTAAGATTAGCCGCAGCTTCTTCAAAGCTTTTTTCCATTACGCCAACATTGAACAAACCTAAATCACCGCCATTTTTAGCGGTTACTTTGTCATCGGAAATTTCCGCAGCCAATTTGGCAAAGTCCTGCGTTTTAAGCGCTTCCTGCGCCTGTAGCGCACGCTGCAAAGCTTTGTCGTCTGCGGCGGGATCTTTAGTAAAGGCAAACAGAATATGGCTGATTTTCCGGCGTTCCTTAGTGGTAAACAGGGCTTTTTGCTCTTCGTAATAGGCTTTCAGCTGCTCTTCATTGGCTTTAACTTCTGCAGCCAACTTGTTCAGATCCAGCTCTACATAGTCGATAGCCACCTGCTCTTCACTTTGATAAGCATCCTGGTGCTGCTGATAGTACGCGGCAATTTCATCATCGCTCGGCGCCTCGGTGACAACCTTGACCGGCACGGTTAAAAATTCCAGATCCCGCTTTTGGTTTTGTATTTTAAATAACGCGGTAATTTCCGCTTGCGGAATAAAGCTGCTGTCGACAATAGATCGCTGGAATTGCTCCATTAACAGCGCTTTTTTGATTCTACCGATAAACTCATCGGAAGACATGCCTTGCGAACCCAGCAGTGACTGATACTGTCCTTTATCAAACTTGCCGTCTTTTTTAAAATATTCCAGGGTTTTGATAAATTCTTTGGCGGTGTCATCGGTTACCAGCAGTTTTTCATCCTGCACATATTGCAACAACACCTCATCCCGCACCAGCTTGGCTAAAGCCTGTCTGCGAACAGTCTCTTCATCAAACTTCATGCCGCCCAAGTTCTGGACATATTGCTGATAAGCCTGATTGACATCATTTTGGAAAAAATCTTTGTCGCCGACTGAGACCACCGGCGTTTCCTTGCCGCCACCCAGATAATTCTGAATACCCCATAATCCGAACAGCACACACATAAACACCAAGATGACAGACGCAAACACGCCATGTACTTTTTCTCTAATTTCTAAAAGCATAAGTCCTGTCCTTCAACAGATTTAAACCTGATTGCTTCAGGCTAATAACACAAGCAAAAAAAAACCTCGAACCAATAACGGCCCGAGGTTTCTGTTTTGGCGGAGCGGACGGGGCTCGAACCCGCGACCCCCGGCGTGACAGGCCGGTATTCTAACCAACTGAACTACCGCTCCTAAGTCTGGTGGGTGCTGAGGGGTTCGAACCCCCGACCCTCGCCTTGTAAGGGCGATGCTCTCCCAGCTGAGCTAAGCACCCGACTAAAGAAGTACTAGTTTACAGCATCTTTTAAAGATTTACCAGCTTTAAATGACGGAATTCTTGCAGCTTTAATAGTGATCTCTTCGCCTGTTTGCGGATTACGGCCTTTACGCTCAGCTCTTTCTTTAACTTCAAAGGTGCCGAAGCCGACCAGCGCTACAGAGTCGCCTGCTTGCAAAGCGGCTTCAACTGATTTAATAAAGCCGTCTAATGCGCGAGCTGCATCAGTTTTAGTTAGTTGAGACGCGGCAGCAATTGCATCGATAAGTTCCGATTTATTCATTTATTTCCCCTTTTAGGATTTTGTTGTATTAATAATTTTAACAATCAAGCTGTTAAACCACCACTACAAACCGGCTCTCCAGAACTCCGATTTACAGGCTCTCGATACAAGAAAGAGAGGGTATTTATAACAATCACCTACAGTACCTGTCAAGCCGATGATTTCCTGTAGGCCGCTAAAATGGTGGTTTACAGCATAATTTCCTATTTTTTATTAAGGTTAATGAGCCAATAAAACCGACGATTTTGTTTCGGTTTTACTCAAACCAGCTTCAGTGACCACCACCAAAGGCGTTGGCCGATATTGCAAGGCGATATCCAAAACCTCATCAATCCAGCGCACGCATTTTATAGTCAAATTCTTTTTAATATTATCGGGTATTTCCACCAAATCCTTTTCATTTTCAATGGGTATCACCACAGTGGTGATACCGCCGCGATGCGCCGCCAATAGTTTTTCCTTTAACCCACCGATCGGCAAAACCTCGCCGCGCAGGGTAATTTCCCCAGTCATGGCGACATCGGCCCGCACCGGTATTTTGGTCAATGCAGAAATAATCGAGGTACACATGCCTATCCCGGCGCTAGGCCCATCTTTGGGGGTTGCGCCCTCCGGCACATGAATATGAATATCGCTTTTTTGAAACACTTCGCTGTCTATACCTAAAATTCCCGCCCGACTTCTGACTACCGTCACCGCCGCCTCAATGGATTCTTTCATCACATCACCCAGCTTGCCGGTAGTCAATTGCTTGCCTTTACCCGGCATGACTGCGGTTTCTATCGTCAGCAGCTCCCCACCCACCTCGGTCCAGGCCAAGCCGGTTACTTGACCAACTTGATCTTTGTCTTCGGCTATGCCGTAATTAAAGCGCCGGACGCCCAGATATTTATCCAGATTTTTTTCCGTGACGATGACTTTGGCTTTTTTCGCTTTCAGCAACAAACCTTTGACTACCTTGCGGCAAATCTTGGATAACTCTCGCTCCAAGCTCCTAACCCCGGCTTCCCGAGTATAATAACGAACTATATCTTTAACAGCGGCCTCGGTGATGCTGATTTCTGTGGCGGTCAAACCGTTATTTTTAATCTGCTTCGGAATCAGAAAGCGGGTGGCGATATTAATTTTTTCGTCTTCGGTATAACCGGACAAACGGATAATCTCCATTCTGTCCATCAACGCCGGCGGAATATTCATAGTATTGGCGGTCGCCACAAACATCACATCGGATAAATCAAAATCCACTTCCAGATAATGATCTGAAAAAGTATTGTTCTGTTCCGGGTCCAGCACTTCCAGCAAGGCCGAAGCCGGGTCGCCGCGAAAATCGGCAGCCATCTTATCGATCTCATCCAGCAAAAACATAGGATTACGGGTTTTGATCTTGGCCAAATTTTGCAAGATTTTACCGGGCATCGAGCCAATATAGGTGCGTCTGTGACCCCGAATTTCCGCCTCGTCTCGAACGCCGCCTAAAGCCATCCGCACATATTTGCGATTGGTGGCGCGGGCTATCGACTGCCCCAGCGAAGTTTTACCCACCCCAGGCGGCCCCACCAGACATAAAATAGGCCCTTTTAATTGTTTTACCCGTTGCTGTACCGCCAAAAACTCCAGTATCCGTTCCTTGACCTTTTCCAGGCCGTAATGTTCGGTTTCCAACACTTCTTCGGCCAATTTTAAATCGTGCCGCACCTTGGTTTTCTTTTTCCAAGGTACATTCACCATCCAGTCGATATAATTTCTGACCACGGTCGCTTCAGCGGACATGGGCGACATCATTTTCAGTTTATTCAGCTCGGCAGTGGCTTTGGTTTTAGCTTCGGCGGACATACCGGCTTCAGCAATTTTCTTTTCCAGCTCATCAATTTCATTGCTGACTTCATCCATATCGCCCAATTCTTTCTGAATCGCCTTCATTTGCTCATTCAGATAGTATTCGCGCTGGTTTTTTTCCATTTGCTTTTTGACTCGGCCACGGATTTTCTTTTCCATTTCCAGAATATCGACTTCGCCTTCCATCAGCGTCATTAAATTTTCCAGACGCTTGGCGACATCTACCATTTCCAGCATGGTTTGTTTTTCTTCAACCTTTAAAGCCATATGCGCGGCCATGGTATCAGCCAGACGGCCGGCATCACTGATACCCGCCAGCGAATTGAGCACTTCCGGCGGTATTTTGCTGTTCAGTTTTACATATTGATCAAACGAGTTAACCGCAGTGCGTTGTAAGACTTCCAGCTCTTGCTCGGATATATTCAACTCATCTTCAATTTCGGTGACACTGGCGGCGCAATAATTATCGACTTCCACATACTGAATAATGGCACAACGGCTTTCGCCCTCTACCAGCACTTTGACAGTGCCGTCCGGCAATTTAAGTAACTGCAAAATATTCGCCAGCGTACCGACCTTGTACAAATCGCTAACACCCGGCTCATCGACATCCGCCTGCTTTTGGGCCACCAACAGCACCTGCTTTTCCTGGCGGATAGCGGCATCCAGCGCATCAATCGACATGCCGCGACCGACAAACAAAGGAATAACCATATGGGGATATACCACAACATCACGTAGCGGCAGGACTGGAATTAAATCTTCTTTACTTTTGGAATGGGTCATTTTTATTTCCTATCGCTGGACATCATTCGGGTTGGTTGTAATCCTATATGAGGTCGAGCAAATAAAAAACAAGTTTTTTACAAAAAAACAAAAAAAGGTAATTACTCGGCGTATTTTGCTAAATGTTTGTAACCATTCAGCGTGATTTTTTTACTTTTTAAACCAAGATATTTAGGATGCGCTGAACAGCGTGAAGCGCATCTTTCGCGATTGATGCGCTTACTTTGCGTCGGCACATCCTATACAGACTATCTATTTACGCTGAATGGTTACCAATATTTTACATAGACAGACCATATAGCATCAAAAGCCACCCCGTAGGCACAAACAGCACATGCCCACGGGGTAGCGTACCTGAATCAGGCCAGCAGTTTAAAATCTGCCAGACTCAAATCCGCCGGATGGCTGCCAACCCCCACCACGGCAATTTCCACTGTGGCTCCGGGTGTGCTGGCGCCATGGGCATCGTAATACAAACCACCATTGGCGGCGTTGTAATACAGATAGTCTGTAACGCCGGTAGCCGCCGACGCATTGCTGAAATTCGCCGCAGTTACCGCGCTGTCACCGGCGAAAGCCGTGTAAACTGCTTTAGACAACTCGATTTGTGCTGTGCCCTCCTGCAGATTATTGATGCTCAGCGGACTGCCAAGCGGCTGACTGTTCAATAGATAAACGCTATCGGCCTGGGTTTTGACCAGACTGGCCGCGCTAGTGCCGACAGCTAACTCCTGAATATTACTATTCAGAAAATCGGTAATGTAAATATTACCAGCGCCATCAACCGTCACGCCTTTAGCGATAAACTCGGAATTAACCGGGCTAAAGGCGGCCACTGTAGAGACGGTATGGCTGCCGGCGGCAATTTCGCCTACCGCCCAGCCGCCGGCAGAGCTGCCGCTGAGAAAATACACATTGCCGGTGCCATCAATGCCGAGACTGCCTCCGGCATAAAACAGGCCGCCGGATTGCGGCGTACCCGACAGCACAGTGCTGAGAGTATGACTGCCGATAGCGGTCTCGACGATATTCCCATTAGCCTCGCCTATATACAGATTAGCGTGGTTATCCACCGCCAAGCCATTGGCGCCGAGCAGGCCATTAGCCGCACTGGCAATCACTGATACGGCCCTACTGCCGGCGGCAAGCTCATAAACGGTATTATTGCCTTCAGCCGCAAACAGGTCCCCGGCGCTATCGACCGTCAAACCCAGCACATTTGCCGTCTGCGCCGGTAACAAGCTTAAGGCATGGCTGCCGGCGGCAATTTCTACTATGCCGTAATTGACCAAACTGCCGTTGCTGATCATTTCGCTAACGCCGGCATAAACGTTGCCGCTACTATCCACGGTGACAGGCACCGACAAGAAATTGACACCCAGGTTAGCGGCAGCGGTTAAATTGGTCACTGCCTTACTGCCGGCGGCAATTTCACTAATGCCGTTCAGTCCGTTGACAAACAAATCCCCGGCAGCATCAGCCACAATATTGGCCGGATAAGCCGTCGTCGCAAACAGCGATTGCGAATAGGGCGGCACACCACTGACCGTCAACGCCTGAGTACTGATCGCCGCACCGCTGTCGCTATCCCAGTTGGCGCCGGCGGTCACGTTGTAGGCAGCACCGCTTAAGGGTGCTGCGCCATTGGCATTGGTGATGATATTTACCGCAGCTTTATCGGCAGCGCTCAATGTGACGGTAAAGCCGGTCGCCGTCAGATTGCTGACGATATCATTGGTAGCATTGAAGCTGTAGCTACCGCCACCACCGCTGAGTTTAAAATCGCCCAAAGCCAGACCTAGGCTGCTACCGTGGTTGTCCAGATTAGCGCCGGTCACGGTGAATACCCCGCCGGCAAAGTTATAAGCCACATTGCTGATCGTCGGTGCAGTAAAGCCGGTGACCGTGACAGCTTGTTTGCTGATCGCACTGGCTCCGGTATCCCAGCCTATGGCTGCCGACAGATTATAGTTTGTGACCCCATCATTCGCCTGAGTACCGGCTTTATTCAACAAACCATCTATCGCCAATTGATCGGCGGCTGACAGCTGGATGGTCACGCCGGTAGCGGTCGGCGTACCGGTGACGGTACTGCCGCTGGTTAAGGTATAGCTAACGCCGCCGTCGCCTTTCAGGCTGAAATCGGTCACCAGATAAGCGCCGGCGCTGCTGGTCAGATTGCTGCCGATCAAGCTTAGCTGGCCGCTGGCAGCATTGTAGCTGACCGTACTGAGGACAGGTTGCGGTACACCAGTGACGTTGACAGCCTGAGTGGTGATGGCCGCTCCGCTGTCGCTATCCCAATTGGCGCCGGCGGTCAACTGGTAAGCAGCGCCACTGAGCGGTGCACTGCCATTAGCATTGACGAAGGCATTGACACTGGCTTGGTCTGCACTGCTCAGTGTAACGGTAAAGCCTGTCGCGGTCAGATTGCTGACAACGTCATTGCCGGCACTAAAGCTATAGCTGCTGCCGCCACCGTTGAGTTTAAAATCTGCCAGGGCTATGCCGTTGCTGCTGCCGTGGTTGTCCAGATTGCCACCGGTAACGGTGAACACGCCGGTCGTCGCATTATAAGCCACAGTGCTGATCTTCGGTGCGCTGACGCTAGTCACCGTAATGCCTTGGATGGAAATGCCGTTGGCACCGGTGTCCCAACCACTGCTTGCCGCCAGATTGTACGTCGTTACACCATCATTGGCCTGAGCGCCGTTTTTATTCAGCAACCCATCTATCGCCAATTGATCGGCAGTGGACAGATGTATGCTGACGCTGCTGCTGGTTGGCGTACCCGACACCACGCTACCGCTGGTCAAGGTGTAACTGGCGCCGCCATCGCCGGTCAAGGTAAAGTCGGTTACCGTATAACCGCCGGCTGTCTTGGTCAGATTGCCACCGGTCAAGCTAAGCAAGCCGCTTGCTTCGTTGTAAGCAGCACTGGCAACGGTAGGAAAAATACCGCTAACCGTAATCGTGTCACCGCCGTTATTATCGCCGGCAAAATTAAAAGTAGCACCTTGATAATTGCCGGCTAAGGCTAGATCAATGGTGCTACCGCCTGTCACAGCCACAGCCAGAGTGCCGTTGCTCCAACTCACCCCAGACACCGTGCCGATCTTCGCCAAATCTATGCTGTCGCCATTGCTGAAAGCACTGATGATGCCGGCAAAGCCGGCGGCATTGTCCAATAGTAATTCACCGCCATGCGCAAAGATGACAGACTGATTGGCTGCGACAGTCTCAGCAAACACCACCGTGCCGCCATTAATGATAGTGCCGCTGGCAACCCCACCGCTTTGAATATTTTCGGTGCCGCCGCTGTTGACCGTGGCGTTACTGGTTATTCCACCCGATTCCACCCACTGGTTACCGCCGCTGTTAATCGTAGTGTTGCTGGCAACCCCACCTGAGACCACCCATTCATTACCGCCGCTGTTAATCGTAACACCAACCGCGATGCCGCCACTCACTGCGCCGCCGGGAAGCGGGTTATACCACAAGTCGCCTAGCCACAGATTACCGCCGTTGTTGACCGCGGTGTTAGTTTCTTGAGCGCCGCTATTGACAATATCCAGCCCGCCACTGTTGATGGTGACACCACTCGCCAGCCCATAGAGGTTGAATACACCGCCGTTTAAGATGGCGCCGTTGACCGTGCCGCTGATATTTTCTATGCCGCCGCTGTTCACCGTCGTGCTGCTGACCGCACCGCCGCTGTCTACAGTTAACAATATCCCTTGATTTGCCACAAACCCGGTGACTGACGCACCGGACGCCACCTCCAGCGTTTCCACCACCGCTCCGCTGTAGATACTGATGCCATCGACAGGATTACTGTAAGCGCCATTACTGACCACCGTCGCACCACTGTACATGATCAACCCGCTGATCATGCCGCCGCTGTTTATGCTGCCGCCACTCACTGAGCAACCGCGTTGGATATCCTCGACACCGCCGCTATTGATGATCGTACCGCTGGCTACTCCACCGCTTTGCAGGTATACGATACCGCCATTGTTGATCGTGGTATTGCTGGTCACCCCACCCGAGACCACCCACTCATTACCGCCGCTGTTAATCGTGGCGCTGATCGATATGCCGCCACTCACCGCACCGCCGGGAACCGGGTTATACCAAAAGTCGCCCAACCACAAATTACCGCCACTGTTGACCGTGGCATTGCTTTCTTGAGCACCGCTATAAACAATATCCAGGCCACCGCTATTGATGGTGGTGGTACCGTTCTCCATCCCTAAGACGTAATCTACGCCACCATTGATCACAATCGCGCCATTTGCTACGCCATGGAGATTGAATGTGCCGCCGTTTATGATGGCGCCACTGACCGTGCCGCTGATATTTTCGATGCCACCGCTGTTCAGCGTTGTACTGCCGGCAGTACCGCCACTATCAATGGTTAACACGGCCGACTGATTTGCAATAAACCCGGTGACTGAGGCCCCGGAAGCCACTTCCAGAGATTGCACCACTGCCCCGCTTTGGATACTAATACCGTCTACGGCAATACTGTAGGCGCCATTAGTGATCACAGCGGCGCCGCTGTTCATCACCAAGCCACTGATCGTGCCGCCGCTGTTTACGCTGCCGCCGCTCACTGAGCAACCGCTTTGAATATCCTCGACACCGCCGCTATTGATAATCGTACCGTTGGCGGCCCCGCCGCTTTGCAGGTATACAGTGCCGCCATTATTGATCGTGGTATTGCTGGCCACTCCACCCGAGACCACCCACTCATTACCGCCGCTGTTAATCGTGGCGCTGATCGATATGCCGCCACTCACCGCACCGCCGGGAACCGGGTTATACCACAGGTCGCCCAACCACAAATTACCGCCACTGTTGACCGTGGCGTTGCTTTCTTGAGCACCGCTATAAACAATATCCAGGCCACCGCTATTGATGGTGGTGGTACCGTTCTCCATCCCTAAGACATAATCTACGCCACCATTGATCACAATCGCGCCATTTGCTACGCCATGGAGATTGAATGTGCCGCCGTTTATGATGGCGCCACTGACTGTACCGCTGATATTTTCTATGCCGCCGCTGTTCAGCGTTGTACTGCCGGCAGTACCGCCACTATCAATGGTTAACACGGCCGATTGATTGACAATAAACCCGGTGACTGACGCCCCGGATGCCACCTCCAACGATTGCACCAGCGCCCCGCTGTGAATATTAATACCGTCTACGGCAATACTGTAGGCGCCATTAGTGATCACAGCGGCGCCGCTGTTCATCACCAAACCACTGATCGTGCCGCCGCTGTTTATGCTGCCGCCACTCACTGAGCAACCGCTTTGGATATACTCAACACCACCGCTATTGATAACTGTGCCGATGGCTACCCCACCGCTTTGGATATTTACGATGCCGCCATTG
>Ga0316222_1000774_pt1 | contig 45547 bp, 61 predicted proteins | sample TBH18011metaG_FD_206008 | JGI IMG/M metagenome (GOLD analysis project Ga0316222, IMG submission 206008) | Freshwater microbial communities from Trout Bog Lake, Wisconsin, USA - TBH18011 | ecosystem: Environmental > Aquatic > Freshwater > Lake > Hypolimnion/Profundal zone | place: USA: Wisconsin... | reverse complement strand
AGCCAAGGATCGTTCATTCCGTTTGAAGAGCAAACCCGTCCTCTGAAGAACCGTATGCCTTAATTGGGCTCGTACGGGTCTGTGGGGGAGCCGTCGGGAAACCGGCGGCTCTACCCGGAAGATCAAAGGGTGGTCGCTGACGGATTGCATTTCGTTTGTCGTCATGGGCGATGAAGGGAGCCAGTGCTCCGGCGACGGATGCGGGTTCCGGGGAGCGCACGCGCCCTCGCGTGCGGGCGTCGGCGCCCCCGCCGACGCCGTTCTGGGTGCCAAGGCGCGTTCGTCCTCTCAACGATGCCGTTGGCGGGGGCGCCAAGGTCCGCAGGCGAGGCGCCTGCGCTGACTCGAAAATAGACGAAAAGATGAGGCGCGTTAGACAGAGTGACAAACAGGCGTCAACAAGCTAGATTTTCATCCCGCGTGGCGCCTCGCTTGGCGAGGCATGTTGTTCTCCCCGGAGTCCCTAGCACGGGCGCTGACTGCAAATAACGCCGACATTTGTCCCAAGCCGCCCTTAACTTAGCGCCATTCTTGTCTGACCCCTTGTCCCTTCGCATTCCATCGTGGGCTGGCTTGCATCATCTGAGAAATGCGGCTTCAACTGCCGCCTTCTGGGTCAGTTGTCCGCAGCCGGCGGCGACGTCGATGCCGCGCCGCTGGCGGATGGTGCTGGGCAGGCCGGCCTGTTTGAGAATGCGGTGAAACTGCACGCAGGCAGCGTCGGTGGCGGGGACTCCGGCGAAGTTGTCCGTCGGATTCAGGGCGATCAGGTTCACGTGGGCATTGAGACCGGCGAGCAAACGCGCCAGGCGGGCCGCGTCGTCCGGCGAATCGTTAGTCTGCCCGATGAGCGTCCACTCGAAAAACACGCGCCGGCCCGTCTTCGTGTTATAGGTGCGGCAGGCGGCGATCAGTTCATCCAACGGCCAGTGGCGCGCGACCGGAACCAGCGCGGTCCGCGCTTCGTCGGTGGCCGCGTGCAGGCTGACGGCCAGTCCGTAAGGCCGGTTTTCTTCCGCCATTCGCAAGATGCCGGGGACAACCCCCACGGTGCTGACGGTGATCCGCGCCGGCCCGATGCTCAGACCGCGCGTATCGGAGGCGATTTCGAGGGCGGTCATCGTGGCGTCGTAGTTGTGCAACGGCTCGCCCATTCCCATGAGGACCACGTTGCGCAGCGGCGCTCGATTGGTGTCGCGCAAGAGGTTCCGGCAATGGAGAAGCTGGCCGACGATCTCGCCGGCGGTGAGGTGCCGCGCAAAACCCATCTGGCCTGTGGCGCAGAAGACGCACCCCATCGCGCACCCCGCCTGGGTGCTTACGCAAGCCGTGAACCGTCCCGGATAGCCCATGATCACCGTTTCGACCGATCGGTCGTCGGCGAGGCGCACGAGAAACTTGCGCGTGAGGCCATCGGCGCTGGTGAGGACTGGAGTGGTGCTTGAAGGGACCAATGGGACCAATGGGACATAAGGGACCAAAAGGTCTGTGCGACCACCGGCGACTGTAGGCGGGCGGTCTGCGGCTTCAGCAAAGCCCGGTGCTGTCTGAGATGCCGGCCCTTTGGTCCTTTCGGTCCCTTTAGTCCCTTCCTTCAGCCAGCGCCGCAGCGGCGGCACGAAATCCTCGCGGGCGGCCAGGGCGGCCAAATCGCACGCTGGGTCCCGGTAGAGCGCCCGCCACAGCGCCCGCGCATGCACCGGGTTCAACCCGGTGTCGGCCAAGAGCCGCTCCAGAGCGGCAAACGGAAGATCGTAGAGGGAGCGCCGGATTACGGGCGCTCCACCGATGGCAGGCAGCGGCATAGCTGGAAACTCAACCAAAGCGGCTCCGAAAAGCAACCGCCAAACGTGCGGGGAGGCGCAATCCGAAAAATTTTCCAAAAAACCTGTTGCGTCCATTTTGCGGTTGCCGTAAAAGAAACGTCCCGCTGATACTTGGGGCCGAAAAACACCCCCGAGCGACTTAAAAACGCAGCGGGACGACGAAAAAGAGCTCTTGGGCGGAAATAATTCTTGCACTGAAGTTCGTTTCGTCTACAGTCAACGCTCCCCGCCGCCAAAGGGGTGAAAACCCTAATGGCACGCGGGCTTTTTAGTCCTTAGTTCAGCCGGGAAACCGGGAAATTTTTAAACAGAAACAGAATGCCAACGATCAACCAGCTTGTCCGCAAGGGACGCAGGAAAGTGTCGGTGAAATCCAAGTCACCGGCGCTGGTGAACTGCCCGCAACGCCGTGGCGTGTGCGTGCAGGTGATGACGCGTACGCCCAAGAAGCCCAATTCGGCGCTTCGAAAAGTCGCGAAAGTGCGGTTGACCAACGGCCAGGAAGTGATTGCGTACATTCCGGGCGAGGGTCACAACCTTCAGGAGCACTCGATTGTGCTCGTACGCGGCGGCCGTGTGAAGGATCTCCCCGGTGTGCGTTACCATATTGTGCGCGGCACGCTCGACGCCCTCGGGGTGGACGGACGCCGCCGCAGTCGCTCGAAATACGGGGCCAAACGCCCGAAGGCAGGCCAGGAGGCCGCAGTCGCCGGTAAGGGTGGCAAGGGAGGCAAACCCGCCGCTAAGAAGAAATAGTTTTCATTCCATTTAGACCTTTCCTATGTCGCGTCGTCGCAGAGTCATCAAGAAAACCGAGAAGTTCGACAATCGTTACGGCAGCCCTGTGGTTGCCCGCCTCATCAGCACGATCATGAAGAACGGCAAGAAGTCTGTCGCGGAATCGATCGTCTATGGGGCGATTGAAAAGACCCGCGAAGGTTCCGATGCGGTCGATCCGCTCGAAACCCTTCACAAGGCGATGGACAACGTCAAGCCGCGCCTGGAAGTCAAATCCCGGCGGGTCGGCGGCGCCACCTACCAGGTGCCGATGGAAGTGCCGCCCGCCCGTCAGATGGCTCTCGCCATGCGCTGGATCGTCACTTTCGCTCACAAGCGCAAGAGCGTCCCGATGATGGAAGCGCTCGCCAGCGAGCTCAAGGAAGCCGCAGCCGGCCAGGGCAACGCCATGAAGAAGCGCGACGACACTCACAAGATGGCTCAGGCCAATCGCGCTTTCGCACACTTCAGATTCTAATTTCGATTTAATATGGCTACCGCGGTTGCTGTTACAGGTCCCAATTCACCCGATCGCGCTTACCCGCTGGAGCGGACGCGCAATATCGGTATCGCCGCCCATATCGATGCGGGCAAGACAACGCTCACCGAGCGGATTCTGTTCTACACGGGCATGATCCATAAGATCGGTGAAGTGCATGAGGGCACCACCGCTACCGATTGGATGGAGCAGGAGCGCGAGCGTGGCATCACGATCACCTCCGCAGCCACGACTTGCTTCTGGAGTCAGCACAAGCAGGAAGGCGTCTTCAAGCTTTTTGAAGGCATCAAGATGCGTGTCAACATCATTGACACTCCCGGGCATGTGGATTTCACGGCCGAGGTGGAACGTTCCCTTCGCGTGCTCGATGGCGCCATCGCAGTATTCTGCGGCGTCGCGGGTGTGCAGCCTCAGTCTGAAACTGTATGGCGCCAGGCCACAAAATATGGGGTGCCCCGCATCGCTTTCGTCAACAAGATGGACCGCGTCGGCGCCAATTTTGAAAATGCGCTGAACGACATGCGCGTGAAGCTGGGCGCCAATGCCTGGCCGATCCTCTTCCCGCTGGGCAAGGAAGACACGCTTCGCGGGCAATTGGACGTCATCAATAAGAGAGCGGTTATCTACTCTGAAGACGATCTGATGGGATCGACCTACAAAGTTGAGCCGCTCCCGGCTGAATACGTCGAAATGATCGACAAAGCCTACGCCGATCTCGTCCACGCGGTCGCCGATCTCGACGATGAAGTCGGGATGCTCTATATTGAAGAGAAACCGATTACCCCGGAAATTCTCAAAGGCGGCATTCGTCGGCTGACCATTGCCAACAAGTTCGTTCCGGTCGTCGGCGGTTCCGCTTTCAAGAACAAGGGCGTTCAATACCTCGTCGATGCGGTCATCGATTACCTTCCCAGCCCGCTCGAAATCGTTCCGGCCCACGGACTGAACCCCGACAACGGCGAGCCGGTGGAAGTTCCCACTGACGACAACAGCAAGTTCTGTTCGCTCGCGTTCAAACTCTGGAGCGATCCGTTTGTCGGCAAGCTGGTTTTCTTCCGCGTCTACTCGGGCAAGCTGACCAAGGGCGACACCGTCTACAACCCTCGCACCAACAAGCGCGAGCGGATCAGTCGTCTTATTCAGATTCAGGCCGACAAGCGCGAAGATATCGAGACCTGTTACTCGGGCGACATCGCCGCAATCGTTGGCATTCGCAATATCACAACGGGCGACACGCTCTGTGATGAGGATTTTTCAGTAATGCTCGAACCGCCGTCGTTCCCCGATCCGGTGATCTCGATGGCCATCGAGCCGAAGACCAAGCTCGACCAGGAGAAGATGTCGATCGCTCTTCAGCGCCTCGCCGAAGAAGATCCGACCTTCCGCGTTCACACCAACGAAGAAACCGGCCAGACGATTATCGCCGGCATGGGCGAGCTTCACCTCGAAATTATTCGCGACCGTATGTTCCGCGAGTTCAAGGTGGAAGCCAACGCGGGCAAACCGCAGATCGCCTACCGTGAAACGATCACCACTACGGCGGTCGGTGAAGGCAAATTGATCAAGCAGTCCGGCGGACGCGGTCAATACGGGCACGTCATCGTGAACGCCTTCCCGAACGAGCGCGGCAAGGGCATCGTCATCGAGAACAAAACGGTCGGCGGATCGATCCCGAAGGATTTCATCCCGGCGGTCAAGAAGGGGCTTGAAGAAGCCGTTCTGGGCGGCGTTATCGGCGGCTATCCCGTTATCGATGTTACCATCGAAATCATCGACGGATCCTTCCACGAAGTCGACTCCAACGAAATGGCGTTCAAACTCGCCGCAATCTTCGCGGCGAAAGACGCCTTCAAGAAGGCCAAGTCGATTCTGCTCGAACCGATCATGAAAGTGGAGAACCTCACCCCGGAGGAATACCAGGGCGATATTCTCGGCGACCTTAATCGCCGCCGCGGCCGCATTCAGAGCATGGAAGCCAAGGGCAATCTCTCGGCGGTCCACGCGGAAGTGCCGCTGGCCGAAATGTTCGGTTATTCCACCGCAATCCGCTCTCTCTCCAAGGGCCGTTCCTCTTACTCGATGGAGCCGTCGCACTTCGAGCAGGTTCCCGCCGGCGTGCTCGCCGCGGTGCTCGACCAGAAAGGCAAGTAAACTTAACCACTGTTCTTTATGACCAACGGCCAACGAATCCGCATCCGCCTCAAGGCATTCGATTATCGCATGCTCGACCAGTCCTCGCTGGACATTGTCGAGACCGCCAAGCGCACCGGCGCAAAGGTCGCGGGACCGATTCCGCTGCCTACCCGCATCGAGAAATTCACTGTCAACCGTTCTCCGCACGTCGATAAGAAGTCGATGGACCAGTTCGAGATTCGCACTCACAAGCGGCTTTTGGACATCATCGAACCGACCGCGAAAACGGTGGACGAACTGAAAAAACTGAACCTCCCGGCTGGTGTCGATATCACCATCAAGATCTGACCGGCGTTCAAGAACCCAAGAACCAATGAAATACGGACTGTTAGGAAAAAAGATCGGGATGACCCGACTCTACGACGCCAAGGGACGGGTGACCCCCGTGACCGTGGTCGACGTGGGCGGCAACGCCCTCCTGCAGGTCAAGACCATGGAGAAGGACGGCTATTCGGCCATCCAACTCGGGTATGACACGCAGAAGGAAAGTCGACTCCCCAAGGCGCAACTGGGCCACTTCAAAAAGGCCGGTGCGGAACCGAAGAAACTGGTGGCGGAATTCCGCCTCGGCCCCGGCGATAAAGTCGAAGGCGAATTGAACGTGACAGCCTCCCATTTTCAGGTGGGGCAGACCGTTGATGTCATCGGGCAGTCCAAGGGTCACGGTTTCCAGGGCATCATGAAAAAGCATGGCACCGACGGCCAGCCCGCATCTCACGGTTCGATGATGCATCGGCGTCCGGGTTCCATCGGGTGCCGTTCCACGCCGGGACGCATCTGGAAAAACAAGAGCATGCCCGGTCACATGGGCGACAATCGCGCCACGATCCAGAACCTAACCGTCATGCAGGTTCGCGAAGTCGAGCAGGTCCTTCTTATTAAAGGCGCGGTGCCCGGAGCCAACGGCGGTTATGTCGTGGTTCGTCCGGCCAAGAAAGCCAAACTTCCCGCGGAGGCAAAGTAAGCGATGACTGCAACCATTCTCACAGCTGAAGCTGCGAAAGCGGCAAGTTTTGAAATTATTGAAAACGGACGTGGCACGCAAGCCGTGCATGATGTTGTCGTCGCTCTCCGGGCGGCGCGCCGCAGCGGCACCGCATCGACCAAGTCCAAGGCGGACGTTAATCTTTCCGGCTCCAAACCGTGGCGCCAGAAGGGCACCGGACGCGCCCGCGCCGGCTACAAGTCCTCGCCCGTTTGGGTGGGCGGCGGCGTGGCCTTCGGGCCCAAGCCCCGCGATTATTCCAAGAAAGTCACCAAATCCGTTCGTCGCCTTGCGCTGCGAAAAGCCTTGAGCGCGCGAATCCTCGCCGGGGACGTGCTGGTGGTGGAAAGCGTCGCCATTGCCACTTCGAAGACCAAAGACTTCGTCGCGTGGCTGAAGAACACAGTCGGCATCGAGAAGGTGCTGATCGTCTCCACCGGCTTCGACGACGCCACATTCTTGGCGGCTCGCAACGTGCAACCGGCGCGGCTGGTGAATGTTGCCGAGGTCAACACCGAGGACCTCCTCGCATTCAAGAAAGTGGTGATCACCCAGGAAGCCCTGGCCAAATTGGTTGAAAGGACCCAGCAATGAACGAGCCTTACGATCTTATCCAAACCATCGCCCTGACTGAAAAGGCGACCATTCTCAGCGACAAGCTGAACAAGTACGTCTTCCGCGTCGCGCCGCGAGCCAACAAGCTCCAGGTGAAGGAAGCGGTTGAGAAACTCTTCGGGAAGAAGGTTCTTAGCGTTCACACTGCCAACTACGCGGGCAAGAAGCGCCGCGAACGCCGGGCGGACGCCGGACGCACCGCTCACTGGAAGAAAGCGATCGTTACCCTGAAACCAGGCGAGAAGATCGATCTCGCCTAACTACACACGGACCATGGCACTTAAAACTTTTCGTCCCCTCACTCCGACCCAGCGCTTCAAGTCGCTGCCGTCGTTTGAGGAAATCACTAAGGACAAGCCCGAGAAGAGCTTGCTCGTTACCCTCAAGAGGAGTGGCGGCCGCAACAATCGCGGGCGCATGACTTCCCGCCACCTCGGCGGCGGTCACAAGAAGAAATACCGGATCGTCGACTTCAAGCGAGTCAAGCACGGCGTCCAAGCGGAGGTGCTCGGCATCGAATACGATCCAAATCGCTCGGCCCGCATTGCTTTGATCCAGTATACCGACGGCCAGAAGAGCTACATTCTCGCTCCTGTCGGCTTGCTGGTTGGTGCAAAAGTTTCCTCCGGGGACAACGCGCATCCGCAAGTCGGCAACGCGCTTCCGCTCAGCAAGATTCCGCTCGGCACCGCCGTTCACAATATCGAGTTGATTCCGGGGCACGGCGGCCAGATCGCGCGGAGCGCCGGTCAGCAGGCGATCCTGAGCAACCGCGAAGGCGGGTACGCTTTGGTGAAGCTGCCCTCCGGTGAAATCCGCAAGATTCACGAGACCGCTTACGCCACAGTCGGCCAGGTGGGCAACGTGGAGCACATGAACGAGTCCGCCGGCAAGGCGGGTCGCACTCGCTGGCTCGGGCGTCGTCCGCACGTGCGCGGCATGGTGATGAACCCGGTCGATCACCCGATGGGTGGCGGCCAGGGCAAATCGAAGGGCGGCGGCGGACGCCACCATCCGATGAGCCCGTGGGGCCAGCTCGCCAAGGGTTTCAAGACCCGGCGCAAACACAAGGAGAGCAACAACTTCATCGTTCAACGCCGTAACGCCAAGAAATAGTTTATGGGTAGATCACTGAAAAAAGGGCCGTTCGTAGACCTCCATCTGTACGAGAAGATCGACAAGATGAACGCCGCGCCGGCCAAGAAGCCGATCAAGACTTGGTCCCGCCGTTCGACGATTACGCCGGACTTTGTCGGACACACGTTCCTGGTCCACAACGGCAAGATTTTTAACTCCGTGTTCGTGACTGAAAACATGGTCGGTCACAAGCTCGGAGAATTTTCGCCCACGCGCGTGTTCAAGAAGCACGGTGCGCATACAGCGAAAGTGACGAAGTAATTTATGCGTCTACCTGCTGCAATGGCAGGGATGGTGCTACTGGCGCTGGCAATGGGGCCTGCGCCTGCGGGGGGTGGTTCTTTCTCAGATTTAGACATTGAATTTACGGAAGCGAAGGTGACGCTTCAGACGGTGACTGCCGAGAATACCCTTCTCAAGCAGCAACTGTCCGAAGCGCAAGATGCGGTCAAGTCGCTCACCGATAGCCTGGCTGTTGCCAACAGCGAGGCGGAGGTGTTCCGGCGTGAGTCCGCTGAACTGAAGCTGCGAATGGAGGCGCTCGGAGTCGATGGACTCAGCGCCGACAAAGGCAAGCTCGAACAGCGCCTGTTAAAGGCGGTGCGCGATCTGCAGATTGTCCAGGCCGAAAAGGACAAGCTGGCCGACGAGCTGGTTCAGTTGAGCGAAGCGGTGTTGCGTTTTACCAAGAGCGCGACGAGCGAGGACGCCGAAGCCCGGCTCGCGTTGGAAGCGAGGATGCGCAGTGTGGCTGAAGCCCTTGGAATTCCCGGGAACGATACCGGAGGACCGGGCGGAGGCAATGCCGCAAGCGTCCCTGCCGACCTCATGAACGGGATGGTGATCAGCATCAAAGACGAGCTTTCGCTGGTGGTTGCCAACATTGGCAGTCGACACGGGGTGAAGGTGGGAATGCCGCTGCGGGTTATCCGCGGGGAGGACCCGATCGCCCTGGTGCGTGTTGTGGATGTTCGCGAGAAGATCTGCGGCGCCGTAATTCAAAGTTTGGAGTCCGAGAAGAACAAAATCAAAGTGGGTGACCGCCTCCGGGTGGACGCCCGGTAAAATTAACGAAAAATGCAGATTCTATCGACATACAGAAATGCGCATATCTCCGCGTTCAAAGCGCGCGAGGTAACGCGTGAGATCCAGGGCCTCTCGGTTGCGGCGGCGCTGGATATAGTGGCTTTCAGCCCTAAGAAGGCGGCGGCGATGGTGGCTAAGACGCTCAAGAGCGCTGTGGCCAACGCGGAGAACAACGCAAAACTGCGGGTCGATTCGCTCGTCGTCAAAGAGGCGACCGTGGGCGAGGGGATGACCGCGAAGCGCTTTCAACCGAAAGCGCGCGGAAGTGCGGGACCGATCCGTAAGCGCAGTTCCCACATTCGTATCGTGTTGACCGACGAAATCATCCTGCCCACGCGCAATGACAAGGCGGCATCCGCCAAGCCCGTGCGCCGGACCAAGAAGACTGAGGCGCCCAAGGCTGTTGAAGCCGCCGAGGTCGTCGAGACTGCTGAGGAATCAACCTCCAACGAGGAAACCAAATAATCTATGGGACAGAAAGTTAATCCAATCGGCTACCGCCTCGCGCTCACCCGTGACTGGCGTTCGCGCTGGTACGCCTCGACGAAGGACTTCCCCGAATTTCTCCATACCGACATCAAAATCAGGGATTACGTCAAGAAGCGGCTCGCGCAGGCGGCGGTTTCCAAGGTCGTCATTGAGCGTGCCTGGAACAGCCTGCGTGTGACGATCTACACCGCGCGTCCCGGAATTGTCATCGGACGCAAGGGAACGGAAATCGAGAAGATGACCGAAGACATCGCGGGCATGTCCGGCGGCAAACAGGTCAAAATCGACATTCAGGAAATTAAGACGCCCGAACTCGACGCGCAGCTCGTCTCTGAGAATATCGCGATGCAGATCGAGCGTCGTATCTCGTTCCGCCGCGCCATGAAAAAGGCGGTGCAGACGACGATGGGTTTCGGCGCCAAAGGGGTCAAGGTGCGTTGCGCCGGACGCCTCGGCGGTGCGGAAATCTCCCGCGCCGAGCGTTATCATGAAGGCATGGTGCCGTTGCACACGCTGCGCCAGGCGATCGATTACGGCTTTAGCGAAGCGATGACCGTTTACGGAAAAATCGGTGTGAAAGTGTGGCTTTGCAAACCCGAGGGCGCCGACAATGTTGAGAGCGTCCAGGCTGGTGAAGGCGGCCAGCGTGAACGCGGAGACCGGCGTGATCGCCGGGACCGTGGAGACCGCGGCGGTCGTGGTGGAGACCGCGGCGATCGAGGCGACCGTGGCGAGCAGCCCAAAGTGGAGTCCGCACCGACACCGACACCGGCACCGGTTCCAGTCGCTTAAATTCGGAACCATCAACCATTTAGAGGAAATATCCTATGCCATTGATGCCAAAACGCGTGAAGTATCGGAAGACCCAGCGGGGCAGCCGCAAGGGAACCGCTTCGCGCAACGTCACCATCGATTTCGGCGCCTACGCCCTGCAGACCCTGGAGCGCGCGTGGCTGACCAACACCCAGATTGAGGCCGCCCGTGTTGCGCTCACCCGCAACATGAAACGCAAGGGCAAACTCTGGATTCGCGTATTCCCGGACAAATCCGTCACCGCCCGCCCGCCGGAAACCCGAATGGGCAAAGGCAAGGGCGCCCCCGAATACTGGGTGGCGGTGATTCGTCCCGGTAACATCCTTTTTGAACTGGACGGCGTGCCGGAGTCGACCGCCCGCGAATCGCTTCGCCTGGCGGCCACCAAGCTGCCTTTCCGCACCAAGTTCCTGAGCCGCCACCGCGTCGTAGCCGCCTAGTCGTATGAAGATCAAGGAAATCAAAGAACAAACCGTCGAAGAGCTTCAGACCCGCAAGCGGGATTTGAACCAGGAGGTTTTCCACATGCGTCTGCAAAAGCAGACCGGTCAGTTGGAAAAGCCCAGCCAGCTTCGTGACATCCGCCGCGAGATTGCGCGGATCGAAACCGTCCTGTCGCAGCGCCGCATCGGCGCAACCGCCTAATCGCTTTAAATTCCAATGAGTGACACTGAAACAACAGCGGTTGAAACCGCAACCGCCGAAGCTCGCGGACTGCGCAAGACGCGGGTGGGCCAGGTGATTTCGAACAAGTCGGACAAGACCGCCGTCGTCGAGACGGTGACGCGCGTTCCGCACGCCAAATTCGGCAAGATCGTCAAGCAGGTGAAAAAATTTCACGCGCATGACGAAGAGAACAAGACCAAGGTCGGCGATACCGTCCGCATCATGGAAACCCGCCCGCTGAGCAAGCTAAAGCGCTGGCGCGTGGTTGAAATCCTCAGCGCTTAGTGTAAATTAATAACCCTTTTTCGCTTTTATGCTCCAGATTCGCTCAAGACTCGATGTCGCTGACAATACAGGCGCGCGCATGGCCAAGATGATCGGTGTGATCGGCAAGCCGACCCCGGAGGCCCATGTCGGGGACATCATCACCTGCCACATTCGTGAGGCTGCTCACGGCGGCACCGTCAAGAAAGGCGATGTGGTTCGCGCAGTTGTCGTTCGCACCAAGCATCCGGTCCGTCGCGAAGACGGGTCCTATCTGCGCTTCGACAACAACGCCATTGTCATCATCGACAAGGACCTTAATCCACGCGGAACACGCATCTTCGGGCCGGTCGCCCGCGAGCTGCGCGAGCGCAATTTCATGAAGATCGTATCGCTGGCTCCCGAAGTCCTATGAAACAGAATTTTCACGTCAAGAAAGGCGATCAGGTCGAGGTGATTGCCGGCAATCACAAAGGCGCCATCGGCAAGGTGCTGCAGATTCTTCCCAAAAAGAGCCAGGCTCTGGTGGAGGGTGTGCGCATCATCAAGAAGCACATGAAGAAGTCGCAGGATCGCCAGAAAGGCGCCATCGTCGAAAGGGAGGGGCCGATCCACATCTCCAACCTCAAAGTAATCGAAAAAGCGGAGAAAACCAAGGCGGCCTAACGGCCCACAGTGTTTATGGCAGTAGAATTTTACGAAGAATACAAGGCGAAGGTCGCCCCGGCGCTGATGGCCAAGCTGGGCTACAAGAACATTCACCAGATCCCGCGCGTGCAAAAGGTGATCGTCAACACCTGCGTCGGCTCGCAAGCCGATGTCAAACAGGCGCTCGAAGAGGCCAAGGCTGAGCTCGCGCTCATCACCGGCCAGAAGCCCTCCGAGACCCGCGCCAAGAAGAGCATCTCCAATTTCAAGTTGCGCGACAAACAGGCCATCGGCGCCAAGGTTACCCTTCGCGGGGAGCGCATGTATGAATTTTTGGAGCGCCTCATTCGCATGGCGCTGCCTCGCATTCGCGACTTTCGCGGCATCTCGCCGCGCGCTTTCGACGGGCGCGGCAACTACACCCTCGGCGTCGCCGACCAGAGCATTTTCCCGGAAGTGGAACTCGACAAAATCAAACGCAACATCGGGTTCGACATCACCATCGTCACCACCGCCAGGAGCAATGAGGAAGCTAAGGCCTTGCTTTCCGAAATGGGCGTTCCCTTCACCGACAAGGCCAAGAAAGTGCAATCCGCAGCCTGATTGATATGAGCTCATTGACTGATCCCATCGCCGATTTCCTGACCCGCCTGCGCAACAGCGCTGGGGCGTTGCAGGCACACACGCTGGTTCCTTATTCCAAGATCAAGGTCGAGATCGCCCGCATCCTCCAGCAGGAAGGCTATATCTCCGGCTATGAAGTGGAGACCAGCGGCACATTTCCGCAGATCCGCGTGAAGAACAAGATCGTCAACCGCGCTTCGGCCATCAAGGGGCTCAAGCGCGTCAGCAGTCCCGGTCTCCGCCGCTATGTCGGCGCAAAGGAGATTCCGCGCGTGCTGGGCGGGATGGGTATTTCCATCCTCTCCACACCTCGGGGAATCGTCACCGGGCGCGAAGCAAAGAAACAAAACATCGGTGGCGAGCTGCTCGCCTACGTGTGGTAATCCTGATCGAAATATGTCGCGAATTGGAAAAATGATAGTGATTCTGCCGCCGTCGGTAAAGGTGGCGGTTTCCCCCGAAGGCGGGGTGAAGGTCGAAGGACCCAAAGGCAAGCTCGAGTGGACCCTTCCGAAGGCGATTGCCGCTCGCGTTGACAAGGACGGCGTGTCTGTGGAACGCAGTTCCGAGAGCCGTTCCGCACGCGCGCTGCACGGGCTTTCCCGCGCGCTCGTCGCCAACATGGTCATCGGCGTTTCCGCCGGCTTTAGCAAAGACCTCGAAATTCAAGGCGTCGGTTTCAAGGCGGTGGTGCAGGGCAAGATCCTGAACCTGAGCCTCGGGTTCTCGCATCCGGTGCTCTTCCCGATCCCGGACGGAATCAAGATCACCGTCTTGGAAAACACCAAGGTCAAGGTCGAAGGGATCGACAAGAAAGTCGTCGGCCAGGTTGCGGCGGATATCCGCGGCTATTACCCGCCTGAGCCTTACAAGGGCAAGGGTGTGCGCTATGTCGGCGAGCACATCGTCCGCAAGGAAGGCAAAACCGTTCAATAATTTATTCCTATGGCTTCTCTCGAAAAAGTTAAAATGCGCCATGTCCGCATTCGCAAGCGGGTCACCGGCACGGCGGAACGCCCCCGGTTGGCGGTTCATTTCTCGGGCAAGAATATCTATGCCCAGGTGATCGACGACGTCGCCGGACGCACCCTTGCAGCCGTTGCGACCACCGAAAAGAGCCTGGAAGGGGACAAGACGTTGCGCGCAAACTGCGTGACGGCGGCGCGGCTCGGCAAGCTCCTGGCGGAGCGCACCAAGAGCGTCAATGTCACCCGCGTGGTTTTCGATCGTGGCGGATTTCTCTACCACGGCAAAGTGAAAGCGCTCGCCGATGCGGCGCGTGAAGGCGGACTAGATTTCTAAATTTATGGCAGCACCTCAACGTAAAGGCGGACGGCGGGACGACCGCGGCAGGGACAACGAACCGAAGTCGGATATTGTCGAGAAAGTCGTATTCATTAACCGTTGCGCCAAAGTGGTCAAAGGCGGGCGCCGTTTTAGTTTCAGCGCATTGATCGTTTCTGGAAACCGCGCCGGCAAGGTCGGTTACGGATTCGGCAAGGCGAACGAAGTCTCCGAAGCGATTCGCAAGGCTTCGGAGTCCGCGAAAAAAGCGCTTCGCAGCGTGGCCATTCGAGGCAACACCATCCCGCACGAAGTTATCGGCGAGTTTGGCGGCGGGCGCGTATTGCTGCGTCCGGCTTCCCCCGGAACGGGCGTGATTGCCGGCGGCGGCGTCCGCGCGGTGGTGGAAGCGGCGGGCATCAAGGACGTCCTGGCCAAGTCGCTCGGTTCCAGCAACCACGCCAATGTGGTCAAGGCAACCATCGACGCCCTCAAGGGGTTGCGTCTGCGCGACGAAATTTACAAGATCCGCGGCATCTCCCGGCCCGTTCCAAAGCCGGAAGCGGTTGCCGCCCAGGAAGCTTAGTTTTAATAGAACACGGATTTTATGGATTTACATACACTGAAACCCCGTCCGGGCTCCAAGCACCGCGTCAAGCGGCTCGGCTGCGGCGAAAGCTCTGGGCACGGCAAGACTTCCGGCAAGGGCCACAAAGGTCAGAAAGCGCGTTCGGGCGGTTCGCTCCGTCTCGGGTTCGAAGGCGGCCAGATGCCGCTTATCCGGCGCATTCCCAAGCGCGGATTCAACAATGCGGCCTTCAAGACGATTTACGCGACGGTCAACGTTTCCAGCCTCAATCTTTTTGAGGACGGCGCGACGGTGGACGAAGCGGCGCTGCTCGACAAAGGGCTGATCCGCGGCAACTACGACGGCGTCAAGATTCTGGGTGGCGGCGAGCTGACCAAGAAACTCAGCGTCAAAGCCTGCAAAATCAGCGGCTCGGCGGCGGAAAAGATTCAAAAGGCAGGCGGTAGCGTCGAAACTGCGTCCGCCCCGGTTGAATCCGCCTCGTAATAGCCGAATATTGCGCCCCGCATGATATCTGCCTTCACCAACACGTTCAAGATTCCGGAACTCCGGAATCGCATTGTTTTCACACTGCTGCTGCTGATCGTCGTCCGTATCGGCGCTGCGATCACGTGTCCGGGGGTCGATTCATCGGTCCTTCAGTCCTGGTTTGCCACCGAGATGAACCGGCAGGCCGGCGGCAGCGTCGCTGCGCTGTTCAACATTTTCAGCGGCGGCGCTCTTGAGAACTGCGCGGTCTTTTCGCTGGGCGTCATGCCCTACATCAGCGCTTCGATCATGTTGCAGCTGCTGACCGCGGTCGTTCCGCAGCTCAGCAAGCTCTCCAAGGAAGACGGCGGGCGGCAGAAGATCATGCAATACACCCGGTATGCGACCATCGCGCTGTGTGTGTTCCAGGGCTATCTGCTGGCAATCTCCTTTGAGAACCCGGCGTCCAATCCGTTTTTGCCGGGCATCATGGACACGATCACGCGGCTCGGTCGACAGTTGGTGGTGAGCCCGGGCGGCTGGTTTCTGACGACTTCGGTGATTTCGCTGACCGCCGGAACCATGTTTCTCATGTGGCTTGGCGATCAGGTCACCGATCACGGGATCGGCAACGGCATGTCGCTCATTATTACCGTCGGCATCGTTGCCCGCCTGCCCGCGGCACTGATTCAGGCGTGGAAGACTTTTGTGCCGAGCGACAATGCCACCCAGGTCAGCCCGATGATCTTGGTGGCGATGGTGGCGTTCTTCGTGCTGGTCATCGCGGGAGTGATTTGCCTTACCCAGGCGCAACGCAAGGTGACCGTGCAGTATGCCAAGCGCGTCGTCGGCCGGAAGACCTACGGCGGGCAGACGCAGTACATGCCGTTGAAGGTCAACTATGCGGGCGTCATGCCGATCATCTTCGCGCAGGCGTTGCTGATGTTCCCGTCGCAGATCGTCAACATGGCGTTCAAGAACAGCTCGACGGCGCAGTACTTCGCTCACATGCTGACTGACGGTTGGCTCCATTACACCCTCTACGGGCTGATGATCTTCTTCTTCAGCTATTTCTGGGTGGCCACGCAGTTCCAGCCGCAGCAAATCGCCGACGATCTGAAGAAATACGGCGGGTACATTCCCGGCGTGCGCCCCGGCAAGCCGACGGCGGACTTCCTCGATTTCACCATGACCCGCCTGACTTTTGCGGGCGCTATTTTCCTGACGGTCATCGCCATTTTGCCGCAGATGCTTTCGCGCATGTGGGGCGTGCCTTACATCGCCGCGCAATTCTTCGGCGGCACCAGTCTTTTGATCGTAGTCGGCGTGATGCTCGACACGATGCGTCAAATCGAAACCCACCTGATTCAGCGCCACTACGACGGGTTCCTGCGCAAGGGCAAGCTGCGTGGACGCTTCGAACGCACGCCCGCGGGACGCGGCGAGGCGGTGCAGCAGGGCGCCTTGATCTGGGGCTATGTCGCCGTCGCCCTCCTGGTGGTGGCCGGCATGGCTATCTTCCTTGCCAACCACCTCCGATAGCTTTGTGAAAAAGCGGATCGTGTTGCTGGGACCGCCCGCTGCAGGCAAGGGAACGCAGGCTGAACTTATCGAACACCGCTTTCATATCGAACCCACTTCCACCGGGGCAATGCTCCGCGAAGAATTGCGCGCCGGTTCCGAACTCGGCAAAGAAGCCGATTCGCTGACCCGGCACGGTCGCTTGGTACCCGATTCCTTTGTGATTGCTCTGGTCGAGAACTGGCTGAAAACCCACAGCGACGCCTTTGTCTTTGACGGATTTCCGCGCACGCTCGCGCAGGCCGACGCCCTCGAAGCGCTGCTGGCCGCTCGGAACACCCCGTTGGAGGCGGTTTTCTTTTTTGAGGTCCCGGTCGAAGACATTCTCGATCGCGTCCTGCACCGTGTGAGCTGCGAGAAGTGCCATCGCATCTACAGCATCAAACTGCACTTCGGCAGCGGTGAGGAACATTGTCCGCGTTGCGGAGGCCGACTGTTCCGCCGCAAGGACGACACTGCGGAGGCGTTGGAGCAGCGTATGATCGAGTACCGGGAGAAGACCGAGCCGCTCGTCGAGTTTTACCGTTCGCGCTCGCTGTTGCACACGCTAAAGGCGGCGGAGCGTCCGGAGACGGTGTTTGCGGAGATTTCATCGGTATTGACCGCGGCATGAGCATTCCGATTAAAACAGCGAAGGAAATCGAGAAGATGCGGGTCGCCTGTCGCCTCGCCGCCGAAGTTCTGAGCCGGACCGCGTCGATCGTCCGGCCCGGCGCCACTACCAAAGAGGTGGACGAAGCCGCCGCGGAGTTCATGGCTGAGGCCGGATGCGAAAGCGCTTTTCTCGGCTATCGCGGATTTTCGGGCAACATCTGCATTTCGGTCAACGAAGAGGTCGTGCATGGCATAGGCGGTCCGCGGAAGATTCAATACGGCGACGTGGTGAAGCTGGACATCGGCGTCGTCAAGAACGGCTGGGTGGGCGACACCGCGACGACCGTGCCGGTGGGCGTGATCGAGCCCGCCGTGCAGCGCTTGCTTCTTATCACAGAAGAAGCGCTGGGGATCGCGATTACCCATGCAGTGGACGGCAAGCGCCTGGGCGACCTCTGTGCCTCGGTCGAAGAGACCGTGGCGGCGGCGGGTTTCAGCGTCGTGCGGGAGTTTGTCGGGCACGGAGTCGGGCGCAAGTTGCACGAAGAACCGCAGGTGCCCAACTATGGCAGACGCGGCGCCGGCCCGAAACTCAAAGCCGGAATGACCCTGGCCATCGAACCGATGGTTAACCTGGGCGGCGGTGGCGTACGAATTTTAGGCGATGGCTGGACAGTGGTCACAGAAGATGGTAAGCCTTCCGCTCATTTTGAACACACAGTTTTAATTACCCGCGGAGAACCAGAAATCCTCACATGGCGAGAAAAGACGCTATCGAAGTAGAAGGCAAAGTGGTCGAGCTGCTCCCGAACACCATGTTCCGGGTGGAGTTGTCGAACGGCCACCGCGTGCTTGCGCATATTTCAGGAAAAATGCGCCTGCACTTCATTCGGATCTTGCCAGGCGACAAAGTTCTGCTAGAAATGTCCCCTTACGACCTGTCGAAAGGGCGAATTACCTTCCGACAGAAGTAAACGAGTTCGAAAGTCGCACGGGAAAAATCCGTTTTTCCCGGGCGGTTTTTTCGTCTCAAAAAACCGAACCGAGAGAATTTTAACCGAAATATGAAAGTAAGAGCATCCGTCAAACGACTCTGTGAAGACTGCAAGATTGTGAAACGCAAGAACGTTGTCCGCGTCCTTTGTAAGAACGCCCGTCACAAGCAGCGCCAGGGTTAAACCGGCTCCGGCCACAACGATTTTTTATTATGCCACGACTACTTGGAGTTGAAATTCCCGGCGACAAACGCATCGAAGCGTCTCTGCCTTACATTTACGGTATCGGACCCGCTTGGGCGAAGAAGATCCTCGAACAGGCCAACATCGACCCGAACGTCCGGGCGAAGAACCTTTCGGTGGAGCAGATCAACCAGATCATTCACGCCATCACGGCTAATAACCTGCTTATTGAGGGCGATCTTCGCCGTGATATCCAGACCAACCTGAAACGCTTGCAGGCCATCAACTGCTACCGCGGCCTTCGTCATCGGCGCGGCCTGCCGGTTCGCGGCCAGCGCACCTCCACCAACGCCCGCACCCGCAAGGGACCGCGCAAGACCGTTGGCGTGCAGCGCGCCAAGGACACCAAGGCCGCCAAAGCCTAATTAGATTCGCAATCACAACGACCATTTAAGAAATATGGCAGAAGACATCAATGCACCCGTCCCGCCGTCTGAGGCGGCGCCCGAACCGGCTGCGCCCGCTCCTGAAGCGGCCGCCCCGGTAACACCCGCTCCTGAAGCGGCCGCCCCGGTAACACCCGCTGCTGAAGCGGCTGCCCCGGTAACACCCGCTGCTGAAGCGGCTGCCCCGGTAACACCCGCTGCTGAAGCGGCTGCCCCGGTAACACCCGCTGCTGAAGCGGCTGCCCCGGCAACACCGACTCCCGCCGCGACTCCGGCCGCCGCCGAGGCGCCCAAGAAGAAAGCGGCTCCGAAAGGCGCCAAGAAAGGCGCTGCTCCAGCCGCCCCGGAACCGAAGAAGGAAGAGAACCTCTCGCTCGACCCGAACATCATTGAACCGGTCAAGATCATCAAGGCCAAGGGCGCGAAGAACGTGCATACCGGCGTGGTGCATATTCAGGCCAGTTTCAATAACACCATCATCAGCATCACCGATCAGAACGGCGCCGTCATCGGGTGGTCCAGCGCCGGCAAGACCGGCTTCCGCGGATCGCGCAAGAGCACCGCTTACGCCGCCCAGATGGTCGCCCAGGACGCCTGCCGCCAGGCTATGGGGCATGGACTTAGGGAAGTCGAAGTGCGCGTGAAGGGACCCGGCGCGGGCCGCGAATCGGCCGTGCGCGCCATCCAGGCCATCGGCCTCGAAATAACCGTCATCCGCGACGTCACCCCGGTGCCGCACAACGGCTGCCGTCCGCCCAAGCAACGCCGCGTCTGATCCACTCTTAACACCTTCGATTTTTTATGGCTCGTTTTACAGGTTCAAAATCCAAAGTCAGCCGCCGGTTCGGAATTCCGATTTTCGGCCCTTGCAAGGCGCTGGAGCGCAAGAATTACGGTCCCGGCATGCACGGGCCGAAAGGCTCCCGCCGCAAGCAGTCCGAATACGCGCTCGCCCTCGCTGAGAAGCAGAAGCTGCGCTATCAATACGGTTTGCTGGAGCGCCAGTTCCGCCGCTACTTCCGCACCGCGCTCACCCGGCGCGGCGTCACCGGCGAAATCTTGTTGCAGCTTCTCGAAACCCGTCTGGACAACGTCGTTTACCGGCTCGGCTTCGCCAACTCGCGTTCGGCGGCCCGCCAGTTTGTCTCTCACGGACACGTCACGGTCAACGGCCGCAAGGTGGATGTCTCCTCCTTCAACGTCCGCCCAGGGGACAAGATCGTCGTCAAGGATCGCCCGACGTCGCGCAGCCTCGCGGCCCGGTTCCTGGAATTGACACAGATCGCCCCTGTGCCGGATTGGCTGATCGCCGACAAGGAGCACTTCGCCGGAACCGTAACCCGGATTCCAAGCCGCGAAGAAATCGCTCCGATCGTCAACGAGCAGCTTATCGTCGAGTTGTACTCGCGGTAAGCGCAGGGTCGCCGCCACCCAGAAAGGCGGTTCGTTTCATACAGAGTGTTTTTGCAAGCAGGCCGGGGGGCAACCTCCGGTCTGTCTGCGTGTTTGGGTGGCGCCGGACGACACTACAGACCTTCTGACCTCTTCCTGGAATGGACGTGAGACCAATCGGAGCGGCGAAGCCGTGGCGCGTTGTGGACGCGCCAGCGTCTTATAAAACTGCGGCGAGGCCTGGTTGCCTCCAAAGCGACGAACCGATGGGGCGCATGAAACGCTTTGGGTAATTCCTGAGACCCAACCGCATCGAAAGCTACTCTACGCCCGCTTCGCCCAGCGCAGTTTTGCCGGCGCGGAGCGGCTGTTGGCGTTGCGCTCCTCCGCGGTGGGGCGGATCACTTCCCGGGCGATTTCCGTGTACTCCCCGCATTCCATACCTGCTTCGAACGCTTTCTTAACCCGGCGATCTTCGCCGGAGTGGAACGTCAGGACCGCCACGCGTCCGCCGGTCCGCAGGCAGCCTGGCAAACTCCGCAGCAGCATTTCCAGCGCGCTGAACTCTTCGTTGACGGCGATGCGCACCGCCTGAAATACGCGCCGCACCGAGATCGCCGCGTCTTCCTCGCGCAGCCTTGGAAGCGCTTCGCGCACCGCCCGCGCAAGCTCCAGCGTCGTTGCGAAGCGCCGTCCCGCCAGTGCTGCTGCCAGGACGTCCGCGCGTGGTTCGTCGGCGTTCTCCACCAGCATCCGCTCCAGCGCCCCGGCACTGACCTTTTCGAGCAAGGCCGACGCGCTTTGACCGCGCGCCGGGTTCATCCGCATATCGAGGGAGCCTTCCGCTTTCACCGAGAATCCCCGCGCCGGATCGTCCAGTTGCATCGAAGAAACGCCGAGGTCCGCCAAAATCAGGTCCACGCCGCCGGGCGCTTCCGTGGAAAGGACTTTCGCCAGTCCGGCGAAGTTGCTCCGGTGCGCGGTGAACGTCTCCGGGCCGAACCCGGCCCAGCGAAGCCGTTCCACCGCCTGCGGCAGTTCGATCGGATCGGCGTCGAGTCCGATTAGCCGTCCGCCCGGTTGCAACCTCGCCAGCAACTCCTGTGCGTGTCCGCCATAGCCCAGCGTGCAATCGACCGCGATCTCTCCCGGTCGCGGAGCCAGCGCCGCAAGAACCTCCCGCACCATGATCGGACGGTGCGTGCCCGCCGGCGTTTTGCCAGCGGCCAGCACCTTCGCGATTGTCTCCGGGTATTTCTCCGGCGCGCGCTCCTTGTACTTTTGCTCGAAGCGGCGCGGATTCTTGCCCGAATACCGGGGGCGCCGCCGGTGCGGCGAGGCGGTCTCGCCGGGAGGGGGAGTTGCGGGGTTGGGAACGTTTTCGGAAGGCATGGTTGTTGCGTTCAGATGCTCTCGGAAAACTACACTTGAACCAACAAAAAGCGGCCTTTTTTCATCCTTTATGAATGGTGAAAGTTGGGAATCCGGCGGGGATGACCCATCGTGTTGCGCCGTCAGGTTTGGGAACGGAACTCCGGGGAGCACACGCGCCCTCGCGTGTTGGCGTCGGCGCCCTCGCCGACGCGAACTTTTGCATCATCGAAACCACGGATTTCACGGATTGCCACGGATGAAACCTATCCGTGTTCATTCGTGTAATCCGTGGTTGATCGGTTGAATGCGAGCTTCTTGAGCGAAGATGCCTTTGGCGGGGGCGCCAAAGGCCGCACGCCCGGGCGCGGGCGCTCCCCGGAAGCTGGCGCGACCGCGGGTTCTTGCCCAACAAAGAGCTCCTGCCGCTCTTTCCTGCTTTCCAGCCGCCCCGTTTTGCTTTCTCTTTCTCCCCATGCAGCGCAAGAAAATCGTCGTCATGGGTTTCACCGCCGGGTGTCCGATCGCAGGCGTGATCTGGCAGCACGTCCACTACATTGTCGGGCTTCAGCGGCTCGGGCACGAAGTCTACTACATCGAGGATTCCGCGCGACTGCCGTATAATCCCGTCACATGGGAAGTGAGTGAGGATTACTCTTATGCCGCCGGGGTCCTTTCGAAGCTGGCGGCGCAGTTCGGATTCGAGGACCGCTGGAGTTACTGCGCCCGCTATCTGCCCGAGCATCCTTGCGCGGGACTGCCCAAGAGCGAGATCGTGCGGCTTTACCGGGAGGCAGACGCCATTCTCAATGTCTGCGGTTCGCAGGAGTTCAACGAGGACCTGCTGCAATGCGACCGCCTTTTCTACGTGGAGAGCGATCCCGGTGTGGAACAGATCAAGGTGGACAAAGGGGAGGCCGGCACGCTCGACTACCTCGGCAAACACCGGGCGCTGTTCACGTTTGGGGAGAACGTCGGGAACGCCGATTTTCCGGTGCCGCTGCATGGCCGGCGCTGGTTGCCGACGCGCCAACCGGTGGTCACCGACCTTTGGAAGACCGACCCGGCGCCGCCCGCCGCCGCCCTTTTTTCAAGCATCGCCAACTGGAACACGAGCGGCAAAAAGGACATTGCCTGGAAGGGCGAAACCTACCTTTGGAGCAAGTCCCTGGAATTCCTGAAGTTCGCCGACGCGCCGCGGTGCGCGGGGGAGGCGTTCGAGCTTGCCACAGACATCAAGGACCGGGCCACGCGCGAGCTTTTCCGCCGAAACGGCTGGGAGTTCGTCAGTCCGCACGAGATGAGTATCGAGTGGAACGATTACCTGCGCTACATCCAGCGCTCCAAAGGCGAATTCACCGTGGCCAAGGACCAGTATGTGCGGCTCAACACCGGCTGGTTCAGCGACCGCTCCGCCTGCTACCTCGCCGCGGGCCGCCCGGTCATCACGCAGCAAACCGGGTTCACGAAGTTCTACGGGGGCGACGCCGGGCTTTTCGCGTTCTCAACGATGGACGAGATCGTCGAAGCCGTCCGCCAGGTGAACGCCGACTACACCAAACACAGCCGCGTCGCCCGGGAAATCGCCATTGAGTTTTTCGAGGCGGAAAAGGTGCTTCGGCAATTGCTCGAGCGGGCGGGTGTTTGAAGAGTATCCGCGATTCGGCATCTCCAGAGCCTGAGGAAAAGCGATGAGGCGACTGTGCCAAAAAAAACGCCCGGCTCATCGCCGGGCGTTGTTGGAAAAACAGTCTTTTATTTCGCGTTCTTAAGCGTGTTGAAGAGCTCGAACGCGTCTTTGGGTGTCGCCTTGTTGTGAACAACGGCGCGAACAGCCTGAATCATCGCGATCGGGTGCTCGCTCTGGAAGACGTTGCGGCCCATGTCCACGCCAGCGGCGCCCTGCTGGAGGGCCTGGTAGGCGAACTCCAGCGCCTTGTCTTCGTCGAGCTTCTTGCCGCCGGCGATGACGATCGGCACCGGGCACGACGCGGTGACTTTCTCGAAGTCGGTGTCGCAGAAGTAGGTCTTCACAAAGGTCGCTCCGTTCTCGGCGCAAACGCGGCAGGCCAGCGAGAGGTAGCGGGCGTCGCGCGTCATCTCCTTGCCGACGGCGGTGACGCCGAGGGTAGGAATGCCGTACTTGTTGCCCTGATCGACGGTCTTCACGAGATTGTCGATGGTGATCGCCTCGAACTTGCTGCCGATGGCGACCATGATGGCCAGAGCCGAGGCGTTGACGCGGATGGCGTCTTCGATGTCGAGGATGACTTCATCGTTCAAATCGTTCAGCACCGTGGTGCCGGCGGAGAACCGCAGTGAAATCGGCTTGTTGCAGGTGGGCGGCACGATCGAACGCAACGAACCGCGCGAGCACATCAGGCAGTCGGCGTATTCGATGAGCGGGACGATGGTCAGGTCCATGCGTTCGAGGCCGGAGGTCGGCCCCATGATGTAGCCGTGATCGAAGGCAAGCATCACGGTATTGCCGGAGGCGGGATTGAAAATCCGGCTCATGCGGTCCTTGATGCCCCAGTCCACATGATCGAGCCCCTTGAGAAAGTAGCCGTGTTTCTTGACCGGAATTCCGATGCCGTAATCGGCGGCATCCTTGTTGGTATCGTTGTCTGCCATAGTGTGTTGGTTGGTGGTAATTAAGCGTTGGTTGAGAAAGGCGGCGCTATGATCAAGACGCGCTCGCAACGCTCGTTCCCAGGCTCCTGCCTGGGAATGCAGAAATCCCGGAGGCTCGGGCCTCTCTTTGGACCTCCGACGGCGCAGCGCACGTGCGGAGAACGGGAGGCTGGAGCCTCCAAGACCGGAAGCGTTCCCAGGCTGGAGCCTGGGAACGAGTCCCCATCAAACGGGGCGATGCTTCGGTTGGCGACGTCCTTGCACTCGTTGGTGCTGTTTTCGGAGCAGGGCGTTGAAAAACGGTGGGGGCGAAGGGGAGCGCGGGCATCTTGCCCGCTCCCGTCGGCATCCCTGCCGGCGGTGTCTCGGACCGGCGTTTCCCCCCGGGCGTCGGCGAGATGCCCGCGCTTCCCGTGATACCTCATTTCGCCTCTTGAACCGCTTCGGCGAAGCCTTTGAAAATCAGCGAGACGGAGACCGAGCCGGGGTCGGCGTGGCCGATGACCCGGTCGCCCAGGTTGCGGGCGCGCCCGAACTTGGCGCGGAAAGCTTTGGTGGCCTCGGCGCCTTGCGCGGCGGCCTCGGCAGCCTTTTGAAGGAGGGCGGGGATGCCTTCTGGCGCCGCCGCTTTCATGGCGTCGAGTGCCGGCAGAAAGGCGTCCATCATCGTCTTGTCGCCGATCTTCGCGCGGCTTTGTTTGGCCAGCTTCTCGATGCCGCCCTCGAACATCGCGACGACCGCCGCGGCGTCGAGTTCGTTCTTGCCGGCAACGGCGTCGCCCATCCCGGCGAAAAACGAGCCGAGCAGCGGGCCGGTGGAACCGCCGTCACACCCCATCACGTCCCATGAAACTTTACCAAAAAGTTCCGCGATGTCGGTGTTCGTGTTCTCCTCGACGGCCGTGGCCGCCGCTTCCAGGGTGCGCAGGATGGTGGTGCCATGGTCGCCGTCGCCCGTGGCGCTGTCGAGCGCGGAGAGCATCTGGTGGTTCTCGCGAATCCTGCCCGTGGCGGCCAGCAGCATCGCGCATATTTGAGGATAACCGATCGTATCAGCCATGAGTTAAAAAATAAACCTGGATTCGGAAGTTGAAAACCGCAGATTTCGCAGATGTGCGCAGATGATTAAGAAAATTTTTTCGCGCTCGTTTTTCGCCTTGCGGGCGAGCGTTGATTCCAGGCTGGCATCAACAAACTTCCTGCGGAGAATCTGCGAATATCTGCGAGATCTGCGGTTTAACTGCCGTTTTTAAGATGAAACGGGCGCCGGGCGGGGTGTGCGCCCGACGCCGCTGGTTTGAGATTTACTTGACGGTGAGCGCCGGCGTGTCGCACGGCGCTTGCAGCAGGCTCAGCAGTTCGTCGTCGAGCTTGGCGACGCAAAGCTGGAATCCGGCCATTTCCTGCACGGTAAGCCATTCCCCGGCGTGCGCCGCGGCGATGGTGATACCGAGTGTGTCCAGGTATTTCTTGCAGCCGCGCAGCAGGATGTACATTTCCATTAGCGTCGTCGCTCCGGCGCCGTTGACGATCACCAGCAGGCGGTCGCCCGCCGTCGCTTTGACTGCGGCAACCAATCGCGACATCATCGTCTCCGCCGTTTGGTCGGCGGTCATGATTTTGGAAGAGCCGGTGCCGGCCTCCCCGTGCTGGCCCATGCCGATCTCCATCTCGTCATCCGCCAGCACAAAGATCTCCTGGCCGGAGGCGGGATGTGTTGCGGTCCTCATCGCGACGGCCAGCGTCGCCAGGTTGTCGTTGAAGCGGTTGGCGATCTCGCAGACTTCCTCCAGGCTTTTGCCCGCTTCCGCGGCGGCTCCGGCCACCTTGTAGAGCGGGATGCAACCGACCAGGCCGCGCTTGTCTTCGGCGGGAGAATCCGCGCCGGGCGCAATGTCTTCGTGGGTCAGGATCGTCTTGAATTCGATCCCTTCCTTCGCGGCCATTTCGCCCGCCATATTCGAGCTCATGACGTCGCCGGCATGATTCAGCACGATGAACAGAATGCCCGCGTCGCGCTTCGCCATCCGCAGGGCTTCGAGGACCTTGGGAGGCCCGGGCGCCGCGAAGATGTCGCCGACCACGCTGTAATCGAGCATCCCTTCGCCGACAAATCCGCTCAGGGCCGGCTCATGGCCTGCGCCGCCGAGGGTCACCAGCGCGACCTTGTTCGCCGGCTTCGGCTGAGCGCGCGTGACAATCTTGTCGCTCTTGATCGCGATCTGTTTGGGGTGCGCAATGGCAAACCCTTCCAGCAATTCCTTCGTCAGACACGCGGGATCGTTGATGAATTTCTTCATGCTCATTAGACGGTCTCCTTCTGCATGTATTCGATGGGCGCGCCGTCATCGACAATGAACGCAACGCGCAGGCCGGGCATGGGTGAGAACGGCTCCAGCAGCACCTGCTTGCCGGCCATCGCGGCTTCGAGGTTCGGGACCTCGAAAGCAACGTGCGCCGTGGTCTTGAGCAAATCCGGCATGGGGCTGTCCGCCTCGAAGCGCAGCCACTCGATGGCGTACGGGCTGGCGTCGATCGCGGTGATATAGACCTTTCCGCCTTCGAGATAGGTTTCGCCGGGGCGAACTTGTGTCGTGGGAATTCCCACATGATTGAACTTCTTGTCCATGAGGGGTTCCGGTTAGAACTTGACGCTGGGATTGGTGAAGCGGAGGCCGGCGTTGTCGTGGAACGTGCCGTATTCGCTGACGATGGCGCCTTCGGAACCGGCGATCATGAAGTGCTTGGCGGTGGCGCGCTTGAGATGATCGGTCTCGCCGGGGCAAACCTTGGTCCAGTTCTTGACAGTGATGAACTTTGCCTGACTCTCGGGAAGTTGCACCGGAGCGCTGGCGGAGGTGTCCGCGCCCTCGCCAAAGGTGCAAATCCAACCGTGGCGGACATGCCACGCCTCGCGCTTCGGCGCGACGTCGCCCGCCTGAACGTGAGCGTGTTCTACAATCATCTGGCCCGGCAACAGAAAGATTTCGTGGCCGAATACGTTAGTCTCCTTGTCGTTATACCAGAAGATGCCGGCCATGCCGACATGGGCGAAATCGCCCAGGCCGAAATCGGTGACCCACATGTCGTCGGTCTTGAGGCGCGGTGGAACGGGATAGCCCATCCGTTGGAACATGGCAAAATAGGTTTCCTTTGCCTTCTTGGCGTCGAATTTGCCGTCGGTGTAGAAGTCTTCGTTTTTAATCATGGTTGTTTTGGCGAGGGGAGCTTCCCCAGTGGTCGAACCGCATTGTACTTCCGCCACGGACGCCGGCAGGACCGACAATCCGAGCAGAATGGTTCCGAGTGAAAGAAAGAATCCGAGTTTTTTCATATCAGTGTTGTGGTGGGTATGTTAGCGAAGAACCTTTTCATAGAGAGGCTTGCCCCCGGCGTCAAGCTGCTCGATCGCCATCAGGGAACCCCCGGCCTTGGGATCGGCAAAGCGCCAGACCAGCTTGCGGTCGCGCGTGATCTCAAACAGCCCGGTGCCTTCGCCGCTCTTGTTGTAGGCCGAATAGCAACCCACGGCCACTCCGCCGTCGGCCAGCAAGTGCATGCCGGTCATGGCGGTGATGGTCACCCCGGGAATGTCCTTGTTGGAAAACTGCCAGACGACTTTTCCGGCGGAGTCGTATTCGAAAAGATGATCCAGGGTGGAGACCAGCGTCGTTCCGGCGGGCGTGCGGATGGCTGCAAATGCGAGGTTCGGCGCTTTGATCTCCATCGCGACCTTGCCATCCGGAGCGTATTCCTTCACCAGGTGTGCGCCGGAGTGGCAGACGAGATAGTTGCCGTTCTCCAGCTTGCGGACCATGCGCATATTGTGATGCCCACCGGGTGCGAAAGGCGAGGTCTGTAGTTGGAACACCACCTTGGCGGACGAATCGACTTCCAAGACGCGACCGGTGGAGTTTTCGCCGATGACGGTGTTGCCGTTGGCGAGCCGCTGGCAGGCATACGTGCCGCCGCCATGCTGGTCGGCGGATTTGTATTGGAAAACGATCTTCTGGTCCGGGGTGACTTCGGTAACCGAAGCCCCGTCGGCGTAGAGCACGTTGCCGCTGGGCAAGAGCCAGGCGTCGTGGGTCAGGGCCGTGGGATGATTCCAGAGAATCTTGCCGTCCGTGCCGAGAATGAAGACGTGGCCGGAACCGCCGGCGAGAACGCGGCCCGGCATCGTGCCGGTGAGGACGGGCGCCGTCGCGACCGATGAAGCGGGAGCCAAAGGAGCGGTGCTGTCCGCCGCGCACGCAAGGGAAACAACCCCGAGCAGAAACGCGAGGCCGAAGGCGGCACAGGACTGCCGCACTCCAAGACGCTGGCGCGCATCTTGACGCCCCATGGCAAACAACGTTGCTTCAGTCATATCTACTTCTTATCGAGATTCTTCAGAATCTCTTCGGTGAGCTTCTGTACCAGGGCCTCCAGTTCCGCCGGACTCATGTTGGTGCCCAGCGTCATCGGATTAAAGGGCGTCACAGGGGAAGACGTGCCGTGCTCGCCGCACATGTGAACCCACGGATCGACTTCGCAAAGCTCCGCCGGCTTGAGACCGTAACGGTCGTCCGGCAGGCCCATCTTCTTTTTGATGTCGAGAAGCTCCTGGACCTTGTCACCGGGAATCGACGCGCCGCCGGGCAGCGACTGCGCGTGAATCAGGGTGCGGCAATATGCCTCGGTAATCTCCATCTTGAAATAGGCGTCTTCAACGGACATGCCCCAGCAGAGCAGCCCGTGGTTGCCCATCAGGATCGACATGTGCTTGGGCGCGACCGGGAAGATCAGGTCGGCGATTTCCTTGGTGCCGGGCGTCTCGTACGGCGTGTAAGCCACGGTGCCGATGAATACTTCCGCTTCCGAAATGATGCGCGTGGGCGGCTGAATGCCCTTGATGGCGAACGCCCCGGTGTAGCAGGGGTGCCCGTGGCAGACGGCGACCGCCTGCGGGGTCGAACGATAAACCGCCGCGTGCGTCGGGAATTCGCTGGAGCGTTTCCAGGTCCCGGCGACCTGCTTGCCGTCGATATCGACCATGCAAAGCATCTCCGGCTTGAGAAATCCCTTGCTGACGCCGGTGGGCGTGATGAGAAAACGGTTCTCGGCCACCTTGCAGGAGATGTTACCGCCGTTGCCGTCGGTGAATTCGCGAATCCACATCCGCCGGCCCATGTCGCAGATCTGGTCTTTGATGGCGTTGACCGCCGGCGAATTGAACAGCGCTGCGTCCGACGAGGCGCCTCCGCCCGAGCCGCCGGCGACCGCAACCGGGGCGATTGCCCCCTCGTCAAAGACCAGCTTCACGCTGGCTTCGGTGAACACGTCTTTGGCGCCGGGTGTCAGGCGAATTTCACGGTTGTAACGGAATTCCTTGGCTCCGGTTTTGACGAAGTCTTCGGCTTCTTTTTGAGCGAACAGTTTCATTGGATGTTATTGGTAGAAGTGATCGTCGACGAGTGCTGCGCAGTAGGCGTCGACGGGTGTTGGATTTGGAAAGGGACAGGCGGCCTCGCGGCCCTCGCTGATTGCAATGGTCTGGCCGACATCGGCGCCGAGTTGGTCGTAAACGACGATCGCGGGAGCGTACGTCCCGTCGCCGTTCAGCGTCTTCTCGGTCCACGGCACGGTTAGCAACAGCCGTTCGCCCTTGTACTTCGGCGAACGAACCGACAGCGTAACCCGCCCGATAACGGTGCCCAGCCTCATATCGCCAGGCTCCTCTCCGGGTCGATGATTGCGCAGACGCTCCAGCGTCCGGGGCTCAGGTCGCTGCCGACCATCTTGCGCGCTTCGCTGCCGTCGCTGGTGATCATCACCTTCTGGCCGATGCCCGCCCCGAGCGGATCGAGCACGACCTGCGGGGCGAGATCCGGGCTCTCCGGCACGGCAATGAGGAGCCTCCAACCCTCCAGGCTTTTATGCCTGACGGTTGAAATAACATGGCCTCGGATCGTCGCGGTGCGCACTGGGTGTGATTAGAAAAGATTCAAGCTCTCCACCATCACGCAACGGCGCGAACGGGTGAAAGTCATCGGGGTGGTGACGCCCTCGCCGGTCGGCGTGGCGATGCTGAAGCTGAGGAAGCCCTCGCCGCCAAGCCCGAGCCCGGTGACCGACGCGCCGTTCTTGATGAAGAGCGTTGTGTCCACCACCTGCGCCATCTTGGTGAGGTTGCGGATGTTCTGCGAATGCATGATGGCCGTGTGCTTGTAGCCGTGCTCGGCCTTGATAGCTTCATCGATGGCGGCGTCCACATTCGCGACGCGCACGATGGGGAGGAACGGCATCATCTGCTCTTCGTCCACGAAGAGGTGATCCGCCGCTGTCTCGCCAAAAAGGAGCATGGTGGAGGCGGGCACATCGAGACCGATCGCCCTGGCCAGCACCGCCGCGTCTTTTCCGATAAGATCGCGATTGACGGAAGCGTGGGCGCAACCGCCGGGCGTGGCGTTCACTTTGAAAGCGGCCTTGGTCAAGGCTTCCACCTGGGCGGCGTTCAAGCGAATCGCGCCGGCTTTATCCAGTGCGGCCATGAACTTGTCCGCGACCGCGTCGACCACAAATACTTCCTTCTCGCCGATGCAGAGCAGGTTGTTGTCGTAGGCTGCGCCGGCAATGACCGCGCGCGCGGCGAGATCGAGATCGGCGGTCTCATCGACGACCACCGGCGGATTGCCCGGTCCGGCGCAGATGGCGCGCTTGCCGCTGGCCATGGCGGCCTTGACAACGGCGGGTCCGCCGGTCACGCACAGCAGTTTCACCAGCGGGTGCTTCACCATCTCGTCGAACGTGCCGAGGGTGGGCTTGATGACGCATGTCAACAAATCGGTAATACCGGTTTCTTTCGCAATCGCCTCGTTGTAAGCGCGAATCGCCACGGCGGCGCAATTGGCGGCGCCCGGGTGCGTATTGAATACGACCGCGTTGCCGGAGGCAATCATGTTGATCGCGTTGCCGGTCAGCGTCGGCACGCTGTGCGTGGAAGGCGTGATGGCGCCGATGACGCCCCACGGGGCGAAGTCGATCACGGTCAATCCGAAATCGCCGCTGAACGCCATGCGTTCCATGAATTCCACGCCGGGAACCAGGTCGCCGCAAATCTTGAGCTTCTCGATCTTGTGCGCCTCGCGGCCGATCTTCGTTTCGGCAAACTCGATCTTGCCCCATTCCTCGGCCTTGGCCACGCACATGCGGCGGATCACCTGGATCGCCTTTTTGCGGGCGGAGATGCCCTGGCCGCGCAGTTTCTCAAAGGAGCGATGGGCGGCTTCGATGGCGGCGCCCATCTGGTCGTAAACACCGTAAGCGGTTTGCGTGGTTGGCGCCGGAACGCGGTTCTGGAGCCGGGCGAGCACTTCGCTCACCACTTTGGTTACAAGCTGTTCGTCAATTGGCATTGGGAGATTTCGAAGAGGTTAGAAGAGTTAAAAACGAAAATTAAAGCGCAGATGACCTGGCACAGCGGAGCCGCAACCGACTTCGGTCAACCGGCCAACTGAGTAAGAACGGCGCCTTGAATGCTGTCATCCTGAGCTTGCGAAGGATCCCGCGAAGCCGGACGGGCGAGGTATGTTCTTCAAGTGTTTTCGGAGCGGGCGTCGTCTCGGGCGGCGCCGTACGCTTCGAGGATGGCGAACAGTGACACCGCGCCGATTGGTCTGCTGTGAGGTCCTTCGCAAGCTCAGGATGACAGCTAACAGAGCGCTTCGATTCCCCGGAAGCGTAAGGCCCCCTGGAATCATCTGCGTGCATCTGCGAAATCTGCGCTTTCAACTGTTGAATCTAGGTTAATGGATGGAACGGACTATGAATTGGCGCGGTAGACCGCTTTCTTTGCGATGTCCACGGTGTCCACGATGCCGATGACCACTGCATCCACGGGCGTGTCTTTGTCGGCGGCGGCCAGGCGTGCGGAACTGCCCTGCACCACCAGCACGAGCTCGCCTTCTCCCGCGCCGAGGGAGTCCACCGCCACGACCGTGCTCGTGCCGAGCTTGAACTCGGTCGCTTGCGGCGAATCGATCACCACCGGGCGACAGACGAGGAATTTCTGCCCCGTCATCTTCGCGTTTTTCTTTGTCGCGACGATGCTGCCTTCTACGCGGGCGAGGATCATTTATTTCGCTTTCGGGAGCACCGCGACGAGATCGCCGTGCGGACGCGCGATGACGCTGACGCTGACGATTTCGCCCAGCGACTGCGCCGCGATCTTGCCGGCTTCGGTGGCGGCCTTGACGGCGGCGACATCTCCGGTGACGCAGACGGTGACCAGGGCGTTGCCGACCTGGATCATCGGGCCGACGAGTTCGACGTTCGCCGATTTGAGCATCGCGTCGGTCGCCTCTACGAGGGCGGTCAGTCCGCGGGTTTCGATCATTCCAATTGCTTGTTGTGCCATAATAGTTGGTGTTTGCTTAAAGTTGAGTTTCGGAAAGTTTCTGCCAGGCGTTGCGGGCGATGACGAGTTCCTCGTTGGTGGGAATCACCCGCACTTCGATCTTCGAGCCCGGTTTGGAAATAACAGCTTCACGGGCCATCGCCGCCGCGTTCGCCGCCGGGTCGAGTTCCAGCCCGCAGAAGTCGAGCTCGGCGCACACCGCCGCGCGCAGGCCGGGATTGTTTTCGCCGATGCCGGCGGTAAAAATGAGGACATCGGCGCCGTTCAGCTCCACCAGGAACTGGCCGATGTATTTGCGGATGCTTCCGGCGAAGACCTCCAGGGCGACCCGCGCGTTTTCATTGCCCTGACCGGCCGCCTCCAGCAGGTCGCGCATGTCGCCCGAGGCGAGGCCGGACATCCCCTTGAGGCCGGATTGCGACGTAAGCACTTTCTCAACGGCATCGATGCCCAATCCCAAATCGCGCGCGAGATACACCAGAGCGAAGACGTCGAAGTCTCCCACGCGATTGTTCTGCGGCAGGCCGCTCTGCGGGGTCATGCCCCAGCTCGAGTCGATGGCGGCGCCGTCGCGCACACAGGCGATCGACGAACTGCCGCCGAGGTGACAGGATATGATGCGCAGCTTGTCGGTGCCGCGCAGTTCCGCGCACCGCTGGCTTACGTACCGGTGGCTCGCGCCGTGGAATCCGTAGCGCTGGATGCCATATTTCGCTTCCCATTCCAGCGGCACCGGGTACCGGCGGTTTGCCGCCGGGACTTTGTCGTAAAACGCGGTCTCGAACGTGCCGATGCAAGGCAGTGCCGGGTGCGATTCATGGAAGCTGCGCACCGCCGCGATGTACGGCGGATTATGCGCGGGCAGCAGTGTGTTGACCTGTTCCATGGCGCACAGCACGCGCTCATCGAGCAGCTGCGTGCCGGAGATGCCGCGCGCCATTACCGGCTTGAAGCCGACCGCCGCCAGATGTTCGAACCCGCCCAGAATCTTCTCCACGAACGCGATCGCCGCCGCGTAATCCGGAAACGCCGCAACGCCCTGCTGCTCCGGCTCGGACCCGATCTGGTATTTATAGGTCGATTCCGTGCCGCCGATGCGTTCGACGCCGCCTTTGGCCAGAACGCGTTCACCCGGCATTTCGAGCAAGCGGAACTTGAACGAAGTGCTGCCGATGTTGGCGACGAGGATTTGGTTGCGGGTCATGGGACGATTTTACGCGTACGCGGTTCGGTGCTCGTTCCCAATCTGGAGCGTAGCGAATCGGAGATTCGAGGACACTTGCGTTCCCAATCAGGAGATTGGGAACGAGCGCGTTGAAAGCGGCCTGCTATGCTCATCCTCCGAAGCACACTTATTTCGCGTTGTTGGTCTTGCCGGCGAGGAATTTGCCGAGCTTGACCAGGTCGTCGTGCGGCCGCGGGATCACGTGGACGGCGACCACTTCGCCCAAGGAGGCGGCGGCGGTGGCGCCGGCTTCGACGGCGGCCTTCACCGCGGCGACATCGCCGCGAACGAAAACGCTGACATTGCCCGAGCCGACCTTTTCCCAGCCGATGAGTTCGACGTTGGCGGCCTTGAGCATCGCGTCGGTTGCTTCGAACTGCGCGACGAGGCCTTTGGTTTCAATTGTTCCGATTGCTTGTCCAGCCATATAAATATTCTAGGTAGAGTGTTGGATTTAGGCGGTGAAGAAGGCCAGCAGTTCCACCGCGGGCCGCGCGATGACGTTGGACGCCACCAGATTGCCCACGCGTTGGGCTGCCTGCCTGCCGGCATCGACCGCCGCTTTGACGCTGCCCACGTCGCCCTTGACGATGGTGGTGACCAGGCCCCCCCCGATCGGGATGGACTTGACCAGTTCGACGTTCGCCGCTTTGACCATGGCATCGCTGGCTTCCACCAGGCCCACGTAGCCGCGAGTTTCAATTAGACCGATTGCTTCGCTCATGTGTGTATTTAGTTTGGAGTTAAGATTTCAAGAGTTCGACTTTGCCCGCGCGTTCGAGGTCGCAGGCGTTGGCCTCATCGGTGTCGATGTGGACCTCCAGCTTGAAAGTGGGATCGACGCGCACGATCAGGTCGTCGAAGCGCGTGGTGCAGCCGTTGGTCGTCACCTTCAGCGTAATCTTGTCGAGATGCTTCACCCTGTAGAACTTCGCATCGGATGGCGACATATGCACGTGGCGCGCCGCGCGGATGATGCCGTTCTTCATTTCGAGCATCCCCTTGGGCCCCATCACATAGCCGCCGGGCGTTCCCTCGATGTCCCCGGACATGCGCACCGGCACGTCGATGCCGAGCTGGATGGCGTCGGTGATCGCCAGCTCGATCTGCGTCAGATTGCGGCACGGGCCGAGAATGCGCAGGTTCGGGATGATCCGTTTGCGCGGGCCGACGAGGGTGACCGTCTGCTGGGAGGCGAACTGGCCTTCCTGATAAAGCATCTTATGCACGGTCAGCGTCGCGCCCTTGCCGAAGAGGATCTCCACGTTTTCGGGCGAGATGTGCATGTGCCGCGCCGAACTGTTGACCATGAGGACGGGCGGAGGCGTGACGGGCGTTTGCTGTCCAAGCTGCCTGAAAAGCGCCTCGCGAACGAGGGACTCGACAGCGGATCGGGTGGGAGAAAGCGTTGCGCTCATGTGATCGATTGGGAAGCCGATATGATCGACTTCAATCATTACGGACGCAAACTAACACCGCAGTTTATGGGCGTGCAAGAAAAAATCTGTAAATTATTTTTTGGGGCATGGATCCAAAGCGGGCCTCGTTCCCAGGCTCCTGCCTGGGAATGCGGCAATCCCGGAGGCTCCAGTCTCCTTTCAGACGTCCGACAGCACAGCGCACCGGAGGAGGGGAACGGGAGGCTGGAGCCTCCAAAAAAGAGGCGTTCCCAGGCTGGAGCCTGGGAACGAGCGCAAGAAGCGGCGCCTCAAGCATGAAAGTCCAACATGCCTTCGTTTGCCGGGCGCGAAGCGCTTTGGAGTGCGCGCGGTCCTCCGCCGCTTTGGCAGTGCGCTTTGCTCGCACGACAACGCTTCTCTCTTCAAAGAATGCTTTCGATCGCGGTTCTGCTGAACCACGGAGCGAGCAGTGTTTCCTCTGCGCGGGCTTCGGAAACTTTTTTGTTTTGCACCCGATTCTTTCCGTCGCTTACGTCCTTTTCGCCTTTGCGCCGGCCTCCAAGACTGCCGCCAGCGGCGCCACCGCATCCAGGTCGCTTCCGGTAAATATCTCCGCATTGCGGTCAAACGTTGGCGCATCGTCCGGCGGGCACTCCGCTTCGGCGTACGCCGCCAGCTCAAAGCGGATGAGCCTGGCCAGCGCGGCGCACTGGGCTTTCGAAAGGCGTATCGTCGTCATACCGACCGCTCCCGCCGAAGGGTTTCCCCGAGCCTGCGAACAGGTTGTTGGGTTGAGCCGAAAGCGCTAAAAATGAAAGCGCTGAATGGTTGTTTGAACAGCAAATGGTTGTGGCAGGCCGGGGGTGCGCAAACGCTCCCGGCCTGTTGCTTTTTCGAACCCGGCGTTCGCCGGAATTGGGGCGCGGCCATGCGGCGGCAATCCGCGCCGGCAGGCAGCCGTTGAGTGAATCCGTGAATTTTCATTGGTAACTTCCTTGTTCTCTTGGGGTGCCAGTCGAGGCGCCCGCGACGCGGAAGGTTTTACATCGTACTTCCAGAGGCGCCGCCCGGATGGGCGGAATCCGGCACTTTTCCGGCATAAACCGGTGAATTCAGGGAAAAATCGGGGTTGACCTTCTGTGCGATTTCCCCGCGCTGCTTCATTCCGCGCAACGTCTTGGGGTTCACCCCGCGCAACAGGGCTTCCTGCTGCTGCGTCAGCACCATGTACGGGTTGACCTGCATCAGGATGAGCAGCGCGATTTGTTCATTGTTGAGGTGGCGATTCAGAATCTCGAACACTTCCGCGTTGATGCGCGGCAGCAGGACGAGATCGAAGAGTTCTTTGAGCATAGGCTTGGAAGATGGGTTCCCGAGCCGCGCTTATCGGCGCGGACAGAACCGATGGTTTCAATCTACGCTGAATCCGCTACGCCGCCGTGAAAGCAGCGAGTTTCCGGGCCAACGGCCAAGCCACATACCTGGGGTGCTGTTCTGATTTCGGGGGGCGTTGGATGCGGGATTGCGGGCAGTGAGCGCGCCTTCGCGTGCGGGGCCGATGCCAGCCCGCGGGGCGCGTACGCTCATCGGAATTTGCCTCCGGCGCTCTTCGGCTGCCCAAATGAGCAGCCCTTATTGTTTCTCGGTCTTCTTCCCGGGCGAGGGGGCGCCAATTTTCGGCGCTGTGCGCGTCAACTTCCGAAGATCCAGTCCGACCGGATTCCCTGTTTCATCGAGGGCGAAGTCCATCTTTGCTGCCAGCGCTTCGAGAATGAACCGCGTCATGGTGACGCCGCTCGTTTTGGATGCCACCCCCAGGGCACGGTAGATCTCCTTATGCATCCAGAAAGAGGCAAGGGCTTTGTTGGGATCGCGCGAACCGGGCATGGATTTTTGAGAACTGCCGAAGGCTAGACAGCGGCCCGGTTGCTGTCAATTCTGTGGCACCCATACCCACCGGAAGATTTCCTCAGGTTAGTGCCATTCGGGTCAGACGACCCCTTACGCCTGCAAGCCAGCCTTTACGATCTCCGTAAATGCGCGGGCGTCCAGGCTGGCGCCGCCGACGAGAGCGCCGTCAATGTCCGGCTGGCTCAGGAGCGTCCTGGCGTTGTCGGGCTTCACACTGCCGCCGTACTGGATGCGCACTTTGTCGGCGATCCCCTGGTCGGCAATCGCGGCGAGCGTCTTGCGGACAAACGCGTGAGCGTCCTGCGCCTGCTCGGGTGAAGCGGTCCGCCCGGTGCCGATGGCCCACACGGGCTCGTAAGCGATTACGGTCTCGACGAGCTCCTTGGCGCTCAATCCGGCCAGGCTGCCGCGAAGCTGGCATTCGAGCACTTCCTCAACCTTGCCCGCGTCCCGCTGTTCCAGCGTTTCGCCGATGCAGAGGATCGGCTTCAGCGTGGCTTCATGGGCGGCGTGAACCTTCTTGTTGACGACCGCGTCGGTTTCCCCAAAGAGCGTGCGCCGTTCGCTGTGGCCCAGCACAACGTAGCGCACGAAAAGATCGCGCAGCATGGCGGCGCTGATTTCGCCGGTGAACGCGCCGCTCTTTTCCCAGTGCATATTTTGCGCGCCGAGCTTGATGTAGTTCGACTTGGCCAACCGGTCGTTCACGAAAGAAAGAGCGGTGAATGGCGGCACGATGACCACATCGACGCTGCTCTCGTTTCCGACTTCCAGAAGAAAGGTGTCGAGAAATCCGGCGGCCTCGCCGACGGTCATGTTCATTTTCCAATTGGCTGCGATGATTTTTTTGCGCATGGGCTGAGACGGGTTACTGCGGTTGAAACGAAGAAATGTTAGCAGACGCGCCGGGCAAAGCAAACCTTCCGGCGCATCCTGTGTGATTGGAGGGTTATTGATTCGTCAACGCGGCGACGCCGGGCAACTCCCGGCCTTCGAGCAGTTCGAGGGAAGCGCCGCCGCCGGTGGAGATAAAGGTCATCTTGTCCGCCAAACCGAATTGTTTGACCGCGGTCACGGAGTCGCCGCCGCCGACGATCGACTTGGCCTTCGAATTGGCCACCGCTTCGCCGACTTCCTTCGTGCCGGTTGCAAATGCCGGCACTTCGAACACGCCCACCGGGCCGTTCCAGAGAACGGTGCCCGCGGTGGCGATCTCGGCGACGTATTGCTTGACGGTTTCGGGGCCGACATCCACGCCCGCCCAGCCTTCGCTGACGCTGTTAAGCGCGGAAACCTGCGTGGGCAGATTGGCCTTGAACGGGAAACTGTCCTGGGTCTCGACGGAATCGACCGGCAGCAGGAACTTGATGCCCTTTTGCTTGGCCAGGGCGAGAATCTCGTTGGCGAGCTCGACCTTGTCCGCTTCCACCATGCTCTTGCCAACGGGCAGCCCTTGCGCCAGGTAGAAGGTATAAGCCATCGCGCCGCCGATGAGGATGGTATCGGCTTTTTCCATCAGCGACTTGATGACGGTGATCTTCGAGGAGACTTTCGAGCCGCCGAGGATGACGACAAACGGGCGGGCCGGGTTGGCGAGTTCGTCGACGAGATACTTCAGTTCCTTTTCCATCAGCAGCCCCATCGCGGCGACCGGCAGATACGCGGCGACTCCGGCGGTGGAAGCGTGGGCGCGGTGGGCGGCCCCGAAAGCGTCGTTGACGTAAACATCGCCGTTGGCGGCCAGCTTTTTGGCAAAATCAGCGTCGTTGGCTTCTTCCTCACTGTAGAAACGGACGTTTTCCAGCAGGGCGACATCGCCCGGTTGCAGAGAATCGACGACGCCTTTTGCGGGTTCGCCGATGCAGTCCGTGGCGAACGCGACGGGGTACCCGATCAGTTCCGCCAACCGCACGGCGACGGGTTGTAACGAGTATTTTGGGGTCGGCTTGCCCTTGGGCCGCCCGAAGTGGGCCATGAGAATGACTTTTGCTCCCTTTTCGCGCAGGAGCTTGATGGTGGGCAGGCTTTCGACGATGCGGGTGTCGTCGGTGATGCGCTGTTGGCCGTCCACTTCTTCAGTGGGAACGTTGAAATCGACACGCACGAGAACGCGCTTGCCGTGGACGTCGAGGTCACGAACGGAAATCTTGGCCATAAGAAAGAGAAAAGTGAGAGAAAGGTGGTTGGCCGGGGCCGCCGAGCCCCGGCCATGAGAGAAGTTGGAAACGGTTCATCGCCGTTTCGCGGCAATCGGCGTTGCCGCGGGTTGTGACAGGGGCCTGAGGCCCCATCGGTTTACTTATTCAGCAAGGCGTTCGAGCAGGGCGACGCAGCGGTTGCTGTAGCCCCATTCGTTGTCATACCAGCCCACGACCTTCGCGAACTTGTCGCCGAGGGTCATCGTGAGCTTGCTGTCGAAAATGCACGAGTGCGGGTTGCCGACGATGTCCTGGAGCACGAGCGGTTCGTTGCTGTACTCGAGGATGCCCGCCAGCGAGCCGGAGGCAGCGGCGGCCTTGAAGGCTTCGTTGATCGCCTCGACGGTCGCGGATTTCTTCAGGATCGCGGTAAAGTCGGTCACCGAACCGTCCGGAGTCGGCACGCGGAAAGCGCCGCCGTTAAGCTTGCCGTTGAGTTCCGGGATGACTTCGCCGATCGCCTTGGCAGCGCCGGTGCTCGAAGGCACGATGTTGATCGCGGCGGAACGGGCGCGGCGGAGGTCTTCGTGCGGAAGATCGAGGATGCGCTGGTCGTTGGTGTAGCTGTGGATGGTGCTCATGAACCCGGCCTCGATGCCGAAGGTGTCATTGAGGACCTTGACCATCGGGGCCAGGCAGTTGGTGGTGCAGCTCGCGTTGGAAACGATGAAATGCTTGGACGGATCATAGACCCCGTCGTTCACGCCCACGACGATCGTGGCGTCCGGGCCCTTGGCCGGTGCGCTGATGAGCACGCGCTTGGCGCCGCCCTTCTCGATGTGCAGGTTTGCCTTGTCGCGGGCGGTGAAGAATCCGGTGGACTCCATGACGACAGCCACCCCGAGCTTTGCCCACGGGAGGTTTGCCGGGTCGCGCTCTTTGAGGACCTTGATCTTGTGTCCGCGGACGACGATGTTTTCTTCGTCGAAACCGATTTCCCCGCAGAACTTGCCGTGAACGGAGTCCCACTTGAGGAGATGCGCGAGGGTTTTGGTGTCTGTGAGATCGTTGATTGCGACAACGCTTTCGACTTGAGCCTGGGTCATCGCGCGCAACACGTTGCGCCCGATGCGTCCAAAGCCGTTAATACCGAACTTGGCCATAATGGAATGTAATTGGTTGGTTTGAGTTGAAACCGCAAAAGTATCGGCAGGAAGGCCCCGAGGTCAAACCAACTTTTGGCGGGAATCACGCGCGGATTGTTGCCGCCCTTGGGGCGCGTCACAAAATAAGTGTCACAAGATGGCGCAGGAGTTTTTGGCGATGCCAAGGCGCGAGGAAGGAGCATATCCGCTGCGACTGTGACTGACGAGCAACGCCGGCAGCGCCGAAAAGAACAAGCCATCTTGTAACACTTATTGTGTGACGGGCCCTTAGTTCAACGACGGATCGTCGGGCGCCGAGGCGAGCAGGCGAAACCACGGGCCGTAGTTCTGCATGATGTTGAACCAGAGCTGTTTGCACAATTCGGGATCGAGGACATCCTGGTCGGGTTTCTGCACCACCCAGGCCTTTTGTTCGAGCTCGGTCTCCAGTTGGCCGCCGGTCCAGCCGGCGTACCCCAAAAACGCGCGGACGACGGTATCGCTGTCGAGCGCCGCATCCCTGGCTTCGTCGAGATCCAGGCTGACGCGGCATTCCACGCTCTGCGCCTCGGTGCGCCAGCGGAAGGCGGCAAAGGTGATCTTGTCGCGTCCGACCGGACCGCCGAAGAAAACGGGGACTTTGCCGAGCGGTCCCAGGCCGGGTTCGTCGATCAAATCGGCGACGGTTTTGTCCGTTTCCCGGTTCAACACCAGGCCGAAGGAACCGTCGCCGGCATCGTGCGCGGCAATATAAAGGACGGTCCGGCGAAAATTGGGGTCGAGAAGATTCGGGTGCGCGATAAGCAGCGAACCCGACAACCCGAGGGATGACTGTTGAAACTCCCGCACAGAGAGACTCTATAAACACCTTGCGCGCACGCAAGCGCGAAGGTGAAAATTTCGCGCAAAGGGCGCGATTCTGCCGGGCTCACGTCGATTTCGCGAACCACCAATAGGTTGCCAGGGAACGCCCGCTGGGATACAATCAAAGCGTGACTGGCATTCAAGAGAACGCCGCCTGTCCTGGCACCCCTCGCATGAAAGACTACGACTTCCTCATCCTCGGCGGCGGGAGCGCCGGTTACAACGGCGCGGCGGCGGCGTGCGATCTGGGCTTGCGCGTCGCCCTGGTCGAGGGCGGCGACGAACTCGGCGGGCTTTGCATCCTGCGCGGCTGCATGCCCAGCAAGACGCTGCTGGAATCGGCCAACCGCCATCTCGTCCTGCGCAGAGCCGCCGAATTTGGACTGCGCGCGGGGCCGACCGCTGTCCACGGAGCGGAAATCATCGCGCGAAAGGAGCGCCTTGTTGCCGAGTTTGCGAAGCACCGCGCCAAACAACTTCAAAGCGGACGCTTCGACCTGCTTCGCGGCTGGGCCGCATTTGTCGATCCGCACACGGTCGAGGTTCGCGCCGCCGACGGGAGTTCCCGGCAGGTTACTGCGGAAACCTTCCTCCTGGCCACCGGTTCGCATCTGAAGATCGTGCCGTTGGCGGGCCTCGAAGAAACGGGGTATCTCACCAGCGACGGCGTGCTTTCCTCAGCGCACATTCCGCGGTCGGTCATCATCCTGGGCGGAGGGGCGGTGGCGATGGAGTACGCGCACTATTACGAGGCGCTCGGAACCGAGGTCACCGTCATCCAGCGCAGCGCCCAGTTGCTCAAGGACATGGACGGGGATGTCGCCGAGGCGCTCGCCCGCGCTTTTCGAAAACGCGGGATGACTATCCACTGCCACACCGCGCTCGTCCGGGCGGAGCCAGTCGAAGGCGGCTTGAAGCGGGTGGTCTTTCAGCAAGCGGATCGCACGCTTTCCGCCGAGGCCGAGGAGATTGTCTATGCGCTGGGCCGCGAGCCGCGCACCGAGGAACTCCGCCTCGAGCGCGCCGGAATGGAAATGACCCGGCACCGGCTGAAAGTGGCGCCGACACAACAGACCGGCGTGCTTCACATTTTTGCGGCGGGCGACATCGCGGGCCCGTACGAGATCGTCCACATCGCCATTCAGCAGGCAGAGGTCGCCGCGCGCAACGCAAACCGGCTCGTCAAGGCGCTCGCAAGTCACGGAGCGGTCAGACCCCTCGAAGAAACCGACTACCGGCTGCGTCTGTTCGCCGTTTTCAGCTCGCCGGAAGTGGCGATGGTGGGGATGACCGAGCGGGAATTGGAATCCCAGGCGATCGCGTACAACGTCGCCTGTTATCCCTTCGACGACCACGGCAAATCGATGGTGCAGGGAGAAACCGAAGGTTTCGTCAAGCTGCTGGCATCCGAAGCGACCGGGGAAATCATTGGCGGAGCGGTCATCGGCCCGCACGCCTCCGAACTCATTCATGAGATCGCCGTGGCCATGCGCTTCCGGGCGACGGCCAGGGATTTGGCGCAAATTCCCCACTACCACCCGACGCTGAGCGAAATCTGGACCTACCCGGCGGAGGAATTAACCCGGAAAGCCGTTTGACATTGGAAATTGAAACTTCGATAGTCGCCGGTGTTTAATCGACAAAACACGAACTCAACCGATCCGAAAGATAAACAACTAAATTACACCCATATGGCTGACGCACCCGCTGCAAAAAATATCCTTTCTTCCGACGTCGAGATCAAAGGCTCGATCAAATTTCAGAACGACCTGATCATCGACGGCAAGATCGAAGGCGAAATCCTCTCTCCCGGCGTTCTCGTCGTGGGAGAAAACGCGGAAATCCGCGGAGAAATCAAGACCAAGTCCGTGACCGTGCATGGCAAAGTGCAGGGAAACATCACCGTCGAAGAACGCTGCGAGCTGAAGGCGCGCGCGCAACTCATCGGCGACCTGAAAGCGGCCCGCCTCGTCATCGAGGAAGGCGCCACGTTCGTCGGCAAGTCCGAAGTGACGCCCAACCGCGTCGCCATGAAGCCTGAGATCGTCCGCACGCCGGAACTTCAGAAAGCGTCCAACGCCCGTGCCTAAGTGCTGCGCTGAAAGCAGCCTCTGACCCGTGCCCAGCCCGACGCCACAGTCCGCTGGCAAGATCACCGTCGAGTGTCCGCACTGCCATTTCAAGCAGCTGGAGTCGCCCTTCGCCAAGAGCACCTTCTGCCGCAAATGCAGCGCCCACTACGAACTCGGCAAGCCCGCACCCGACCCGCACGAAACACGTCCTTCGTTATTCGCGCGCGTCAGCGGGTTTTTCGGTGGTAAGACCACCCGCGACGTTACCTGTTTTGGGTGCGGCGCGGTGCAAACGGTCAGCAGCTCGGCCAAGTCGAGCATCTGCCCGCAGTGCAGCGCGTACATCGACCTGAGCGATTTCCGGATTGCCTCCACCTTCAGCCGGTCGATTGAGACGCAGGGCTGTGTCCATGTCACCTCCAAGGGGGATGTCACCAGCGCCAAAGTCTCCTGCGGCGAAGCGTGGATCGAAGGGAAACTGCGCGGCAATCTCGTCTGCACCGGCGAGGCGCACATCAAGATCAAGGGCAAGCTCCTGGGCGCTCTGGATGTCAAACGCCTCATTTTTGACAAGAAATGCGAGGTGCAGATCATGCGCCCCATCAAGGCGAAATCGGTGGAGGTCTCAGGAAAAGTCTCCGCCACCTTGCACGTGGACGGCACGGTTGTCGTCACCAAGCGCGGAAATCTGGAGGGGACCGTCTACGCCAAGGGCTTCGATGTGGAAAAGGGCGGCATTTTTACCGGCGACCTTGTCATTGGAAAACCCGAGATGTCCCAGCCGGAACTGATGCCGCTCAACCCGTCAACACCCACTTCACCTCCCAAGGCGCATCCCGATGCTTCCGGCGGACAGGAATCGCTGAAGTTCGGAACGGCAGATTAGCACCTTATTCTAAGTCGCGTTCAAGATGAGACTAATCCGCTTGTCCTTTTGCCCTCTGGCTTCGTTGCGCGCTCGTCAAAAATCCTGCGCGCCTTAATCTCATCTTGAAAGCTCATTAGAATTAGCTCGTCCGGCCCGTATTCGCCGCGGCCACGAGGCTGATCACGCGGCGCACCGGTTCGGGAGTGATTTCCACTCTAGCCCCGACACCCACGCGGTTGAAGAGGTCGACGATATCCCTCGAACGCATCCGGATGCAGCCGAAGCTGGCGGGTTTGCCGATCAGCCGTTCGACCGGGGTTCCGTGGATGTAGATATTGCGGGCAAAGGCGTTTCGGGTGCTTCCCTGGAGACCGCGCAGCCAGAGGATGCGCGTCACGATCGGATCGCGTCCCTGGGCGTTCGGGCGCAAAACCTCGCCCGTGAAATGCCGGCACTTGAACACCGCGCCCTCCGGCGCTCCCTGGCCGATTTTCTGCGCCACTTCCATCCAACCGGTTGGCGTGGCGAAACTTCTGGGGCTGTCGCCCAGGCCGAAACGGGAGGTGGAAACGGGGTATTCCGCCACGCGCGTCTTATTCTGCAACAACACGAGTTTCTGGTCGTGGACGCTGATGAGAATGGCGTGGTCGCGGTCGGGTGCGCCAAACGCATGGGAGGCCGCAAAAATGAGAACAGAAAGGGAGAATAACTTCGAAAGCATGGAGCGGAGAAGGGAAGCAGATCGCGTACCTGTTTCCCTGATTGCCGCCCCCGGAAATCGCTTAGTGCGGCGACCCTTAGGGCCCGTCACAAAATAAGTGTTACAAGATGGCGCAGGAGTTTTTGGCGATGCCAAGGCGCGAGGAAGGAGCATATCCGCTGCGATCTGTGACTGACGAGCAACGCCGGCAGCGCCGAAAAGAACAAGCCAGATTGTGACACTTATTTTGTGACGCGCCCTTAGGTCATTTAGGTCCCTTGACTCCTACGGAAAGGGATCTAAGGCTGAAAGCGGCGGTGGCACCTTTCCATTACCCACAAATCGGAAACCGAGCACGAAAGCCGGAGCGGCCCTTATTATTTGTCATCCTGAGCCTGCGAAGAGCCTGTCCTGAGTCTGTCGAAGGAATCTCACGAGGCGATCCGGACGTTCTTTTCAGTCGGCATGTAATCGGAACTGACGGCGCATCGTGCGGCGCTGTCAGCTTCGAGAACGGTGACTGGCGACATGGCACCGGCTGGTGTGGCGTGAGATCCTTCGCAGGCTGCCAATGAACCTGCCGGTTGGGGACAGGCGTTCAGCGCCAACGGCGCGACCACAATGTAGCCTCAGACCTCCTGACCCTTCCCAGGTGACCGGAAGGAAG
>Ga0316222_1000773_pt1 | contig 45562 bp, 34 predicted proteins | sample TBH18011metaG_FD_206008 | JGI IMG/M metagenome (GOLD analysis project Ga0316222, IMG submission 206008) | Freshwater microbial communities from Trout Bog Lake, Wisconsin, USA - TBH18011 | ecosystem: Environmental > Aquatic > Freshwater > Lake > Hypolimnion/Profundal zone | place: USA: Wisconsin... | reverse complement strand
TTCGGCGGTCACAGACCGCCGCTACAGGGGGAGGCGTGGCGCGGGCGGCGGGTGGGCGGAAGTGATTGGAAATGATGTGAACGCTGCGGCTGGGCTTTGCCACAGCCGCGCTCCGGGGGAGGCGATGGTTGGCAGGCGCGGCGCGCACGGAGGTCTTGGCAGACGGCCACGCGCCCTGCCTGCACCGGCTTATACGGAGGTCGGGTCCGGTGCAACGATGTAACAATTCAACGATGTAACACTGCCATCAAATCTGATGGCAGAACATGGCGTCGCGGAGCTTGGGCTCGAACCAGGTGCTCTTGGGGGGCATGATGCCGCCGGCATCGGCGATGCTCATGAGGTCTTCGATGCTGGTCGGGAACATGCTGAAGGCGCAGGCGTATTCGCCGCTGTCCACGAGCTTTTCCAGTTCGGCGGTGCCGCGGATGCCGCCCACGAAGTTGATGCGCTTGCTGGTGCGGGGGTCATCGATGCCGAACACGGGGGCGAGCACTTGCTTCTGCAGAATGGTCACGTCCAGGCGTTCGATGGGGTCGCTGGTGGCGGTGAATTCGGGTTTGAAATGCAGGGTGCTCCACTTGCCCTGGAAGTAGAAGCCGAGTTCGTGCTTGGCCGTGGGCGTGGCGCCGCCGGGACGGAAGGTGAAGACGGCTTCGAGCTTTTTGAGCAGTTGTTCGGGGGTGTTCCCGTGCAGATCTTTCAAGACGCGGTTGTAGGGAAGAATCTGCATCTGGTTATGCGGGAAGATCACGGCCAGAAAGGTGGCGCTCTCGCCGGCGCCGTTGCGGGACTGGAAGACGCGGCCGGCGGCGGCGCTGCGATGATGGCCATCGGCAATGTAAAGGCAGGGAATGGCGGCGAACTGGCTCTCGATGAACTGGATCTCGGCGTCGGTGGCGAGGTTCCAAGAGGTGTGGCGGACGCCATCGGCGGCGGTGAAATCCACGGCGGGGGTCTCGGTGATTTTCTTGGCCACGAAGGCGTCCATCGCCGCGGCGGCGCGATAGGTGAGGAAGACGGGGCCGGTCTGGGAATTCAGGGTCTCGATGTGGCGGACGCGGTCGTCTTCTTTGTCGGGCCGGGTGAACTCATGTTTTTTGATGACGTTGGCGAGATATTCGGCGCAACTGGCGGCGGCGACGAGGCCGACCTGGGTGTGTTTGCCCATGATCTGGCGGTAGAGGTAGAAAGCGGGCTTGGCATCCTGGCAGAGGGCGCCCTGGCTGATAAGGTGGCGGAAATTTTCGAGGCCCTTGGCGTAGACGGCGGGTGAATAGAGGTCGGTGCCGACGGGGAGATCAATCTCGGGTTTGCTGACGTGGAGAAAGCTGAGGGGTTTGCCGGCGGCCATGACGCGGGCCTCGTCGGAGGACATGACGTCGTAGGGAAGTTCGCAGATTTGGGCCGCGAGGGCGGATTCGGGCCGCAGGGCGGCAAAGGGTTTCAAGGTAGCCATAAAGCGTGAGTGAAGATAGGCGGCGGAAGAGTTTGGCGCACGCCTAAATTTGGGGCGAAGATGGAGGGTGGAGGATGGCAAAGCAGCGGTCCAGGGGCGGCAAGACGTGTCTGCGGTTCTGGCAGCTTTCAGAGACGCTTTGACAGCGATGTGAAATCCAACCATAGTCAGGTCATGCGAAGACTGGCTTCACATCCCGAAACCGACCAACGGCGGCTTGTCCCGCCGTCGCGCGTGGGGGCATTGTCGCAAGCCCTGTCCGCCCGTTCTTTGAAGAGGTTAAACAAATCAGCGGTCAATCTGAAGAGGGGTCGGGCGTCCGCACCGGTTGATTTGTCTGTCTGAACGCGAATTTCCGCCCCGCCTTTGTTTTTGAAAATAAAGTTTGTCCTTTGGGCCGGGGGCAATTCTAATGTTCCGGCGTGGCCAAGAACATTGTCTTTTTCGACCTGGAAACCCAGCAGTCCGCCGATGAGGTGGGCGGCTGGAACAACATCTCCAAGATGCGCATGAGCGTGGGGGTGACGTACAACACCGCGAAGGGCGAATACAACATCTACGGCGAGGCGCAGGTGAATGACCTGATCAAGGAGCTCCAGCGGGCGGACTTGGTGGTGGGGTTCAACCAGCAGCGGTTCGACTACGAGGTGCTGCACGGGTACACGGCCTACGATCTGAGCCAGCTGCCGACGCTGGATATGCTGGTGGAGCTGCAGAACACGCTGAACCACCGCCTCTCGCTGGATTCCATCGCCACGGCGACGTTCGGGGTGGAGAAGACGGCGGAGGGTTTGCAGGCGATCCGGTGGTTCAAGGAGGGCAAGCTGCTGGAGATCGCGGAGTATTGCTGCTACGACGTGAAGATCACGAAGCTGGTCTATGAATACGGCGTGCAACACCGGCAACTGCACTACATGAACCGCTTCGGGAAGAAGCTGACGGTGCCGGTGAGCTGGTGAGGCGAAGCCGACGCGGGCAGGGATGCCGCGCTGCGGCGTCCCAGTTTCAAGCGTTTGGTCAGGCCATCCGTTCGTGACTGTTCCTGGCTGCAGAAACTGGGACGGCGCAGCGCGCCGTCCCTACCTCTGTTCCGGACCTGCCAAAGGCAATTCCACAATGGTTTCTACAAGGCATCTGTGGAGTGTATCCCAAAAGGGTTTGGCAGGTTCGCGGCGTCATGGACTGCGCCGGCAGAGCGGAGCGGCGACGGCGCTTTTCCACGCGCCAACCCAGCGGCACTGCCGGCCAAAGCGGGGTCGCGCTGCGCTTGCCCCCGCAGTCCAAAAGCTGGCGCCTGCAAGTTCCCCCCTGTTAACAGCCAAAACGGCTTTTTGAAAACACGCCATAGCCTCACTGCGGATTCCCATCCGGCGTATACGTGGAACCGTTCATTTTCAGGCCGGTGATTTTCAGTACATAGGCGTAGGCGCAGGGGGCTTGCGCGGGCAAGGTGACTGATAATCCGGCGGGCGTGACGGTGAAGGGACACTGGCCGTCGCCCAGCAGGGAGACTTCGGTGATTTTACCGGTGGCGGGGGAACTCGTTCCGAGCGAGGGGATGAGCACGCTGCCGGCGGGCCACTGGCCAAGGAGGATGGCGTAGAGAGTGTCGCCCTTCACGGTATACCGGATGGTGCGCAGGCCGCGGCCGTTGCCTTCGCCGAACTTCACCCAGCTGTGCGTATCATAGATGGCTTCGCCGTTGAGCTGGAGCCAGGCACCGATGCCGCGCAGGGTGGTTTCCATCGCGGGCGGGAAGGTGCCGTCGGCTTTGGGCGAGAGATTCAGGAGGAGGGTGCCGTTCTTGCTCACGGTGTCGATGAGCTTCGTGAGGATGGGACCGGGACCGCTGATGCGCATGCCGTCGGTGTAGCCCCAAGTGCTGCCGATGGGTTCATCGACTTCCCAGACGCCGGTGCGGATGCCGGCGGGGGAACGGGCGCCGATCTTTTCGAAATCGATGATGGAGCCGATGGTAGCGGTGTTTTTGCCACTGGGCGCGTAGGCGGCTTTCTTGGTGCTGAGGGAGACTTCCTTGCCCCAGGCGGCGGCGCGGTTGTAGTAGTAGGCGGCGATGCGGAGTTTCAGCGGGTCGAGATAGCGGATGTCCACGCCGTTGTCGAACCAGAGGATATCCGGCTGATACCGGTCGATGAGCTCGACGTTCCGCGCATACCAATCCTGAAGAAACTTCTCGCAGGCGGCGTCACTGCGGTCGGCGACGTGATAGAAATCCGCCCACCGGGGATCGTAGAGGTCCGCTTGTTCGGCTTTCAGCTTCGCGGCGAGCTCGGGCGCGGGGTTCACGAACTGGAAGTTTTCGATGCCGTGGTTGGAGACGCCGAACTTCAGGCCTTGCTTCCGCACGGCGGCGCAAAGTTCGCCGATGAGGTCGCGATGCGGGCCGAGGCGTTTGGCGTTCACGGGATTCACGGCGCTGTCCCAGAGGGAAAAGCCGTCGTGATGCTGGGCGGTGGGGATGACGAAGCGCGCGCCGGCGGCTTTGAAAAGGGCGGCCCAGGCGTCGGCATCGAAGTGCGCGCAGGTGAACTGCGGGATGAAATCCTTGTAGCCGAATTTATCCGGCGGGCCGAAGTGCTCCGTGTGCCACGCGAGGTCGGCGGCGTACATGTGTTTCTCGTACCATTCATTGTGATGCGCGGGGACGGAGTACAGACCCCAGTGGAGGAAGAGGCCGAACTTCGCGCCGAGGTACCATTGGGGCACGCGGTAATTTTGCCGGAGCGATTCCCAGGTGGGCTGGCAGGGGCCGGGCGGAAGCGGCGCGGTGATGGCCTCCACGGCGGCCTGCACCACTTCGGGGCGCGTTTCGGGGGCCATGTCGTAGCCGGTGGGGGAATTGCCGCCTTCGCCAAGAAGATTGGATATGCCGGTCTGGGCGAAGGTTGGCAGCGGCAACAGAAACGACGCGGCCAGCAGTGATATAAACACACCAGAGGCTTTGGGCATGCTCCAGCCTAGCACCGGTTGGCCGCCGGGACACTCACCTTAAATGGTGATGCCTCCGGCGGCGATAAACGTTGACAGGGACGCACGAAAATGGAGTCCTGTCTGCATGCCCAGAACTGTGTCCGCCTTGCCCGCCGGCGCGCGTGTCCTCACGCTCGCCGCCATGGCCGTTTTGGCGGCTGTCCTGCCGGTGCGCGCATGGGAACGGACCAACACGATCTTCAAAGTTTTCCAGTTCCCGGCGGACAAGATTCCGACCATCGACGGACGGACGAACGATTGGGACATCGTGCCGGAGAGCTATGTGATCGGCACGGACCGACTGACGGACGACAGCGGGAAGCATCCGCATCCGGACGCCAGCACGCCGCAGGTCCGCGTGCGCGTCGGCTGGGTGAAGGGATTGAACCGGCTCTATTTTCTGTACGAGGCGGAGGATGATTACTGGGACTTCGCCCGACCCGATCTGCACAATGACACCTTCGAGCTGGTGGTGAACGGCGATCTTTCCGGCGGGCCGCTGATCGAGAAATTCCTGCCGGCGCGCGACCTGCTCGGCCAGTGGGAAACGTATCTGACGCTGCAGGGGGTTCACGCGCAGAACTATCACATCTTCACCCCGGCCGAAGGCAAGGACTGGTGCATGGTCTGGGGCCCGGCGCCATGGCTGAAGGAACTGCCGTATGCGAACGCGGCGTGCGATTACCATTTCCGCCCGGGCCAGCCGGGCCACCTGGCGCTGGAATTCTGGATCACCCCCTTTGACTACGCGGGGGCGGAAGGCCCGCCGCGCGCGGTGGAATCCGAGTTGCGCGAGAACAAGCTCATCGGCATGGCTTGGGCCGTGATCGATTATGACAACGTGCATTCCGGCGGCACGAACAACGGCTTCTGGAATCTCTCGCCCAAGCACACGATGTACGGCCAGGCGGACCAGCTGTGCCTGTTCCAACTGATGCCGCTGGAACCGCCGTTTCGCAAGGCGCTGGACGCGCAATGGTCGTTTCAAGTGGTGGACATGGCGCGCCGGCTGGTCGCTTTCAAGGATCGGTCCGTCGGCACGGTGACGGCGTGGCACTGGGATTTCGGCGATGGTGAGACGTCCGCCGAGCAAAACCCCATTCACACCTATAAGAATCCCGACCACTACATTGTCGTCCTGGACGTGACCGGGCCGGCGGGCACTTCGCGCCGGGCCAAGGTCTGGGATGTGGTGGTAAAATAGCTTCCCATGAACCCCGCCCGCCTCCTGCCCGCCGCCGCCGTTCTGGCGCTGAATCTTTCGCTCGCGGCGAAGGATTTCAACGTGCTGGATTTCGGCGCCGCCGGCGACGGCGTCACGCCGGACACGGCGGCCATCCAGCGGGCGATCGAGGCCGCGGCCCTGACCGGCGGGCGCGTGGTGGTGCCGGCGCACCGGACCTTTCTGGCGGGGACTTTGCAACTGAAGGGCGGGATCGACTTTCATCTGGCGGGGGAACTGCTCATCAGCACGAACCGGGCGGATTACAGCGGCGACGCGGTGATGACCGCCTCGAACGCGCCGAACCTGCGGCTCACCGGCCATGGCAACATTGCCGGCCGTTCGCTCGCGTTCATGACGGGTTACGATGCGCCGGACGAATGGTGGCTCTTCCAGGGGTGGCGGCCGAAGCTGTTCAACCTCACCGGCTGCACGAATCTGATCGTGCGCGACATTTCGTTCGGTGATGCGCCTTACTGGGGGCTGCACCTGCTGGGCTGTGAAAATGTGCTGGTGCAGAATGTGACCGTGAGCAACCGCCTCGATGTGCCGAACTGCGATGGCATCGACCCGGACCATTGCCGGAACGTGGAGATCCGCGACTGCCACCTCACCTGTGGCGACGATGCGATTGTCATCAAGGCCACGCGCCAGACGAATGACTTCGGCGAGTGCGCGCACATCCGCGTGCATGACTGCACGGTGCGGACGCAGGATGCGGGATTGAAGATCGGCACGGAAACGGTCGGCGACATCCATGATGTTCTCTTTGAGCGGTGCGAGATTTTGTCCGCCAGCCGCGGATTGTGCATCCAGTTGCGCGACGAGGGGAATGTGTACGACGTGACGTTCCGCGACATCCGGTTTGACGCGCGTTATCACAGCGACCCGTGGTGGGGTCATGGCGAGGCCATTTCGTTCACGGATTTTCCGCGCACCGCCGCTTCCCGGCCCGGGCGGCTGCATGACATCCGCGTGGAAAATGTCACCGGCACGGCGGAGAACAGCATTCGCGTGGCGGGGACGGCGGCCGATCACATTGGGAATATTTTGTTCAAGCACGTGGCCGTGAAATTCGCCCGCACCACCCGGTACGCCGGCGGGGTGTTTGACAACCGCCCCACCAAGGTGCTGACGCCGGTGGAGCCGCACGCGACGCCCGGATTCAGCGTGGTCTGCGCGGATGATGTCACCCTGGAGGATTGCACGGTGACTTGGGGCGATCCGGTGCCAAGTTACTTTGGCCGCGCCGTTGAATCGGCAAACGCGCCGGGTTTGCGCCTGATCAAGTTTAATGGCACCGACGCGCCGGCGCCGCCGCCAGCCGCGCACGAACATTAATTTTACCGCCACCGATTCAAATCATGAAACACCGCTTTATTAAAACCGCCTCCCTGTTGCTGCTCGCCTCCGCGCTGCCCGTGCTGGCCGCGCCGGCGGCGGACGGTCCGCTCGCGTGGCCGGAACTCACGTCGCAATGCCGGCCGTGGGTCTACTGGTGGTGGATGGGCAGCGCGGTGGACCGGACCAACCTCACCAAGGAGCTCACCCGCTATCAGGCGGCGGGGCTGGGCGGCGTGCATATCATTCCCATCTACGGCGCGCGCGGATTCGAGGCGAAGTACCTGAAATACCTTTCGCCGGAATGGCTCGACATGATGGGCTGGTCGGTGAGCGAAGCGCGCCGGCTGGGCATGGGCGTGGACATGACCACCGGCACGGGCTGGTGCTTCGGCGGGCCGCAAGTCACGGATGCGGATGCGAATGCCAGCGTGGTCGTGAAGACCATGACGGTGGCCGGCGGCGAAAAGCTCAAAGGCCTGTTTCATGCCCAAAGCATCCAGGCGCTCATCGCGTACCCGGCCAGCGGGGAACCCGTCGCGCTGACGGACAGGATTTCCGCCGCCGGCCAGGTGGATTGGACGGCCCCGGCGGGAACGTGGACGGTCTATGCCATCTCGCAAAAGCCCTCCGGCCAGAAGGTCAAACGCGCCGCGCCCGGCGGCGAAGGGTGGATGCTCAATTTGCTTTATCCCGCCGCGATGGCGGATTATCTGAAGCCCTACACGGACGCGTTTGCCAGTTACACCGGGCCCAAGCCGCGCGCGCAATATCATGATTCGTACGAGTACCGTTCCGACTGGGCACCGGATTTCTTCGCGCAATTCGAAAAGCGCCGGGGCTACCGGTTGCAGGATGAATTGCCGGCGCTCTTCGGACACAGCACGGATGATCACGCCACGCGGGTAAAATGCGATTATCGCGAGACGGTGTCCGACCTCATCGCGGAAGAGTCCATGCCGCAGTGGACGAAATGGGCGCATGCCGAGGGATTCATCACGCGCTACGAGGCGCACGGTTCGCCGGGCAACTGGCTGGATCTCTACGCCACGGCGGACATCCCGGAGACGGAGTTTTTCAGCAAGCATCGCAACCCGCTGATCTCGAAATTCGCGTCTTCCGCCGCGCATGTGAAGGGTGGCAACCTCGTGGCGGCGGAGACGGGCACGTGGCTGGCGGAGCATTTCACCGAGACGCTGGCGGATGTGAAGTATGTGGCGGACGACATGTTTCTCTCCGGCATCAACCACATCTTCTATCACGGCTGCTGCTATTCGCCGGACGAGGCGGGCTGGCCGGGCTGGCATTTCTACGCGTCCACGGAGATGAATCCGCGCAATTCCATCTGGCATGATGTCGCCACCGTGAACGACTACGTCGCGCGGGTGCAGTCGGTCTTGCAATCCGGGCGGTCGGACAATGACATCCTCGTCTACTGGCCGATTCTGGACTACTGGAGCGACCCGAACATCGAGCGGCTGCCGCAACTGCGCGTGGAAGCGCAGGATTGGTTCGACAAGCAGGCGATCGGCACCACGGCGCGCGCGCTGTGGGATCGCGGCTACAGCTTTGATTACATCTCCGACCGCCAGCTCGCCGCCGCGACGGCGGATGCCGGCGGCATCCAGACCGGCGGGGCGCATTATCGCGTCATCGTGGTGCCGCCCTGCCAGCACCTGCCGGTGGCGACGCTGAAGGAGTTGCTCCGGCTGGCGAATGCCGGGGCGACGGTGATCTTTGAGAAGCAGTTCCCGGCCGATGTGCCCGGCTGGCATGACGTGGAAGCGCAGCGCGCGGAACTCAAATCCCTGCTGGCCAAGCTCCATCCGCCGGGCGATGAAGCTTTCGGGACCAGTACGGTGGGCCAGGGACTGGTACTGGAAGGCACGCTGGAACCGGCGCTGGGCCGGGCCGGGGTGACCCGGGAACCGCTGGCGGATCACGCGGGACTGCGGTTCGTCCGCCGCGCGTTTGCCGGCGGGAAGGGTTATTTCATCGCGAACCGCGGCGACCAGCCGGTGGACGACTGGCTGGCCTTGGCCGCGCCCGCGAAGACGGTGGTCCTGATGGACGCCTTGAGCGGGCGCACCGGCGGGGCGGCCACGCGACTGGCGGCGGACGGGCGGCTGGAATTCCATCTGCAACTGGAGCCCGGCGAATCCATGGTGGTCCGCGCTTTCACCAACCCGCCGGAAATCGCCGGTCATGACTGGACTTACTGGCCGGCGGCGGCGGCGGGCCGCGCCTTGCCCGGCGACTGGCGGCTGGAATTCATCGAGGGCGGGCCCGTTCTGCCGCCGGCGGTGACGCCGGCCAAACTGGGTTCCTGGACGGAAGCGGGCGGCGAGGCGGTGAAAAATTTCGCGGGCACGGCCCGTTATTCCCTGAGTTTTGACCGGCCGGAGGCGCCGCCGGGGACGCGCTGGATCCTGTCGCTCGGCGAAGTCTGCCAGAGCGCGCGGGTGCGGCTGAACGGGCGGGATTTGGGGACGCTGGTCGCGCCGCCATTCCGCGTTGAAGCCACCGGTCTGCAACCCGTTGGCAACCGGCTCGAGGTGGAAGTCACGAGCGTGACGGCCAATCGCATCCGCGATCTCGACCGCCGGGGCGTGCCTTGGAAGACCTTCCGCGACATCAACATCGTGGACATCAGCTACCATCCTTTGGATGCGTCCGACTGGCCGGTGAGGGCTTGCGGACTGCTGGGGCCGGTGACCCTGGCGCCGGTTCCGGCCGGGCCCTGAGCCGGGCGAAAACGCAAAAAAGGGCCGTCAAATAACAACAATTCCGGTTGACAGAAATGGCGGCGAGGTTTACAAATCTTCTACAGCCATACTCAGAACCCACCGTCGCACTTCGCGGCGTGGAACCGTTGGGAATAGAAAGATTGAATTATGATCACGATTAGGGAAACGTGCCGGCCTGCCCGGACCAGGGGATTTACGTTGATCGAATTGCTGGTGGTCATCGCCATCATCGCCATTCTCGCCGCGATGCTGCTGCCGGCGCTCTCGGCGGCGAAGCAGAAGGCGTTCAAGATCAGCTGCCTCTCCAATTTTCACCAGATCAATGTGGCGCTGGCGATGTATCTCGGCGAATTCAACGACCAATTGTGCGAAGCGTCAGATTCCACCTACGGCCCGTATGGCATGTGGAACGGGCAGAGTGCCAATTTTAAGTTGTTGGTACCTAACACGCCGAGTTCTTACAATTCGGAAATAGCTTCCTACTTGTCCTCCTACATGGGCCTGACTCCGAGCAGCACGGTGCAATTTAACAAAGCCTTCATCTGTCCGGCGTACAGCAACTGGACGAACACGACTTTGGCGGTTGCTGCGGGCAACATTGAGTACGTGACTCCCTCTGCGGGAGCGTCGGACGGCAATGGGGGATCGGATGTGTGGGGGCCGGGCGAGCCGCCGCTGCCGTGGAACATCTTTGGCTATCTGCCTCCGGCCTACTCGGGGGGGTCCTCGCCGCAGGAGCCAACGCAAAAGCTGGGCGCCATTTCGGCCGTGCGTTCCCTTTCGCTGGTGTGGGCCTTGGGGGACACGGACCAGTCGGCCTTTGTTGGCTACGGCCAGGGCGAGCCGGGGTGGAATTCTGAACTTCCACCCCGGCCGCTGCACGGCAGTGTGCGCAATTTCATGTTCTTGGATGGACACACCCAGACCGAGAAAATCGTCGGGCCGGGCTATTGGTCCAATTCATCGAATTGATTTGGGGCGGCGGGTTGGCCGCCCAGTGGTTCCACCCATTCAGGGCGGTTGGTGCAATAAACTTACCACCTTACCCCTCCGGCAGCTCCGGAAGCAGCAGGCTCAGGAATTGTTCCAGCCCGCCGGCGGCCGGTTTGATGACCACGACATCGCCGGTGGCGGCGACGGTCACCCCGAGTTTTTTCAGCGCGCCGGCGGAAAGTTCGCCCAGCGCGGTCTTGTTCGGACTCACGGCCAGATGCAGGAAGTCCGCGGCGTTCGGTCCGAACATCTGCTTGATCTTCAAGATGGTGGCGTGCTCATCGGCGATGGTGAGCCGGCCTTTCCCCTTGGCCAGCCCGATCTTCACGCCATGCATGATGACCGTGCGCGGGCGGTCGAACAGCTCGGGATGCGCCTGGATTCCGGCATCGAGCTGCGCCCGGGCGGCGCGGGAAAGGCGGACGGCTTCCCGGAGTCCGGCCAGGTGCCGGGCTTTGAGCCGGTCCAGCTCGCCTTGCATTTCATCGGCGAGCCGGCAGACCTGCCGGTGCCGGTCGGCATATTCACGGGTGAGGGTTTCGAGGCCGGCCAGCGAAGGGCCGACATGGTTTTCAAGGGTGCTGATCATGGTTCGATTTTGGTTAAATTCCGTTGCGGTTGGTGTTTGTGTGCCGGTTGAAAAAACTTCCCCTCCCGGGATCCGGCCGTAAAAAATTAAGCGCGGCCGCCGACGGTGCGGCCGCGGTTGGTGGGATGACACGCCGGGCGAAGGGGATGTTCGTCGTGCGCCCGGGTGTGGGTGGGATGTGGGGTAAGATGCATTGAGGACGCGGATTTCCGGGGCGCTTTCAGTCACGCCGGCCGGCGCCTTGTTTGGCGGCGGTGAACGCGATGCGGGCCAGGGCGGCCGGCCAGGGGCGGTATTGGAACACGCGGCGGCGGGCAGCGCGCGTGAAGCTGACTTCCCCGCCGGCCACGACCGTGCGCAACAGTTCTTCGATCTCCTCGCGCCGGGCCGCCGGCAGGCGCGGGTAATGTTCCAGGCGGGCGGCGATGTCTTTCAGCCGGCTGGCGATGAACACCGGGAAATCCTGCCGGTCGCCCGCTTGCGTGGTTCCGCCCGGCCGCCGGGCGTTCACGGCCCGGTCCACGCGCCGCGCGCCATTGCCCTCGACCAAAACCGCCGTGAGACAATCCTTGATGGATTTGCCGGCGGTGAAGTCGAACCAGCTCTGCTTGTAGCGCAAGTTTTCCGGCGACAGCTCGCGGTCGGATCGGGTGAGGATCTCGGAGACCGCCAGCGCCGTTCCCGCCCCGGCCGCGTCCGGCGGCGGGAGCGCCTGAGCGATGTTGGCGGCGGCGCGCATCCAGCGTTGCGCGGTGTCGGCGGAGATCTCGGGAACCTGCTTCGCCAGCCACGGGGTGAATTCACCGTGGGCGAGGCGGGCGCGGATCTCGTTGAGCAGCTGGCCGGCGGCGAGGCATTTCTGTTTCGCGCCTTCGACCGCCGTTTGGGCGGCCAGCACGGCCAGGCGGAGGCGTTCGAGTTCGCCGGCGCCGGTGCGGGTCACCGGGCCGGGGGCACGGGTCAGGGTGGGGGCAGAGGGCATGGGAAGATTGATTCAGTGATGGGTTCAGGCTTTGAGCCGCGGGACATCGGCGAGGAGCCAGCGGCGGCGCAGAAAATTTTCCAGGCCCGCGCGGGGGATGCAGAGGGTGCCGTATTGTTCGATGGCCCCCAGTTCGGCGCGCAATTCCTGGAGGATGCTCCGGTGGATACGCAGCAGGGCGATGACCTGTTCGCAGCGGAGGCCGTCGAACTGGCCCGGCAGGAGCACGGTCCGCGGGACCAGCCGTTCGATGACCTGGCTGACGCACAGGCCGGCCGTGGCGCCGGGGTTGAGCACTTCCTGGCTCCAAAAGCGCAGGGCGCGGCGATGCGCCCCGGTGCCCACGTTCCAGACCCACGTGTACTGCGTGTCGGCCTGTTCGACGATGCGTTTTTCCGGCACGCCGCGCAGATCGGCCACGGTCGGCACGCGCAGCAGGCACGAGCGGGGCGGCGCGGTCAGATTTCCACCGCGCGCGCCGGCCGGCGGGCGGTTGGGCAGTTGGGCGACGAGGGGGCTCATCCTTTATAAGCATTGAAGTTACCGTTCGCCGCCGGGGCAAAGCGGGCCCCCAAGAAGGCCACGACCAGGATCGCCACCGTCAGCACGGCGATGGCCAGCCAGACCGCCAGTCCCTTGAGGACGGGGCCGCCGGCCTTGCCCAGGAGCAGCAGCAGGGCGCCGGTCACGAGCAGTCCGTTGACCGCGGGTTCGGGGATCCAAAAGATTGGCAGGGGCGGGTTCATTGGCCGGGCCGGGCAAACGGTTGGAAATTCACGCTGAATTCGGACCGCGCGCGGTCCTGTTCGGCGAGGTGGCGGAGCATCATCGCCGCCGTCTGGCGGAGGCCGGTGCCGCGCGGGGTGCACCGGACGATCTCCTGGAGCAGCGCCCGGCGTTCCGCCAGGGAATCGGGCAAGGTCTGCAAGGCGTGGGCGGCGAGGGGGTTCAGGCGCGGGGAAAAGGGGGCGGTCCGGCCCGCCCGGCGGGCGGCGGGGCGCATTTTTCGGTTGATTTTTTGGCGGATAAGCATATTGTGGTTATGTTGTAATGCAACGGTACGTCATGTAGGATTACATTGTCAACCAAAAAAACGTTTTAACATCATCAAATTGTTTATTTATGGCCAACCATCCGAAAGACCCGAGGAAGACCGAGTTCATCGAACTGTTCCGCCGCACCGGCTGGACGCAAGCCGAGCTGGCGCGCAAGCTCGAGATGACGCGGGGCGGCGTGAACGGCATCGTCACCGGCCCCACCATCCCGAGCGCCGCCGCCCTGCAGTTCCTGCGCCTGACCCTGCTGGCCGAACGGCCGCAAGCCCTGGGCGGCACCGGCCGGCTGAGCGAATTCGACCTCGCGCCGTGGGAAAAGAAACTGGTGCATGATCTGCGGCGGCTGGCGCCGGAGGACCGGGCCACCGTGCTGGACACGTTCAAAACCTTGGCGGCCGGTTTCCGGTCCAAGCCGGCAGGCGTGACCCCGGCGAAGCCGGCCGAGGCGGATGCGAAGGAAATCCAGGCGATCGCCACTGCGGGGGCGAAATCGGCCGTCCACCAGCTGCGCAGCGGCGCCGCTGAGCGCCGGCAATCATATCGTAAGAAACAAAAAGCTGCTTCGACCACCGGAAAAACTTCCGCGCGAGCAGCAACCGCTGTTGCGCATTGAGGTGACCGGCGAGGGTTTCGAGGTCGGGTTCGAGCGTGATATTCATGTTCGTTTTCCCGTACTGTGCCCGGCGGGGTTGGACATTGGCTGTCCATGTCGATAACTCCTTGCGATTGTGAATAATTCGGCACGGATAGCCATGCCAAAGCCGCGAGCGATCCCAAGGCGCCGGGTAATCCGCGGGGCGACACATTTGGCAACCGGGGTCGCCGGGGTCGCGCGGGGAAAAGCGCCGGCGGCGCTCCGCGCTGCCGGCGCCGTCCATCACGCCATGAACCTGCCGAACCAACTTTGAAACCGTAAACCGGTTTTTGTCAGAAGCAGGAAGGACCATCTTGGGGTGCTTGCTCGCCCTCACCCCGGCCCTCTCCCCCCAGCAACGGTGTTAGCTGGCAAGCTGAGAGGGAGAAACGTTCCCGGCTTTTGGCCGCAAATCAGTCGCTGGATTGGTCGGACGGGTAGGCGAATGTTTAAAAAATGCGGGGTGAAAACCCTCTCCCCCATCTGTGTTTCATCTGTGGCGAAATTATCACTCCCTGATTCCCCGCGTGTGATCATCGCTCACACTCAGGTGATATATCCCCGGCGGCTTGGTGGCGGCCAGAATGTTCAGCCGCAATTTCTCCGCCGTGTGCCGCCGGAAGAAATGGATCACCCCGCACGCGCCGATCTCCTTGCCGGTGTGGATCACCCGCCACTGCGTGCCATCGTAGGCCTCGATATTATACCGCTGCACGCGGAACACGCGCTCCACGGAAAAACCGTCGCCCAGATCCTTCATGTCCGCTTCCTCCATGATGGCGATGCGATTGAACGTCGCGGGCTGCGCGAAGGAAATCTCCAGCGATGCATTCGTGCTCCCGGCCACCCAGGCCGTTTCCAGACTGTTGTCGACCGCGTCGCTGGCCGCGGATTTCGCCGCCGTGCTCGTGGCCGTCACGGTTTGGTCCAGCGCCAGATCCACCGGCCCGCGCGGCAGGGGCTTATCGCCGCCGCGAATCCCCAACCGGTCCGCCAGCTCCAGCACCCGCGCGCGCTCGTTCGGACGTTGCCGGCCGGTCTGGTCCGGCGGCACATTCAGCAGCAGCACATTCCCGTGCGCCGTACACCAGTAAAACAATTCCTCCAATTCATCCACCGACCGCGCGGGCATCACGTCTTTTTTCTGAAACCAATTCCACCGGTCCGAGAGACACAGCGTGTGCTCGAAGGGAAGATAGTACAGTTGGTCGTGCCAGCGGTAATCCTTCGGATCGTCCCACCGCGCCAGGTTGGGATCCTTCGTGCGGAAATCCACCGGGAAAAACCGGATGGCATCGCCCGCCTGAAAATCCTTGGGCTGCCCGATATTCTTCACGTTCTGGCCCACGCCGATGGTGTGGTTCACCGTGATCTGGCAATCCGGCTGCAATTCCTTGATGAGGGCATACACGCCGGGGATGTCCCAGTCCGCCGCCGGCCGCGCCCAGGCGCCATCGAACCAGATTTCGCAAATCGGCCCGTTGCTCGTCAGCAATTCCCGGAGCTGCCGCTTCATGTAGGTGACGTAGTTCGTCAGCGACTTCTCCTGGAAGGTCGGTTCATGCCGGTCCCACAGCGAATAATACAGCCCGAGCTGCATGTGATACTTTTTGCAGGCCGCCGCCACGCCGGCCACGATGTTCGACTGCACCGGGGCGTTCTTCACGCTGTACTCCGTCCACGCGCTCGGCCACAGGCAAAAGCCATCGTGATGCTTCGTCACCAGCACCACGTAGCGGAACCCCGCCTGCTTCGCCGTCGCCACCCACTGGTCGCAATCCAGTTGCGTGGGATTGAAGGAACTCACCGGCAAGGTCCCGTCCGACCACTCCGTCTGGTTGAACGTATTGATGCCGAAGTGCATGAACATCCCGTACCCGCGCTGCATCAACTGCTCCTGCCCCGCCGTGGGCGGACCCGCCGGAGCCGCCGGCGGCAAATTCGTGGCGGCCGCGAGTGCCGTATCCATCCCCAAACCCACCGTCAGCCACATTGCCAGCATGGATAAATGAGTATGTTTTCGGTACCACAAAATCGGGAACATGATTTTAGGCGCGTGAATTAAGCTGTTTACCCATTTTTCAAATCGGATTCATTTGGTGAGTTTGCATTTTCTTCCGGGCTTCTAGCGCGTCGAATATGTCATTTGGTGTTTATATTTTAACGGCGGCCCCTCTGATTCGATTTTGTACAGACTCTTTACAGTTTTTTGAATGCCAAAACCGTCCGGTTTAATGGAGTCACATATTACAAGAGTGGGGCGTGGATTATCCAATAAAACGGTTTTCCCGTCTAAATCCCCTCCCTCAAATGTGGCATTTACATGCCCCTCTTCAACTTTCTTGTCCTGTAAGCTTTTGTCAGGTGAATTCATATTATAAATACATTGTTTGTGACTTTACCAGCTTCTACTCAATTGGTGCCCTCTTGCGGCAACCAAGAGGGCGAGAGCTGCTCGATTTACATCAAAAATGTCTGTGAACTCTCTATCCCCCGCCAATACTCCGTTTGCCTTGCACTTTTTTAAAAATGCCTGTGCACTGTCTAACATCGTTTGGTGATATGCCAGCGTTGAACTGAAGTCGGCTTTTCGAGCCTGTGTTATCTGATGGTTTAAGCAGGACAAATAGTGGCGAAATGCGTTTTGTTCTCCCCAATTAATTGTTGTCGGTACCGCCCCTGTGAAAAGCGGAATAGCATAAGCGGAAGGCGGAACAGATTGCATTTCATTCAATAGTCCTGTTCTCTGGGCTACATCCAAAAAGGGCAGCTTAAATTCTGACAGCGCTTGAGGACAATAATACCAAGTGGTTCTGCGTGATTTTTCATCCTCTTCGGGAATATAAAATTTATCTGGGTCAAATGATCGGACATTTAGCCAAGTTCCAGACGCAATGCTGTCAACATTGGCACTAGCCAATGCGAGCATTTGATGATTTCCATATCCCACAATAACTGTTTTCCGGTGAAGTTTTAACCCAGCAGCAAGAATTAACAAATTACCAAGCCAAATCGGATCATTTACCAAATAATTTTGCGACTGAGGAACTATATAAAATCCATCGACTGCCCATTTTGCCGACCGCTCAACAATCGCTTCAATTTGGGCTTCATCCAACATCGTCTCGTACGATAGTGCAATTGTTGAAAACAGTTTGCCCTCTGGGAAAAAAGACTGGTCCCTAAAAACAATATTCCCGGCTTCGATCATGCGTTCTTGAAACGTAAACCATGGCATCGACACCGGATTTGCCAGAACCCCAGGCAAAATATGTTTTTTGCTTTGTATATTGAGTGCGACACCTGCCAATGCCTTTATTATTTCTAAAGCACTGCCAGCCCCGAGTATTTGTGCAGTCGTCGCACTTCTATACAATTGCCAATATTTATGAGAGAGAAGTCGTTTATGGTCCGCGTCTCTTGCAAAACATTGCGGATCGAATAGCAACTCGCCTCCCTTAGCTAATATCTCTCCCGAAAACGTCCCAAGTTGCCCTGGTTCCAGATCACGCGGGCTAAGGATAACCCCTTTTGCAAAATGGTTTCCAACCAGTTCCCTAGCATGTGCCATCATGCCATATCCAAATTGCAGGTACGTTTCCATAGTGTTTTAAGTTTTTAATTGCTGGTAAATTGTAAAAAACCAGTCTAACGCTTCGTTCGCCGTTTGTGGTCTTCTGCTAGGAAATCTCTGTACCAAACTAGATATGAAAATTGAAAATTGCCCTTGATGATCTCCAGGTATTTTGAGCGGCGGAAGATCTTGGCTCTCCATTCTTTGTATCACCTCAACAATATTGTTTGCATTTTGAACGTAGGGATTTTGTCCGTTTAAAGATTCATAAATTACTATTCCAATTGAGTATAAATCCGCCCGAGCATCAATTTCTGGTTTCAAATTCCTGAATTGTTCTGGTGGGGCATATCCAGGTGTTCCAACACCACCATACATTCCGGTTGGAGTTGCTGAAACTAAATCCAAATGCCGGGCCAAGCCAAAATCTATCACCCAAATTTTCCCGTCTCTTCCGATCAGCAGATTTTCTGGTTTTATGTCTCGATGAACCAAAGACGCATTCTCAAAGTCTGCTGCTGCCTTAAATAATGTCTTGGAAAGCTCTAGAACTGCCGATAGAGACTGAACTGGCTGCTGCTGAATTACAGCTCGGTAATTTTGCCCGTCAATAAATTGTTCGATTATATATTCACGGATTTCACCGCAAATTGGTTTTTTCCCGTTGTCAATTATCTCAGGGACGTATGGACTGGCGAGTTTTCTGACTGCAGCAATTTCGCGATCTGTTCGGATTTGGGACGCTTGGTTTGTTTTAATCAGTTTTAGTATTACCGGTCGCGCTCCCCATTCGGCCAAACAAACTTCTTTTTGCCCTCCACATTGAGGTAACGCGGAAATGTTTGATAATTGCGGAAACTCGGATTTTAGCCTCCCTAAATCAATCATAAAATCTGGCATTCCTATTTACAAAAATGCCCACTCGTTTATCAACCAAGATCCGTACGATATGGGAATCCTTTGCCGCTTCGGTTTAACTATCATCTTGGTCTGCTCCCCATCGAAAACAATGACCCCGATCCCAAATTTTTTTGCTTCTTGTGCCACCTTTTTCAATGTTCGCATAGGCGGTAGAAGAACATAACTCTGAGATGCAAACCAAAGATTGGCAACCGCCTGTTGGATGGCTTTACGCCAGTTGGTCAATTTTGCCTCAATTGCAACTATACGCCGTGCTTTAAAAATTTTTTCGAGTGGGCGTGCAGCAACAAATTTGTTTCGTATAAAAATTAGATTTGCTTCTTGTAAATCTGATAGGAGACTTGTCAACTGTCTGTCTGGTAACAAAAGTTGTTCTGATATTTTTTCTGGTGTGCTCTTCCCAACGTGTTGTAAATGGAATAGAACTTGAAAATGATTGCGGGACAATGGTTTTCTGTCCTTTGGCAAAAACATTACCCGGTTTCCCGTATAAACTATAACAACATCTGGGAAACCCGTTGGCATTTTCGGTTCTCGCAAAACCACCGGAATACCTGGGCCAAAGGATAAACCACTTTTGAGGGTTGCCTTGATTAATTCATCTTCAGAATACCCCTTTAAAAATTGTTCTGAAGAAGATTTTGGTTCCACACACGAAGAATAGAACTGATATTTTTCTAAATCAACTGCGATTAGATAGTTTCTGCCAGTTTTTCCAATTCTTCTTTCCCTCCGCTACTTTGCATTAGTTGTCCAATTCAATTCCGCCCCCATCCTGTCAAACCTCCCCATCCGGCTCCACCACGCATTCCGTACAGCTCCCGGTTTCCAGCGCTTCCCCTGGCTTGACCGTCTGGGCTGCGGCCGTGGCGATGCTGGCGGAACGTTTCAGCCAGACCAGCAGAATGCTGATGTCGGCCGGCGAGACTCCGGAAATGCGCGTCGCCTGGCCGATGGTCACCGGCCGGATCTGCGCCAGCTTCTGCCGCGCTTCCAGTCGCAGGCTCGGGACCGTGGCAAAATCGAACCCCGGCGGAATCATTTTATCCTCGAGCGTCTTCACTTTTGCCACCTCGGTCTCCTGCCGCTCCACATAGCCGGCGTATTTGATGGCGATCTCCACCTGCTGCACGACTTCCTCGGACAGGCTGGCCACCCGGTCCGGCATCGTCGCATAGGTGATTTCCGGGCGTGACAGGATCTTCGCCAGCGAATCCCGGCCTGAATGGGTCTTGTGCAGCCGCTTGATCTCGTCCTCGATGGCCTGCTTCTTCGCCACAAACCGGTCATGATTTCGCTTCGGCAGCAAGCCCATCTCCCAGCCCTGCTCGCTCAGGCGCAAATCCGCATTGTCCTGGCGCAGCAATAGCCGGTATTCCGCCCGGGAGGTGAACATCCGGTACGGCTCCGACGTCCCCTTGGTGACGAGGTCATCGATCAGCACCCCGATGTAGGCCTGGTCCCGGCGCAGGACCATCTGCGACTTCCCCTGCGCCGACCGTGCCGCATTCATCCCGGCCACGATGCCCTGGGCCCCCGCCTCCTCGTACCCGGAGGTGCCGTTGATCTGGCCGGCCAGGAACAGATTCCGGCACACCTTCGTTTCCAAGGTGGGATAGAGTTGGGTCGGGAACGCAAAATCATACTCCACCGCGTACGCCGGCCGGAGGATTTCCGCCTGCTCGCACCCGATGATGGTCCGGACCAAATCCACCTGCACTTCGAACGGCAGACTGGTGGAACACCCGTTCACGTAAAATTCATCCGTCCCGATGCCCTCCGGCTCCAGAAAGATCTGATGCCGCTCCTTGTCCGCGAATTTGACGAACTTGTCCTCGATGGAGGGACAATACCGCGGCCCAATCCCTTCAATCTGACCCGAATACATGGGCGATTTGTGGATATTCTCCCGAATCAGCTTCGCCGTCTTGTCCGTGGTGAAGGTGATATAGCAAGGCAACTGGCCGTTGATGCGGTCCAGAATGGAACCCGGCGGATATTTGCCGTTGGATTGGTTCGGGATGGGGTTGGGAACGTAGGATTGTTCCACGTGGAACAAATCGTCCTTCCAAAAAGTGAAATACGACACCGGTTCGTCGCCGGGCTGAATCTCCATCTTGGTGAAATCAATGGACCGCCGGAGCAACCGCGGCGGAGTCCCGGTCTTCAGCCGGCCCAGTTCCAAGCCCAGCTCCACGAGCGAGCCGGACAGATTCATCGCCGCCGCATCCCCGGCCCGGCCGCCGGCTTGCTGGTTCGACCCGATGTGCATCAGTCCCCGGAGGAAGGTTCCCGTGGTGATGACGATGGCGGTTCCCAGATACTGGACCTCCAAGGTGGTCTCAATTCCCAAGGCGACTCCGTCCCGGTGAATGATTTTGGCCGATTGCCCTTGTTTGACGTCCAGGTTGGGTTCCGATTCGCAGACCCATTTCAGCCGGAATTGGTATGCCTTTTTGTCGCACTGCGCCCGGGGTGCCCAGACTGCCGGGCCCTTTTTGGTGTTCAGCATCCGGAATTGCAGGCCCGTCATGTCCGTGGCCTTGCCCATTTCGCCGCCCAGCGCGTCGATTTCCCGTGCCAAATGCCCCTTCGCCAGGCCGCCGATGGCCGGGTTGCAGGACATTTGGCCGATGGAATCCGCGTTGATGGTCAGCAGCAAGGTGGAGCAACCCATGCGGGCCGCCGCCAGCGCCGCTTCGACGCCGGCATGGCCCGCCCCCACGACAATGACGTCGTAGCGTTTCGGATATACGAACATGCCGCAGCTTACCCTATCTTGAACTGCGCATCAAACGGGTTCTTGGCCCCGGCCATCACCACCTTGTGCCCCGGGTTCGCCGCCAGATGGCGCACCACCTTGAAGACCGTCTCCATCTCCGTTTCCTGCTGGATGCCCTTGGCAATCGCCTCCGCCGTGAACGGCTGGCCGGGCTTGCTCCGCAAGAACGCCAGAATCGCGCGTTGCACCGCGATGACGGTGGACGCCGCTTTTTTGCCGGCTTCCACCCCGGGCTGATGGTAGGCGTTCACATTCACCAGTGTGGCATACAACCCAACCGCGCGCTCAAACAGCGCGATCAGCAGGCCCACCACCTGCGGGCTGACCTCTTTTACCGTTAAAGTAATGGATTCCCGGTCGTTTTCCGCCAGTGCGGACCGTGTTCCCAGGAAAAATCCTTCCAGAAAGTCGCCCGACGTCACATCCGGTTCCGTTACCACCGCCGGACCCGCCTGATCTTTTTCCACTTCGATGAAGGTGACGAAGAAATTGTTTAATCCGTCTCTAAGCTGTTGTATATAAGAATGTTGGTCGGTTGAACCCTTGTTTCCCAGCACGCAAATGCCCTGGTTCACGACCTCACCGTTCAGGTCCAATTCTTTGCCCAGCGACTCCATCACCAACTGCTGAAGGTACTTGGAAAATAGTTCCAGCCGGTCTTTATAGGGCAAAACGACCATGTTTTTCGTTCCTTTACCGTTACCGGAAGCAAACCAAGCCAAAGCCAGTTGCGCCGCCGGGTTGGTCGCCACGGATTTGGTCCGGGTGAGGATATCAATCGTTTTCGCCCCCGCCAGCAGGCCGTCGATGTCAATGCCCTGCAACGCTGCCGGCAGCAAGCCCACGGCCGAAAGCTCGCTCGTGCGCCCGCCGATCCAGTCCCACATCGGGAAGCGTTCCAGCCACTTATTCGCCAAGGTATACTTGTCCAGCTCGCTGCCGAACATCGTCACTGCCACCGCGTGCCGGCCGAAATCGAGTCCCGCCTTTTCGTAAGCGGCCTGGGCCACGAGCATTCCGTTGCGGGTTTCCTTGGTGCCGCCGGATTTCGAGATGACAATCGTCAGGGTTTTGTCCAAATCCTTGCCGATCGCGGCCAAAACCCGTTCCATGCCGTCCGGGTCGGTATTATCAAAGAAAAACGGCTTCAATTTGTCCGTTTGGGGCTGCCCGAGCGCCTGCGCGACGAATTGCGGTCCGAGCGCGGACCCGCCGATGCCTACCAGCAGCAGATTATGAAACTTCCCGCCCGCGCCCGCGATTTCGCCGCGATGCACTTTGCCAACGAACAGCTTGATCTGTTGCAGGGCGTTATCGATTTCGGCGCGGATTTCCGGCGAAGGGGCCAGCGCGGAATTGCGCAGCCAATAGTGGCCCACCATGCGTTTTTCGTCGGGATTCGCAATGGCACCGGCTTCCAGCGCATCCATGGCGGTGAACGCCGCCTGAATTTTCGGTTCCATGGCCGCGAAAAAGGCGTCATCCACGTTCATCCGGCTCAGATCCACCGCCAGGGCCGCCTCCGGAAACTCGGTGTAATACTTCTGGAACCGCTCCCACCATTGCAATTTTGTATAGTTCATAAGCCGGAAAATTTCGGGCCGGAATGGCCGTTGCGATTGAATGATTTTCCCCTCCGCCCGGCAAGCAAATTCGCCGCCAAGTCCGGCGCCGGGAGCAAGCGGCACAAGTTGCGCGGCAGCTTGCCACGCTAAAAGCGAGTGGCTGCTTATGCCGCTTGGATGGCGGGAAGAAATTGATTTATTTGGCTTTTCCGGGGGCTGGATGCGGGTGCAGACAGGTGAAGGCGGAACAAAGTGAAATGGATCTCGCGGAGCAATGCTCCGCGCTCCGTTCCCAATGCCGGGCAAGGTCGGGCACGTCTTGCGGGCACGAAGATTGCGGCTCGGAGGGGACGCCCGGTGAGGGCACCGGGCCAACAGTCACGGCAGGCCGGTCCAAGTGGGTTCAGTTTGTCAGTCAAGTGTAAGTCAAGTTTTCAGACAAGTGCTTTGGAACCGGCTTTGCATAGAGCATTTCCCAAAATGCTGTAGCGATGGGCTGAGGGTCCGCCGCCGCGAGCTGAAGTGACCGACCGAACCGGCTCCCGCCGCACCGGCGAAGTTCCGTGAAACTTCGCCGGTGTTTTTTGTTCCAATCCGCCGCCGGCGGGCAAATTTGCTTTGACGGGAATGGTGTGTAATGTTAAAGTACTAACGGCCGGGGCCCATGGGGGCCGCCGGCGTGATTTGGCCGTCGTCCGAGGGGCGGCGGGTGTGATCTTTGACATCGGAGCACAGGCACAAGGCGCGAGGCTTTCGGCGCGAGGGGGAGGGGGGACGCCGGGTGTTTTTGGGCGATCGGCAGGCGTTATCGATGACCGCGGGTACCACCGAAATACCGGCTTATATCGCCTTGTATCGGCTGATACACAGTTTTGGCCGGGGGGAGGGGGGAGGAAAAAAATTGAAACAGCCAACCGCGAACGCCCAACATCCAGTATCGAAGGTGGGCCGATGGTTGGTCACGTTTCGGCGGCCGCCAGACCGCCGCTCCCGGCGGGGCGGTTCAAGAACAGTGGCAAGAGGCACCCACGGGGCAAGGCCGCGCTTTTTCTGTTTTCTTCGCGGTGATTCTGTGTTCATCTGTGCCGGTCAAATGATTCATCCCACGGCGATCATCCATCCCGGCGCGTGCCTCGGCGCGAATGTCCGCGTCGGCCCTTACGCCGTCATCGATGCGGGCGTCACGCTCGGCGACCGCTGTGTGGTCGGACCCCACGTCTATCTTACCGGCGAAACCACCATTGGTTCCGGCAACCAGTTCCACGCCGGCTGCGTGATCGGCGATGCCCCGCAGGACCTCAAATACGCGGGCCAACCCACCCGTTTGCGCATCGGTAACGATAATGTCTTCCGCGAACACGTCACGGTTCACCGCTCCAACAAGTTGGAAGAGGACACTGTGCTGGGCTCGAACAATCTGCTGATGGCGGGGGCCCATGTCGCGCACAATTGCCAGGTCGGCAACCACGTCATTCTCGCGAATGGCGCACTGCTCGCCGGCCATGTGACGGTGCAGGACCGCGCGTTTCTCTCCGGCCATGCGCTGGTACACCAGTTCACGCGGGTTGGCACGCTCGCGCTGATGCAGGGTGGCGCGGCCGTCAGCCAGGATCTCCCGCCGTTCACCATCGCGACCGGGAACAACCGGGTTTGCGGGCTGAATGTGATCGGCCTGCGCCGCAACGGCTATTCCGCCGCCGACCGGGCGGAGCTGAAGCGCCTTTACCACGAACTTTTCCGCAGCGGGGAAAAGCGCCGCGACATCCTGGCGCGGGCGAATTCAGTTTTTACGGGCGAAGCCGCCAAAGCTGTGCTAGCATTTGTGGCAGCCTCCCGGCGGGGATTCTGCACGGACATCGGGGCCCGTTCGCAATCCGCCGAGTCCGGGAATGAGGAATAAATTATGAGCGAGATCACCTATCAGATCGTCGGCAGCGACAGCAAAATCTACGGGCCCGCCACCGCCGAGCACGTCCGCCAGTGGCTCACGGAAGGCCGCGTCAACGGCCGCAGTCCGGTGCTCGTCTCGGGCGCGCCCAGCTGGACGACGATCGGCGCGCTGCCGGAATTCTCCGCCACCCCGCCGCCGCCCAAGCCGGCCGCTCCGCCCACGCCCTCGCCCACCTTTTCGCCGGCTTCGGTCGTCTATGTCACGAAGCCCAATCATCCGCTCGCCACGGCCGGTCTGGTCTGCGGCATCCTGTCCATCTGCTTTTGCTGCGGCTGCTGTTTCCCCGTGGACCTGCTGGGCCTGATTTTCTCGCTGATCGCGCTGGTCCAGATCAGCGAAAACCCCGACCGCTATGCCGGCCGCTCCATGGCCATCGTCGGACTGGTGTTATCAATCGTGAGTTTCCTGTTCTTTTTGGTCTCGCTCGCGACCAATCATTACAATAACAACCAGTTTCACTACAATATCGACAATTTCCGGAACTTTTGAGCTCTCCCGTCATGGCCGCGCCGCTGGCAGCTCCGCCTAAAATCAAGCCCGGCCTGCTGGGCTGGTTTGGAGGCGCGGTCAGTGTGTTCGCCGTGGCGGCCATCGGGGCGGTTCTCTATTTTTTTGACCCGGCCAAGCATCACTTTTTCCCGATCTGCCAGTTTCATCAGCTGACCGGCTGGAATTGCCCCGGCTGTGGCGCCACCCGCGGACTGTACGCCCTGGTTCACGGCCAAGTGCTTACGGCCTGGCGGGATAACGCCCTCCTCCTGATTTGCCTCGCCCTCGCCCCGCTGCGGGCCGGGTGGGTTTGGTGGCGACAGCGCCAGGGCGTGGTGGTCCGGTTTTTTCCCAATGCTTGGCTGTGGCCGGCGCTGGTGATCGCCCTCGTTTTCGGCATTTTGCGCAATCTCCCCGCTTTTTCGTTCCTTTCGCCGGCTTGAACCGGATTTCTGATGCCCAAAACCATCTATTTCGACTACAACGCCACCACCCCGCTCGATCCGGCGGTGCGCGCCGCGATGCTGCCGTATCTCGACCAGGTCTGGGGTAATCCCTCCTCCATCCACCATGTCGGCCGGCAAGCCCGGTCGCAATTGGACGATGCCCGGGACCGCGCCGCGCATTTCCTCGGGGCCAAACCCAGCGAAATCATCTTCACCAGCGGCGGCACGGAGGCGAACAACCTCGCCATCTTCGGGGCCGCCCGCTTGCGCCGACACGAAGGGAAAGGGAACCATCTCATCACTTCTGCCGTGGAACACCACGCCGTTCTCCATTGTTTCGATTATTTGGAGAAATTTGATAACTTTAACGTTACCCGATTGCCAGTTGACGCTTATGGACGGGTTTCCGTGGCTGATTTGAAGGCGGCTATCCGGCCGGATACCGTTCTCGTGTCCGTGATGGCCGCCAATAATGAGATTGGGACCATTCAGCCGGTGGCCGAGCTCGGCGCGCTTTGCCGGGAACGCGGCATATTATTTCATACCGATGCCGTTCAATGGTTTGGCAAGGAACCGTTCACCAGTCTCAGTCAGTTTAACGCCGATCTGGTCACCGTTTGCGCTCATAAGTTTCACGGACCCAAGGGAGCGGGGCTGCTCTATATCAGGTCGCCGCTTCATCCCCACCCAATATTAATGGGCGGCGGGCACGAAAACGAACGCCGGGCGGGAACGGAGAACCTTCCCGCCATCGCCGGACTCGTCGCCGCGTTGGACATGTTTGTGAAAATCCCGGTTTTCGACCGCGCCCGGCTGGAACCGTTGGTGGCTCAACTCGCGGCGTGTGTGAACCGGATTCCCGGTTGCGTCCGGGTCAGCCCGCCGGCCGGTTGTCTGGCGAATACGTTCTCTTTTTTGGTGGAAGGTTCGGATGGCATCGCCCTGCTCGCCGGACTCGATGTGGAAGGCATTTGCGCCTCCAGCGGGTCGGCCTGTTCCGCCGGTTCCCTGGAACCTTCCCATGTCATCACCGCCTTGGGACAGACGAAACTGGCGAATTCCCTGGTCCGCTTCTCGCTTGGCCGCGCTTCCACGGCGGCGGAAGCGGCTTTTGTCTGTGACTTGCTGCCGGAAATCATCCGGCGCGCACAACTGTCCAAACAACGTGGTGATGGGGTGTGAACAGGATGTGCACAGTGTGAAGAACTTTGACTTTTCTTGTCTTTGCGTTCTTCTATTGTAGTGTTGTCACGAACGCAGAACGGGTAATCGGGCGGTGTTGATTGGTTTAAAAAAGTTGTTGGGCTTGTTCACAGGCCATAATACGGATACTTTTCTGTAAAGAAGAAATACAATATTAAGCGCGCATGAACATAACGATCACCAAAGAACAGATCATCGCCGGCTTGCAAGCCGTGCAGAACGTGGTCAGCACCCGCACCACCCTGCCGATTCTCTCGAACGTGTTGCTGCGCGCCGAGGGCGGCCACGTGGAGTTTACCGCCACGGACCTGGATGTGACCGTCGCCTGCAAGGTGGAGGCCAAGGTGACCAAGCCAGGGGCCACCACGCTGCCCGTGAAGAAACTCTTCGGCATCGTCCGCGAGCTTACCGGCGAGATCGAGATCGACGTCGATGAGAAGAACATCGCCAGCATCCGCAGCGGCTCCTCTTATTTCAAGGTCCACGGCCTCGGTGCCGATGAATTTCCGCCGCTGCCCAATTTCAAGGACGACAAGAAAGTCGCCCTCACCCAGGAAACCGTCCGCGGGATGATCAAGAAGACGGTCTTCGCCGTTTCCACGGATGAATCCCGTTATGTCCTCAACGGCATCTTCGTCAGCCTCAAGGAAGGCAAGATGACGCTCGTGGCCACCGACGGCCGCCGCCTCGCCCTCGTGGACGAGGAAGTGGAGATTTCCGAGAAGAGCAGCGGCGAGTTCATTCTGCCCGCCAAAGCCGTCAACGAACTCAACCGCCTGCTGCAGTCCACCGGCGATGTGGAGATCAAGTTCGGCGAAAACCAGGCCTCCTTCGCCCTCAAGGACGAGAAAGGTCTGTCGGTCCTGCTCATCACCAAGCTGATCGAAGGCAATTATCCGAACTACCGCCAGGTCATTCCCGGCGAAGCCAAGGAACGCGTGCCGCTGGGTCGTGAGGAATTCGTGCAGGCCCTGCGCCGCGCGGAGATCATGACGAGCGAAAAGGCGAACTCCGTGAAACTCGCCTTCACGCAGAACAATCTGACCATCACCGCGAATTCGCCGGAAGTCGGCGAAGCCCGCGAGACCATCGCCATCCAGTACAAAGGCAAGGACCTCGCCATCGCATTCAATCCCAGCTATCTCATCGACCCGCTGAACGCGCTGACGCAGGACGAAGTGTTCTTCGAACTGATCGATGAACTGAGCCCCGGCGTGATCAAGATCAACGGGCCGTTCCTGTACGTCGTCATGCCCATGCGGTTGAACTAAGCCGACCGGGGAGCGCGCCATGTGGACCTGTGCCCATTGCGGAGAATCCTCGGAAGACCAGTTCGACGCCTGCTGGAAGTGTTCCACCCCGCGCCCGGAGAATCCGGCGCCGGGGGCGGTCGCGTCGCCCGCACCAACTCCCGTCGCCACCCCCGCGCCGCCGCCCCGGAAGAATTGGCGGATGGAATACAAATATTTTCGCGGCACCTTTGCTTCGTGGGATCAACTCTTCAACCAGGCCGCGGACTTCGCCACGGAGATCGGGCCCGAATGGGTGGTGGGGATTTCCCATTCGTGTGATGACGACGATGGGGTGGTGACGGTTTGGTATTGGACGGATAATAGTGAGGAAAAAGGAGAAGTTTGATTTAGCCTTGGTGCCGGAGGCGTGGCATCGTTTTAGAAACGCAGCGCAATACCGATTTCAGCTCCGTCAGGAGCGGCGGCTTCTGTTCGTCCACCCGGAGTATCGCTCCTGACGGAGATTGAAATAAAAGAAGCCCGTTTACTACCGAGATGTCCGCCCTACGGGCTTTGCCAAATCACCGCGCCCCTCGCGCCTTGCCTCGGCCCCATCTGTGGCTTAAAAAAGTTTGCCGCAGAGAAACTCGCCGCCTTCGCACCGACAAAACCGCCTTTGCCACTACGGAATTGGACAAGACTTTCCGCGCGCCGTTGGCATAATCTTCGTGTGATAAGCATGATCAAGCAAAGCTTTTCCATCGCCGCCTTGACCCTGATTGCCGGTCTGGCTTCCTCTCAGAATCTGGCCGTCCCCCCGCCGCTGACCATTGATCTCACGGTCCCGGTTGCGCCCATCGCGCCGACGCCGATCGAGGGCGGCGCGGCGCGGAATCCGGCCGGGCAGACCATCACCTGCGACACCCGGTCTTTCCGAATGAATGGCGTGCCGTGGATTCCCGTGGTGGGGGAATTCCAATTCTCGCGTTATCCGCGGGCGGAATGGCGCGAAGAACTGGAGAAAATGAAAGCCGGCGGCATCGACACCGTGGGCACTTATCTTTTTTGGAATCATATCGAGGAGGAGCGCGGAAAATTTGACTGGAGCGGCGACCATTCCCTGCGGGAGTTTCTGAAGCTGGCGCAGGCGTGCGGATTGAAAGCCTTCGTGCGCATCGGGCCCTGGGCGCATGGCGAGGCGCGCAATGGCGGGTTTCCCGACTGGGTGCAGAACGCGAAGGTGAAGCGGCGCAGCAACGACCCGGCCTTCCTCGCGATGGTCGAACCTTATTACCGGGAAATCGCCGCGCAAATGCGCGGGCTGCTCTGGAAAGACGGCGGCCCGGTCATCGGCCTCCAGGTGGACAACGAATGCGGCAACCCTGATTATCTGCTGCGGCTCAAATCCATGGCGCGCGCCGATGGCATGGACGTGCCGTTCTACGCCATGACCGGTTGGGCTGTGAAGATCCCGCCGGCCGGGCTGCTGCCCATGTTCGGCGGCTATTGCCTCCCGTTCTGGGACCCCACCTTGCCCGGGTGCGCCAAGCTGTTCGTTTTCTCCAGCCTCCGCAGCGATTGCGACATGGGGGAGCAGTTGGAGAACACCGAAAGGGCGCATGTCACGAGCCTCACGCAGTTCCCCTATTGCGATGTGGAAGAGGGCATCGGCATGCAGTCGAGTTACACCGGGCGCACCAAAATCCAACCCGATGACTCCGCCGCCATGGCGCTGATCCGGACCGGCAGCGGCTGCAACATGCGCGGTTATTACATCTATCACGGCGGCATCCAGCCGGACGGAAAATTTTCCACGATGAACGAGGCCGCGCCCCAGCCGATGCCGACGAAGGATTACGATTTCCAGACGGCCCTCGGCGCGTGCGGGCAGGTCCGCGAATCGTTCAACGCATTCCGTCAGCAACACCTGTTCCTCGAAGATTTCGGGGCGATGCTGGCACCCCTGCCCGCTTTCTTCCCCGATCAAAATCCCACGAACATACTGGATGACTCCGTGCTGCGCTGGGCGGTCCGCTGCGCTGGCAGCAGCGGTTTTCTCTTTTTTGCCAACCACCAGCCGGTCACGGAAATGCCGGCCCGGCCGGGCGTCCGGTTTCAGCTGAAAACCGCCGCCGGCATCCGCCTGGTTCCCGACCGGCCGATCACCATTCCCGCCGGCAGCTACGGCGTTCTGCCCTTGAATCTCGATTGCCAGGGGGTGCGCCTCGACTACGCTTTGGCGCAGCCGGTTTGCCGCGTGGCCGAGCCGGGCCGGACAACCTGTTTCCTCGCCGCCATCGCGGGCATCACCCCGGAAATCGCTTTGCCTTCGGAGGAAGGTCTTTCCGCCGCGTCCGGCACGGTGGAGCAAACGGCGGCGGGCGTGGTGGTCCGCGGCATCGTTCCCGGAACGGACGTGGCCGTGCGGGTGAAAAAGACGGGCGGCGACGAAGTGGACTTCATCGTATTGACCCCGGCGCAAGCCCGGAACCTGACCCGCCTCCCGCTGGCCGGTCGCGAGCACCTGATCCTTTCCGAAGCCACGGGCTACGAAAACGGAAGCGGCCTGCGGTTCCAATCGGCGGGTACCGCGCCGCTGCGGTTTTCCGTGTTCCCGAAAATCGCCAAGGTGAAGATGGCCGGGCGAAAAGTGAAAGCGACACCGGATGGCGCCTTCGCCGCCTTCACCGCCGCCGGGCAAGCCCCGGGAGCTGAACTGGCGGCGACCACGAGCTTGTTGCGAGCCGCCGGACCGGCGGCCACCCTGTTGCAGGGGATGAAGGAAGCGACTTGGGACGACGCGGCCGTTTATTCGCTGAACCTTCCGGCCGCCGCCAAGGGCAGCCGCCGCGTGTTCAACATTCACTATGTCGGCGATGCCGCCCGTTTGTATGCGGGAGACCGGCTCCTCATGGACAACTTCTACAACGGTGATCCGATGCCGCTCGCCTTATGGCGGATTTCCCCGGCGGATTGGCCGAAGTTGCGGCTCAAGATTCTGCCCTGGTCGGCGGCGTTGGCCGAACGGCTTCCCGCCTATGCGCAGGAGAAAGTGGCGCAAGCCAAGGCGGCCGGCACGCTCGATCAGATCCGCATCACGACCGAACCGCAGGTCTTTGAGGATGTCGAGTAAGGAGCTGACGCCGGGCTCGGTTCACAACCGGCGTTACGGCTCGCGAAATCAGCGGTTCGCCGGATCAATGAAAAGACAGGAACAGCCAGGTGAAAACCTCTTCTGGGAGAGAACAGGGTGAGGGCGAGCGTCCAAACCAATTTCGCCCCCGGATTGATTTTACCATTCCGCTTCGGGAATTAACCGGGCCGATCTCCAACGCCAGCTTACTGCTCGAAGGCGGTCACCAGGGTGTTGATTCCGGCGATGTCGTACATGCTCGGGAAACCGCCGGCCGCATAGGCGGTCTTGGCGGCGGCGACATTGTTGTTGAAAGTGACGCTATCGTCGCTGAACAGGACATTCCAGCCTTTGCTGCGGCTGTGGGCGAAATCAGGGCCTTCGGTCAGGACATCGCCGGTGCTGCTGAACTGGGTGTTGTCGATGAAATCCATGCCGAAAGTGACGCGGCCGGTGAGCGCGCTGGACTTGGCGAATTTGCGGAGGTTCCCGGTCGGGCCGCCGGCCGCCGGATTCATGACGTGCGGATTGACGATGTAGCTGCCGCGGCAGTTGGCGGCGTCGCCGGGGGCGCTGGAGGTGGAAAGCACGGGCGAATAGTAGGTATTGCCCAGAATGGAGTTCTTGGCGTTCAGGCTGGGGCAATAGAAGATGTTGCCATTGCCGGCAAAGTTGTTCTGGAAAAGCACCCCGAAGTCGGTGAAGCTGGCGGCGCAGCTGGGGGTCAGTTTGACCTGCGTGGCGGTGTTGGTGTAGGCGATCCAGCGGGTGTAGTAGCCGCCGTTGATGACGTTGACGGCGTTCGCGCCGGCCTGGGTGACGGGAAAGGCGGAGTTGTTGTCGTTGGCGTACATGGTGTAGCCAAGGCCGAGCTGGCGGAGATTGTTCAAACAGCCGGCGCGATTGGCGCGCTCCTTGGCCGAGGCCAGGGCAGGCAACAGCATGGCCGCCAGAATGGCGATGATGGCGATCACGACGAGCAGCTCGATCAAGGTGAAGCCGCGGCGCGCGGAGGCGGAAGCGGACGGCGAGGCCGGGATTTTCATGGCTGTTTTCATCGGATTCTATTTTTGGCACAGCCGGATTCCCGGAAGACGCCGGCACGGGCCGGAGGCGGGCGAGAAACAGGGCTGATGGTGACAATCTATCACATCGCCCGCTCCCGCCGTAATCGCCATTTGTGGTGATACGGGCTGGAGGGGGGCCAAAACATCCGACAGCCGGCGGGAAGCGAGGTGGAAGGTCGAAGGTTTAAGGTTGAAGGAAAACGGCGCGGGGCGGATGCGGGGTCCGTTGGTCTGGCGACGTCCTGGCAAAGCGGCCGCTTTGCCCCACCGGGTTGGCGCGATGTTCCTTATTTTCACCTTTTGAGATGGGCCGTCGGCTGGCAGGATGCAGGCCGATGGAATTGCGTGAATTTGCGGAGCAGGTGCTCTTCGCCACGTCGCTGGAGGAAAAACTCCGCGACCCGGGCGAGGTGACGGATGAGCGCCCGGGCAGCGCGCTGGTGACGCCGGAGTCGCCGGGGCGGCCGCCGGAATTGCAGTTCAAAGTCACCGGCAGCGCGCGGGACCAGTTTCCCGGGGCGCGGGAATTGGAGAACGAAACGAACCGGGGACGCCTGCTGCATTTCTTCGCCAATCACGAATTGCTGGCCACGGAACTGATGGCGCTGGTGCTGCTGCGGTTTCCGGACGCGCCGACCGCCTTCCGCAAGGGGGTGCTGCGCACGCTGAAGGACGAGCAGGAGCACACGCGGCTGTATCTGGCGCGGATGAAAGCCTGCGGCATCGGGTTCGGCGAACTGCCGGTGAGCGGCTATTTCTGGCGGACGGTGTCCACGATGGAAAGTCCGGTGGATTATGTGTCGAGCCTGTGCCTGACCTTTGAGCAGGCGAACCTGGATTTCGCGCGGCACTACGGCGGGCTGTTCGGCCAGGCAGGGGATGCGGATTCGGCGAAGCTGCTGGACCGGATTTACCATGATGAGATCGGGCACGTGGCGTACGGATTGAAATGGTTCCGGCGCTGGAAGAATCCGGCGGAGAGCGATTGGGACGCGTTTTGCCGGGTGTTGAAATTCCCGCTCTCGCCGCAGCGGGCGAAAGGTTTCTCGCTGAACGTGGCAGGCCGGCTGGCGGCGGGGCTGGACGCGGATTTCATCGCGCAACTGGACGTGTATTCGCAATCCAAGGGCCGGACGCCCAGCGTGTTTGTGTTCAATCCGTTCGCGGAAGGCCGCCTGGCGGAAGGGAAGACGTTCAATCCCGCCAAACCGCAGGCGCAACTCGCTCGGGACCTCGAGAATCTCCCGCAATTCCTCTGCCGGCAGGATGATCTGGTGCTGGTGCGGCGGAAACCTTCGGTGACCTTCCTGAGCGGACTGAAGCAGGCGGGGTTTCATCTGCCGGAGTTTGTCGAGCTGGGTGACAAGAACTCCGTGGCGGCGCTGGGCGAACGCAAGCTGGGCTGTCTGCGCCCGTGGGCGTGGGGACCGGACAGCGTGGAACTGCTGCGGCCGCTGTTCGGGCAGGTGACGGGGGAAAAGCGCGCGGACGCGGCGCGGTTCAACGACGGGCTGGCGAAATTTTATTCCAAGGCGTGGAGCGCGGAGTTTTTGCGGCGGTTGCTGGCGGAGCACACAAAGAAGGCGGGCGGAGAAACCCCTTGGCTGTGCCCGGCGGAGGTCGTCGGCACCCCGGCAAAGTCAGTGGCGGAAGCGCGCGCGGCGGTCGCCGCGATACGGGCTCGCGGACATCATCCGGTGGTGGTGAAGGCAGCGCTGGGCGTGGCGGGCGGCAATGCATTGCGGCTGTTCGAGCCGGAGATTTTGCCGCAACAGGAACGCTGGCTGGAGCGGCTGACGGAATCGGGCCGGCAACTGGTGGTGGAACCGTGGCTGGAGCGGCTGCTGGATTTCTCGGTGCAACTGGAGATGACGGCGGAGGGATTGAAGCTGCGGGGTTACACCGGTTTGCTCAACGACGCGCGCGGGCAATTCCAGGCGAACTTCGCGGAGCCGCATCATCACAAGCGGATTCCGGCGCGGGTGGTGGCGTTGTTTTCCGGTCCGCCGGACATCTCGAACCGGTTGCTGGCGTTTTACGCGGAAGTCTTCACGGCGCTGGAAGCGGAATTGCGCGCGGCGGATTTCCTGGGACCGGTGGGCATTGATACGTTTGTATACCGCGACGCGGCGGGGTCGGTGCGGCTGAAACCGGTGGTGGAGATCAATCCGCGCTACACGATGGGCCGGGTACTGGTGGAACTGATGCATCACACGTGGCAGGGCAGTCACGGCCGGTTTGAACTCGTGAACGGCGCCGCCTTGCGCGCGGCGGGCGCGGCGAACTTCGCGGACTATGCGGCGGGGATGGCGGCGCGGCATCCGCTCAGTTTCGAGGGCCAGCCGGTGCCCAGAATTCGTGAGGGGTTTGTGTGTCTGAACGACCCGGCGACGGTGGAGACGTGTCTGGCGACGTTCCGGGTGGGGACGAAGGCGGGGGATTTTTGACAGAATTAACAGAATTGGCAGAATTTTTTAGACAGGATGAACAGGATGGGCAGGATGGGTCATACACCCAAAACCATGAAATGTACCGCGACCGAAAGCGGGTTTAGAGCGTATTAAATAATATTGTAGCCGTTCGGTTAGGGAGCACTGGCGAGCGGTCTTTTTGGGTTTGGGGTTCATTTCGGATCAGTGACAGGGTTGATTAACCTGCGCCTTCGCCGAAGCCTCGCCCAAACCCAAACCGGTCCCAGCGGGAGGCGCGCGGGCTGCCAGCCCGCACCACCAAAAGCGGCGGTAAAATTTTTTGCGCTCTTCGCGTCCTTTGCGGATAAGCCCGCCCCGACTTTAGACTTTCATTGAAGCGGCAAAAAAATAAACTGTGCGTTCCAATCATGAAAACATTCAAGATCGCAGCCCTCGCGGGTGACGGCATCGGACCGGAAGTCATGGCGCAGGCCATCCTGGTGCTCCGCGCCACGGAAAAGAAATTCGGCTTTCAACTGGCCATCACCGAGGCGCCCGTCGGCTGGGCGGGCATCGACGCCGCCGGCAAGGCGCTGCCCGACGCCACGCTGGCGCTGTGCCGCGAGTCGGACGCGATTTTGTTCGGCTCGGTGGGTCTGCCGGACCGCGACCCGACAATCCCGAAGGAAGAACGCCCCGAACGCGCGGCGTTGCTGCGCATCCGCAAGGAGTTCGGCCTGTTCGCGAACCTGCGCCCGGTGACGCTGCCGAAGGCGCTGGCGCATGCCTGTCCGCTGGCGAAGGAACGCCAGGGCGACGGCATCGACATCTTGGTGGTGCGCGAACTGACGGGCGGGATGTATTTCGGCCAGCCGAAGAAGACGGAAGACCTCGGCGGCGGGGTGCAGCGGGCGATCGACACGATGGTGTACACCACGCCGGAGATCGAGCGCATCGCGCATGTGGCCTTCCGCTCCGCGCGGTTGCGCCGGAAGAAGCTGACGAGCATCGACAAGGCGAACGTGCTGGAGAACGGCATCCTGTGGCGCGAGACGGTCACGCGCATCGGGAAGGAATATCCGGACGTGACGCTGGAGCACATGTTCGTGGACAACGGGGCGATGCAGCTGATGCTGCGGCCGACGCAGTTCGACGTGATGCTGTGCGAGAACATGTTCGGCGATATTTTGAGCGACGAGGCGGCGGCGCTGGGCGGTTCGCTGGGCATGCTGCCGAGCGCGAGCCTGGGCGCGACGGCGGGCACGACGACCTTCGGCTTCTATGAGCCGGCGGGCGGCACGGCCCCGGACATCGCGGGCAAGAACCTGGCGAATCCCATCGCGCAGATCCTTTCCACGGCGCTGATGCTGCGGCACAGCTTCGGGCTGAACGAGGCGGCGGCGGCGATCGAGGCGGCGGTCGCGCAGGCGATCGACGCGGGCAACCGCACGGGCGACATCTTCAACGCGCTGGAAACGAACGCGCGCCGGGTGGGCACGCGCGAGATGGGCGCGGCCATCGTGGCGGCGGTCACGGCGTGACGGCCACCAGGGGGAGGCGTTTGAAGAGTGGTCACGGTTGGCAGGAAACGGATGCCATCGGGTGACAAAAAAGGCGCGGGAGGTTTTTCCTCCCGCGCCTCTGTTTTTCAGGAATCGGCCGGTTACTGGCGATAAGGAGGGTCCCAAATCACGTCCGGCAGCAGCGGCTCACTTTCTCCGCCGCCGGAAGGATTGGCCTGGATGTAAGCGGTTTTGAAGTAGGTTGAATGACCGTCAAAGAAACAGATGTTGCCGCCCTGGGTATGGCGGGAACCGAAACTGTTCTGGCGGTTGGCGGGGTTGACGGAATTATATTGGGGTGCGCCATTCACCACTTCCGTGACCGGATCAAAGACACAATCAAACATGAAAACCGTGGCGGTCGGTTGCTTGAATGCCGTTGCCTTGGGCATATTCGGCGAACCGAGATAAGGGATGGGGGTGGTGCCATTGTCCTCCCGTTTCAGATCAATGTTCATGGCATAACTGAAAAACCCGTCGACGCCTTCGCCATTCAGGGGCGTCCCGCCGCCGGTTCCGGCCACGGTCGCCAGGGACATGCTGGCACTGGGACATTCCCAAATCGGACCGACCCCGCCGGGGAAGGGCATGTATTGGGTCGCCTTGGTGGAACTGCCGCCGCGGGACGAGGTCATGGTCGTGTAGTACGATGACAACGTCGGGGTATTCATCAACGGCGGCAGCAGATTGAACCAGGCTTCCGGATCATTGGGTGTGCCGTCATTGGCCGTGGAGGATGGCCCGGGATAGTCGCTATTCCCGGCCATGCCATCGCGGGGCAGATACTCGTTGTAGTCGGGCGTATACATTTGGACCGCCAGCGCCCATTGCCGCAGATTCGAGAGGCAGTTGGCGCGCCGGGCCCGTTCCTTGGCCTTCGCCAGGGCAGGCAGCAGCAGGGCGGCCAGAATGGCAATGATGGCGATGACCACCAGCAATTCGATGAGGGTGAAGGCACCCGTCCGGGGACGGCGTGCCTTCACATGGGAATTCTCAATCTTATGACGCATAGATCGGATGGGGCCCGGTTATCAGGGCGTGCTGACCCGGTAGAACTTGGCCGGGGCGGCGTTGGTATCCGTGTACGTGCCCACGCTGGGATAATAACCCAGACCGAACTTCTGGGTCCACGGACCGGCAAGGTTCGTGGCGGTGTACACGCTGTAGGTCTGGCCCGCGACAGCCGGCCAAGTGATGGTGGGGACACTGCTGGTGATGGCCAGGGTGTTGGTGAAGGCGGCCGGCTGGGCGGTCACGATGTCCGCATAGCGGGTGGGGATCAGGTTGGGCGTATTGGTGTTGTACAGCCCCATGATGCCGGTGATCTCATAGGCGAAGCTGGGCACGGGCTGGCCCCAGAAGTTGGTGCCGAGCTGGTTCACGGCATTGGTGTAGGTGTAGGCAAACACTTCGATGTTCGGCTGGGGGTTGGTGGTCGCAAACGGCTGCCGGAAGGCATACATCGTCTTGGTGCCGTTGGTCGGGTAATTGCCGGTGAGGGCGCCGCCGTTGGTGTTGGAATAGAGCCACACGTTGGTCATAGTCAGGAGCGAGCATTGGGCGGCGATGCCGTAGGAACCCATGGTGTTGGTGGCCCATTGGCCGAACTGGGCGGGCGTGATCACGGCGGGGGCCGGCAAGGTCTGGTTGTTGGTGCTGCCGAGGCTGAGCACGGTGACGATGTTCGCGCCGCTGGCCAGGTTGGGGTCGACTTCCAGTTCGCCGTAGTATTCGTTGACCGTGCCGATGATGCTCACGAGCGAACCCACCGGCGGGGCATTGGACGCCACCGCGCCGGAACCGATGTACACGAGCGCGCCGCCCGTTCCCGGGGTGGCGTTGGTATCCTGGATGAAGTATTCGCAGGCGGTCTTGGATTCGATGTTGCCGATGCTCGTCACAGTGCCGATCACGTTGAAGATGCGGTTGCCCTGGAGGGTGAAGTTGTTGTTATTGGTGACGATCAGGTAATTGTGCACGGAAGCGATGGTGACCAGCGGCGGCGGGGTGATGAGCACGGTGGCCACGGAGCTGGTGGTCATGCCGTCCACGTTGGTCGCCACGACATAATAGGAACCCGAAGTGGCCAGGGTGGCCGAGGACACCGTGTATGAGCTGCTGGCGGCACCCGTGAGGAGGCTGAAGGTGATGGTGTTCGACGGGGCGTAATACCACTGGTAGGAGATGGGGCCGGTGCCGTTCGCCGGGCCGGACAGGGTGACGCTCGCGCCGGTGGAATTGGTGAGGCCGAAGGGCTGGCTGGTGAAAAAGGGCTTGGTCGGGGTGGTGATAACGGTGACCACGGCGTTGGAACTGGTGGTGGTGCCGCCGCCATCGGTGATCTCCACGGTGTAGGTGGCGGTCGTTTGCAGGTTGCTCAGGACGAGAATGTTGCTGGCGGAACCGAACACATTGGCCCCGTCGCTCAGGGCCACGCTGTTGGAATACCAAAGATACGTCTGGTCAACGCCGGAGGCGGCCGTGTAGAGCGTGACGCTGTTGTTCAGATAGACACTGTTCGTCTGCGGTTGGACGCCGATCACGGGCGACGCAACGGGGGCGGGGCTGGGGTCCACATCGCTGAAACCGACGCCGACCACGACATTGCCGATTTCGGCGATGCCCTGGTTGGAGTATTGGCTGAACACAACCTGCGAAGCCCCGCCCGCCGCCGTGGACCCGGAGGCCAGCTGGTCGCTCGGGAAGAGAAAGCCGTCGGACGCGGACGAGGGATTGATCTGCAAGGTGCCGCCCAGGATGGAATCGTAGCTGGCGACCACCGTGTAGGTGATGCCCGTGGCCAGATCCTGCACAAAATTGCTGGAGCCCACCGTGCTGATGGACGTGGCATAATTGGCGACGCCCAGACGATAGGTGCCGGGCACCTGGGTGCCCTTGGTGTCGATGAACACGCGGCCGGAGGTGGCGTTATTGGTGTCGGCGAAGGTGAAGAAATAGCCGCCGGTGGTGGTGGGCAGCGAGGTCACCTTGATGGTGAAGCTGCAATAGGTGGTGGTGCTGGCCGTGTTCGTGAACGGCACGGCGACAGCCTCGGCGTTGGCCGAATTCAAAATGATGAGGTCGTTGGTCAGAAAGCAATCCACGGCGAGGGTGGTGTTGGTATTGAAGGCATACCATTCGCCGTCGCCCGCCACGGGTCCGTTGGGATACGTGAGGCTGTCGGAAAAGAGGGTTTGGGCCCGGCCGGCGAACGCCGCCGCACCGATCATGATTACCGCGAACAGTTTTTTCATATTCCTTTGGGCTGGGTTTGGTTGCTGCTTTTTATGGTTTTTTTAAAACTTCCGCCCGCCCCAGACAACAGTGGGCCGGGCTGATGACGGTTTCCATGGTCATCATTTGGACCGGTATTTTAGCACGCTTCTGATGGACGTGCGTTACTTTCGGGCAACAGTCTAACGACAGTTCCCCGCCCAAGGCTGCACGTTGGCTGACAAATGTGGTGCCAAAAAAGGGTGAGCCGGACGCAGGCCTGGATTCAAACTCCGAATGACAGACTTTTTCAAAAACTTCCGCCCACGATTTTTCTCTCATGGCAAAAAACGTCTTTGCGCTGGCTTTCCTTGATTACTAACAAGTCAACGTAGCTTTTTCTCATGGGAACCCCGTTTTGACAAGCCCTTTCTGGGCGAAAATCAGGGAAAGTTATTCACTTTTTTATTCACCGCCGCACTAACCGTTGCGGTGGAGGCAGCAACAGCCAAAAATTTCTTTTGGCGCGGAACGGCAAAACGATTATTGTCCGGACAACTGAAATCAAGGTTTGCTGAATGAATAAATTAATCTGTCTGGCCGCGCTGTTGCCGGCCTTGGCGTTGGCCGCGGAAGAACCGGCCCAAACGGCCGGCCCCGCCACCAACAACGCGGCCGCCGCCACCAACAGCTTCGGGATCATCCCGGATGCCGCACATGTGCCGGTCACCATCACCAACACCGTCACCATCGCCGGGGAGCCGGTGACGTACACGGCGGAAACCGGCATGCTGCCATTGTTGAAGCCGGACGGCACGTCGCGCGCTTCCGTCTTTTACGTGGCTTACACGCGCACGGGCCTGACGAACAAAGCGGCGCGGCCGGTGATGTTCTGCTACAACGGCGGGCCGGGCTCGGCCTCGCTGTGGCTGCATCTCGGCGCGCTCGGACCGCGCCGGGTGAAGCTGAATGACGACGGCACGCTGCCGCCCCCGCCGTTCACCCTCGTGGACAACGAATATTCCCCGCTGGGAGCGAGCGATCTGGTGATGATCGATCCCGTGCAGACCGGTTACAGCCGGCCGGCGAAGGATGAGAAAGCGGAGCAGTTCTTTGGCGCGCAGGGGGATGTGGATGCGATCGGCGAATTCATCCGGCTCTGGACGACGCGCCATGAGCGCTGGCTCTCGCCGAAGTATTTGCTGGGCGAAAGCTACGGCGCCTTCCGCTCGGCCGGCGTGGCGCAGGAGCTGAACGACCATTACGGGCTGTATCTGAACGGGGTGGTGCTGGTCTCCGGGGTGCTGGATTTCGCGACGCTGGAAGCCAGCACGGGAAACGACCTGCCGTACCGGCTGATTTTGCCGGCGTACACGGCGACGGCGCATTTCCACCACAAACTGCCGCCCGAATTGCAGGCGGACCGCGCGGCGGCACTGGCCGAGGCACGGGCCTTCGCGGGCGGCGAATATCTTTCCGCCCTGGCGGCGGGCGCGGCGCTGGCGCCGGAGGAGCGGACCAAGGTGATCGCCGAACTGGCGCGCCTGACGGGGCTGAAGCCGGAGCTGATCAAGGATTATAATCTGCGCGTGGACCCGGGGGTCTTCCGCAAACAGTTGCTGCATGACGAAGGGCTGGTGCTCGGCTCGTATGACGCGCGCCTGACGGGTCGCGACGGCAACCCGGCCTCGCCGTATGCGGAGGTGGACCCGGCGGACACGGCCACGATGGGGCCGTTCTCGGCGGCGGTGAATTCGTATCTGCGCACGGAACTGAAGTTTCAGGACGACCTGCCCTACGAGATCTTCGGCGACGTGCATCCGTGGAAATACGGCGCGGACAACAGTTATCCCGATGTGAGCGGCCGCCTGGCCACGGTGATGAACGAGAACCCGTATCTGCGGCTGCTCGTTTTCGGCGGCAAGTGCGACCTGGTCTGCCCCGTCGACACCATGCGCCACAGTCTGGAGCACATGCCGCTGGCGGAGGCCTACCGCACGAACATCACCTATGCGGAGTTCGACGCGGGCCACATGATGTATATCAACCTGCCGGACCTGAAAAAGATGCAGCGCGAACTGGTCCGGTTTGTGACGCCTTGACCGGAACCGGCCGGGGGAACCGGCGGCGGCCGGTCAGGTTAAATTTTTGTCATAAATCTGATTTTCCTCGCCTTGCGGGTGAAATCTTTCCATAAACGAGGTTTATGAAAATGTTTCTCCCGATTTTACCTTTGGCCGCCCTGGTGCTGACCGCCGCCGCGGGCCGTGCGGATGAACCGTATCATTTCATCAAGGAAATCCCCGTCGCCGGCGACGGCGGGTGGGATTATCTCACGGTGGATTCCGCCGCGCACCGGCTCTACGTCTCGCACGGCACCAAGGTGGATGTGGTGGACCTGACCACGGACACGGTCATCGGCGCCGTCACCAACACGCCGGGCGTGCACGGCATCGCGATCGCGCCGAAGCTGAACCGGGGTTTCGTGAGCGACGGCAAGGCGAACCAGGTGAGCGTTTTCGATCCCGCCACGCTGGCGACCACGGCCACGGTGGCCACGGGCGCGAATCCGGACGCCATTCTCTTCGAACCCGGCCAGAACGAGGTTTACACCTTCAACGGCAAGGGCAAATCCGCCACGGTGATCGCGGCGGACACCGGCACGGTGGTCGCCACCATCCCGCTGGGTGCGAAGCCGGAGTTTTCGCAGGCGGACCCCGGATTGGGCCGGGTGTTTGACAATCTGGAAGACACCAGCGAGCTGGTGGCGATCGATACCAAATCCCACGCGGTGGTGAACCGCTGGAAAATCGCGCCGGGCGAGAGCGCCTCGGGCCTGGCGATTGACACGGAACATCACAAGCTGTTCCTCGGCTGCGACAACCAGCTGATGGAGATGGTGGACGGCACCAGCGGCAAGGTGCTGGCGTCGGTGCCGATCGGCGACGGCGTGGACGCGAATGCCTTCGACCCCGGCACGCAACTGGCCTTCGCCTCCTGCGGCGACGGCACCACGACCATCGCCCATGAAGACGGCGACCAACTGACCGTCGTGCAAACGCTCAAGACCGCGAAAGGTGCCCGGACGATGACGCTCGACCCCGCCACCCACAAGATCTATCTGGCCACCGCCCAAATGTCCGCGCCGGCGGAAGGCCAGAAGCGGGGCAAAGTGGTGCCCGGCACCTTTAAAATTCTCGTTTACGGCACAGAACAAAAGTAGTCTGACATCGTGTCTTACCGTCTCCCCATCCGCCCGCTCCTAGTGAGCGTGGTCGCCTTGGCCGGTTATGCCACCGGTTGCGCTCATTACCAGCCGCAACCGGTTTCGCCCGCCCAAACGGCCGCGCAACTGGACAACCGCCGGCTGGATGACGCCGGGCTGAAACAGTTCCTCGCCCAAAACCTGGGGCACCATCCCGACCCGGCGGTGACCGGCGAGTGGGACCTGAAAACACTGACGCTGGCGGCGTTCTACTATCATCCGGACCTCGCGGTGGCCCGGGCCGAATGGGAAGTGGCGGCCGGCGGAATCCGCACGGCGGGGGCGCGGCCGAATCCGTCCATCACGGCGACGCCGGGCTATGATTCCGGGATTCCGGATAATTTCAGTCCGTGGCTGATCCCGGTCACGCTGGACATTCCCATCGAAACGGCGGGCAAACGCGGCAAGCGGCTGGCGGAAGCGGAAAAAGCGGCGGAAGCGGCCCGGTGGAACTTCGTCTCGGCGGCCTGGCAGGTGCGCAGTCATGTGCGGGCGAGCCTGCTGGATTTGCGCATGGCGGGCCGGCGGACCGACCTGCAACGGCAACGGCTGGATTTGCAGAAGGAGATCGTGCGGCGGTTGGAACAACGGCTGGCGGCCGGCGACATCGCGCGCCCGGAGCTGACCGTGGCGCAGATTGCGCTGAACCAGGCGCGGATGGATCTGGCCAGCGTGGAAGCCCAGCGGGCGCAGGCGCGCTCGCAACTGGCGGAAGCGCTGGGAGTGGGCCGGGAAGCGGTGGAAAAACTGCGGTTGAACCTGGCTTTGCCCCAGGCCGTACCGGAAGCGTTGACCACCCCGGAAGCGCGCCGCAAGGCGTTGCAGGGCCGGGCGGATATTTTGGGCGCGCTGGCGGATTATGCGGCGGCGGAAGCGGATTTGAATCTGCAGGTGGCCAAACAATATCCGGACCTCCATCTCGGCCCCGGCTACGCCTGGAACAACGGCAACGCGGGCGACAGCCAGTGGAGCCTCGGGGTGACGCTGGAATTGCCGATCCTGGACCAGAACCAGGGCCCCATCGCCGAGGCGACGGCGCGGCGGAAACTCGCCGGCGCGAAGTTTCTGGCTTTGCAGGCCCAGGTGATCGCCCAGATTGACCGCGCCAAGGCCGGACTGATCGCGGCGCGCGCGCAATTGCAGGAGGGCAAGGAACTGCTGGAGCAATCGGTGCGCCAGGAGCAAGCCATCAAGGCCCAGGTGGAAGCCGGGGCGGCGGACCAATCGGATTTGTTGGGCGCGGCGCTCGCGGGTAACACCATCCGGCTCGCCCAGGTGGACGGCGAGGCGCAATTTCAATCCGCCCTCGGCGCGCTGGAAGACGCTTTGCAGCAGCCGGCGGAGTGGAATGAACTGGCACTGAAGGTATCCGCGCAAGAATTGAAAGGAAATGCACCATGAAGAAGGATTTTAACGGCCGGCCCCGGGACCCGATGCGGGATGCGGGATGCGGGTTGCTGGCGGTCCTGGCGGGCGCCCTGGTCCTGACCGGATGCGGCAAGGCGGGCGGCGACGCGGATGATCATCCGGCAGCGGACAAGGCGGCGGATAAAACGGATAAGGCGGAGGCGCCGGGAGTGCCGCTGGATGCGGAGACCATCCAGCATCTCGGTTTGAGCATGGCCCAGCCGGTGGCCACCAACTGGCAGGCGGAGCTCACGGCGTATGGCACCGTGTTGGATCCCGCCCCGCTGACGGATGCGCTGATCGAGCTCGGCCGGGCGGAGATGACGCTCGACAGCTCACAAAAGGAACTGGACCGCGCCAAGGTGCTGAAGGGTCAGAACAATATTTCCGACCGGGCCTTTCAGGATGCCGAAGCCACTTACCGGCAGAATACGGCGGCGGCCACGGCGCTCTATTTCAAAATCCGGACGGCGTGGGGCGAACGTATTGCCGGCCTGACTGGTCCGATCGTGGCCCCGACGGGCACGGAGCGGAAGCCGGACCCGCAATTGCAGGCCTTGACGGAGCAAAGCAGCCTCATCCGGGTGGATTTGCCGGCGGGTGCGCGGGCGGCGGCGACTTGGGGCAGCGTGCGGATCGTTTCGCTGGCGGACCAGGCGGTCCCGGCGGCGGCCACGGTCTATGACCGGCTGCCGGTGATGGATCCGCAGACGCAGCAGCAATCGCTGCTGTGCGTGGTGGATCGCAACGCGGCGAGCCCGCTCATCCCGGGCGAGGCCGTGACCGCTTCCATCACGGATGGCTCGGCCAATCCGGTCAGCGGCGTGGCGATTCCCGCCGGTGCGGTGATGCGCTATCAGGGCGCGGGCTGGGTGTATGTGCAAAGCGCGACGAACCGGTTCGTGCGCGTGCTGATCCCGCTGGACCGGCCAACGGCGGGCGGCTGGTTTGTCACGGAGGGTCTGGCCGCGACGAACACCATCATCGTGACCGGGGCGCAGACGGTGCTCTCCACCGAGCTGAGCGCCGGCGGATTCACCACGGGCGAACGCGACTGATCATTCATCATGCTCCGGCAAATCGTTGAACTTTCCTTGCGGCGGCGCGGCGTGATTCTCGCGCTGGCGGCGGGCCTGATCGCGTACGGGTGGCTGGTGGCGGCGAACTCGAAGCTGGATGTCTTCCCGGATTTCGTCCAGCCGCAGGTGACCGTGCAGACGGAGGCGCCGGGCCTGGCCTCGGAACAGGTGGAAACGTTGGTGACGCGGCCGGTGGAAAGTTCGCTGAACGGCGCGGGCGACCTGGAATCCATCCGGTCGGAATCCATC
>Ga0316222_1000772_pt1 | contig 45665 bp, 46 predicted proteins | sample TBH18011metaG_FD_206008 | JGI IMG/M metagenome (GOLD analysis project Ga0316222, IMG submission 206008) | Freshwater microbial communities from Trout Bog Lake, Wisconsin, USA - TBH18011 | ecosystem: Environmental > Aquatic > Freshwater > Lake > Hypolimnion/Profundal zone | place: USA: Wisconsin... | reverse complement strand
GGTCGAGCACCACCAGCTTGCCGGCATTGGGCCGCAATTCCAGATGCAGCAGCCGCATCAGGCTGGATTTTCCAGCGCCAGAGGGACCTTGCAGCCAGCGGAACCCGCCGGCCGGTAGGGTGAAACTGATATCTTCCAGCGCCAGCGGCCCCGACAGCGCGCCGGGCTGACTGGTGAGGCCGTAACGCAGCCCTACATTTTCGAGCCTGATCATCCGCCGTCCCAACGATTCGTTCACCTTTTGCCACCAATGTGGTGTGCGACGGAAGATGCAAGCACAGGGATGCGCGGCACATGCAAGTTACATGTCCAACTTGTTCAGCCAGCTATGAGGTGCCGGACCGGCTGTTGAGCACCGGTGGGCGACGCTTGCGCTGCTCCCGCTGCGCCGGTGAGTTCCGGGCAAACCTGCCGGATACCATGCCAACGCCGCTGCCCAGCATGCCAATTATCGTCGAGACAGTGGCAGCCGGGCTGCCCGGACCGGATCGGATGGAGCTATTGCCGGTCTCGGAGATGATGCCGCCCCCCGCGCCATCAGCGCCACCACAGCGGCGCCTGCGCGCGACGATGCAGCTCGTCGTGGCGCTGTTGGCATGGACCGCCAGCCTCGGCCTTGCTGGCACCTCCGGCTATTTGGCGATTTCGCAGCGGGCACAGGTGATGACGGCGTGGGCACCCAGCGTGCGGGCCTATCAGGCGCTTGGTCTGGTGAAGCCCGCCTATGTCAGCGGCGCGGCTTCGGCGTCAGCACAGACAACAGCGCCGGAAGGGCGAGCCACGTCGCCGCCAGAGTCGCACCCAGGCTGAGCAACAACAATCGCCCCATGCTCGCCGTGCCGGGATGCCCACTCAGGGCGAGCGAGCTGAAAGCGGTGGCGGTGGTCAGGGCGGAGAACAGCACGGCGCGCGCGGTGGCGGTGCCAAGGAAATTCCGCATGCCCTGTCGCCAGTTCATCACGAAATAGATGTTGAAGCTCACCCCCACGCCCAGCAGCAACGGCAAGGCGATGATGTTGGCGAAATTCAACGGCAGCGGCAGCAGCACCGCCATCACCACGGTGATCGCTGCCGAGAGCATCAAGGCACCCAGCACCAGCGCCACATCCAATACCCGGCGCAGCACCACGAACAGCAACAGCGCAATCGCCACCACCGCGCCCAACGCGGCCTGCCGGAAAGCGCCAACAATCGTGCCCGCCGTCTCCACAATCACCACCGCTGAGCCCGCCGCCTGCGGGGCGACGCTGCGCACTTGGGCAACGAAATCATGCAAACCCTGGCTGTCGCGCGCGCTGGCCTTGCTCAACACCTGCACCCGCGCCCGCCCATCCGGCAATTTCCAATCCACCGCGATGTCGGGCGGAATATCGGCTGCCGTCACCGCATGGGCGGCCAAGGCGGCGCGCAGGCGGCCGAGTTGCAGCGGCAAGAAGCGGGTCAGCGCGCTGTTCACCGAAAGCACCGCCGCATCAGGGGCGGTGGCCAAGGCGGCAAGATCGCCCATCAGGCTGCGCACCGGGCCCCCCTTGGCCGGGTCGGCACGCACGCCATCCTCCAGCTGGGCGAGGGCGGCAGCGGCGGCACTGCGAATGGCATCTGCCGTCACCGGCGCGGGCGGCGTGGTGCGCGGGGCGAGGCTGGAATTGAGCACGCTGGCGGCATCGTCCAACTGGTCGAGCTTGCCCGGCTGGTCTTCCGGCACGAAGCTGGACAGCGTGAGTGCATCAGAGACCAACGACAACCCGCGCAATTTCACCGCCAGCGCGTCGGCCTCCTGCTGGTTGGCGGCGATGATGTCGATGGAATACGGGTTGGTCAGCGGATCATCCATCATATCCGACAACGCGCGCATCGCCTCAGTGTTCGGATTTTTGGTGTGCAGCGGGTCACTGTCGAACGCCAAACGCGGCAACAGCACCCCACCGAGCAGCAACACGAATCCCGCCAGCGACAACACGACAGCGCGATGGCGGAACAGCACGCTCTCCAACCGCCCGGCCCAGGCAAAGCCAATCTCCTCGGCCTCCGCGCCCGGCTGGCACAGCGCGAGCGCGGCGGGCAGGAAGATCACACTGCACAGAAAGGCAAAGATCATCCCAGCTCCGGCGATCAGCCCCAGCTCGGCCACCCCGCTGAAATCGGTCGGCACGAAGGCAAGAAATCCCGCCGAAGTGGCAAGGGCCGCCACCAAAATCTGCGGCCCGGCCACCCGCGCAGTGGCCTGCAACGCCATGACCGGATCATTCGTCAGCCGCCGCATCTCACGCATCCGCACGCTGAACTGAATGCCGAAATCGACGGCAATGCCCAAAAACAGCACCGCAAACGCCACCGAGACCAGATTGAGTTTGCCCACCGTGACAGCGGCAAAGCCGGTGGTGAACAGCAGGCCAAGTACCAGACTGAACAGGATCGGCACAATCAACCGCCAGGATCGCACCGCCAGCACCAGCCAGATCAACACCAGCACCAGCGAGCCAATCGTGCCCACCGCAGCGCCCTGGGCGACGGTGGAAAATTCCTCATCCGACAGCGCCACATCGCCGGTCAGCCGCACATGCGCCAGCCCGGCTTTGACGAATTCCAGCTTGGCAATCTGCGCCCGCATGGCATCCGACGCAGCACCGCCCGGCTCCAGCGCGTCGTAATCCAGCGTCGGGTGCACCAACACAAAGCGATATTTCCCCGCCTGCTCGGCCAGCGACCCGGCCAGCAAATTCTCCCACGACAACGGCACCGGCTGCCCGGCCAAAGCTGCGGCGAGCGACGTGTGAAACGCAGCCAGTGACGGCGCATACCCGGCCAGATCGGCCTGACCATGTTCCAGCCCCTGCCCGATCAACCCCAACGCCCCAAACAGCCCGCGCGCCGACGGATCAGCTGCGAGTTGGCCGAGAAAGGGTTGCGCGTCGATGGTTTGATCCAGCAAGGCGCCAAGCGGCTTGGCGTCGAGGAACATCAGCCCATTCTGTTCCAGGTAGGGCGAGGCATCCGGGCGGCGCACGTCATGAAAATACGCTGGATCCTGCGCCAGGGCGGCGGTCAGATCGGCGGCGGTCTGCTCGGCAATCTCGGGCGTGGTGCCATCAACCAGGGCGACCAGCAAATCCTTGAACTGCGGAAAATCCTTGTTGAAGGCGATATCCTGCTGCCGCCAAGGCAAGGATTCGGCGAACAGCTTGTCGGTGTCCGTCGAGACCCCTAACCATTGATACGCCGCCCCCACGCTCAGCGCGCCGAGCAGCACACCGAGCAGCACGGTCAGGCCCGCGCGACGGCAGGCAAGGGAGACGATGGATTCCAGCAGGCGTGGCAGGGTCATTGCGACGAACAGGTCCGGTTGCGCGGCGGGGATAGTCCTATTGCACGCCCAGGTCTATCGCCACACGCTCTTGCCTCTTGCCCATTCGCAGGCATATTCCGAGAAATCCTTCGGAGGAAAACCAAATGTCGCAGCCTGTCCGCACCCGCCCACCGTTCCGTGCCGATCATGTCGGATCGCTCCTGCGCCCGGTTGCGCTGCGTGAAGCCCGCGCCAAGCGCGTGCTGGGCGAACTCAGCGCCGAGGCGCTGCGCGAGATTGAGAACGCCTGCATCATCGACGCCATCAAGAAGCAGGAAAGCATCGGCCTGCGCGCCTCCACTGACGGCGAATATCGCCGCGCTTATTGGCACTATGATTTCATCAGCAAGCTTGATGGCGTGGAACTGGTCACGCCCAAGCAGGACGTGCATTTCTCCGGCGGCACGCTGCTGCCCAAGAGCCTGGAAGTGCATGGTAAGGTTGGCTATTCGCACCCGATCATGGTGGACGATTTCAAGTTCGTCGCATCGCACGTCACCAAATCGGTTGCCAAGCAGACCATCCCGTCGCCGTCCGTGCTGCATTTCCGTGGTGGCCGTCAGGCGATTGACCGCGCGATTTATCCCGAGCTGGACGGTTTTTTCACCGATCTGGGCAATGCCTATAAGGGCGCGGTGTCTTCCTTCGCCGATGCCGGGTGCCGCTATTTGCAGCTGGATGAGGTCAACATCGCCTATCTGTGCGACCCCGCGCAGATCGAAGGCCTGAAGGCACGTGGCGAGCATGTGGACGGCCTGCTGCAGGAATATGGCCGGATGATCAACACCGCCATCGATGGTCGCCCGGATGACATGGCGATCTCGATGCATCTCTGCCGTGGCAACTTCAAATCCACCTGGTTTGCTGCCGGTGGCTATGAACCGGTGGCCGATGTGCTGTTCAACCAGATCAATGTCGATGCGTATTTCATGGAATACGACACCGACCGCGCCGGTGGCTTTGAGCCGCTGCGCCTGCTGCCGAAGGGCCATAAGGTGGTGGTGCTCGGCATCATGACCTCCAAGACCGGCGAGCTGGAAACCGCAGATTTCCTCAAGCGCCGCATCGAGGAAGCCGCCAAATACGCGCCGCTGGAACAGCTCGCCATCAGCCCGCAATGCGGCTTCGCCTCCACCGAGGAAGGCAACACGCTCACCGAAGACCAGCAGTGGAAGAAGCTGGAATTGCTGGTGAAAGTGGCCGAAGACGTGTGGGGTTCGGTGTAATGAGAATATCGCAGGGCGCAACTCCATAGGAATTGCACCTTGGGATGATCGGATGGTGCAATTCCTGCGGAATTGACACCCTCCGAAAACGTCGGAGATGAAACATGCCCAGCGCCTACACCATCATCGATCACACCTATGACGTCGTGGTTGTCGGCGCGGGTGGTGCGGGCATGCGCGCCACCCTTGGCATGGGCGCTGCCGGGCTGAAAACCGCCTGCATCACCAAGGTCTTCCCCACCCGCTCCCACACCGTGGCAGCCCAAGGCGGAATTTCGGCCGCTTTGGGCAATTGCGGCCCCGATGATTGGCGTTGGCACATGTACGACACCGTGAAAGGTGCGGACTGGCTCGGCGATCAGGACAGCATCGAATATATGTGCCGGGAGGCCATCCCGGCCATTCTTGAACTCGAACACATGGGCGTGCCGTTCTCCCGCACCGAGGACGGCAAGATCTATCAACGCCCGTTTGGCGGCCACACGCAGAATTACGGCAAAGACCCCGCCTTTCGCGGCTGCTCCGCCGCCGACCGCTCCGGTCACGCCATTTTGCACACGCTGTATCAACAAAGTCTGAAGCACGAGGTGGAATTCTTCGTTGAATACTTCGCGCTCGACCTGATCATGGATGCCGAGGGTGCCTGTCGCGGTGTGATGGCGTGGTGCCTGGAAGACGGCACCATTCACCGCTTCCGCGCGCAGAAAACCGTGCTCGCCACTGGCGGTTATGGCCGCGCCTATCTGTCTTGCACCTCGGCGCACACTTGTACCGGCGATGGCGGCGGCATGGCGATGCGGGCGGGGATTCCCACGCAGGATATGGAATTCGTGCAATTCCACCCCACCGGTATCTTCCCGGCCGGCTGCCTGATCACCGAAGGCGTGCGCGGTGAAGGCGGCTATCTGACCAATTCGGAAGGCGAGCGGTTCATGGAACGCTATGCGCCGACCGCCAAAGATCTCGCCTCGCGCGATGTGGTCTCCCGCTCAATGACGATGGAGATCAACGAAGGGCGCGGCGTGGGGCCGAATGGGGACCACATCCTGCTGCACATCGAGCATCTGGGCGAGGATCTGCTCAATGAGCGACTGCCCGGCATCCGCGAAACCGCCAAAGTCTTCGCGGGCATCGACGTCACGCGCGAGCCGATCCCGGTGCTGCCGACCGTGCATTACAACATGGGCGGCGTGCCGACGAACACCCAGACCGAGGTTCTGCGCCCCACCGCCGCCAATCCGCACGCCATCGTGCCCGGCCTGATGGCGGTCGGCGAGGCGGCCTGTGTGTCGGTGCATGGTGCGAACCGGCTGGGCACCAATTCGCTGCTCGACCTTGTGGTGTTCGGCCGCGCCGCCGCGCAACACGCCGCCGCCACACTCAAGCCCGGTGCCGCGCAAGCCCCACTGCCTGCCGATGCCGGCACCGCCTCGCTCGACCGGCTTGACCGCAAGCGCCACGCCACCGGCAGCACGCGGGTGGCCGAATTGCGCGACCGCATGCAGCGCACCATGCAAAGCCACGCCGCCGTCTTCCGCACCTCCGCCTCCCTCATCGAAGGGGTGGCGAAGATGCAGCAGATTTGGGGCGGGCAGAGCGATATCGGCCTGTCTGACCGCTCCATGGTGTGGAATTCCGACCTCACCGACGCGCTCGAACTCGACAATCTGCTCGCCAACGCGATGGTGACGATGGCCAGTGCCGAGAACCGCCGCGAAAGCCGGGGTGCGCACGCGCATGATGATTTCCCCGAGCGCGACGACGAGCATTGGATGAAACACACCATCTCGCATGTCGCCGAAAACGGTGTGGTCGCACTGAGTGACGCGCCGGTGCGCAACTTCACTATGACCAACGAAGTGCAGCCTTTCCCGCCGAAAAAGCGAGTGTATTAGCGCCATTAAATAATGCTTCCCTAGACCATTAATTTCTCGTTAGAGTTTGGAGAGACCAAAAATAACCTTCACAAGCTAAGGAGAATGCCATGCGCTTCCTGCCTTTGATCGCAGCCTTCCTGGTCGCCGCCACTCTCCCGGCTCTCGCCACGACGCCGGTTCCCGAGCCGGTGAGCATGTCGCTTCTCGCCGCAGGCATCGGCGGTGCCGCCGTTGTGCGCGCGCTGCGCAATAAACGCCGGAAGTGAACAGATTTTCGACGCCGCTCATGACGAATGTCTCGGCGTTGTTTGCGTGAAATCATCTGCCAAGCAGGAGAAAGCGATGCGTTTTCTGACATTGATTGCTGCTTTTCTGGTCGCCGCTACAATCCCGGCCTTCGCCGTACCACCGCAGGTTCCCGAGCCGGTGAGCATGTCGCTTCTTGCCGTCGGCATCGGCGGTGCTGCCGTTGTGCGCGCGCTGCGCAATAAACGCCGGAAGTAACGCGCGGACATTCGAACACCTGCGTCTGCATTTTCAGAACCGCTGGTCCTCACCGGGCCAGCGGTTCTTTGTCTTTACGGCCCATCACTGACGTCGCAGGCTAGAGCACGGTCCGATCAGACCGAGCGGGAGAAATTCATATGGCGCGTTTCACGGATCAGGTGGCCGTCGTCACCGGCGGTGCCTCCGGCATCGGGGCAGCAATTGTCGCACGGCTGCGCGCCGAGGGCGCGAAAGTGTCGATTTGGGATCTCAACATGGCCAGCAATGGCGACCACGCTGTCGCCGTTGACCTCACCGACCCCGAAGCTGCCGAACGCGCCACCGCCGCCACGCTGGAGACTTTCGGCCGCATCGACATTCTGGTGGCCTCCGCCGGAATCACCGGGCCGAATGGCGCGACGTGGGAATATGCGGTGTCGGATTGGCTGCGGGTGATCGACATCAACCTCAACGCGGTCTTCTACACCTGCCGCGCGGTGGCCCCGGTGATGAAGGCGGCCAATTACGGGCGCATCGTCAACATCGCCTCCATCGCCGGCAAGGAAGGCAACCCAAACGGTGCCGCCTATTCGGCCTCGAAGGCAGGCGTGATCGCGCTGACCAAATCGCTCGGCAAGGAACTCGCCACCACCAAAGTCTGCGTCAACGCCGTCGCCCCCGCCGCCGTGCAATCGCCGCTGTTTGCACAGATGACGCCGGAATTCCTTGATTACATCCTGTCGAGAATCCCGATGGGCCGCTTTGGTGAGGTGGAGGAAGTGGCGAGCCTGGTCTGCTGGCTGGCCTCATCCGAAGCCTCGTTCAGCACCGGGGCAACCTTCGACTGCTCCGGCGGTCGGGCAACGTTTTAACGCAGCAGGGGTGGGGAATGGACGGCATTCACGGCTGGCACGCACATGTCTATTACGACCCCGCCACCACACGGAGCACGGCGGAGCAATTGCGTGCGCAAATCGGTGCGCGGTTCAACGTGGTGTTGGGCCGTTGGCACGACGTAAAAGTCGGCCCGCATCCGCAGGCGATGTATCAGATCGCTTTTGGGAATGATGTATTTTCGGAGCTGGTTGCCTTCCTTGCACTCAACCGCTCTGGACTGACGATACTTGTTCACCCTGAAACCGGAGATGAAGTGGCCGACCATCAGGATCATTCCATTTGGATGGGAGACGTTTTGGAACTTAATATTTCAGTTCTTCGGAAAAGCCCGTGAGTATACGAATGTAGGGGCTTTATATCCGTCGCCTGCTATTTTCATGAAATGTCATGCTGTCCATGATTTGTCACTTCACGGCGCTGTGTCTTCCAATTTAGGGTCGAAGAGGCGTTAACTGCTGTCTGTAAACAAAAGTTGCAGTTCAGGAGTTGGGTTATGTCGCACCATGCATCCACACGCAGCGTTGAGGGTTTCCTCACGCGCGAACTCGGAGGCGTTCCGCTGGTGCTCATTGTCTGCGCCGTGGCCGCCGTTGTGCTCGGTTTTGGCGTGGCGATGACGTCCTCTCTGACCTGACATCGACATCATCTGAGCACGTGGCGGCCGGGTCATGCGACCCGGCCGTTTTTGTTTTCAACGGAGAATTCGTCAGGCCCAACGCGGCAAAATCCTCTGAGCGTTGCCGCGTTCAATCATCGTCATTGTCTTGGCGTCGAAGATTTTTTGCAGATTGGCCACTTGATCCGCCGATGTGCGATACGGGTAGTCGCTGCCGAAAACGATCTGCGTGCTGGCCACCATCTGCCGCAAGGCGGCCATCGTGACCGGGTTGGCGGTCTGCGCAGTGTCATAATAGAAGCGGCCAACCTGCGCCATCACGCGGTCATAGTTGAAATCCGTCCATTTCGGCCCGTAATGCGGCAGTTGGGTGGTGAAGCGCTCGATGAACGAGGTGATCGAGCCCCCGGCATGCGAGAAGAGGAATTTGATATCCGGCATTTTCTCCGCCGCCCCGCTCATCACCAAATTGCCGATGGTGCGCGTGGTGTCGGTGCCATATTCGATGGCGACATCCGCCAGACCAGCCAAGTTGACGCAGCAGGACGGGCCAAGCGGGTGGACATACACCGTAGCCTTACGTCGATTTAGCTCGGCAAATACCGGCGCGAAATCAGGATGGCCGAGATATTTGTCGCCATAGCTGGTCATGAAGCCAATGCCGTCTGCCTTGAGCACATCGAGTGCGTAGGCGATTTCCTTCAGCGTCTCATCCACATAAGGCATTGGCACGACAGCAAACAGGCCGAAGCGGCCCGGGTGCTTCTGCGCCAGACCGGCGGCATATTCGTTGCTATCCCGCGCCAATGCGGCGGCCTCGGTTGCGGGCAGGAACGACACCGCAGGCTGCGTGACCGACAGAATCGAGGTGGCGGTGCCGGCGCGCTCCATGTCTTCCAGCGTGTGCTCGGGCGTCCAATTATTCACCGGCGGCGCATCCATCTTCGCCTTCTTCAGCGCGGCCACCCAGTTGGGCGCGCACACATGATGGTGGGTGTCGATCCGGTGCGGCTTATCCTGTGCCATGCCCGGCCCAGCCACGGCGGTTGCAGCCAAAGCGGTGGCGGCTCCTAGAAATCCACGGCGGCCGAGCTGCGGTGATGCACAGTCACAGCCTGCGAAGAAGCGCGAACGCTGCATGAGTTTTCCCTCCCTGTTTTTGGGATCTTTCGATCCTGAACCAACAGCCTGCGCAAACCGCGCGCGATGGTCAATCGCTGCCAGACAGGGTTAGGATCACACTGCCTCAGGGGGAGATGATCGACATGCCCGTCAACAACCGCATTGCCGCCAATGCTGCCGAATTCACCGCATGGCGGCGCGATCTGCACAGCTATCCGGAGTTGGGCTTCGAGGAGCATCGCACGTCAGATATTGTGGCGAGCAAGCTGGCCAGTTGGGGGATTGAGGTGACGCGGGGGATCGCGGGCACCGGCGTGGTGGGCACGCTCAAGCTTGGCACTTCCGCGCGCGCCATCGGCATTCGCGCCGATATGGATGCGTTGGCGATGACGGAAGCCAATGATTTCGAACATAAAAGCCAAAATTCGGGCCGGATGCATGCCTGCGGCCATGACGGCCACACCGCCATCTTGCTCGCCGCCGCCCGCCATTTGTCCGAGACGCGCAATTTCGACGGCACGGTGCATTTCATCTTCCAACCCGCCGAAGAGGGTGGCGGCGGTGGCCGGGTAATGGTGGAGGAAGGGCTGTTCGAGCGCTTCCCCTGCGATTTCGTCTTTGGCCTGCACAACGACACCGCCTTGCCCATCGGCACCATGATGGTCGCCCCCGGCCCGCGCAGTGCGGCGTCGGACCGCATCGAAATCAACATCACCGGCCGCGGTGGCCACGCGGCGCGACCACAACAGACGGTCGACCCACTGCTGGTGGGCTGTCACATCGTGCTCGCTTTGCAATCCTTGGTCGCCCGCCGCACCGATCCGCTGGATTCGGCGGTGGTGTCGGTGACGCAGTTCCATGCGGGCTCGGCCGGCAATGTGATCCCGCAGACCGCTTGGTTGCACGGCACGGTGCGCACGCTGCTGCCCGAGACGCGCGACATGATCGAGCATGAGATGACCCGCATCGTCGAAGCCACCGCCGCAGCCCACGGGGCTACAGCCACGCTCAGTTATGAGCGCGGCTATCCGCAGGTGATCAACAACGAAGACGCCACCGACCGGGCCGCCGTGGCGGCGGCGAAGGTGGTGGGGGCGGAGAATTTGATCCGCGCGGCCACACCGCGCATGGGCGGCGAGGATTTCAGCTATATGGCGCAGAAAGTGCCGGGCTGCTTTGTGCGCGTGGGCCAAGGCCGACCGGGGCAGGAGAATGTGCCGGTGCATCATCCGCGCTACGACTTCAACGACGACATCCTGCCCATCGGTGCCTCATTGTGGGCAGCGCTGGTGGAGCAGGAATTGCCGCGCTCGTGACGGGGGCGGCCGTGGCAGATTGGACGTCTCTGGTTCCTGGCCTGGACCGGCTCGACGGGCCGAGCCGCAAACGTCTGCACGATCTCAGCCGGGCCATGGCGGCCCCGGCAGGCACACGCATGTTCGGCGAAGGCTCGCCGTGTCAGGCATTTCTGATCGTGATGAATGGTCAGGTGCGGGTGCAGAAAGTGGGTGAAAACGGGCGGGAGATCGCACTCTACCGCGTCGGTCCCGGTGAGACCTGCGTGGTGACGACCGTCTGTCTGATGAGCGGCACCGATTATAACGCCGAGGGCATCGCTGAGACCGATATCCACGCGCAGATGCTGCCGGTCTCGGGCTTCCGCGCCTTGCTGGCCGAGAGCGAAGGCTTTCGGGATTTCGTCTTTCGCGCCTACAGCACCCGGATATCCGATTTGTTGCTGCTGCTGGAGGAGGTCAGTTTCGGTCGCATCGACCAGCGCTTGGCCGCCTGCCTGCTGGAGCGGGCAGATGCTGCGGGCGAGATGGCGATGACACATCAGGAACTTGCCGCCGAACTTGGCACCGCGCGGGAAGTGGTGAGCCGACAATTGAAAGAATTCGAGCGTCAGGGCTGGCTCGCCCTGGGGCGCGGGCGGGTGGCATTGCGTGACCGGGCAGCATTGCTGGCGCTGTCGCGGAAATAATTGTCCTCTATGTGACTTGATCACATACCATCGCTGTGTCGGAACGTATGGATACTCCGGTCGCAAGAAGTGTGGCATACGGAAACGGAGATTGGTGTGATGAAGTGCAATGTCGGTGGGATCGACCGGACTCTGCGGATCGTGGTGGGCGCAGCCCTCGTGGGTGCGACCGCACTCGGCTATCTGCCGGTCTGGTGCTATATCGGCGTGGTGCCGCTCGCCACGGGGCTTATTGGTTGGTGCCCGGCCTATTTGCCGTTTGGCATTCGCACCTGCAAATCCGTCTAATGCAGCAAGGCTGAGCGCTGGGGATGGCGGAATGATGCCATCACCCTGGCCCGGTCGGCGGAGCATGCCGCTGCACGCAGTGCGGCGCAGCACTGCTATGGCGGGTGCGGCATGAACGCAGCCGCCGCCTTTCTGCTCGCCTTCCCGGCATTGTTCTCCATCGTCAACCCACCGGGTGGCGCATTCATTTTTCACGAAGTCACCGCAGGCCTTGAACGCGCTGCCCGCGCCAGGCTGGCATGGCGGGTTGGGGTGTATTCGCTGCTGGTGATGCTCGTCGCCCTTTGGGGTGGCGCATATGTATTGAATTTCTTCGGCATCTCGCTCGGCGCGTTGCGCATTGCCGGCGGTGCTGTGGTGGCGCTGCGGGCGTGGGATTTGCTGATGTCGCCCGAGCGGCAGGAACAGCGCAAAAGTGAACAGGCGGGTTCGGCGGTGGAGGTGGAAGACGGCATCGCCTTCTTCCCGCTCACCATGCCGTTCACCACCGGGCCGGGCACAATCTCGGTGGCGATTGCGCTGGGCGCCGAGCGGCCATCGAGCGGCGAAGGATTGCTGGAATTCCTGCTCGGCGTCTCGGCAGCCGCGCTGGCGATAGCGCTGCTGGTCTGGCTGTCGTACCGCTCGGCAGACCGGGTGGCCGACGTGCTGGGGGCTGCCGCGCGGCGGACCATTTCGCGCATGTCCGCCTTCCTGCTGCTGTGCATCGGCGTGCAGGTGATGCTGACCGGCGCTGAGGATGAAATCCATCGCATTGCCAGCCTGCTCACCCATTAGCTGAGAGCACCCCGCCTCACGCGGCCTTCACCCGCGCGGTGAAGCGGTCGATCTGACGGATCATCGAACCGGCCTGCTCGGACACACCTTGCGAGACCTCCAGCATTTGTCGGGCGGCATCGCCGGTGCGGGTGGCGGCGTTGCGGACATCGCCGATCAGATGCGAGACATTGCGGGTGCCCATGGCTGCATGTTCGACACTGTGAGAAATTGTCTCTGTCGCCGCCCCTTGTTCGGCAATGGCGGTGGCGATCACACTGCCGATCTGGCTCATTTCAGCGACAATGGTGGCAATCTGGCCGATTTCCTCCACCGCCTGATGTGTGGCCGACTGGATGGCGGCAATCTGCGTGCCGATCTCTTCGGTGGCACGGGCGGTTTGATTGGCGAGCGCTTTGACCTCGGAGGCGACGACGGCAAAGCCCTTCCCCGCCTCGCCCGCACGCGCGGCCTCGATGGTGGCGTTGAGCGCGAGCAAATTGGTCTGTCGGGCGATGGCGTTGATCAGTTGCACCACCTCCCCGATCTTATGTGCGCCCTCAGCCAGCATCTGCACGGTGTGATCGGTCTTGCGCGCGCCCTCCAATGCCCGTTGCGCGACGTTGGCCGATTGCGTGACCTGACGGCCGATCTCCTGGATTGAGGCGGCCAGTTGCTCGGAGGAGCCTGCCACATTCTGCACCGATGCCGATGTCTGCTCCACCGCCCCTGCCACGCTCACCGTTTGGCTGGTGGTCTGCTCTGCCGTGCCGGCGAGAGCGTGCGAGGTGGCTTCCATCGCGGTGGCGGCCTCGTTCAGCCGTCGGGTGGCCTGGGCGACGTCGCGCTCGAAATCTGTGATCAACGCCTCCAAGGCGGCACTGCGCTGAAGCCTGGCCTGCTGCTGTTCCCGCTCAGCCTTCGCCATTTCCTCCGCACGACGGGCATTGTCACGAAAGCCTTGCAGCGCCCGTGCCATGTCGCCGATTTCGTCACGGCGGTCGAGATGGACAATCTGCATATCCAGATCGCCCGCAGCCAGCCGCAGCATGGCCTGCGAACTGGCGCTAAGCGGCGTGATCAGCCTGCGCACGGTCACTGAAGCCAACAGCACACCGATCAACACACACAGCACCGCCACCCCGGCGCTGGTCAGAACGCCTTGATGGGCGGTGCGAATAGCGCTGTCACCATCGGCAGCAAAACGAGCGCTGAAATCATCGTCAAGTTGGCGCAGATCGGTTTGGATCGTTTCAAGACCGGGACGCATCTCGGCGCTATAGGTCCGGTCGGCCCCCAGAGCCGTGACCGCCCAGCCATGGAAGCGGGCGATGTATTGGTGCACGCGATCCCGCAAGGGCGGCAGTTCCTGTGCGAGTGCGCCCAGAGACGGCTGCGAAATGTCCAAAATTTTCTCCACCGCTGCCGCTGCATCGTCAAACGGCTTGAGCTGATCCATCTTGCGCTCCAGCCGCAACTTGGTGCTGTTCAACCGCAACAGGAACACCCGCCGGTCGATCAGATGCACGGCGAAGCTTTGATCGGTCGGCGCTTCCTGATCGAGCATGGCGACAAGCTCGTTGACGGCGGTGCTCATCAGACCGCCGATATCACCAAGCTGCGCGCTGGCGGCATCCGTCTCGCGGGTCAGGCGCTTCAGAGTGGCCAATTGCGTGGTATGCACTTGTACCCGGCTGCGCAATTCATCCAATTTGGCGCTGCCGATCTCCTCCCGGAAGCGATCCAACCCCGACAAAGCCGTGGTGGCGGCAGACAAGGTGGCGTCCATCTCCTCCTCATGCTGCCGGGAATCTGACAGGCGGAAGGCCAATTCCGCAATCGCCAACCGGTCCAGCGATTGGCTGGTCTGGGTGATGCTGTCCTTCAGCTGAGAGAGCGTGATGAAGGCCTTAACCTGCCGCTCCCCCCCACGCTCCCGCATCACGGACAGACCGCCCACCAGCAGACTGAGCCCGACCAAGGCCGCGTAGCCCAGACGCATTCGGGTGGCCAGCGACAGGGTGGGGATGTTGAATGAGGTGCCTGAAATGGAGCGCAATGCGGACACGAGGCCGGACCTTCCCTGACTTAAGGAAGGCCAGCATGCCCGCGAGATCTCAAAATCAGGTTAACGCATACCGCCGTTTCAATTCGGAACGGCGACACCCAGCGAGTCCGCCACCGCGCGCAGAGCATTCCAGGTGCCAAGCTGCAACGGCACACCGTTCGCCAGCCGGTTTGCCCGTGTGCGCGCTTCCGGCTCACCCGGCACCAACACCTCGGCACCCGCCACTTCCGGCCGCGACGCCTTCACATAGAGCGCGTATTCCGCAGCCTTGGCCGCGAAATCCGTGGCACCGAAATGCGCCGGGTCGATGTAGATCGAGAACATCCCGTTGCTGATCCGCCCGCGCTTGCCGCCCGGAATCGGCCCCGATGTGGCCCCACCCGTCAGCACTCCGGCCAGGATTTCACACATGAAGGCCAGCCCCGAGCCCTTATGCTCGCCAAACGCCCGCAACGCGCCGTCACCCTTGGCGGCATCACGCGGGGTGAGCGGGCCGAGCGGGCCGTAGAGCACTTCCGGATCGGTGGAGCGCACGCCATCCGGGTTGATCAGCGCGCCTTCCGGCAGCGGCTTGCCGCCATTGGAGGCCACCAGCACCTTGCCCTCAGCGACCAGCGAGGTTGCCATATCGAGCAGCAGCATCGGCTCATCCCCCTGCGCAGGCACGCCGATGCAGACCGGGTTGGTGGAGAAGCGACGATCCACACCGCCGAATGGGGCGACCAGCTCGCCCTCGGCGACGTTGACGAAATGGATCGACAGCAGGCCTTGGGCGGCGGCGCGCTCGGCCCAATCGCCGATGCGACCGATATGACCGGAGCAGCGCAGCGCAATCGCCGCCATACCGACGGATTTCGCCTTGGCAATGCCGAGATCAACCGCCAATGGCCCGATGGTCTGGCCGAAGCCGAAATTGCCATCCACCACCGCGTGGGTCGGCGATTCGTTGACGATGGTCAGCGTCTGGCCGGGCAGCACCTTGCCCTCTTGCAACCACTGCACATAGCGCGGCGTGCGGATGACGCCGTGGCTGTCATGGCCGGTCAGGTTGGCACCCATCAAATGATAGGAAATCTGCGCCGCCTCGTCGCGCTCACATCCGGCAGCGGCGAAGATATCGGCAATAAAGCGTTCCAGCGTCGGCGCCGGGACGACATGGGTTTCAAGCTCGGCCATGTCGGCCTCCCATCTGTTGTTGTGCGTTACCAGCCGACCCTACAGAATTCCTTGCATCATGCAAGCCGACGGCATAGGTTGCTTGCATGATACAACGCACTAGTTTTCGCGAGATGGAATGCCCGATTGCGCGCAGCCTGGAAGAGGTTGGTGAGTGGTGGAGCATTTTGATTTTGCGCGATGCGTTCCACGGTTTGCGCCGGTTTGAGGAATTCCAGTCCAGCCTGGGCGTTGCCACCAACACCCTCACGCGCAGGCTGGCCGATCTGGTGGAACATGGCCTGCTGGCGCGGCGGCGCTATTGCGAGCATCCGCCGCGCGACGAATATGTGCTCACCGAAAAGGGCCGTGATTTTCATCCGGTTCTGCTGGCGATGCTCGCCTGGGGCAATCGCCATCTCGCCGACGCGGTGGGGCCAGCGGTGCTTGCCACGGATGCTGCCAGCGGCGCGGTGATGGACCCGATCATGGTGGATCGCACAACGCTCAAGCCGCTCAGCCCGCGCGATATCCGGCTGGTGGAGGGTCCGGGTGCGGGGCCGGAAATTCGGGCGCGGATTGCCCGTTCAGATGCCGCCCGCGCTGCCCGTGCAAAACAAACCGCAGCCAACCAGGGGACAACATGAGCCAAACCCTCACCCGCAACGATGTTGCCAGCATGACCGGGCTGGAGACGTTGCAAGCGATGATGGATGGCCGCCTACCGCCGCCACCGTTTGCTGTCACCACGCGAATGCACATCACCGAGGCCGAGCTTGGGCGAGTGGTGTTCGAGGGGGCGGCGGTGACGGATTTTCTCAATCCGCTCGGCACCATCCATGGCGGCTGGATCGCCACCCTCATCGACAGTGCGATGGCCTGCGCTGTGCATTCCACCCTGGCGGCTGGGCAGAGCTACACCACGCTGGAGATGAAGGTGCACTACGTCCGCGCGGTCACGCTCAAGACGCCGCGGGTGCGGTGTGAGGGCAAGATCGTGCATGTCGGCGGCCGGATCGCCACGTCAGAAGGGCGGGTGTTCGACGCCGACACCGGCACGCTGCTGGCACATGGAACTGAGACGTGCATGATTTTCACGCCCGCCCCGAAATAAAGTAGGGCGGAAGAGGCGAAGCCGTCATCCACCACTGGCCCCTTCAAGCCGGGCAGAGGCGGATGACGCTGCGCTCGTGCGCCCTACGAGTGCGTGGTGCGATGACCAGCGAGAGCCGCCGGATCAGACCTTCAGGAAGCCCACAATGCGCTCCGCCTCATCGACAATCGGATCGGCGATGGCCGCAGCACGGCGGGCACCGTCGCGCAGGACGCTATCGACATAGCCGGGATCGGCGAGCAGGCGGCGGGTTTCGGTGGCGATCGGGGAGAGCTTCTCCACCAGCAAATCGGCCAGCGCCTTTTTGAAGCTGCCAAACCCCTGACCGCCGAAATCGCGCAGCACGGCGGCGTGATCGGTGTCGGTGAGTGCTGCGTAAATACCCACCAGATTGCGCGCCTCGGGGCGGCCTTCCAGGCCTTCCACGTCACCCGGCAACGGCTCGGGATCGGTTTTGGCGCGCTTGATCTTCTGGGCGATGGTGTCGGCATCGTCGGTGAGGTTGATGCGGCTTTGGTCCGAGGTGTCGGACTTGCTCATCTTCTTCGCGCCATCGCGTAGGCTCATCACGCGGGCCGCCGGGCCGAGGATCAGCGGCTCGATGTTGGGGAAATAATCGCGTTCGAAATCGTGGTTGAATTTCTGCGCGATGTCGTTGGCCAACTCCAAATGCTGCTTCTGATCATCGCCCACCGGCACGCGGGTGGCGTGATAGGCGTGAATGTCGGCGGCCATCAGGTTCGGGTAGGTGAACAGACCGGTTGAGACGTTCTCGCGGTCTTTGCCGGCCTTGTCCTTGAACTGCGTCATCCGGTTCAGCCAGCCCATGCGGGCGACACAGCTGAAAATCCAAGCGAGGCGGACATGCGCATGCACCGCCGATTGATGGAACAGGATGTGCTTTTGCGTGTCCAACCCGCAGGCCATCAGGGCGGCGGCCAGATCACGGGTTTGGGCGGCGAGGGTGCGATGATCATGATCGGCGGTGATCGCGTGCAAATCGACGACGCAGTAGATGCATTCATGATCGTTCTGCAACGCCACCCAGTTGCGCACGGCCCCAAGGTAATTGCCGAGATGGGGGACGCCGGTGGGCTGGATGCCGGAGAAGATGCGCTGCATGGACCTGAGACCTGTGTTCAAACGGGACGCGTGTTGTCTGGCGGATGGGATGCGAGGTCAAGGTGGGAGGTGGTGGGATCGACCCACCCCCCAATCGTCATTGCTGCGCCGACGCTTGCAATGACGGGATGATATTGGTTCAAGCTAACCTCATCACGCTCTCTGCTACCTCAAGCCGCCCGCCTGCGCCGCAACCGCCCCGCCAACTCCCGCAACCGGAACGCTCCGAAGATCTCGCCCGCCAGCCCGTAAGCCAGCCCGCCACCGGCCACCATCGCGGCGAGGCCGAGATAGCGGAAGATGCCGTGTGCGCCGTCATACGCCACCATCTGCAAGCCGATCAGCGCCGCCACCATCGCCGCCGAGGCCAGCGCCATGCGCGGCACTCTGTGCAACAGCCCCGCGTCCGGCACGAAATAGCCGCGCCGATACAGCACCACCGCCAACGCCGCCACGTTGAACCACGCCGCACAAGACGCCGCCAGCGCCGGGCCGCGATGTTGGAATGGGTGCATGAACAGGATGTTCAGCCCAATATTCAACGCCACGCTCGCCAACCCCCAGCGCATCGGCGTGGTGGTGTCACCACGGGCGAACAGGCCGGGCACCAGCACTTTGATCAGCACGAAAGCGGGCAGCCCCAGCGCGTAGGCCATCAGCGTCTGACTGGAGACGACAGCGGCGTGATGGTCGAACGCGCCACGCTCGAACAGCACCGACATGATCGGCAACGGCACCGCCCCCAGCGCCAGAGCGGCGGGCAGAGTGAGCACGAGAGCATATTCCAGCGCGCGGTTGAGCGTCGTGCGGCTCTCCTCCAGCATGCCGGACGCCACCTGACGCGACAGGCTCGGCAGCATCGCCGTGCCAACCGCCACACCGATAATGCCGAGCGGCAACTGGTTCAGCCGATTGGCGTAATACAGCGCCGATTGCGTGCCAGCGGGCAGGAAGCCGGCGATCACCACGTCGAGCGACAAATTCAGCTGCGTTACCCCAGCGGCGAGCAATCCCGGTGCCATCCGCTTGAGCAGCGTGCGGATTTCCGGCGAAAGCTGCGGCTTGACCAGATGCAGCGCCATGCCGGCCTGCCACGTCGCCCACATCACCAACGCCAACTGAAACACGCCCGACGCACTCACGCCCCAGGCCAGCGCGTGGCCGGTGGTGGGCACCAGACCGGTCAGGCCGACCATGAAGGCCATCGACGTCAGGTTGTAGACCACCGGGGCGGCGGCGGCGGCGGCGAATTTGTCGAGCCCGTTCAACACGCCGGAGAGCAGGGCGGTGAGGCAGATCAGCGGCATATAGGGAAAGGTGATCCGTGCCAAATCGACGACGAGGGTCATATGCGCGGTGTCATGCGCCGCGCCGATCAGCAGCAGCCCCATAATCTGCGGCATCAGCAATTCCGCCAGCAGGGTGAGGGCGACCAGCCAGAATGTCATCACGCCGAAGGTCTGCTCGGCAAAACGGCGGGCGGAATCGGCGCCGCGTGCGGTGAGGATGGCGGAGAATTCCGGCACGAAAGCAGCGTTGAAGGCACCCTCGCCGAACAATGAGCGGAACATGTTCGGCAACCGGTTTGCCACCACGAACGCATCGCCCAGCGGCCCGGCACCGACGAGTGCGGCCATCAGCATGTCACGCAGGAAGCCGAGCACGCGGCTGCCCATCGTCCAGCCGCCGATTGTCAGGATGCCACGTAGCATGAATGCCCCTACTCGTCCCGCATCGGCCGCGACAGCAGGGCGACCATCTCATGGGCCACGCTCGCCTCACCGCTCACCAGACGGGCAACGGAGTGGCAGATTGGCAGCGAAACGCCAAGAGACTCTGCCAGTTGCACCATCGCAGGCGCGGTCGGCACCCCCTCGGCCACGCCGGAAATCGACGCCAAGGCTTCGGCAAATGGCTTGCCCTCACCGAGCGCGAAGCCGACGCGGAAATTGCGGCTGCCGGGGCCGGTGCAGGTGAGCAGCAAATCGCCCAGGCCTGACAATCCCGCCACCGTCGATGCCTGCCCGCCAAGGGCCACGGCCAAGCGGGTGATTTCGGCAAGGCCACGGGTGACAAGCGCCGCGCGCGCATTCTCACCCAGACCCGCCCCGATGGCCGCCCCCGCCGCAATCGCCACCACATTCTTAGCAGCCCCACCGAGTTGCGCGCCAATCGGGTCGTCATTGCCGTAGAGGCGGAATTCCGGGGTGGAGAGGGCTGTGATCACGCGGCGTCGTGCCTCGGCATCGCGGCCGGCAACCACGGCGGCGGCGGGCAGGCTGCGAGCGACTTCATGGGCAAAATTCGGCCCGGTCAGCACGATATGCGCAGAATCGGGGGCGATCTCGGCCAGAATGTCGAGCGGCAAAGCATGCGTGCCTGCTTCCACACCCTTGGCGCAATCGACCAGAATGCCACAGCGCGGCAGAGTGCGCAGCACGCCGCGCAGATGCGGCAGCGGCACGGCGAGCAGGGCGATGTCTGCGCCATGCAGCGTGCTGGTGACGGTGATCCCCTCTGGAATCAGCACATTGGGCAGGCGCGGATTGCGCCGCGTGGCTTGGATCTCCGCCGCCCGCGCCGGATCGCGCGCCCACAGCGTGACCAGATTGCCCGCCCGTGCGGCAACCAAGGCCAGCGCGGTGCCCCAGGCACCGGCACCGATGATCGAAACCCTATTCACCGGCAATCCGCTCCACCACGATCCCTGCGCCCTCTTCACCATCGCTCAACCGGCCAAGCAAGGCGGTTAAGATACCATCGGCGGCGATGTCGAAGCCAAACGGCGGATTGACCACCAACAGCCCGCAGCCATTCAGCCGGGTGGCGTCGAGCGGCGAGCGCAGCAGCAATTCGGCAGTGACGACATCGCGCACGCCGCCATCCTTCAAGGCTTGATGGAATTGGCGCGGCGGCGCGCGGTGCTTGATCGGATACCATGCGGCAATCACCGCATTCGGCATCCGCGACAGCGCCAGTTTGATGCCGCGTGCCAATTGGGCGAATTCGTCGGTGGCCTCGAAAGGGGGGTCGATCAGCACGAGGGCGCGCTTTTCGGTCTTTGGCGGCAATAGCCCGCCCAACGCCTCCCACGCATCGCGCAGATGCACCGATACGCGATCATCCCGCCCGAACAGACGGCGCAGCACGGCGTGATCCTCGGGGTGCAACTCGCAACACGCCATGCGGTCCTGATCGCGCAGCCGGGCGCGCAGCAGCCAGGGCGAGCCGGGATAGAGGCCGAGTTCGTCCACCAGCCCGACATAATCGGCCAGCTCCAAAGGCGGGCTGGCGAGGCGGGCGATGCCGCGTTGCCATTCACCGGTGCGGCTGGCTTCCGGGCCGGAGAGATCGTAGCGGCCAAGACCTGCATGGGTGTCGAGCACGAACACCCCGCCCGGCTTTTTCTGCATCGCCGAGAGCAGCCAGAGCACGAGGGCGTGTTTCATGCAGTCGGCGAAATTGCCGGCATGGAAAGCGTGGCGATAATTCATGGTGTCAACTCCGCCAACGGCCAGCGTGGGCGCGGGGCAATAGCCAAATCCTCACCCTGAGCCCCGGCCCGCAGACGCTCCAACCCAGCCCAGGCGACCATCGTGGCGTTGTCGGTGCAGTATTTCAGCGGCGGGGCGGCGAAACGGAAGCGGGCTTTGTCGCAGGCGGCGAGCAAGGCAGCGCGCAAAGTGGCGTTGGCGGCGACACCGCCGGCGACGACCAGCAAATTGCCGGTCGGATGCAACTCGCGGAACATCGCCATCGCATGGGCTGCACGATCCGCGATGGTGTCAGCGACCGCCTGCTGAAAGCTCGCAGCGATGTCGGCGGCGGCTTCGCGTGGCAAGGCACCGTGCGGGAAAGTGGCGATCACCGTCGCCACCGCCGTCTTCAAGCCGGAGAAACTGAAGTCACACCCAGCACGTCCCGCCAGCGGACGCGGGAAGCGATAGGCCGTCGGATTGCCCTGTGCCGCCAACATCTCCAACGCCGGACCGCCGGGCCAGCCCAGCCCGAGCAACTTGGCCACCTTGTCAAACGCCTCACCGGCTGCGTCATCAATGGTGCCGCCGAGCCGGGTATGTTGGCCCACCCCCTCAACCGCGATGCACTGGCAATGCCCGCCGGAGACCAGCAGCAGCAGATAGGGAAATTCAGCCCCGAGTCCGAGAGATGGCAGACGTGCCGTCAATGCATGCGCTTCGAGGTGATTGATCGCCAGGAATGGTTTGCCATACGCAATCGCCACACCCTTGCCGTAACCACTGCCCACGATCAGCCCGCCAATCAATCCCGGCCCGGTGGTGGCGGCGATGGCGCCGAGATCGCTGAAATTCAGCCCGGCTTCGGCCATCGTGCGGGCGACAAGTGCAGGTAACAGCGCAAGATGTGCGCGTGCGGCGATCTCTGGCACCACGCCGCCAAACGCTTCGTGATCCAGCTGCCGCGCCACAGATTCCGCAATAATCTGCCCATCCGGGCCGAGCACCGAGGCGGCGGTGTCGTCGCAGGAGCTTTCGATCCCAAGGATTGGACCAGAGAGGGGAGATACAAGCGCCACAGGCGTGAAATCCTAGCTACTTTTCATTGTCGCACGCAGGTTTTACGACAGAGGCATGGAGATCGCCCACACCCCGAACACACGCCAGCCCAGCGCGCATGCGCACCGGCCAGCACTCCCCCTGCGCATTGGCACCCGCGCCTCGCCGCTGGCGCTTGTCCAAACGCGCGACTTCATGGCGATGATCGGGCATTTTTGCCCGGTTCTGCGCGGCATGGACGTGTTCGAGGAACACCATATCCGCACCACCGGCGATGCCGTGCAGGATCGCCCGCTGTCGGAGATTGGCGGCAAGGGTCTGTTCGCCAAGGAAATTCACGAGGCGCTGGCCGATGGACGGGTGGATTTCGCCGTCCACAGCCTGAAAGATTTGGAAACCAAGATGCCGCCCGGCATCGTGCTGGCCTGCACCCTGCGCCGCGAAGACCATCGCGACGCCATCATCCTCGGCCCGCGTGCCGGCAAGCCGAATGTGGACGACCCGTTTGCCTGTCTGCCGCAAGGTGCGGTGATCGGCTCGTCTTCCGTGCGTCGTCAGGCGCAGATGCTGCATCGCCGCCCGGATCTGAACTTCCAGCTGCTGCGCGGCAATGTGCAGCGCCGTCTCGACCGCACCCGTGCGGGTGATTTCGACGCCACATTGCTCGCCCATGCCGGCCTGCGCCGCCTGGGTCTGGGCGGTGAGGTGGATGTGTTGATCAACCCGGAGCACATGCTCCCCGCCGCCTGTCAGGGCATTGTCGGCATCACCGTGCGCGAGGCGAACTCTGAATTGCTCGCGCTGCTGCGGGGCATTGAGGACCAGGAATCCCGCGCCGTGTCGCTGGCCGAGCGGGCGCTGCTCGACGAACTCGACGGCTCCTGCCGCACGCCGATTGGCGGGCTGGCGCGGATGCTGCCGAACCGGATGCTGCATCTGGAGGGTCTGGTTGCCCGTGGCGATGGCAGCTTCCTGCTGCGTCGCTCAATCGAGGGTGCGCCCGAAGATGCCGAGCGGATGGGCCGCGAACTGGGGGCCAGCCTGCGGGCGGATTCCCCGGCGGATGTGTTTGTCTGACCCGATCACCACGCCACCCTTGCGTGGCGTTCTGATCACCCGCCCCGAACCGGCGGCCAGCGCCACCGCGGCGCTGTTGTCGGCGCGGGGCTATCAGGTGCAGCTCGCCCCGATGCTGGCCATCGCCCCGGTGCCGACGCTGGCGGTGCGCAAGGTGCAGGCGATTTTGGTGACAAGCGCCAACGCGCTGGCCGCCTTGTCGGCCTATGACCCCACCACCCGCCTGCTCACCGTGGGCGACGCCACGGCCGCGCAGGCGCAGGCGATGGGGTTTCGCCGCGTGCTGTCCGCCGGACGCGACGCGGTGGCATTGGCGCAGATGGCCTGCGCACAGCTTGACCCGACAGACGGCACAGTGCTGCTGGTCAGTGGCAATGGTCAGGGAATGCCGCTGATGCAGGAGCTGCGCGCGCACGGATTTCGCGTCATCCGCCGCATCGCCTATCGCCGCGCCGCCGCGCATGCTTTGCCCGCGCCTGCGCTGGCGGCTTTGCGGGAAGGGCGGATCGGCACCGCGCTGTTTTACTCTGCCGACACCGCCCGCGCCTTCCTCCAATGTGTGTCGAACCACACAGCAGCGCTTGCCAGCATTGAAGCTCTGGCGATCTCGCCGCAAACCGCGCAAGCTCTGCGCAGCGTGACGTGGCGCGGTCTTCGTGTTGCGGCACATCCGAATCAGGACGAGCTGGTGGCCCTACTCCCATGACCGACGACACCCAAGCCCCGCCGCTCCCGCCTGTCGAGGCCGTGCCGGTTCCGACCGCCCCGGATTCTGTCACCCCCGCCAAGCCGCGCGGCGGCACACCGCTCTGGCTGACGCTGCTGCTGGTGGCGGGCGTGGCAGCTGAACCATTCGCGCTGCACCACTTTCTGCCCGCACCGACACCTCCGCCCGCCCCGGCCATCGACATGGCGCGGGTGGATGCGCTGGAGACGCGGGTGGCCGCCGCCCTGCGCCGCGTGGACGCACTCGAACACGCCGCCCCCGCAACCGCCCAAGCGCCTTCCGCCAGAGATGGCGGGCAGTTGCAGGCGCTCGAATCCCGTCTGGCGGCATTGGAGAGCCGTCCGGCGCAGGCGATGCCGGATGTGGAGGGGCAGGTGAACGCCGCCAATGCCGCGCTGAATGCCCGCATTGCCGATCTCGACACCGCCATTCAGAAAGACGTCGCGCAATCCACCGCCCGTGCTGCCTTCGCCAATAGACTGCGCGCGGCCTCATGGGCGTTGGAGGCGGGCAAGCCGCTCGGCGTGATTCCGGACGCCCCCGCCGCCCTCGGCCGTTTTGCCGACACCGCGCCGCCGACCGAACCCGGCCTGCGCCTGACCTTCCCGCGCTATGAGGAAGCCGCCCGTGCGGCGAGCCAGCCGGGGGCGGAGATCACCAATCCGGTGGATCGGGCGTGGGAGCGGGTGAAATCGCTCGTCACCATCCGCCAAGGTGGCAAGGTGATCATCGGCAGCCACAGCGCCGCCTTGCTGGAAGATGCGCGCGGCCATCTGGATGCGGGCGATCTGGAGGGCGCCGTGGCCAGCCTCGCCGGGTTGGATGCACAGGCGACGGTGGCGATGGCGCCGTGGAAAGCACAGGCGCAATCGCTGCTCGACGCCCGCGCCGCGCTGCTCGCTCTGGCGGCGAAATCCTGATGCGCGGCGTGCTGCTCTTTCTGCTCTTCGCCGCGATTGTGGTGAGCGGCGCGTGGTGGCTGTCCGGCTTGTCCGGGCAGGTGAGTGCCACACTCTCCGGCTACACCATCGAGATGGCGACCCCGCTGGCCTTGCTGGCGGTGGCGCTGCTGGTGATCGGCTTGGCTTTTCTGCTGCGACTGTTCTTCGGCCTGCTCAACCTGCGCCGTCGCTTTGCCGCATGGCGGGCGATGCGGCGGCGGCGGGCGGGTCGGCTGGCGACGACACGGGCTTTGGTGGCGATTGCGGCGGGCGATGCGCCCAAGGCACTGCGTCAGACCGCCCGTGCGCGCAAAATGCTCGGCGACACCGTGCAAACCCTGCTCCACGCCGCCGAGGCCGCCCGCTTGACCGGGCGCGAGGACGAGGCGACCGAGATATTCCGCAAGCTCTCCACCCTGGACGAGGCGAGCTTCCTCGGCCTGCGCGGCCTGTTCCGACAGGCGTGGGGTCGGCAGGACTGGGAAGAAGCGGCGCGACTGGCGCGGCAGGCTGAGCGGCTGCATCCGGGTCCGTCCTGGCTGCGGGCGGAGCGCAGTGAGGTGGCGGTGCGTACCGGCAATTGGCAACAGGCAATGGCGCTGGCTGCCCCCGGTGCGCCAACATCCGCCTTCGCGGTGGCGGCGATTGCGGCGGAACCTGATGCGGGTCGCGCGCTGAAACTGGCCAAACGCGCGCTGAAAGACAGCCCGGATTTCATCCCGGCGGCGTTGGCCTATGCCAAGCGGCTGCGTGAGGGTGGCAGTGAGCGCAAGGCGCAGACGGTGTTGCGCGAGACCTGGGCGCGCAATCCTCACCCGGATTTGGCCGCCTTCGCCCTGGCCTTGCACACCGCCCCTGCCACCAAATTCAGCGAGGCGAAGACGCTGATCGGCGGGGCACCGCAGCACCCCGAAAGCCTGTTCCTGCTCGCCGGTCTGGCGCTGGCGGTGGGCACATCTGAATCGGTCATCGAGGCGCGACATTACGCCGAGGCGGCGCGGGCGGCGGGGTTGAACCAACAACGCCTCTATCGCCTGCTCGCCGACATCGACGCCGCCGATCTGACCGGCATCACCCTGATGAAACCCCGCGAAGCCCTGCGCGCCGCCAGCGCCGCCGATCCCGATCCGGGTTGGAAGTGCGATGCATGTGGCGATGCCCTGCCGCAATGGTCGGCCATTTGCCCCAATTGTCGCGCGGCGGGGCGGATTGGGTGGGGCAATGTGGTGCGACCACGGATGATTGGACGCGACTCTACCGATTCGTAGGGCGGATGACGCTGCGCGCTTCCGCCCTACGAAACCGTGGTGATCAATCCCGCGACCAAAAAAACGTCAGCTCATGCTTGTTGTGGAACAGATGCATCACCTGCGCGCCGTCCAAGGCCGCAAAGGCGTCTGCTGCGGCGTGATCCGTCTCGCCTTGGAATTTGATCGTGCACACCACGCGGCCCACCAAACCGGAGCCGATCCAGGTCTGCACCAGCGTCAGCAGACGGTCGGGATAGGCGATGATGTCGCTGAACAGCCAGTCCACCGGCTCCGGCTCCATCGCGAACGCACTGCCTTGGCGCAATGTCACGTTCGGCATGGCGGCGACGTTCGGGGCGAGCGGGGCTTTGTCGATGGCGGTGACGGTGGCGCCCAATTGCGCAATCGCCCAGGTCCAGCCGCCCGGAGACGCACCGAGGTCAAGGCAGGTCTCGCCCGGTTGCGGCCAGACGCCAAGCCGGGTGCAAGCCTCCCATAATTTCAGATAAGCCCGGCTCGGCGGACCGATATGATCTTCCACGAAACGCGGCGCACCGTTGACGAAGGGGCTGCTCTTGGTCGCGCTGGCCAGCATCCGTTCGGGCGTCAGCAACGTCCACGCGCCGAGCGGGGCGGTGGGCATCGGCTCAGGGAACACCAGCGGACGCGCCTTCACTGGCGGCAGATTTTCGGCGATCAGGGCAGAGCGGCGATGGAAATCAATCGGCAGATGCGACCAATTGCGCTGAATCGCCCGCAGACCGGCGGCGGCCTGCTTGATCGAGACCACCGGCAGATCGCGCGGTGCGTCCCAAATATCGAGCGCCCAAACGCTGGCAAAGGGTGGCTCGGGCGACAGCGCCAGCGGGCCGTGCCAGGCGAGCACCGAGCGGCCAGCCCGTTGCAATTCCTCAGCGAGGGCGATTTCCAAGCCTTCGGGGGCGAGATAGGCGGCCTTGATGACGCCTTCGGGGATGTCGGCGATGCTCATGCGCGCAACGCCGAGATCAGCAGGAACAACCAGCCCAGCATCAGCGTGCTGCCACCAATCGGGGCGAGCGGGCCGACATGCACAGCCTCCAATGCCGGGATACCGCCCGCATAGACGGTGCCGCAAAAGGCTATCACGCCAAAAGTGAACGCCAGCCCTGCAAGACGCGCCAACAGCCCGCCGCGCTCGGCCCAAAGCCCGACGAAAAGCAAGGCGACCGCGTGCAACCCTTGCATCAGCAGGGCACTTGCGAAGCCGTTACGAATATTTTCAGCCGTTCCGGCCAGCGCATGAGCCTGATAGGCGGCCATCGCCACCGTGGTCAGGCCAAAAGCCGCACCGATTGCGACCCAAATTCGTTGCATCACTCTTCTCCTCCACCCAAGGCCGCGTGTAGATACATGCATGCCCCGTGGTGATCTCTTTCCCGATATCGGACCTTACGAAACCGGCCAACTGCCGCTGTCGTCCAACCATGTCATGTATTGGGAGCAGGTGGGCAACCCCAATGGTCCGGCCGTGCTGTTTCTGCACGGTGGACCCGGAGCCGGGGCGGGCGCGGTGCATCGTCGTTTCTTCGACCCGCATTACTGGCGTCTGGTGATCTTTGACCAGCGCGGCGCGGGCAGGTCTCGTCCGCTTGGCGGGCTGGATGCCAATACCACGCCTGATCTGGTCGCCGATATCGAGCGGCTGCGGCGGCATTTGGGGATTGATCGCTGGCTGTTATTCGGCGGCTCCTGGGGCAGCACCTTGGCGCTGGCCTATGCGCAGGCCTATCGCGACCATGTGGCAGGCTTGGTGCTGCGCGGGATTTTCCTCGGTCGTCAGCAGGAAGTGGATTGGTTCCTGCACGGCATGGGGGCGATTTTCCCCGAGGCGCATGCGAATTTCATCGGCTTCCTGCCGGAGAGCGAGCGCGCCGACCTGCTCGGCAATTATCTCCGCCGCCTCTGCCACCCCGACCCGTCGATCCACATGCCCGCCGCACGGGCGTGGTCCACCTATGAAGGCTCATGCTCGACACTGATGCCGAGCCCGGAGACGGTGCATCATTTTGCGCAGGACCGCACCTCGCTCGGCCTTGCCCGAATTGAGGCGCATTATTTCGCGCATGATCTGTTCCTGCCACAGGGCGGATTGCTCGCGCATATGGACCGCATCGCGCATGTCCCGGCAGAAATCGTGCAGGGCCGCTACGATATGATCTGCCCGCCGATCACCGCCTTTGATCTGGTGGCAAGCTGGCCGATGGCGCGGATGACGATTGTGCCCGATGCCGGACATTCGGCGTTGGAACCGGGCATTCGGCGCGCGTTGATTGCAGCTGTTGAGCGGTTCCGGGGCACGTTTTAACCCTCCATCGCGCGCACGCTCAAAAAACCGTAGCAAATCGCAACGCTGGCACTGCGTTTGCAGGGCTCTGTCTCGCAATCCACGAGGGAGACCAACCCATGCGTCGCCGCACGCTGCTTGCCTGCACGCTCGCCACCCCGTTCATCTCCCGTCTCGCCCGCGCCGACGAGGTGGTTGTGGTGAAGATGGGTGTGTTGAAGCTGATCCATTCGATCACGCCGTATTTTTACGAAAAATTCGTCCCCGCCGGATATCGGGTCGAGGTGATCCCGTTCGAGTCGCCGAATGACTGCAAGAACGCTGTTGTCACCAAATCGGTTGATTTCGGCACATTTGGTGTGGCTGCCGCCATTCTGAGTGCGGCGGCGCATGAGCCGCTGACGGTCATCAGCTCCGCCTGCAACAAGGGCATGGCGATTGTGGCGGCCAAAGGCAGCGATATCAACAAGATCACCGATTTACGCGGCAAGCGCGTGGCAATCTGGCCGGGCTCGACACAGGAAGTATTCGTGCTGGAGCGGATGCGGATGGAGGGCATGAGCGTGAAGGATCTGACGCCCGTGCGCATCTCGTTCTCCGAAATGCACGCAGCTCTCGCACGCGGCGATATCGATGCCTATGTCGGCGCTGAGCCGGCACCGGGGATTTCGGTCAGCACCGGCATCGGCAAGATCGTCGAATATCCGTATGCGACGTCGATGGGCAGCCTGAACATGATCCTGGCCACCCATCACGACACCGCCGAGGGCAAACCGGAGCTGTGCAAGATGATGGTCAATACGCAGCGTCAGGCGAGTGCCTACGCAATGGGCAACCCCACCGCGATGATGGATATGACGGTGGCAAAGCTCGGCCAGAAGCGTGAGGCGCTGGCGATATCGGTGCCGAATGTGGAGCTGAACTGGCAGATGACGCCGGAATTCATCACGGAATCGACCCACTATGCCGAGCAGATGCTGGCGCTGAAGCAGATTAAGGCGCTTCCGGATCTGCACGCTTTGTTCGACACCCGTTATTCCGACGCCGTGGCCAAGCTGGCGTGACGATGGCCCAACACAGGATGCGTCAGGCATTGCTGGCGGGGTTTGTGCCGGCGCTGCTGTTGCTCGGCTGGTGGTTGGGCACGCGGCATCAGGCCTATTCGCTCATCCCGCCGCCCTGGGATGTGGCGGTGGAGATGGTTGATCTTGCCGTTGGCGGGATCAACGACGACGCCTTCAGCAGCATGCTGCTGACGCATCTGATCGCCTCGGCCAGCCGGGTTTACGGTGCGTTCTTGCTTGCCGCCGCCTGCGCTCTGCCGCTGGGGATGCTGATTGGCCGCATCCGGATTGCCCGCGAATTGCTCGACCCGCTGTTGCAACTGCTCCGCCCGGTGCCGGTGACGGCGTGGTTGCCGCTGTCGATGATCCTCTTCGGGTTGGGTCCGAAATCGGCGTTCTTCCTGGTGGCGTTGGGCGCGTTCTTTCCGATCCTGCTCAACACCATCTTCGGCGTGCGCAGCGTGGAGCCGAGGTTGTTCGAGGCTGCCGCGATGTTGGGCATCAAACCGGCGGCGATGTTCACCCGCGTGGTGCTGCCCGCCTCGCTGCCCGGCATTTTCACCGGGCTGCGGCTTGGGCTTGGGCTGTCCTGGGTGGTGATTGTGGTGGGCGAGATGACGGGAGTGGCCACAGGGTTGGGGGCGATGATCATGGATGCGCGCCAGCTCAGCCGCACCGAGATCATCATCGACGGCATGGTGGTGATCGGGGCGGCGGGTTTCCTGTCGGATCAATTGGTGCAACTGCTTGGGCAGCGGCTGCTGCGCTGGAGTCCGCAGCATGGCTGAGATCATCCGCGTGGAGCGCGTGACCAAGCAATTCGGTGCCTTCACCGCGCTGGAGGGGGCAGAATTGCGGGTGGAAGAGGGCGAGTTTATCTGCCTGATTGGCCCGTCCGGCTGCGGCAAATCCACCTTGTTGCGCATTCTGGCGGGCTTCGAACAGGCGAGCGCAGGCTATGTGTTCGTCGGTGGCCGCGAGGTGGTGGGGCCGGGGCCAGATCGTGGGATGGTGTTCCAGGATTACGGCCTGTTTCCCTGGCTGAACGTGCGGCAGAATATCGGCTTCGGCCCCTCCGCACGCGGCCTGAGCAAGGCCAAAATCGATACAATTGTTGATCGCTTTATCGATATGGTGGGCTTGTCCGCCTTCGCGGACCGCTTTCCGCATCAACTCTCTGGCGGCATGAAGCAGCGTGTGGCGATTGCCCGCGTGCTGGCCAATGATGCCCGCGTGGTGCTGATGGACGAGCCCTTCGGCGCGTTGGACGCGATGACGCGGGAAAAATTGCAGGCTGATTTGCTGGAACTCTGGGCGCGCACCGGGCTGACGGTGATTTTCGTCACCCACGCCATTGAGGAGGCGATCCTGCTGTCTGATCGTGTGGTGGCGATGGCGGCGGGGCCGGGTCGGATCATCTCCGACACCGCCATCACGCTGCCCCGTCCGCGTGATGTTTCTTCTCCGGAATTTAATGCATTGCGGCGTTCACTTAATGCCCAGCTGCATCCTGCGGAGATGACACATTCGTGAGAAGCGATTAGAGGGTAATATGAAGAATTTGCAGTGGCAGGTGATGCTGTCCTGCGGAAACTGGGATATTGAACTAGTATCGGTCCCGATCACGTTGCTTCGAGAAGGTATGCCATGAGCAGCTATGTTTCTCCCCGCCGTGCGCCACATGGCGAATGGGCGTATCTGTCGCGCAAAGAGCGCGATTTGGCTTACAACAACACCGCAGCCGTGCAGAACGCGGCCCAAATTCAGGCCGCCCGCTCAGCCGCGTCGGCACAGTTCCGCGCCACCCGCCCCGGCAAGCTCGATCTGCCTTATGGCAGCAGCGAGCGGCAGAAATGGGATCTTTTCCCGGCGGCCGAACCCACCTCGCCCTGCTTGGTGTTCATCCATGGCGGCTATTGGCAGCGTGGCGCCCGCGATATGGTCAGCGTGCTGGCCGAGGGTGTTCGCCCGCTCGGCTGGTCGGCAGCCTTTATCGGCTATGACCTGACCCCGAATGTGACGCTGGCGGAGCTGGTCGCGCAGATTCATGCGGGTCTGGACTGGCTGGGTCAGAACGGGCCGGATTTCGGCATTGCAGGGCCGATCATCGTCGCCGGTCACTCGGCAGGCGGTCATCTGGCGGCGTTGTCGCTGTCCAACCCGCATGTGAAGGCCGGTCTGGCGATTTCCGGCGTCTTCGAACTCGGGCCGCTGCGCGACACCCCGCTGAATGACGCGCTGCGTCTGACCGATGAGGAAGTGGAGACGCTCTCGCCGCTGCGTCTGCCGGTGGTCAATAAGCCGCTCGGCATCGCTTATGGCACCGTGGAACTGCCGGCCCTGCTGGAAGACAGCCGCCGCCTGCACGCCCGCCGCGCCAACGCACATGCGCCGGGACCGCTGATTCCGGTGGTGGGGGCGGACCATTTCACCATTCTGGACGAGTTGCAGAAACCCGACGGCCTGCTGACGCGCGCCGTGCTGGATTTGCAGCGTTACATGTAACGCAACAGCGCAAATCCGGCGACGATGGCCATCGCGGCGAGGCTGGTGATCAACATCAGCCTCTTCTCGATGAACACGCGCACCGGCTCACCGAAACGGCGCAGCAATCCGGCTTCCAGAAAAAACCGCCCGCCGCGCGTGGCGATGCAGGCACCGACGAAGGCCGGAAAGCTCATCTGCGCCACACCGGCAGCGATGGTGATGATCTTGAACGGGATCGGCAGCAGCCCCTTGAGCAGGATGATCGCAACGCCGTTCTCGACAAAGCGCTGACGGAACACATCGAATTGCGCGGTGTAGTGGTAGAAATCCAGCAAGGGCCGCGCGACCTGCTCATAGAGCGCCGCCCCCAGCACATAGCCGAACATCCCACCCACCACACTTGAGACCGTGCAGATCGCCGCATAACGCCATGCCCGATGCGGACGGGCGAGCGCCATCGGGATCAGCAGCGTATCGGGCGGGATCGGAAAGAAGCTGCTCTCCGCAAACGCAATCGCCGCCAGCCACCATTCAGCCCGCTCAGAGGCGGCCAGAGTGAGGATGCGGTCATATAAGCGGCGGAGCATGCGGAAATTCCTACAAGAGTGGCCTGCTCTGTGCCTTATTGTGGCGACTTGTCCAAGTGCGCAGCGCGTGCAAGATGAGGTCAATTGATAAACAAGGAGGCCACACCATGCGCATCGCCCTGATTCACGCCCTGATGCATTCCGTCGCGCCGATCAACGAGGCGTTTAAGCGGATGTGGCCGGAGGCGACGGTGATGAACATCGTCGATGACAGCCTTTCTGCCGATCTGGCGCGCGGGGCCAGCCTGGAGAGCATGACGCCGCGCTTCCTCACTTTGGCCCGCTATGCGCGCGATGTCGGCGCTGACGGCATTCTGTTCACCTGCTCGGCCTTTGGCCCGTGCATTGAGGCGTGTGCGGCGGAGTTGGCGCCGATGCCGGTGCTGAAGCCGAATGAGGCGATGATTGAGGAAGCCGCCGATTACGATCGCGTCGCCGTGCTCGCCACCTTCGCGCCCACGCTGGTCAGCCTGCCGCCGGAATTTGGCCGCCCGGTGGCCACCAAGCTGATCGAGGGCGGGATGGCAGCGCTCGATGCGGGTGACGCCGAGATGCATGATCGTCTGGCCGCCGAGACCGCCAAGGCGCTGGCCGATTGCGACGTGATCACCCTGGCGCAATTCAGCCTCGCCCGCGCGGCGGACGCGGTGGCGGTGGCCACTGGCAAGCCGGTGCTGACCACACCGGATTCGGCAGTGCGCAAGTTGAAGCGCCTGTTGGGGGTGAAGGCGTGAGCGACGTGGCTCCGCTGCCAGCTAAATCGTGAAAAATGCCTGCAGACAGCGCGCCACGTCGTCGGGATCGACACCCACTTCACCGGCTTCACCCCGTTGCGCGAAGACATAGCCGGTGATGAGGTGCATCCGTTCGCCGACGCCGGATTGCAGGGCGTCGAATGTCACCGGCAGCGGCTGATGGATGCAGCCCACCACCGCACCGGGGCGGCTGAACATGGCGGTAGGGCTTCCCTTTTCGGAACAGATCAAAGATAACCGATTTTGATATCAGAAGTGTGGTTGAAGACTTCGCCTCTTCCGCCCTACAATTTTATACTAGAGGTAATTGATGAGTGATTCGGAAAATACGGACGAATCCAGCCGGTTCCGCTCCGAATTCCCGGAGAATGAGAGAGAACATACTCTGACACATATCGATTTAATGGATATTTCAACGCATTCTGATTTGGAGGTTAGTTCCACTTTAGTGGGGCCCTCGTTATCTACGCGCAGGCCAACTCCGGATTACCTTTTTGGACCAATTCCGCGTGAATTCGGCAAGTGGCATTACTATGATAGAGGAGCGCCCGAAGTTCGGCTATTTACCCTCAGTGATGTAGAATTCTTCGGCAATCGATTGCTTGTTCGCAATAACTGCATTCTATGCTTGCCGCAGAATGGATTGCATCGCTCTGATATGGTCAATGATCTGGCCGCGTATAAATCTGGCGCTGGATTGTACCGACGATCGATGGAGGGCGAATTCGTACTCCTAGCCGGCGCCGCATATGGTATATATGGGCATTGGCTCATCGATTTTATGATGCGACTGCAAGTGTTAATTTCGGCTGGATATGATATTGCCACTTGCAAATATTTGTTGCCATCTGACATTAGTAATTTCATCAGAGATTGGTTATCAATACTTGGAATAACTGAACGCCAACTTGTTTTTTTTGATGTCGAGCGTGACATTTGCCACATCAAACATGCATTATTGCCCTCCAATCTCCGGGGGAACGGGCGAGTCAGCCCACTCTTGGAACGCGCAGCGGTTGCCATTCGCCATGAGGTGTTGAAAAACGAAGTTCCACCCTCAGACGCAATTCGGAAAATCTATATTTCGCGTCGGAAATGGGGGAACGTACACAGGAGTCTGCGCAATTCGGATGAGATCGAACAAATTGCGGACGCTATGGGCTTTCAGGTTGTGTATCCTGAAGAGATGAGCATTCGTAAACAAGTCCAAATGTTTGCGCACGCCGAGTTCGTGATCGGCGAATATGGCTCGGCTATGCACAGTTCTATTTTTTGTAAATCAACATCGCGGTTCCTCATGCTGCGTGGCAATGCAGGGCATCCCGGATTTTTGCAATCTGGCCTATGTGAAGCGTTCAGGCAGCGGCATGGCTATGTCTTTGGCGCGGTCTCGGAGGACGATCCGCTGGGCAGCTTTGTCATTGATCCAGCGGATTTTAGAATGTGCGTTGAAGTGATGCAGCAATAGCTTCTTATATTTTAAGCAGACGCCAATTTCCCTTCTCCGTGCTTTTGTATTCCATGACCGGACTATCAAACAGGCGCTGATAATCTGCACCCTCCAACAGGCAAGTCCGCGCAAGCGGGCTGCCTCGATAGTTGGCCAAAGGATCTAAGCAGAGATCGACCAAGGAGAACGTCCACACGCCCGGCCCGGTCAATACCCAGACATTGGTCGGCATTCCGTTACGGGCCATGTTCGTCAGATTGCCCAAAATTGCATCAAGAACGCGCTGCAAAAGCAACATGCGTGGTCGCACAGCGATAAAGCAATTATCAATGCAACTGACATCAGCTTTGGTATAGCGCAATACGAGGTCAAAACCGTTGCGTTGAATATAATGCGAGAGCGGCCGAACAGCCGCCTCGTCGGCATCGATATAGATACCGCCGCGATCAAACAGATAAGCAACACGGAAGAAATCGGATTTTGCTGCCGCATGTGGGCAGGCATCAAACAACTCGGTTGCGCGTGCGCCCAGCGTATCGCGGAGGAACTCGCGCGCGGAATCCTCACAGAACATCTGGTAACTACAATCTGGATTGGCTTCCTGCGTGCGTTGGGCCAATTCTACCACTTCGGTCGGTGGCGTCTGAGCGTCCCAAAACTGCACGATACTGAGCGGAATTTTGGAGTTTACGGCCCAGGACGCTCCTTCCTCAGCACGCGCTGTCAATGAGTCGAACGTGAAGGTCGGCACCAAGCCAGCGGCGAGCACGACTTCAAGCATGGCAATCCAGCCATCCTCAAAAGATGCACCGAAAGCAGTTCGCCGCCGATTTTGAAGATACATCCTCATGGCAGCGGGAAGAATTACATTTGGTCCAATACGTGTCGCATGACGAAGCACGTCAATTGCTTGAGACCTTTGTTGTAATTCAATTAAATTCAAAGATAAGCCGAAAGAAATATAAGGTTCGTTCGGGACGAGTTCTAGCGCCGCTTTGGCAGCATCCACGCCTGCAGCGAACGCGCCCGCTTGGAGACAGGAAAAAACTTTCCCTCGCAGGTTAGCAAATTCGACAGAATCCTTAGGTTCATCCATGCGGCAAACTTCCTAGAAAACATGAGTCAGACACCGCTTCGAGTATCCGGCTGCGATCTTTGTATCCTCTGTATCAGCAGTCCAGAGTGATCGCCACCGCCTAAGATTCCTTGATTTCCACGCCCCCAAAGAGGGCTCACAATCGGATACCTCCGATCAGACCGAGCCGGAACGGCTCGCTGTTCATAAATGACAACCATAAGATACCAAGTAACGGTGGGCTCTACGTCAATACATACGTGGTCAGAATCACATCTTGGGGCTTGGTCACAACATAAAATATGGCCGCGATATTCCCATCGTTGACCGGGAAAATTCTTTCCGGTGCGCATAATTTATTGGATGATGGGGCTGGCGACGCAACAATTGTCGGCAGTTTAAAGGTCGGCGGTTCACCCGTGCTGACTTCAGGAGCTTCGACTGCCGGAGATGCCATTGGCGAGCGCCGGGAGGGGCTGCGGCGGCTGCGGGTGCCAATCCGGCGAAGCGCGCAGAAGATCGAAATGCCCTGCGAAACCCTTACCAGCCAGCCGGATCCGCCGCCAGAGCATCAAAAAGCTGCTCCAACGCGGCGATGGGCACCTGCATCACCGGTGCACCATGATCGTCCGTTTCGGTGGCGTCTGGAAACACAAACGCCACCGATTGTCCACAGGCGGCAGCGATCCGGGACTGATGCGCGTTCGGCATACCCACCTGCCCCACCACGGCACCTTGCCGGGCGAAGAGGGCGTTGTGCATGCCGGAGCCACAGATCCCGATCATCGCCTCTGCTTGGGAGAACATGGTGACTTGCGTGGCGAAATCCAGCGTTTCAGGGGCCACCACGGTGAAGCCGTGCGCAACCGCCAGCGTCTCGAACACCTCATCCTGCGCACAGCGATGCGGGGCGTTCGGGTGAGCTTGGGTGAACGGGCGGCGGGTGACGAACAGCTTGCGCGGCATGTCCGCCACCGGCGCGGCCCATTGGCGATAGACATCGGCGATGAAACTGTGCAGGAAGTAATTGTGATGCGCCAAGCTGGGCACACAAGCCCGTCGGCACAGCAGCGTCTCCCGCCGCCGGTCATAGCGCAGCAGCCGCTCCTTCCTGATGCCGAAGGCGTGTGCGAGCAGAGCCTCCACCCAGACGGGCGTGTCATTGGGCACCGGGATGATGCAGCGGGTGAACATCTCACCCAAGCCTGTCTGCGCCACCGCAAGGCGGGGTAGGAAATCCAGCAGCCAATGCCCCCACATCGCATGACCGGGACCACAGACCAGCAGCACCGGGTCGAGCACCCCCACCTGCCGCTCCCGCCGCATCAGCGCGGCAGCGGGCAGATGCTCGGCTTCGGCGAAGCGGCGGGCGACCTGATAGGGCTCTGAGCCGTCACTGAGCATCGCGCCGTCACGGAACAGATAGCCGGGGCCGGAGAGCGTCACATTGTCCAGCACCGCCACGCCGAGGGCGGGGATGTCGGCGGTGAGGCCGTGGACATGGCGATACCAGGCCTCGGACTCCCCGGCATTGATCAGCTTGACCGCACCACCAGAGGCCGCCGCCTCAGCGGGGCGCACCGGGATGAAGCCATGCCAACGATTGAGGGCAAGCTCCGCCTCGGTCGGCTCCACCACCGTGTCGATGGCGATATCCGGCGGCAGTGGCGGCATTTCGACCACGGCCTCGCTCACACGGGGCGCCCGGTCAGCACGGCCTCGACGGTCGCGGTGAAGGCAGCGGGGCTGCATTCGGCGGCAAGGCGCGCCAGGGCCGCATCGCGCATCGTCTGCCAGCCAATCTCGTCACTATAGGCGGCGATGAGGGTGGCGGCGAAGGTGGCGGCATCGGCCGGGGCGGCGGCGAGTTCAATGCCCGGCGTCCAGCCGAGTTGCTCGGCGATCAGCGTGGTTGCCATCACCGGCAACCCGCGTGCGGCCGCCTCATGCACCTTGAACGGAATGCCGGCGGCGAAGCGGGTGGGGGCGAGGAACAGGCGGCTGGTGGCGTAAAGCTCGGTCGGGTCGTCCACCGGGCCGTGGAAGATCACGCCGGGGGCGTCGAACATCGTGCCCGGCTCGAAGCCGGTGGCCATGAAGCCCGCAATGTGCAGGCGCAGCTGTTTGAGCTTCTTGCGCACCAGCGGCCACACCTCGGCGATGAACCAGCGCAGCCCATCCACATTCGGCGTGTCAAGCCCATACAGCGCGCCCAAAGCGAGCAGGTCGCGGCGCTCGTCGAACGGGGTGTCGAGAGGCTCGGCCTGCATGGCGTGGCCGAGCACATGCACGCGCGGCAGGCCGATCTTTTTCAGCTGTGCCTGTTCGCGCGCGCTGACGCTGACGATATCCTGCACCAGATGCGCGAATTTCATCTCGCGCTTCAGCGCCCGGCTGAGGTCGAAGCGGCGGCCTTCCAATTCGCATTGCACCGCTTCGCGATTGCAGGCCAGAGCTTCGGTATCCAGAATGGTGCGCACGCGCCCAATCGGCCCCCAGCCATTCGGCCCCACCACGCCGGAAATACGGTCGAGGTTATGCGCCCGGCAGACCCATACGGCGTCGTAATACTCCGCCCGTTCCGCCAGGAAAGCTGCGATGTCTTCGATGCAGCGATCCCAGAGCAATTCGACGCTTTCATCAAACCCGTCGCGCGGGTTGAGCGGCAATTGCACCGGGTTCATCGGGAACACCGTCACCTCGCAGCCGAGCGACACCAAGCTTGCCACCACATCATTGGCACGCACGAAGCCCGAGCCGATGTTGCGGTAAGGGATGGTGTCCTCGATCACCAACACGCGGCGACGGCGGGTGGTGGAGCGGCCCAGAATAGCGCGGGCGGCGTTGGGCGGCTGTTTGGCGAGCAGGAAGTCGCGGTGTTTGGACAGGAAGATATCCTGATTGCGCCGCATCAACGTCACCGGCCCATTCGGATTGCGCGCCGAGCCGTATTCGAGATGCACAATCACCACCAACGGGTCGTAGACCACCCGGCGGCCCGCCTTCCAGACGCGCACGCACAGATCGGTGTCTTCGTAATAGGCCGGGGCAAAGCGGGTATCGAGCGCGCCCAGTTCAAGCATGAATTGACGCGGCAGCATCAGGAACAGGCCAGAGACGTAATCCACGTCACGCGGGAAGCTGAATTCCGGCTCGAACGGATCGCGGTCGCGCCCATAGCCAGCCGAGCTGCCATCGCTGAACAGCACGCAGCCGGCTTCCTGCAACAGACCATGCGTGCGCACCACCTTGCCGCCGAGGGCACCGATATCGGCTTCGTCATCCATCCGACGCACGGCATTGGCGAGCGCATTGGGTGGCAGGATGACATCGTTGTTGAGCAGCAGCACATAGCGACCGCGGGCTGCGGCGATGCCCTGGTTGCTGGCTTGCAGGAAGCCCAGATTGGTCTCGTTGCGCAGCAGCCGCAGCCCGCTCACCCGCCGCTCAATGGCGCGGGTGTCGTCGATGGAGGCGTTGTCGATCAGGATGGTCTCAAAGCTGACCCCGGTATTGCCGGACAGGCTGAGCAGCGTCTGCATCGTCAGGTCGAACTGATTATAGGCGCAGATAATCACGCTCACATCCGGCGCTTCCGGCTGGGCGAGTTGGATCGGCGCGCCCACGGCGGTCATCGACCACAGATGCGCAAAGCGGGTGAAGATATCCTTGCCCGCCACTTCCTGGCCCGGTCGCTCGGCAATCGGTGTGGCGTAGGGCGAGCGGATGGTGGGCAGGCCAAGCTTTTTGCCGAATTGCAGATAATGATCGAACGCCGTCAGCCCCGGCGTGTTCATCAGCGCCGAGGAGACGGCATGGTTGCGGCGATAGAACAGCGGATCGAACCAGGGCGCGGGCTGGCGATCCTCAAAGCGGCCATGGAAGATGTAATGCTGCAACCCGCTGCGCATCTCTCCGCTGGCGATGGCCGCGCCAATGTCGGGGTAGCGGGCGGCGTAGAATGCCTCATCGAATTCGGCACTGCCGGAGAAATTCGTCGGGTTGGGATTGGTGAGGTAGTGATGCAGCGCACTGCCATACCAACCCTCGGCAATCTCATCCTCCACATGTGGGTGGGCGGCGAGATACCAGTCCGGGTCGAAATAGGGCGACAGCCGCAAATTGCCGAGCCAGGGCGAGCCGAGCAGGGCGGAGAAGGGCTGTTCGGCAATGTTGGTGGCATCGACCAGCAGCTGCGGATCGAAAAAATACGAGCCGCTGACCGTCTGATTTTGGCCGATCAACAGGTAATGCTGATAGGCGTTGCGCATTTGCAATTCGGCCAGCCGTGCGTCGTTCGCGTCTGGGTGGCGGGTGCGATAGAGCGCTTCGTTGAACAGCCAATGCGGATTATGCGTCAGGAACCCAGCGGCACAGTAATGCGCATAGCCGCTGGAAAACCCGCCGCGCTGTACCGCCGCCTGCACCTCGGGATAGCGAGCAAGATACCAAGATTCATCGAAGTAACGATTTGGTGATGCTCCACGCCGGGCACCCAGGCGGGTGTAGTGCGTAAACGGATCAGATGGATCGCCAGGGTTCAGCCGACGCATATAGGTTGCGGCGTACCAATCGGCCTCGAATATCTCCCACGGACACGCGGGCATGGGCGGTGGCGCTGCCTTCGTTGGCGCAGATTTCTGCGGTGCTGACACCAATTGGCTCCTCGATTTCATCTTCACGGTTGAACCAGAATGTTGTTCTTCCTGCAATCGGCGCGCGGGACGACGCGACAACGGCAACGGAATTTCACAAAAAAGCAATTCTGTCCCTGGCGTGGCGGTGTTTTGGTGTTAAGTTGCGTTCAGAAACGCTTGGAGTGAAATAAAATGAGCAGAGTAGCCTTGGTCACTGGTGGTACACGTGGCATCGGTGCAGAGATCAGCCGTCACCTGAAGGCTGCTGGCCGCATCGTGGTGGCAAGCTATGCCGGTAACGACGAAGCCGCAAAGGCGTTTGCTGACGAGACCGGTATTCTTGTCAAGAAATTCGACGCTGGTGATTTCGAAGCCTGCAAGTTGGCAGTGGCTGAGATCCACGCCGAAGTCGGCCCGATCGAGATTTTGGTCAACAACGCCGGCATCACCCGTGACGCCACCCTCGCCCGCATGAGCCGCGATATGTGGGATGCGGTGATGGACACCAATCTTGGCTCCTGCTTCAACCTGTGCAAGCTGACCTTTGAAGACATGCGCGCTGCCAAGTTCGGCCGCATCGTCAATATCGGCTCGATCAACGGTCAGGCCGGTCAGTATGGTCAGGTGAACTACGCCGCCGCCAAATCCGGCATTCACGGCTTCACCAAGGCGCTCGCACAGGAAGGTGCCCGTTTCGGCATCACCGTGAACGCGATTGCACCCGGCTATGTCGATACCGACATGGTGCGCGCGGTGCCGCCGGATGTGTTGCAGAAGATCATCGCCAAGATCCCGATGGGTCGCCTTGGCCATGCCGACGACATCGCCCGTGGCGTGGCGTTCCTGACCGCCGATGAAGGCGACTTCATCACCGGCTCGACGCTGTCGATCAACGGCGGTCAGCACATGTATTGATCCAGCCTGCCCCGTCATCGCGTGGTGCGCGGTGACGGGGTGATTCGTCGAAGCGGGCTGCTTGGCTGGACGGATCAGCTATCCATCTTCAGGGCGGCGAGGAAGGCGGATTGCGGGATTTCGACTTTGCCGAATTGCCGCATGCGCTTCTTGCCCTCTTTCTGCTTCTCCAACAGCTTGCGCTTGCGGCTGATATCGCCGCCATAGCACTTCGCGGTGACGTCCTTCGACAGCGCGCCGATGGTCTCGCGGGCGATCACCCGGCCCCCAATGGCGGCCTGAATGGCGATTTTGAACAGCTGCTTGGGGATCAGATCCTTCAGCTTCTCGCAAATTGAGCGTCCGCGACGATCGGCCTGGGATTTGTGGGCGATGAAGCTCAGCGCATCCACCGGGTCGCCGTTGACCAGGATGGAGATGCGCACCAGATCGCCCTCCTCGTAGCCGTCCATCGAGTAGTCGAAGCTGGCATAGCCACGGCTGACCGATTTCAGGCGGTCATAAAAATCGAACACCACCTCATTCAGCGGAATGCGATAGACCGCCATTGCGCGGGTGCCGACATAGGTCAAATCCACCTGCTGGCCGCGTCGCTCATTGCACAAGGTGAGGATGGAACCGAGATAATCATCCGGCACCATGATGTTGGCTTTGATCCACGGCTCCGAAATCACGTCGATCACCGACGGATCGGGCATGTCGGCCGGGTTGTGCAACTCTTCCTCGGTGCCGTCGGTCTTGCGCAGTTTGTAGACCACGCTCGGGGCGGTGGCGATCAGGTCGAGATCGAACTCACGCGACAGGCGTTCCTGGATGATTTCCAGATGCAGCATGCCCAGGAAGCCGCAGCGATAGCCGAAGCCCAAGGCTGCCGAGGATTCTGCCTCATAATGGAAGCTGGCATCGTTCAGCCGCAGCTTGCCCAACGACTCGCGCAGCTTTTCGAAATCATCCGCATCAATCGGGAACAGGCCACACCAGACCACCGGAATCGACGGCTTAAACCCCGCCAGCGCCTCAGCGGCCGGCGCACGGTCATCGGTGATGGTGTCGCCCACGTTGCAATCGGCGACGGTTTTGATGGCTGCCGTGATGTAGCCCATCTCGCCCGGCCCAAGCTCATCCACCGGCGTCATGCGCGGCGAGAACACGCCGACTTGCTCGACGGTGTGGGTGGAGCCCTTTGACATCATGCGGATCTTCTGGCCCCGCTTCAGGCGGCCATCCTTGATGCGCACGAGAATGACCACGCCGAGATAAGCGTCGTACCAGCTATCGACCAGCAGCGCCTTCAGCGGTGCCTCAGAATCGCCAGTCGGTGGCGGCAGGCGATGGACGAGGGCTTCCAGCACGCCTTCGATGTTGATGCCGGTTTTGGCCGAGATCATCACCGCGTCGGACGCATCAAGCCCGATCACGTCTTCAATCTGCTGCTTCACCCGATCCGGCTCAGCGGCGGGCAGGTCGATCTTGTTCAGGACCGGCACGATTTCGTGGTGGGCATCGAGCGCCTGATAGACATTGGCGAGCGTCTGCGCTTCCACACCTTGCGACGCATCGACGATCAACAACGAGCCTTCACAGGCGGCGAGGCTGCGGGAGACTTCATAGGCGAAGTCCACATGCCCTGGCGTGTCCATCAGGTTGAGCGTGTAGGTCTCACCATTGATGGCTTTGTAGGTCAGACGCACGGTCTGCGCCTTGATGGTGATCCCGCGCTCCTTCTCCAAATCCATGTTGTCGAGCACCTGCTCGGTCATTTCGCGAGCGGTGAGGGCGCCCGTGAACTGAATCAACCGATCGGCCAGGGTGGATTTCCCGTGGTCGATATGGGCGATGATGGAGAAGTTGCGGATGTGGCTGAGATCGGTCTTCGTCATGCGGCATCACATAAGGGAATGTGGGGGGTTTGTCAGTATGCCTGCGTGCCGATGCGCTCTGCGTTGCGGGGCAGGCTGGCGGGGAGATATATCGGCTTTTGCCGGACATTTGTATCGTCCTGGCGAGTATTGATGCTCGTTGATATCCAGGAGAGGGCGATGCCGGAGGACGCGCAGACATGGGGCGACAGCGCCTCGGTGGGAAGTCTGGTCCCGGTGTTCGATCTTGATCGCTTGCTTGACCAGATGACGCCCGAGACCTTCCCCGACGATGCCGATTTCGGCGCACCGGTTGGCCAAGAGGTTTGGTGATGGCGTTGTTGATGGTGTGAGGGGGTATGTTTGAAGTTGAAGCCATAATGCAACTGCATTATCGTCACATTATGCAGTCGCGGAGGCTTCGATGTCCCGAACCACCCAACATCCCAAGGACAGCAGTTTCAATTTCCGGATCGACCCGGCCCTGAAGGCCGCCTTCACCCATGCCGCCGACGCAGCGGATACGCCTGCCGCGCAATTGCTGCGCGACTTCATGCGGGATTTTGTGCGGCGTCGGGAAGACATGGCGTTCGAGGCCGAGGCCCGCAGGCAATCGCTGGCGGCGGCGGAGCAGATGCGTGATGCCAAGAGTGATGCGCATGCCGCCCTGCAAGAAAGCGAGGCGCTGTTCGATGCCGATCACTTTGCGGATGTGTGGAAGGCGTGAAGCGCGGCGACCTGGTCACGATTGCCGTCGGCGGCGATTACGGTAAGCCCCGCCCAGCCTTGGTCGTGCAGGCGGATGCGTTTGCGGCTTTGGGCTCGGTGACGGTGCTGCGCATCACCAGCGAATTGCATGATTGGCCACTGTTTCGGGTGACTGTGCAGCCCTCTGCGGAGAATGGGCTGCGTGTGCCCTCGCAGGTGATGGTCGATCTTGCTGTGACGTTGCCACGTGAGAAGGTCGGCGCGGTTTTTGGGATTGGAAGGCGGTGGTTAGGTCCAACGGATAGCGCCGTTCTTGGCCGCCATTTTCTTACAGGGCTCGCCTAGGCTGAAGGATGTGTTCTTTGCCCGACGTGCAATCTCAAACCCAGCCAAACCCCCGCACCCCAGACCACAGCAACTGCACGCCGACGGCGAAGAGCAGCATGTTGATCAGCGGGTAAAATTTCTCCGATGAGATACGCCGGATCAACCACACGCCCGCATAGGTCGAGACGGTGGCCAGTGGCATCAACATGGCCGTGGTGATCAATGTGCTGCGGTCGAATTGGCCGAGCAGGATGAACGGCACCAGCTTGAAATAATTGGTCACACCGAAGAACACCACGCTGGTGCCCACAAACAGCGTCGGCGGCATGCGTTGTGGCATCACATACATCTGGAACGGGGGTGAGCCCGCATTGGCGATCATGCTGGTGAAGCCGGATGCCGCTCCACATAGCAGGCCGCCCACCAGCCCCGGCTTCACTTGCACTTCCTTGGGGATGCGGCGGACGAACTGCAGCAGCGCAAAGGCGATGGTGACGATGCCGATGGTCAGCAGGATCGCCGCGTCTGACACATGCGACGCCATCAGGTAAGCGAGCACCACGCCCACCACCGATCCGGGCAGCATCATAATCAGGTTCCGCCGGTCCCAGGTGTAACGGTAGGCGTAGATGGTGATCGCGTCCTGCACGAGCAGGATAGGGAAAATAATCGCGGCGGCCTGCAACGGGGGCACCACGGTTGCCAACATTGGGGTTGCCGCCATGCCCACCCCGGCCAAGCCGCCCTTGGACAGTCCGAGCAGGATCACCGCCGGAATTGCAATCGCGTAGAATGAAAAATCAGCGTGCACGAACTAAAACTTTCCCATCCGGCCGACAGCAGACGCACGAACGCTCTGCCGCACCGGTATTTCATCGATAAGGTTCC
>Ga0316222_1000766_pt1 | contig 45844 bp, 42 predicted proteins | sample TBH18011metaG_FD_206008 | JGI IMG/M metagenome (GOLD analysis project Ga0316222, IMG submission 206008) | Freshwater microbial communities from Trout Bog Lake, Wisconsin, USA - TBH18011 | ecosystem: Environmental > Aquatic > Freshwater > Lake > Hypolimnion/Profundal zone | place: USA: Wisconsin... | reverse complement strand
CGCCCGCCATGACGACGCAGGTAACGGGGACGACGCAGGTGACGGGGCGGCGGGACCGGTCAGACATGCGCGTCTTCCTCCACCCGGTCGGCGAACAGCATCCCGTGAATCCGAGCCTCCAACGCCGCGATCGATGCTCTGTCAGCATCCGCCGGCAGGCTGTTGAGTTCCGCCTTCACCTGTCCGGGGTGCGGCGACAGCAGCAAGATGCGATTACCGATCTTCACCGCCTCGGGGATCGAGTGGGTCACGAATAGCACCGTGAATTTCGTTTCGTCCCACAGTGCCAGCAATTCTTCCTGCATCTGACGGCGGGTCAGCGCGTCCAGTGCCGCGAACGGCTCGTCCATCAGCAGGATGTCCGGCTCCATCGCCATGCCGCGCGCGATGGCGACGCGCTGCTTCATGCCGCCCGACAGGGTGTGAGGATAGGCGTCGGCGAACCGCGTCAGATGCACCTTCTCGATATACTGCATGGCCTTTTCGTCGGCTGCCTTGCCCTTCAGCTTGCCCGAGGTTTCCAGCGCGAACACCACGTTCTGCCGCACGGTCTTCCAGGGCAGAAGCTGGTCGAACTCCTGAAACACCATCATCCGGTCCGGGCCGGGTTTGACGATGCGCTGGCCCTTCAGGTGAATCTCCCCCTCGGTCGGCGCCATGTAGCCGCCGACGGCCTTCAACAGCGTCGATTTTCCGCAGCCGGATGGACCGAGCAGAATGAACCGGTCGGAACGGAGGACGGAAAAATCAACGCGGTAGGTGGCCGTGACCAAATGGTCCCGGGTCTTGTACTGGAGCGTGACGCCGCGCACGTCGAGCAGCGGGTGGGGTGGGCTGAGATCTGGCATTCCGGTCCTGGACGTTTTTGATTTATGGATCGGAGCATACAGGGTTGGGGGGCGTTGGCGAGTGGGGCAAACACCGCATCCAAGGACGCAGCCGAAGCACGTTGCGTCGGGAGGACTCAGGGCCGGTTCGTATCCAGGACGGGTAGGTTCCGCCTGAAATGCCGCCGCGTTAGCCGGCATCTCAGCCAGTATGTTGGAGAACCTTGCTAACTCAGCCGGCCGGCGACCACCTCGATCAAGCCCGTCGCTCGGATGACGGCGTCCTCGGCCTGCGGTGCCGTGATGTTAACGATCCCTCCGACATCGTAATCGGCGATCGACTTCACCCGCCAGGAATTCGGTGAAGACGGCCAACGTCGCGTCATCCCGGGCGAGGCGGGCAAACTCCGTACGCACGCCGCGGTGAGTTTTGGGGGCACGGCCCGTCATTTGGACGATCAATGCTTCAGCCGCATGAAAGGCCGCCAGGTATGCCTCCTTGGCGGCGACGTCCGGTATATGGATCGCCAATATTGATTGGGCATCGGCCAGGCACCGGCGTGCTTTCGACAGGTATTGTTCAGCGCTCCCGGTCAAAAATCGACCCCGTCCAACCGAATTTCCCGCATCAACGGCGTCGGCTCCCGGTAGGAACCCGCCGGAAACGGCTTGGCCGAGATCACCGCGCCCGTATCATACAATATGGGAACACCAATTCTGGCGAGCGTTTGCACGTCCACCCAGAAATCACCCGCATCATGCAGGAAAACCGCTATGTCATAGTCGGAATCCGCTTCGGCATCGCCGCGCGCCCGGGAACCGAACAGAACAGCCCGTTCGACCCGATCGCCATACACTTGGTTCAGGCCGTCCCGGAACCGTGCCAGAACCGGATCGGCCAATACTTCGGTCGTCATGCCTCAGCCCTCATGAACAGACCAATCATACGCCAAACGGCTACCGCGTTCCAATCCCGCCTTGACGCAACCTCCGGACCCGCCACACTTGTGACAGGAGGAACCAACCATGTCCGAAATTCGCACGATCCTGCGCAACCACATGAAAGAAAAGCTGGCCCGCAATGAGGTCGTGGCCTCCATGACCGTTCGCTTCGCACGCTCGATCGAGATCGCCCAAATCGCGAAATCCGCTGGTTTCGACACGCTGTATGTGGATCTGGAGCACAACACGCTGTCGATCGACACCTGCTGCCAGATATGCATCAGCGCCCAGCAGATCGGCATCACGCCGCTGGTGCGCGTGCCGGCGAACACGCCCGATTATATTGGCCGTGTGCTGGACGGCGGCGCGATGGGTGTCATCACGCCGCACATCCGCTCCGCCGCCGAGGCCCGCGCCATGGTCGAATTGGTGAAATTCCCTCCGCTCGGGCAACGATCGGCCGGCGGTGCGCTGTCGCAGTATGGCTACCGCAGCTTCCCGATGGCCGAGACCAACGCCGCGATGAACGACGCAACGTCGCTGATCGTCATGATGGAGACGGTCGCCGCACTGGACAACGTCGAAGACATCATCGCTGTCGAGGGCGTCGATATGCTGTTGATCGGCAGTAACGATCTATGCGCCGAGATGGGGATCGTCGGGCAATACGATCACCCCAAGCTGAAGGACGCCTTCGCCCGCTGCATCGCGGCGGCTGCGAAAGTCGGCAAGCATGTCGGCGTCGGCGGATTGGCCTCGCGCGACGATCTGATGACACAGTTCGTGCAGATGGGGGCACGGTATGTCTCGACCGGCACGGATCTGGCGTTCCTGATCGCGGCGTGCGGACAGAAGGCGCGGTTTGTGAAGGATATTGCGATTTAAGCGTCCCCGGATGGAGTCAGAAATTGATAACATTCGTTCAGGTCAATTCTCTAAACTTGCACTGGCAAGACCCCATGGCGTGCAAAGAGGAGAAAAGCAATGGAAGCAGCACAGGCCCGGACAAAGGGCGCACAACCCACCATTGGCGGTTCGACCTACATCAAACCGCGGGAGATTGACTGGGCACCGACGCAGTTCCCCGGCATCTCCATCAAAGTGCTCTATGAGGACAAGGAAAAGGGTGAGATGACCTGCTTCCTGAAATGGGAACCCGGCGCGAGCCTGCCCATGCACAAGCACGCTGAGATCGAGCAGTCCTATGTGATCGAGGGCTCATTCTACGATCACGATGGCATCTGCCGCGCCGGCGAATTCGTGTGGCGGAAGGTGGGGTCTTTCCACGCCACACATTCCGACGAAGGTGCCATCATATTGGCGATCTATCGAAAACCCAACGTTTTCCAGAACAGCACGGGTTACACGCGCGCGAGCGATTAAGGGCGAATCTGTGGCGCAACCAGAACGCTGTTCTATCGTCCCGGATCGTGTGCCCTTGGGGGCAGATCGCGCTGAAGTATGGCAGCGTGGCATAAGAGGCCGTGCGCGTCGAACGGGGTAAGCAGACTCACCGCCATCAATCCGCTCTGTCTTGTCCCGGCATGGCCTGCCGTTCCGCTTCCGTTAGGGGGCGTTCTGCTTTGAGCGGGTTCCTGCATGGACATCGACACAAGCGCCTGATCCGAAGTAAGGTGCGCAAGGTAGTACCAGGTGATAATGAAAGGCTCGCCATGGCGGTGTCGGTCAAGCTTGGTGACGAATTGACAGGACGGGTGCGCAAGCTCGCGCTCACCCGGCAGCGATCACCGCACTGGGTGATGCACGAAGCGATCAAACAATACGTTGAACGCGAGGAAGCCCGCAAAAGCTTCCGGCAAGAGGCTTTGGCGTCATGGGCTGCCTATGAAGAAACCGGCCGGCATGTGACGGCCCAAGAGGCCCGTGCATGGTTGAACTCATGGGGAAGCGAGGACACGGGCGAGCCACCTGAGCGCCACGCGTAATCCTGACGGAAGGAGCACTCGCCGGGCTGGAGCGGTGCCGGGAATTCCTGGCGCTACGCAACCCGCCTGCCGCCGTCCGGGCAGGTCAATCAATATCGCGGGCCTTTGAGCGTCTTGAAACCACCCCGGACACGGGTAGTCCATTTGACGATACGTCGGATTTGCGCGAACTGATCATCGGGTTTGGCGCGTCTGGAAATGTTGCGCTTTATCGCCACTCACCCACGCGCAATGCGGTCTATGGAATGGCATTCCGCCACCAAAAAGAAGCCGGATACTAAAGCGCTCGATGCCGCTCAGGCCTCTCCACCGAAGGAACCTGGCAAATCCGTCCCCTCATAGAACTCCGCAACCGGGATCTCGATGCCGATCTCCGGCATGGACAGGACGTCGCCGCTGGTCAGGGCGGTCGTCGTCCAGGGGGCGCCGGCGGACGTTCGGACATGCACGGTCATCCCAACGCTGGTGTGTTCCAGGATCACGTAGCGCCGGATGGAAGCAACCGCCCGGTATTCCAGCAGCTTTTCGATCCGGTCCACCCGGCCGGACGAGGGACTCAATACCTCGAACACCACCACAACGCCCGGAACCAGGCGGTCGGTTGCCTTCGCCCGCGTGCAGGTGACCAGCGCATCGGGATACCGGACGACGTCGCCGACGGTCGCCAGCCCGGCTTCCGGGCCGAGAGGTTCGCATCCTGAACCCTTTAACCGAGGCCCCAAGGCCGAATGAACGTTACGGATAATGCGGCTATGTCCGACCGTGCCGCCGGTCATTGCTACCGGCTCAAAGCCATCAAACTCGTAGCGTTCCCGTTGGACCTCGGCCCAGTTGAGGAATTCATCGCGAGTCATAAGCGGCGTGCGAAGGACGACGTTCATCCGGTAACCATAACACACGGCGATCGCGCTTGTCTTCCGCGTTTTACTTTGCCAGGCGACCTCACGCCGGCACGATATACCGCTCGATCGTCCGGTGCTGGAAGAACCACTGCCCATCGACCTTCACCAGCCGATCCGCATACGCCCCGCCCGACCCGATGATCGGCACTCCGCCTGGCACATTCTGAATCAACGCCCAGTTTGACCTGGCGGTCGCGGTGTCGCCGTCCAGATCGATGACGATATTCGTCGTCAGATGCACCCGCTTCGGCCGAACGCCCGTCGCGATGCTGTTCGCCTGCGCCACAATCCCGGCTCGGCCGGTCCCCGTACCGAACGCCGTCTCCCAAACGCCGTCAGGCGTGAACAGCGCGGCCATGTCCTCGAACCTGCCGGCATCCAGCGCGAAGCAATAGCGGGCCAGCAATTCGCGGATTTCATCCTTGTCAGACATCGCTTCCTCCTTGTCCCGTCAGCACATTCAGGGCGAAGATGCCCCAACGGTCAATCCGGTGCGGGAGAACGGGACAATGGACGCGATCACCACGGACCATCTGATCAGGGACGAGGCCACCCTGACCGCGCTGTATGGCGACTCCCCCGCCGGGGCGATCGCAAAAGAGATCGACTACATCCACCCGCATTATCGCGCGCTGATCGAGGCCTCGCCGTTCATGGTCCTGGCCACCAGCGGGCCGGAGGGTCTGGACGCCTCGCCACGTGGCGATCCGGCCGGTTCGTTCGTGCAGGTGGCGGACGACAAGACCGTGCTGATCCCGGATCGCCGCGGCAACAACCGCGTGGACAGTCTTCGAAACATCATCCGCGACGACCGCGCGGCGCTGTTGTTCCTGATCCCCGGGGTCGGCGAAACATTACGCATCAACGGCCGCGCCTCGATTTCGATCGATCCGGAGCTGATCGGGCGTTTTCCGCTTAGGGGCACCCTGCCCCGTTCGGTGATCCTCGTTCGCGCCGAACGGGTCTATTTCCAATGCCCGAAAGCGCTGGTCCGCTCCGAACTATGGAACCCCGACAAGCAGATCAGCCGAAAATCACTGCCCAGCACTGGCACGATCCTGGCCGATATCACCGCCGGCAAGGTCGGCGGCGAGCAATACGACCGCGACTATCCCGAACGCCTGAAGGCGACGATCTATTGAGATAAATACTCAGCCTCCGTATGGTGGTAGCGATAACACAGGAAACGACGACCATGAAGCCTCGCCTGCTGCTGGCCTGCCTGACGACGACCGATGTGGTCGCCCGCGCACGCGCTGAATTCGACGCCATCGTCACGGAAGGCGCCAACGACATGACCGTCGCCGAGGTGATCCAGGCCGCCAACGCGCATCAGGCGGACGCCATCGCGTTCACCAACACGTTGCCGTTCAATGAAACGACCTTTGCCGCGCTGCCCGCCAGCGTGAAGGTCGGCGCCACTATCAGCGTCGGCTACGACCATGTCGATGTCGCCGCCGCCAGGGCACGCGGTCTGCCGGTCACCAACACCCCCGGTGTGCTGACGGAATGCACCGCCGACCACGGCATGATGCTAATGCTGGCCGCCGCCCGCCGAGGCGCCGAATACGACCGGATCATGCGCAAAGGCTGGGGCTACCGCATCGGCCAAGGCGACCTGCTGGGCGTGCGCGTGACCGGCAAGCGCGTCGGCATCCTCGGGATGGGGCGGATTGGCCGGGCGTTCGCGCAGCGTGCGCGCGGTTTCGACATGAAGGTGATGTACCACGGCCGCACGCGGCTGCCACCCGAACTGGAAATGGGTGCCGAGTATTTCCCGGATTTTCACGCGATGCTGCCGCACTGCGACTTCCTGTCGGTCCACGCGCCCGGAGGTGCTGCGACCGACAAGATGATCGATGCGAAGGCGTTCGCTTTGATGCCCGACGGCGCGGTTCTGGTGAATGTCGCCCGAGGCACATTGATCGACGAAGACGCCATGCTGGACGCGCTTAAATCCGGCAAACTGTTCGCCGCCGGCCTGGACGTGTTCCGCGAGGAACCCGCCTACGACACGCGTTTTGCCGAACTGGACAACGTAGTCCTGTCGCCGCACGTTGGCAGCGCGTCGAAGGAAACCCGTGACGCCATGGGTTTCCGGGCGTTGGACAACATTGCCGCTGTGTTGGCCGGTAAGCCTGCTATAGACCCGCTCTGGAAGGACTAACATGTCGCGCCCCGTCCTGTTCGTTACGCGTCGCCTGCCCGCATCGATCGAAGCTCAGGCCGAACAGGATTTCGTGGCGCGACTGACGCCGTCCGATATCGCGATTGCCGATATCGTTGCGCGGGCGGAGGGTGCCGACGCGGTGCTGTGCTGCCCGGGCGACGTGCTGGATGCGAAGACGATCGCCGCGCTGCCGGCATCGGTGAAAGTCATCGGCACATTCAGCGTCGGATACGATCACATCGATGTCGCGGCAGCGAAAGCGCGCGGCATCAAGGTGTGCAACACACCGGACGTGCTGAGCGTCGCCACCGCCGAATGCGCCATGCTGCTGCTGATGGCGGCCGCACGACGAGCCGGTGAGGGCGAACGTCTGGTGCGTTCCGGCGGATGGGACGGCTGGGCGCCAACCCAACTGCTGGGCACTCAGGTTTCCGGACGCCGGCTGGGTATTTTCGGCATGGGTCGTATTGGCCGGGAAATAGCCCGAATGGCGCGCGGCTTCGACATGGAGATCCACTATCGCGACATGACCCGCCTGCCGCCGGAACTGGAGCAAGGCGCGATCTTCCACGACAACGATGATAGTTTTCTGCCCATTTGCCAGTTCCTGTCTCTGAATGCCCCCGGCGGCGACGGTACCCGCCACTGGCTGGGAGAAGAACGGATTGCGAAACTGCCGCCCGGCGCCGTCGTGGTGAACGCCGCCCGCGGCACGCTTGTGGACGATGCCGCATTGATCGCCGCACTACGCAGCGGCCAGATCGCCGCCGCCGGCCTGGATGTTTACAATGGCGAGCCTCGGTTGAACCCGGACTACCTGACCCTGGAGAATGTCGTTCTGCTGCCGCATCTTGGCAGTGCCACGACAGAAACGAGGGACGCGATGGGCCGGATCGTGCTGTCGGGTATTGCCGCGATTTTGGCTGGGGAGACGCCGTCTAATCAGGTCGGGTGAAGTGTATCGGTAATCGACTCACCTGGCACATAAGCGCTGGGGTCATTATACCGGCCGCCGTTGGCATTGACTTACGGATACTCCACATCCGTCATGGCTCGGCTTGTCCGAGCCACCCGTGACTCGACGGTGCCGCGATCGGTGGCCCGGACAAGCCGGCCATGACGGGTGGCGGCGAGAGTCGGCCTCAACGGCCAGTGATATTATAACAGCATACCTGTAGTTCCAGCCGCCGGACTTACGAGACTTGTCCGCCGCCGCGGGCTGGCGATTTTTACCGTGAAGACCATCGGGACGAAGTTTGGACTGCATCAGGGTTCGTACCCCGGTCGTCGCCGCCGTATCCGAACAAGTCGCGGCATCGAAGACCACACCCCACGAAAGAGCTCCCTGAAACCAGCGACCGTGCTAAATTCTTACTCACCCTCGATCGCTCGAAAAGACGTATGACAATGCCCGAAACCGCCACCCTTTCCGCCAAATTCCAGATATCGATCCCCAAAGCTGTGCGAACCGCGCAGCACTGGACGGCGGGTCAGCAATTTGCCTTCATCCCGAAGGGCGCTGGTGTCCTTCTGGTCCCTGTTCCAACAAAAGAGGATTTGTTCGGCATCGCGAAAGGGGCAAACACTGAGGATTACCGGGACCGTGAAGACCGTTTTTGATGCGGGTCGTGGACACCTCGGCCTGGATCGAGTGGCTCACCGCCTCGCCCACTGGCATGGCCATCGCGGAGGAAATCCCGCCGATACAGGAATGGCTCGTCCCGACCATCGTTCAGCTTGAACTCGCCAAATGGCTCAACCGAGAGGTCGGTGAGGCCCATGCCGATCGGGTTGCGGCCTTTACCGGGCAGTGCATCATCGTGCCTCTCGACACCAAGATAGCCCTGGCGGCGGCGGAGGCCTGCGCACAACACAAGCTCGCCACAGCAGATGCCATTGTCTATGCAACGGCGTTGCTGCATGAGGCCGACCTGCTGACGTGTGACTCACATTTTGAAGGGTTGCCCGGCCTGGCGTTCGTCCCCAAGACCGGGCGCTAAAGCTTCCGCCGGCCCCTACCGCACCTTCTTAAATTTTCGTAACGACCGCAAATTCTCCGGCATCGGGTCCTTCGGGAACAACTGCGGCCACTGCGTCCACGACACCTCGCCCACATAGATGTCACCACGGCTGTCCACACACAGCCCATGCGGCGCCATGAACTGATCCGCACCCAATCCCGCGCACAACCCGCCCAACCGAGCGAGCTTCTTGCCGGTATGATCGACGATGGTGACGCGGGGTCCGAGGTTCGGCGCATCGCGGTTTACCCGCTGCACCGGTCCCAGTTCGCCAACATAACAAACCGGACATTTCCCGGCCGGCATGAAAATCCCGCACGGCCGGTGCAGGTTGTTCCACTGCGTCTCGTAACGTCCGTTCCCGTCGAACACCTGAATCCGATGATTTTCCCGATCCGCGACATACACCCAGCCATCGGCATCGCAGGTGATGTTGTGCGCGATATTGAACTCGCCGGGATCGGTGCCCGACCCGCCCCAGGACAAAATCAACCGCCCATCGGGCGTGTATTTGTGCACCCGCGCATTGCCGTAGCCGTCGGACACATAAATGTCACCCTGAGGAGACATCGCGGTGTGCGTGCAGCGATGGAACGGTTCACCGCTCATATACGGTGACGGCTTGCCCGACGTACCCAGCGTCAGCAGCACTTTCCCCTCCAGGGTGCATTGCCGCACTGTGTGGTCACCATCGTCGGTCAGCCACAACGTCTCATCCGGAGCTACGTAGACGCCGTGCGCGCGCGGAAACAGACCCTCGCCCCAGGCGCGCAGGAAATTGCCGTCGCGATCGAACACGATCATCGGGTGCTCGCCACGGTTGAACACATAGACGTTGTCCCGGCTGTCCACGCCGATGCCGCCGATTTCCTTGAACGACCAGCCGGGGGGCAGTTTCGCCCAGTCGTCAACCGGTTCGTAGATGTAGTCGCCGCTGCCCAAGGTCACCATGGTCGTTCCCCATTTCTTTGGTTGGCCGAAGCTTGTCACGGGTCAGGATGTTCGGCCAGAGGGCACCCAAACGACCGGCCACCGGCCTGGAAACATTTGATGGAGGTCAATGCCATTGGACCGTCGTGGCATGAGGCTTCCATCAGGCGGAAGCAGGTCAACTGCCGCCTATATGGAAATCCTATACCGGGGCGATCCAACGCGCATAGTTTCTATAGTCCCATCGCCCTATTTCACGCGTCGGACTGAGCGAACGCCGAGATCGGCGCATTGACTGATGACCACGGGAGCACCGCACATGCTTGATCTTATCTACCTGGCGACAGGCGCCGCCTTCCTGGCTCTCTGTGGCTTGTATGCTTACGCCTGCGATCATCTCTAGGAGCAAATAAAATGACCCTGGACTATGTTCTTGGCGGCGTCGTGACCGTCTTTCTGTTGGCCTATCTTGTGGTTGCACTGGTCAGGCCGGAACGGTTCTAAGTAACATGGCGTGTAGTCCAACCGTGTTTGAACGCGACAAAAAAACTTTCCGCGGAAACCAACTTCCATGACAATCAACGGCTGGTTGCAGATTGCCCTTTACTGCATTCTGCTAACGCTCCTCACCAAACCGCTGGGGGGCTATATGACGCGCGTGTTCGCGGGTGAGCGAACACTGCTAAGCCCGGTCTTAAGACCTCTTGAACGTGGCCTTTACCGCCTGTCCGGCGTCGATGACGCCGAGGAGCAACACTGGGTCACCTATGCCATCGCCATGCTGGCGTTCAGCTTCGCCGGGTTTGTGGTCCTGTACGGACTACAGCGCTTGCAGGCGGTGTTGCCGTTCAACCCGCAAAACCTCGACGCGGTGTCGCCCGATCTGGCGTTCAACACCTCCGTCAGCTTTATAACCAACACCAACTGGCAGTCTTATACGCCGGAAACCACCATGAGTTACCTGGTGGAAATGGCAGGCCTGACGGTGCACAACTTCCTCAGCGCGGCCACCGGCATCGCGCTGGCGATGGCGCTGATCCGAGGCTTCAGCCGCCGGTCGGCCAAGAGCGTCGGCAATTTCTGGGTCGATATGACCCGCTGCACGCTGTACGTGCTGATGCCGGTCTGCATCGTGGTTGGCCTGGTGATGGTCTGGCAGGGCGTTCCGCAGAACCTGTCAGCCTATACCGATGTCACGACGTTAGAGGGCGGCAAACAGCTCATCGCGCAAGGACCGGTCGCTTCCCAGGAAGTGATCAAGATGTTCGGCACCAACGGCGGCGGTTTCTTCAATGCCAACTCGGCGCATCCGTTCGAGAACCCGACCGCACTGACCAACCTGATCCAAATCCTTCTGATATTCTCGATCGGCGCGGCACTGACCAACGTCTTCGGCCGCATGGTCGGCAACCAGCGCCAGGGTTGGGCGATCTTCGCCGTGATGGGGCTGTTGTTCCTCGCCGGTGTCACGACGCTGTATTGGTCCGAAGCCGCCGGAAATCCTCTGTTCGCACACCTGCCCGTCGATCCGTTCGGCGGTAACATGGAGGGCAAGGAGGTCCGTTTCGGCATCGCCAACTCGGCACTGTTCGCGACAATCACCACCGATGCGTCCTGCGGCGCGGTCACGTCCATGCATGACAGCCTGATGCCACTGGGCGGCATGGTCCCGATGGTCAACATCATGCTGGGTGAGATCATCTTCGGAGGCGTCGGATCAGGCCTGTACGGGATGCTGCTGTTCGTCATCGTGGCGATGTTCGTCGCCGGACTGATGGTCGGGCGCACCCCCGAATACATGGGCAAGAAGCTGGAGGCGAAAGAGGTCAAGATGGCCATGCTGGCGATCCTGATCCTGCCGCTGTCCATGCTCGGTTTCACCGCGCTCGCGGTGGTGATCAAGCCGGGCCTGGATGCGCTGTCGAATGCCGGACCGCACGGCTTCTCCGAGGCGCTGTACGCCTACGTCTCCGCCACCGGCAACAACGGCAGCGCCTTCGCCGGCCTGTCCGCCAACGTGCCGTTCTGGAACTCGACCCTTGGCCTGGCGATGTTCATGGGCCGGTTCCTGATGATCATACCGATGCTCGCCATCGCGGGATCCCTCGCCGCCAAGAAAATCGTACCGGCCTCCGCCGGCACCTTCCCCACTGATGGCGGCCTGTTCGTCGGTCTGGTCGTGGGCGTCATTCTGATCACCGGCGGCCTGATTTTTCTCCCCTCACTCGCCCTTGGGCCGATCGTTGAGCATCTGTCGCTGCACGCCGGCAAAACCTTCTGAGGCATAGTTCGATGGAAACCAGAACGCGCTCTCGCGATGCCAAATCCAGCCTGCTGGACCCGGCCATCCTGCTTCCGGCCGTTGGCCAATCACTGCAAAAACTCGATCCGCGGCTGATGATCCGCAACCCGGTGATGTTCGTGGTGGAGGTCGTCGCGACCTTGACCACCATCATCTTCCTGCGCGACCTGCTGACCGGCGGCGCCCATCAAGGCTTCACCTTTCAGATTATCCTGTGGCTGTGGATCACCGTCCTGTTCGCCAACTTCGCCGAGGCGGTGGCCGAGGGGCGCGGCAAGGCGCAGGCAGCCTCGCTTCGAAGCGCCCGCACCGACACGATGGCTGTGCGGGTCACCGCGACCGGGACAGAAACGGTTGCCGCACCCGAACTGCGCCAGGGCGATGTCGTGCTGGTGGCAGCCGGCGAACTGATCCCGTCCGATGGCGAGGTGATCGAGGGCATTGCGTCGATCGATGAATCCGCCATCACCGGCGAATCCGCCCCGGTCATTCGCGAAAGCGGTGGCGACCGGTCGGCCGTGACCGGCGGCACCAAGGTGCTGTCGGACTGGATCAAGGTCCGCATCACCGCGGCGCAGGGCTCGACCTTCCTCGACCGCATGATTGCCCTGGTCGAGGGCGCCGAACGGCAGAAGACGCCGAACGAGATCGCGTTGAACATCCTGCTGGCTGGCCTGACCATCATCTTCGTCTTCGCCGTCGCGACCATTCCCAGCTTCGTGACCTATGCAGGCGGTGAGATATCCATCGTCATCCTGGTCGCGCTGTTCGTGGCGCTGATCCCGACCACGATCGGTGCCCTGCTGTCGGCCATCGGTATCGCCGGCATGGACCGTCTGGTGCGGTTCAACGTCCTGGCGATGTCCGGGCGTGCCGTCGAGGCGGCGGGCGACGTCGATACCCTGTTGTTGGACAAAACCGGCACGATCACCCTGGGTAACCGCCAGGCCACCGAGTTCTATCCGCTGGCCGGTGTCAGCCCGCGCGATCTGGCGGACGCCGCGCAACTGTCCTCGCTGCCTGACGAAACGCCGGAGGGCCGCTCCATTGTCGTGCTGGCGAAGGAAAAATACGGCATCCGTGGCCGTGAAATGGCGCCGCTGGACGCGCATTTTGTCCCGTTCACGGCACAGACCCGGCTGTCCGGCGTCGACTTTGAGGGTTCGTCGATCCGCAAGGGGGCTGTCGATGCGGTGCTGAACTGGGTGCAGATGCCCACGGCTGGCGCCACCGTTGGTAACGTCGTAACCGCGCTTCGCCCGGCCGTCGCGGCCGAGGCGGCGGTGAAAGAACTGATGGCGCGGGCGGAGGAAATCGCCAGGGCGGGCGGCACCCCGCTGGGCGTCGCGAAAGACGGCAAGCTGCTGGGTGTCATCTACCTGAAGGACATCGTTAAAGGCGGTATCCGCGAGCGGTTCAATGAACTCCGCCGCATGGGCATCCGCACGGTGATGATCACCGGCGACAATCCGCTCACTGCCGCCGCCATCGCCGCTGAGGCGGGGGTCGATGACTTCCTCGCCCAGGCAACGCCCGAAGCCAAGCTGAAGCTGATCCGTGACGAGCAGGCGCAGGGCAAATTGGTGGCGATGTGCGGTGACGGCACCAACGACGCCCCCGCCCTGGCGCAGGCCGACGTCGGCGTCGCGATGAACACCGGCACAATGGCGGCGCGTGAGGCCGGCAACATGGTCGATCTGGACAGCGACCCGACCAAGCTGATCGAGATCGTGGAAATCGGGAAGCAGTTGCTGATGACACGGGGGGCGCTGACGACGTTCTCCATCGCCAATGACGTGGCGAAATACTTCGCCATGATCCCGGCGATGTTCATCGCGTTCTACCCGGACCTACAGGCGCTGAACGTGATGCACCTGGGCAATCCGCAAAGTGCGATCCTGTCCGCGATCATCTTCAACGCGCTGATCATCGTGGCGTTGATCCCGCTGGCGCTGAAAGGCATCCCGTACCGTCCTATCGGTGCCGCCGCCCTGCTGCGACGGAACCTGCTGATTTATGGGTTGGGCGGGATCGTGGCGCCGTTCGTGGGGATTAAGCTGATCGATATGGCGGTGACCGCGCTGGGTCTGGCATGACTACCCAACGCGAAGTCCATTACATAGTCGTCATGACCTGGCCAAGCCCGGTCATGACGCAGAGGCCAATGTCCCTGGCTTTCTCTCAGGAGTTGTGAAAATGCTTCAACATATCCGCCCGGCCGTCACGATGATCGTCTGCATGACCATCCTGACCGGCCTCGCCTACCCGCTGGCTATGACCGGCGTCGCGCAAGCCCTGTTCCCGCATCAGGCCAACGGCAGCCTGATCGAGCGCAACGGCAAGGTCGTCGGTTCCGCCTTGATCGGCCAGAACTTCACGGGGGGAAATTACTTCCACGGCCGCCCGTCAGCTACTACGGACACCGACCCGAACGACGCGACCAAGACCATCCCGGCACCGTACAACGCCGGCAACTCGGGCGGGTCCAACCTCGGGCCGACGTCGAAAGCTCTGATGGATCGGGTGACGGAGGACGCCGGCAAGCTCGCGGCGGAGAATCCCGGCACGCCGGTTCCGATGGACCTGGTGACGAGTTCCGCCAGTGGACTGGACCCCGACATCTCCCCGGCCGCCGCGTTGTTCCAGGTGCCGCGTGTCGCCAAGGCCCGCCATTTACCGGAAGCCAAGGTTCGCCAACTGGTGCAGGATCACATCGTCGGCCGCATTGCCGGCCTGATCGGCGAACCGCATGTGAACGTGCTAGAGTTGAACCTCGCATTGGATGCGGCAGGCTGAATGGGTGAAAATACGACGACCGACAGGCGCCCCTCGCCCGACGCGTTACTCCGGGAGGCGGAAAAATCCCAGCGGGGGCGTCTGAAGATCTTTCTTGGCGCCGCGCCGGGTGTCGGGAAAACGTACGAAATGCTGTCCGCGGCCCAGGTCAGGCGGCGGGACAATGTTGATGTCGTCATCGGCATCGTCGAAACGCACGGCCGAGCGGAGACGGACGCACTGATCGCCGGGCTGGAGATCGTTCCGCGCAGGACCAGCGCCTACCGGGATCGCACCCTGACCGAGATGGACCTGGATGCGATTCTCGTGCGCCGGCCTCGCCTCGTTCTGGTCGATGAGCTTGCCCACACCAACGTACCTGGCAGCCGGCATCCCAAGCGTTACATGGACGTCGAGGAACTGCTGGCCGCCGGCATCGACGTTTACACCACGCTGAACATCCAGCACGTCGAAAGCCTGAACGACGTCGTCGCCAAAATCACCCGCATTCGGGTGCGGGAAACCGTTCCGGACTCAGTCATTGAGCGTGCCGACGATATCGAACTGATCGACCTGACGCCGGAAGACCTGATCCAGCGCCTGAAGGACGGCAAGGTCTATGTCCCGACGCAAGCGGAACGCGCCGTCCGCAATTACTTCCTGCCCGGCAACCTGACCGCATTACGGGAGCTGGCACTGCGGCGCACCGCGCAACGTGTGGACAACCAAATGGTTGACTATATGCGCAGCCACGCCATCGAAGGCCCCTGGCCGGCCGGGGACCGTGTGCTGGTCTGCATCCAGGGCGGCCGCAAGGCCAGCGCCACGGTCCGACACGCCAAACGTTTGGCCGACCAGCTTCGCGCGCCCTGGACCGCGATCAATGTCGAAACATCACGGTCGTCACGCGCGACCGTCCTGGAACAAACCAGCGCAATAGAGGCGTTACGGCTGGCGGAACAGCTTGGTGGCGAACCGGTGCTGATTCCCGGCCAGGACGTTGCGGATTCTGTCATCGACTATGCCCGCGCCAACAATGTCACCCACCTGATCGTTGGGAAGTCCGATCGCCCGGAGTGGCTACAGTGGACACTGGGCTCGATCACGCAGCGACTGATCAACCGAGCAGGCGGAATCAATATCCATGTGATCGACGTGCCGGCGGAGCGGCAGGAAGCCGTCGCCGTTACGGCGAAGGCGAATGCCGCCCCACAAAAATTCGACGCCTGGCCCTTCGTCGTGACCACCTGGTTCGTCGCACTTGCCATTCCCATCGGCATCGGCCTCCACCAGATCCTTGGGATCACCAACGTCGCGCTGGTCTTTCTGACCGCGATCCTGATCGGCGCGGTCCTGCACGGTTTAGGACCGTCGTTGTTCGCCTCCCTCATCGCCATGCTGGCGTACAATTTCTTTTTCCTGCCGCCGATCTATACGTTCACCATCGCCGACCCCGAAAACGTCGTCGCGCTGTTCTTCTTCGCGGTCGTCGCGATCATCGCCAGCAACCTGGCTGCCCGGGTCCGAGGCCAGGCGCTTTCCGCTCGGCTACGCGCCCGCCAGACCGACGATTTGTACCAGTTCAGCCGCAAGCTGGCGGTGGCGATCACACTGGACGACCTGCTGTGGGCCACGGCGCACCAGATCGCGCTGATGCTGAAAGTCCGCGTTGTGCTGCTGCTGCCTGCCAACGGCAGCATCTCTGTCCGCGCCGGTTTTCCACCCGAGGATATGCTGGACGAAGCGGACCTGGCCGCCGCGAAATGGTCGTGGGAGAAAAACCATGTCGCCGGCCGGGGTTCCGACACGCTTCCGGGTGCGAAATGGCTGTTCCAGCCGTTACGCACCGGGCGCGGGCCGCTGGGCGTGGTGGGCATCATTCGCGACGAACCCGGCCCCCTGCTGACGCCCGATCAGCAACGGTTACTGGACGCACTCGCCGACCAGGCCGCGCTGGCCATCGAACGTGTCAATCTGGCCCGAGACCTTCACCTCGCTCGCCTTGAAGTCGAAACGGATCGCCTGCGCTCGGCCCTGCTGACATCCATTTCGCACGATCTGCGCACGCCTTTGGCCTCGATCCTGGGATCGGCCACCAGCCTGCGATCCCAGGACGCCATCCTGGATGCCGCGACGAAGGAATCGCTGTTGGGCACGATCATCGAGGAATCCGACCGGTTGAATCGTTTCATCGGCAACCTGCTGGATATGACACGCCTGGAATCTGGCGCCCTGAAACCCCGAACCAGCCTGATCGAACTGTCCGACGTGATCGGGGCGGTGCTACAACGTACCGCCAAAATCCTGGCCGGATATGAAATCAAAGTCGATCTGCCGGCCAACCTGCCGATGCTGGCACTGGATATGGTGCTGTTCGAGCAGGTGCTGTTCAACCTGCTCGACAACGCCGCCAAACACGCGCCATCCGGCAGCACAATCACCATTGGCGCCACGCATGACGGCGAAACCGTCGCGCTGCGCATTATGGATGAGGGCGACGGCATTCCGCCCGATGATGTCGATCGCATTTTCGAAAAATTCTACCGCTCCGGCGGCACGGATCGCAGACGCGCCGGGACCGGATTGGGCCTTGCGATCTGCCGCGGATTCGTGGAAGCCATGGATGGCACCATCACCGCGGCGAACCGGCCTGACCGCCGCGGCGCGATGTTTACCATTTCCCTGCCCGTCCCGATCAACGCGCTGCTGCCGGAAGAGGAAACAACCCCATGAGCGCCGGACCGCTTCGGGTCTTGGTTGTCGATGACGAACCGGCGATCCGACGCTTTCTGCGGGCCGGCCTGTCCAGTCAGGGGTATGTCGTGAGCGAACTCGAAATCGGATTGCCGGCGGTTGATGTGGCCCGCCGCAAAGGCACCGACCTGATTGTCCTCGACCTCGGACTGCCCGATATCGACGGAACCGAAGTCATCGGCCGCATTCGCGCCGCCGGGTCGCCGATACCGATTATCGTCTTGTCCAGCCGAAACGATGAGGCCGCGAAGGTTGATGCGCTTGATCTGGGCGCCGACGATTACGTGACCAAACCGTTTGGCATCGATGAACTTCTGGCGCGAATCAGGGCCGCACAGCGCCATCGGCTACAGGAGGAGGGCGAAACCCCGATCTTCCGCAGCGGCGATCTGACGGTTGACCTGGTGCGCCGGCTCGTGACCGTCCGCGGTGAGGACGTGAAACTGTCGCCCCGAGAATATGCGGTGTTCCGGCTGTTGGTTCAGCACGCCGGCAAAGTACTGACGCACAAGATGATCCTTAAGGAGGTATGGACCGCCGACACCGACGTGCAATACCTACGTATCTATATTCGAGCACTGCGCCAGAAGATCGAAGCCGATCCGGAACGGCCGGTTCACATCCAAACCGAAACCGGCGTCGGCTACCGGTTACGGATCAACGATCAAGGCTGACGTTCCGCATGGACATTACAGATTTTCTCACACCCGAACGGGTCCTGCTGGATTCGCGGTCTCGCGACAAAACGCAACTGATCGCCGAGATCGCCCGGCACTTCAGCAAGACCGTGCCGGCCATCAAGGCGCCAGCCGTGGAGGCCGCACTGGCGGCACGCGAGCAGTTGGGTTCGAGCGGCCTGGGCGGCGGCTTCGCCCTTCCGCATGCGCGCATGGAAGGGCTGAAAACCTACCTGGGGATGTTCATACGGACATCGAAACCGATCGAATTCGATGCGATCGATGGCAAACCCGTTCAGCTGGTCTTCGCGTTGCTGATCCCATCGGAAACCGACGTACCGCATGTCGCAGCGCTGGCCGCCATCTCGCGCCGGTTTCGCGACCCGGAATTGGTGGCGCGACTCCGAAAAGCTCCAACACCGGCATTGGCTTACGGATATCTGACAAAAGTTTAATGCGGCACCGCACCGTATTGTGAGGTCGATCCCCCGGACCACTGCCTACCTACCGACAAACGAAGGCGGAGGCTCAGGCATGGACGAGTTAATCACCCGGCGCGAGGTCATGGTCGTGGCGGCAGGGGGGATGGCACTATCGCAGGCGACAGCACACGCGGCCGACCGCGCATCCGATGCGTCAGAGAAACAGACTTCGGACGTTACGGTTTCGCTGCGGGTGAACGGCCGGGCGCACACCTTGCACGTCGATCAACGAACGTCGCTTCTTGATGCGTTGAGGGAATACGCCGGCCTGACCGGCACAAAGAAGGGCTGCGACCGGGGCGCTTGCGGCGCCTGCACGGTCCATCTGGACGGCAGGCGGGTGATTTCGTGCCTGACCCTGGCGTCACGCTGCCAGGGCAAGGACATCACCACGATCGAGGGCCTGGCGAACGGAGATCAACTGCATCCCGTACAGGCTGCGTTCATCGAGTATGACGGGCTGCAATGCGGCTACTGCACGCCCGGACAGATCATGTCCGCCGCCGCCCTGATCAAGGAAGGTCACGCCGGCAGCGATCCGGAAATACGCGAGTGGATGAGCGGCAACATCTGCCGATGCGGCGCCTACCCGAACATCGTTGCCGCCATTCGTCACGCGTCGCGGGGGGCTTGAACCATGCAGGCATTCACCCTGACGCAGCCATCGAACATCCAGTCGGCGGTCGCCTCGGCGTCCGAACCACAGGCGAAATACATCGCCGGCGGCACCGATCTGTTGCAGTTGGCGAAGGACGACATCGAAACGCCCCGCCAGCTTGTGGACCTGGAGCCGCTGCCGATGTCCGGCATCCATGCCGGCCCCAACGGATTGCGGCTGGAGGCTTTGGCGCGCATGAGCGACGTCGCCGCCCACCCCGCCGTGGTGCACGGCTGGCCGGTGCTGTCACAGGCGCTGCTGGCGTCCGCATCACCGCAAATCCGCATCATGGCGACAGTCGGCGGCAATCTGTTACAGCGCACGCGCTGCGGCTACTTCCGCGACACCGGGTTCGCCTGCAACAAACGGGTCCCGGGGTCCGGCTGCCCCGCCATCAACGGCGAAAATCGCATGCATGCCATCCTGGGTGTCAGCGATCATTGTATCGCCACCAATCCCGGAGACATGGCCGTCGCGATGATGGTTCTGGATGCGGAACTGGAACTGATCGGACGCAACGGTCCCCGCAAAGTCGCGATCGGCGATTTCCACCGGCTTCCCGGTGACACGCCGCATGTCGAAACCATCCTACAGCCCGGCGAACTCATCACCGGCATCGCGATTCCAGCCTCCGCCGCGGCAAGACGCTCCGGGTACCTGAAGGTCCGCGACCGGGCAAGTTTCGAGTTCGCCGTGGTGTCCGCCGCCGTCGCCCTCGATATGGACGGCGGCACGATCCGATCGGCCCGCGTCGCGGCCGGCGGGGTCGGCACGAAACCCTGGCGCCTGCCCGAGGTTGAGGCCGCGTTGACTGGCAAACCGGCCCGCGCCGCGACATTGCAGGAAGCGGCCGGGCGGGCCGGTGAAGGGGCGAAAACCACTGCGATGAACGCGTTCAAGCTGGTGCTGCTGCGGCGCGCGGTCCTGCGCGCGCTGCAAACCGTTGCGGCCTGAGGGAGACTGTTATGGCAATGATTGGACAGCCGCTCGATCGGATCGACGGCCGGGCAAAGGTGACGGGCGCGGCGAAATACGCCGCCGAATTCCGGGTTCCGAACGCGGTCCACGCGGTGCTGGTGCAAAGCACGATTGCCGCCGGATCGATTGCCGGCTTCGATCTGAAGGAAGCCTCGGGCATGCCGGGGGTTTTGGCGATTATCACGCCGGACAACGCAGGTAAGCTGACGCATCCCGCAAATGTTCCGCAGGCGGTTGCTGGTCCGTTGTTACAGAACAAGGATATCCTGTTTAATGGTCAGCATTTGGCGGTGGTCGTTGCCGAGACACTGGAACAAGCGCAATCAGCCGCTTCCGCGGTGGGAGTGACCTACACGCGAGGCGAAGCCGCGACATCAATGGACGCTATGCTTGGGCAAGCCTACCCGCCAAAGCATTTTCGGAATGGCGCTCGGCCTCCCGACACATCCCGAGGCAACGCCGACGAAAGTTTCGCCAACGGCGCGGTGAAGATGGACGCCACATACGTAACGCCCATTGAACACCACAACCCGATGGAGCCACACGCAACGATTGCCGCCTGGGACGGCGACAGGCTGACGGTTTGGACGGCAACCCAGGGCATATCCGGCGTTCAAAGCACGCTGGCCGGGCAGTTCGGGATCGATAAGGCGAACGTCCGAGCGATCTGTCCTTATGTCGGCGCCGGCTTCGGATCGAAGGGCAACACCTGGCCACCGGCCACATTGGCAGCCTTGGCGGCGCGGACCGTCAGGCGGCCTGTTAAGCTGGTGCTGAGCCGATCCCAAATGTATACCTCGAATGGTTACCGGCCAAGAACGGTGCAGAAGTTGAAGATCGCGGCGGCCACCGACGGCGTCCTGCTCTCCATGCGACATGACGGATTCTCGTCCATGTCGCAGCCGTCCTTGGGGGAATTCGCCGAATCCGTCGCGCTGGCCACCGAGATGCTCTACGCCTGCCCTAATGTGGCGGTCACGCATCGACTGGTCGCTTTGAACGCCGCGTTGCCAACCTATATGCGGGCCCCAGGCGAAGCCTCGGGCGTCTATGCGCTGGAATCCGCGATGGATGAAATGGCCGTCGCGCTGAAAATGGACCCGATCGCGTTCCGGCTGAAGAACTATGCCGAAACCGACCCGCACGAGAACAAGCCGTTCGCCAGCAAGGCTCTTCGTGCGTGCTATGAGCAAGGCGCCCGGGCATTCGGCTGGGAGAAGCGTTCGGCGGAGCCACGCTCCATGCGTGATGGCAACATCCTGATCGGCTGGGGTTTCGCCACCAGCACATATCCAACCAACCGCATGCCGTCGGCGGTGAAAATTCGCATGGAAAGAGACGCCCGCGTTGTCCTTCAGTGTGGCACACAGGATATCGGCACGGGCACCTACACCGTGATGACTCAGGTCGCGGCGGATGCACTGGGTATTCCCATCCACCGCATTCGTTTTGAACTGGGTGATTCGAATATGCCGCCCGGTCCGGTTTCCGGCGGTTCCATGACTGTCGCCAGTGTCTCGCCCAGTGTTCAGGCGGCCTGTCGCGCCTTGCTGGACAAGATCAAGGATCGTGCGGTGGCGCAACCCGGTTGGGGCGGTCAGTCACGCGATGGACTGCAACTGCGCGATGGGCAGGTTGTCGGCATCGGTCAACAGGTTTCGCTGGCAACGTTGTTGGAACACGGCCCCATCGAAGCCGAGGCGAAAACGCAGCCAGGCGATGAGAAAAAAGAATTCTCAATGCACGCTTTCGGCGCCCAGTTCGCCGAGGTTCGCGTCGATCCCGACCTGGGCGAAAACCGCGCGCAGCCAGCTTATCGGCGGCATCACCTACGGCATCGGCATGGCGCTGCACGAAGAAACCCTGGTGGACCAGGAAACCGGGCGCATCGTCAATACCAACGTCGCCGAATACCTGATGCCGGTAAACGCAGACATCCCTGATATTCAGACGATCATTGTCCCCAACGACGATAAGCACTCCAACCCGCTCGGTGTGAAGGGGATTGGAGAACTGCCGATGGTCGGGGTCGCGGCGGCCATCGCCAACGCGGTGTATCACGCCACGGGGGTCCGGGTCCGCAAGGTGCCGATCCGGATTGAGGATGTTCTGGTGTAGCGATCCAGGATGAGCCGGTTCGTGATAATAGGCGGCCGGCCGCAACGCGAACCCGCCAGGCATCTCCAGCAGGTGCTTCATCCCGGGACGGGTAAACCGAACGCTTGACTTGGCCTCGCCACCAAGGCTTCTGTCCCGCCCCTGACAGAGTCGCTCGGTAAGCGGCCGAATTTCCACGGGATACCCTGACCATGCACGCCTACCGCACCCATACATGTGGCGCTCTGCGCGCCGCTGATGCCGCCAACGAAGCTCGCCTCTCGGGCTGGGTGCATGCCAAGCGCGACCACGGCGGGTTGCTGTTCATCGACCTGCGCGACCATTACGGCCTGACCCAGTGCGTGTTCGCCGCCGGCTCCCCGGCGTTCGAGGCGATCGACGCGGTGCGGCCGGAATCGGTGATCACCGTCACCGGCAAGGTCGTCATGCGCGAGGCCGGCACCATCAACCCGCGCCTGCCCACCGGTGAGATCGAGTTGCAGGTCGCCGACATGACCGTGCAGTCCTTCGCCGAGGTCTTGCCCATGCAGGTCGCTGGCGACGAAAAATTCCCGGAAGACATCCGCCTCAAATACCGTTTTATCGATTTGCGCCGCGAGAAGCTGCACAAGAACATGATGCTGCGGTCGCAGGTCATCACCTCGGTCCGGCAGCGGATGATCGACCAGGGCTTCCTGGAATACCAAACCCCGATTCTGACCGCGTCCTCGCCGGAAGGTGCTCGCGACTTCCTGGTGCCGTCGCGCATGCATCCCGGCAAATTCTACGCCCTGCCCCAGGCGCCGCAGCAGTTCAAGCAACTCCTGATGGTCGCCGGCTTCGATAAGTATTTTCAGATCGCGCCCTGCTTCCGCGACGAAGCCTCCCGCGCCGACCGCTCGCCCGGCGAGTTCTATCAGCTCGATTTTGAGATGAGCTACGTCACCCAGGAAGACGTGTTCAACACGATCGAACCCGTCATCGCCGGTGTGTTCGAACAGTTCGCCGACGGCCGCACGGTGACCAAGCCGCCGTTCCCGCGCATCCCGTATGATCAATCGATGCTGGAATTCGGATCGGACAAGCCGGACCTGCGCAATCCGCTCCGGATCACCGACGTCACCGCCCACTATGCCGGCTCGGGGTTTGGCCTGTTTGCCCGGATCGCCGCGGCCGGCGGCGTGGTGCGCGCCATTCCCGCCCCCGGCGCGGGCGCCAATCCCCGCAGCTTCTTCGACAAGCTCAACGATTGGGCGAAAGCCGAGGGCCAGGGCGGCCTGGGCTACATCACGTTCGATGCGGAAGGCCCGAAAGGCCCGATCGCGCGAAACCTGGAAGCCGACCGCGCCGAGGCGATTCGCGTCGCCTGCGGCTTGAAGGCCGGCGATGCCGTATTCTTCGTCGGCGGCAAGAAGGACGTCGCCCCGAAGTTCGCCGGGGCGGTTCGCACGCGGTTGTGCGACGACCTCGGGCTGCTGGAAAAGGGCACCTTCCGCTTTTGCTGGGTGGTCGATTTCCCGATGTTCGAACTGAACGAGGAAACCGGGCTGGTCGATTTCAGCCACAACCCGTTCAGCATGCCGCAGGGTGAACTGGAAGCGCTGAACAGCCAGGACCCGCTGACCATCAAGGCCTACCAGTACGACATCGTGTGTAACGGCATCGAGCTGTCCTCCGGCGCCATCCGCAACCATCGCCCGGACATCATGATCCGGGCATTCGAGATCGCCGGCTACACGGCGGAGCATGTGGAGGAACATTTCGGCGGCATGTTGAACGCGTTCCGCTACGGCGCCCCGCCGCACGGCGGATCGGCGCCCGGAATCGACCGCATGGTCATGCTGCTGGCCGATGAGCCGAACATCCGTGAGGTCATTTTGTTCCCGCTCAACCAGCAGGGCCAGGACCTCATGATGGGCGCCCCCGCCGAAATTCCACCCTCCCGGCTGAAGGAATTGTCACTGAAGATTGAACTTCCCCCGGCGAAGCCCAAAGTCACGGGTAGCTGAGGCGGCAGTCCACCGGTCTTAAGCGATGGCGCGGGCGGGTCGCGTTGCCTATCCTGCCTCGCCATGCGACCAATCACGCCAGATGTTTCAGCGGAGTTTTTCATGCGCCTTCCCGCCGTCCTCGGCGCGCTTTTCCTGACCGCTTCGGTCGCGGTTCACGCCGCGTCGGCGGCCAATGCTCCGGCACCCGCGGCGCAGGCGCCGACAGCCATGCTGGCGCACAAGGCGCTGTATAACCTGACGATGGACACCGCGAAGGGCAATGACGTCGTCGCTGCGCGGGGCACCATGGGGTACGAGGTGACCGACGCCTGCGACGGCTGGGCGGTGCGACAGCGGCTGCGCATGACCATCACCAACGCTGATGGCCAGGACATCGAGATGGCCTCGGATTATACGACCTGGGAGTCCAAGGACGGATTGAAGTTCCGTTTCCATATGCGCCAGACCACCGACACGGCCGTGACCAGTCAAACCGACGGAGAGGCGGTGTTGCAGAAAGCGGGCGGCGCGGGGTCCGCGCACTACACCACGCCGCATGATACCGTCAGCAATTTGCCGGCCGGGACCGTCTTCCCGATGGCCCACACCTCGGCGATCATCGCTGCCGCCCGCGACAAGAAGCATTTCGTGTCACTGCCATTGTTCGACGGCACCGACGAAAACGGCGTCGAGGACAGCTTTATCGTCGTTCTGGACTGGAAAACACCGGCCGCCAACAAATGGCCGGTCCTGGCCAGCCTACCGAGTACGCGGGTGCATATCTCCTTCTTCGACCATGCGCCGACAGCGATCACGCCGACCTATGAGGTCGGCATGCGCTACTGGGAAAACGGCGTGGCGGACGACATGAAGATGAATTTTGGCGACTTCATCATGGACGCCAAAATGAAGGATTTTGCGCCGCAACCCCGCCATTGCTAGCGGGATCGCCTCGCCGGATCAGGCCAGACGGCCGGAGTATTTCTCCAGTATGGCCCAGGTCTCGTCGCCCATCTTTGTCTTCAGGGCTGCATAATACCCGGTCTTGCGCAAAACTTCGCGGAAGGTCTTAGGGTCAATGCTGTTGAAGGTCATTCCGGCAGCCTCCAGGTCCGTACGCAGACTAATGTCGCCTGACGCGGTGTCCTGGCGTTGATGCAACCCGCTTTCATCGAATGCCGCGGCCACGATATCTTTCAGTTTCGCTGGGAGCTTGGTCCAGGACGCCGGGCTGATACAGATCCATTGGCCGTCCCAAACGTGGTTGGTCAGCGCGCAGTGCGATTGAGTGTCCGGTAGCGATGCGGCCTTGACCAATCCCAGCACGCTCTCCTGGCCATCGATGACATGGTCTTTGATCGCCTGGTCCATCGAACTGAGCGGCATGGCCAGGGGAAGTGCGTTCAGTGCCTGAAACAGCTTTATGAATTCGGCTTCGGGTGGCACACGCAGTCGCAATCCGTCGATATCCGCCGCGGTATTGATGGGTTTCCTGGTGGTGGTGATCTGGCGGAAGCCGAAATCCCAAGCGCGGTTCATCGGGACCAGGCCGACCCGTTGCTGCACCTGGTCCTTAAGAAATTGACCGAGGTCGCCATCCATCGCCGGCCAGAGCTGATCGTAGCCACCGAATGCAAATCCAACCATCGGCAATGCCGCGACCGCGAGGTTGGCCGACAGCAATTGGTTCGACAGCGGCACGCCATCGATCGTTCCCGCGCGCGTCTGGGCCATCACGCCGACCAGACTGCCGAGTTCGCTATTGGGATGAATCTCGATCGCCATTTTGCCTTGGGACTTCGCGGCAACCGTCGCGGCCGCTTCCAGCAGGCGCACGTGAAGGGGAAACTCTGTCGGCGCACTGTGCCCGATGCGCCACACAGTCTCAGCCGCACGCGCCATGCGGGGCAGGAACGGCGCGGCGAGCCCGGCCAGCGCAACCCGCCTTGGCAGTTTCAGCGGTCGGGCGGGAACGCCCCCTTTGGCGAAATGCATTGAATCGAGCCTCCTTGGTCGGATGCTTATTCACACACATTCCGCTTTAAAATCCATCCGAGAGTCAGCTCTATCGGACTCGCGGGTTACGATTTCAGTCGTTTGCGGAGGTTTCTTTGTTTTCGGGGTGATGCGCGGTTTCCGTGCCGTGCCGGTCGGAGGTTGGTGTTCCGGTCGGTATCGGCTCGACGGGGCGATGATGCGGAGGCTGGTCCGGACGGCCGGTGCCGGTCACGCCCGAACGGGCCGGCGCATCGCTGGCCGGAAAACTATCCTTCAAAGTGTCGTCGCGGTCGTCGTCGAATGACCTGCCGGCGCCAGCTTTGTCTGTCATCGGGACCTCCTTTCCATGCTGTTGGCGTTCCGGGACCGGTGCCCGTGAGACCCCAACGCCCGGGACGACAGCGGGTTCGCTTAACGGTTGCGCTCATTTGTCGTGCCCGAACGGTCAAACCTCGATCGTCCGCGTTAGCCAGAGCCCCGGGCCGCATCGAGCAAACGCATCAAATCCCGGTTGCGATGAAACAATAGTAATATTTTGAAATATATTATCCGCCTTGATTGCGGACGCGGCCACTGAGTGACAAAGACATAAAATAAAATAAATGTCTGGTAACAAAAATTTGACTCTAACCCAAAATATCTCTATCTAGTGCGATATTATATACTATCTAAAATAACCCACAGGTTCAGATCGTTCGCATATTCTGGGGCATGGCTGATCCGAACCGGCGCCTCTCGGAACGCTGCCCCGGCACGTCAATCGACCCTCCCGCCACTGCTGTCAGCCTGTCATTCCCATGAATCGCCTGCCCTGAGGTGTCCACCCGATGTCGCTCTATAAATCGTTGTTAAAGCGCTACCGCCCCGAAGCCTTGACGGTCTCGCGCCGCGGATTGGTGGGCGGCGCTCTTGCGAGTCTGGCGGTTGGCACGGACGCCCGGGCGCTCATGCCAGCGGCAGGGGCACCCAATGGCCGCCGGATTCTGGTGGTCGGCGCCGGATTTGCCGGGCTGAGCTGCGCGTATGAGCTGAAGAAAGCAGGCTACGACGTGCAGATCCTGGAGGCCCGGGGTCGCGTCGGCGGCCGCGTTCTGACGCATCGGACCTGGATTCCCGGCAAAGTCGCCGAAGGCGGAGCCGAACTGATCGGCAGCAACCACAAACTCTGGCTCCACTACGCGCACCAATTCGGCCTCGGCATGCGCCCGGTGTCGGAATCGGCCGAAGAACTCCGGCCGATCATTGTCAACGGACGCCGGTTGCCGGAAAAGGACATCAAGGCGCTGTTCGAAGCGGTCGATGCTATCTAAACTGGCATGGTCGAGGCCGCGCGCCCGGTCAATGCCGAGACGCCCTGGAATACCGAGAACGTTGCCGCGCTCGACGCGCGCAGCCTGCTGGACTTTGTCCGCGATCACAACCCGTCCGCGGACACGGTCAGCGTCATCACGGCCCATCTGGGTGGGGATAACGGCGCTCCACTCGAAAAACAGGGCCTGCTCGGCATGCTCGCCATGATCAAGGGCGGCGGGCTTGAAAAATTCTGGACGGAAACGGAAGTTTATCGTTGCCGCGAGGGCAATGACCGGCTTGCGACCGAGTTGGCCCGCGCCTTCGGGTCCGATCGCATCCATCTGAACACGCCTGTGGCGAACCTGCGCACCATGGCAGACGGCGTGGAGGTGACGGACATCACGGGCCGCGTGTGGACCGCGGAACGCGTCGTGATGACCGCGCCGCCGACGACATGGCCGAAAATCCAGTTTCAACCGGCGCTGCCGGACGGGATCGCACCGCAGATGGGGGTGAACGTTAAGTTCCTGTCCCGCCTGCGCGGTGACGCCTGGAAGCCGGCCGGGGCAGACGCGATGACCGACGGGTTTATTTCCCAGACCTGGGAAGGCACGGATAATCAAAAGGGACCCGGCGTATGCATGGTCTCGTTCTCCGGCGGAGATCAGGCCCGCGCGGCGATCGCGCACTACAGGACCGACGGACGCAAACCGCATGTGGATGAGATGCAGTCGATCTACCCGCGATTTGGCGAAAATTTTGTCGATTCGCGCTTCATGGATTGGCCCAATGACCCCTGGACGATGGCCGGCTACTCCTGCCCGGCTCCGGGTGACATCACACGGGTCGGACCCACGCTCTATAACGGCATTGGCCGGCTGACGTTCGCGGGCGAATACTCCTGCTACACCTTCCCTGGCTACATGGAGGGCGGGCTGCAATCGGGCGTCCGTGCTGCCCGGCAGATCGCCAAGTCGGCCATCACGGCCTGACCGAGCGGTGGAAACCAAGCGGTTCCATCGCGATAGCCGGACGGATGCCTCCGTCCGGCTTTCAACCGGTGGCATAAGATGATGGGCTGGCTTGCAGCCTCGGACGGTCAGGCGGCCGGATTGGCACCTTACGGCGCCGGCCCCGCCCGGCCCGTTCTGCGTTGCGTCCAGCGGATCCGCATGTCCCGCGCATGGACCTGCCTGGTCGGGGTTGCGATCCTCGCCAATTCAATCACTCTCGGCATCCTGACATCGGTTTCGATCGACCACCCGCTCTGGAACTGGTGCGAAACCATCGATCGGCTGACTCTCGTGGTCCTGGTTGTCGATGTTCTGCTGACGATCATGGTCAAACGGGCGGGCGTGCTGCGAAGCGGCTGGGACCTGTTCGACATTACGGTGACCGCCGTCTCGGTCGTTCCGGTTTTGCAGGCATTCGCGGCGCTGCGGGCATTTCGCGCCGTCCGGCTGCTGCGGCTGCTGTCGTTCATACCAAATGGACGCGCGACGATCGACGGGCTGTTCGTCGCGATGCGCAGCATGACCACGACGATGATCATTATTGGCGTGGTGTTCTATATCTTCGTCATTCTGTTCACGTCCCTGTATCGAGACATCGATCCGGTTCATTTCGGGACCCTCGGATCCACGACCATCAGCCTTTACGAGGTGATGGTCTATTACGGTGCCGACCCCGAGGTGATGAGCAAGGTGACCGCCGAACTGCCATCCAGTTGGCTGCTCTTCATTCCATTCGTCTTTGTCACAAGCTACGCGCTGCTCAACATGTTCATCGGCATCATCGCGGCCGCTTTGGAAATGGAAATGATGAAAGACGACGAGGGCGCCGCGGCTCTGGTCCGTCTGGAAGCAAAAGTCGACACCCTTACGACACGGCTGGACGAGGCGCTGGCCCGCCTGAATTGACCACGCATCGAATGCCGAATGGGCGCCCGGGCAACTGCCGCGGCGCCAGTTAACCAGGAACATGACCATGCTCGATACCACGACCAAGACCACCTCTGTCGCACACCCGGGGATGCGGGCCACCGCCTTCGTTATTTTCGCGTCTCGGTGGCTTCAATTACCGCTCTACATCGGACTGATCGTCGCCCAGGGCGTCTATGTCTTTCAGTTCGTGAAGGAGTTATGGGAACTCGTCCTCAATGCGTCGAGCTTCGGCGAGCAGGAGATCATGTTGGCGGTGCTGGGCCTGATCGACGTGGTGATGATCTCCAATCTGCTGATTATGGTCATCGTCGGCGGCTACGAGACGTTCGTGTCGCGTCTGAACCTGGCCGAACATCCGGACGTTCCGGAGTGGCTGAGTCATGTCAACGCGGGTGTGCTGAAAGTAAAGCTGGCCATGGCCATCATCGGCATTTCGTCCATCAGCTTGCTCCGCACCTTTATCGAAGCGGGCGCCCTTGGAACGGACCATGCGAAATTTACCGTCCAGGGCGTGATGTGGCAGGCTATCATTCACCTTCTGTTCATCATCTCCGCCATTGGCATTGCTTACGTCGATCGAATGAGCCAGCCCGCCCACCACTAAGCCGAAAGTCACCGGCGAGCGCCGCGCCCGATGAGGAAACGAGATAGAATCCGAGCTAGTGGCGGCGCTCCGCACGCTCAGCCATCGACATCGCCATTTGGCCCAGCAACGCTGATCCCAACAGGACAGACGCCACAGGATACACCGCCCCCGGATGCCAGGTTTCGACCACGACGGTGCAGAGCATGCCGTAGCCCATCTGGATAAATCCATACATCCCGGAGGCCGCCCCGATCGCCTGCGGATTGACGCTGACTGACCCGGCCAGGGCAAACGGGCTCGCCATGCCGGCACCCACCATGAACAGGCTCACCGGAGCCACCACCGTCGCCACCGACAGGGCGTCAGTAACATCCGCCAGCGCGAACAGCGCCGCGCCCAGAATGCAAAGGCCATTGGCGATGCGCAGCGCAGTGCGGATCGGCAGCCTCCCGGCGATACGGTTGGCTCCCAAACTGCCGGCCGCGACGCCCAGCATCAGCAACAGGTAATACAAGCCGACCCGTTGCGGCGGCTGATGCAACTGCGCCTCAAAGATGAAGGGCGAGGCCGACATGAACCCGTAAAACGCGGTCGTCGAACAGGCGCCGCCCACCGCGTAGCCCAGAAAGCGCGGTGAGCGCAGCAGACGTGCATAGGCTGTCACCATCGACCGTCGCGGCGCCAGCGATTCGGTCAGCGTCTCGGGCATCAGCAGAAAACAGGCCGTCAACGTCACAGCGCCGAACAGCGCGAGCAGGACGTAGCTGGCTCGCCAATGGATATAGGCGGTGAGATAGCCGCCAACCGCCGGGGCGATGGAGGGCACCAGGACCATGACCAACGTTAGCAAGGCTAGCTGACCGGCCGCCTTGTCCGCTGTGGCGCCATCGCGCACCGCCGCTCGACCGAGGACCAGGCCGGCGCAGCCGCCGAGGGATTGGAGGATGCGGGCGCCGATCAGGATGGCGGGGTTGGGGGCGAGCGCGGTCGCGACACTGGCGACGGTGAACAGCGACAGTCCGGCCAGCAGGACCGGCCGCCGGCCGAACCGGTCCGATACCGGGCCGTAGAGCAACTGGCCGATGGCGAGGCCGATCAGATACAGCGTGATGGTCAACTGCGCGGTGCCGATCGACATGCCCAGCGCCCGCGCCGTGGCGGGCAGCGCGGGGATGATGATGTGCATCCCCAGCGTGCCGCAGGCGGTCACGGCGACGAGCAACAGAAACGGAGCCCGCGCGCGGCCGCGTTGCTTAGGGTTGGTCGAAAATCGCATCATGGGTCCCGCTGTTCCACCGGGAACCATGCCGGTCTGCACCATATGCGGCAAGCAGGTATCAGTTGCTGACTACCTGGCGGCCAGACATGCCTGTATCGTCCGCGGATCCAGGAGGTCTCGGGCATGCCGCTTTGGCTTGGACATGGCCGGCCGAAGCTTATTCGTCGGGACTGACATCAGCAGTTCCTATCCGCCGAAACCACCCTATCAAATTGCGCTGGGAAAAAAAGACTCCGGAGGAACGCGCCTACCTAATGCAGCGTCACCCCGGCCGGCACGGCCATGGCGGTGCAGAATGCCAGGCGCGGACGCAACGCGGAAACGACGCCGCAAAGCGAGCTGAACACACCGACCTCGGTCATCGTATCCCAATGCACCTGATCCAGGCGGAAACCGTAACTCTCTCGGCTGATAACGAAACTGGGGCCGTTGGTATCGTCACCGTCTTCGGGCAGCAGGACCAGCGAGGCCTCCTCAGCGCAAATGCCCTGTAGTTCCACCGACCATTCCGGCGCGATTTCACCCAGCACGAACTGCATCGACGCGAGATCAGCATCGCCCAACGCACGCGCACGCATAGTAAACGCGAGATCGAGGCTGCTTTGAGTTTCGGGCCGTTTGGTGGACATCGCAATCTCCAGGTGTGGTCGAAGCGAGAACGTCCGGTTTTGTCGCATGTCGATTGAGAGAAGGCAAGTTTATTTAATCGTAATTTGCCTCAATTAAAACACGAACAATCCCAATCTGCCGCTATCGTCGCGCTGCACGAGACGCTGCCGCCGCGCGCCGAGCCAGTGTCAGCACCGCATTGCGGCACAACGCATCATCCGGCCAGCCGGTGCGCTTGCAACCGCGTTCCGCCTCGGCCAATGCCGCCATCGCGGCGGTCAGCGTTGCGGCCGGCCACAAGCTCAATGACCGGGTGAAGGCGCCGACCTTCTGATAAAACACCGGCGGCCGAACGCCTTTCACGGCATCGCCAGCGGTCATCCCGCCTTCCTCCATCGCCAGACGCGCGCGATGCAACTTCTGCAGATGACCGAGCGCCGAACGCAGGACCTGGACGGGGGCGGCGCCTTCGGCGATCGCGGCCTCCAATGCCCGGTCGGCGGTGGCGACATCGCCCGTGGTCGCGGCATACAGCGCGTCGTCCATGGACAGCCCGGCCAGATCGCCGACGCAGGTCATCGCGGCATCGAGATCCACCCGGTTGCCCGGCCCGACATACAGCGCCAGCTTCTCCAGTTCCGCTCGGGTTGACGCCCGGTCCGCCCCGAGTTGCTGCGTCAGCCACGTCAGCGCATCCGGCTCGATCCCGGCGCCGTTGGTTCGGAGCGTTTCCCGGATCGTCTCCTCCAGCGCCCGCCCCTCCTCGGGGTAGCAGCCGATGGCCGCGCAGTCGGGGGCAGCCTCCAACGCTGTCCGCAGCTTGGATTTGGAGGCCATCGAGGGCCCCTCCAGCACGACCAACGCTCCCGCCTTGGTCTTCAACAACGCCAGCACGGGTTCGGTCGCCGCATCGGTCGCGTCGCGTACACGCACGACGCGCCGGCCACCCATCAGCGACAGGCCGGCTGCTTCGTTGGTCAGGTGCTTAATCTCTTCGCGCGGCAGATCGGTCACCAGGAACGGATCGTCCAGGGAGCCCGCGACCGCCCGAACCAGGGTTTCGGCTCGGTCGCGGATCATGCCGGCATCGTCACCGAACAGCAGCACGACCCGGCAGTCCTTCGGATTGCGCAGGAACGAGGCAATCTGGGCGGCCATGAGCTTCACGGACGCTATCCCGCCTGTTTCGCCGCCTGCTGGCGGAACCAGACAGCGAGTTGCGTCGCGATCTGGGTGGCGATGTTGTCGGCGATGCTTTTCTGCTTTGCCTCGGATTCCAGATCGGACGCGAAATACTGGGAATCGAAGACGTTCACACCATCCATCGCCCGCGCAGAGCCGGTCATCAGCTTGGTCCGCTTGTCGTCTCTTCCGACCAGGGTCCAATTGGCCGTGCCGGTCAGCCTGATGCGGGTGGCAATGGTGGTCGATTGGATCGCCTGGCCCTCGCCGGCGATGGAAAAGGACACGGTCAGATCGTATTCCGGCAGCACGCCGGAGTCATTGCCGAACCGATCCTGCAACGCCTGTCGCAGCAACTGACCCGGGCGCTCCGGGATCACCGGGACATTGACCGAGGCCAACCCCCGCTGCGCCGGGCCGGCCTTGCCGGACGCGGTGGGCATATAGACCGGCTGGAACCCGCAGCCCGCCAACGTGGCCAGTGAGCCAAGGCAGACCAGACGGCGCGCAAGCGGGGATTTCATCCGGCCACCACGAAGTTGACGATACGGTTGGGGACATGCACGCGCTTGACGATGCGCTTGCCTTCCAGGGCCTTGGCGACGTTCGGGTCGGCCTCCGCCGCGGCCAGGACAATGTCGGCCGGTGCGTTCGGCGCGACCTCGATCGTGCCGCGCAGCTTACCCATGACCTGGACGGCGATGGTGACGCTGTCGGACACCAGCAATGCGGGATCGGCTTCCGGCCAACTGAGTTCGGCCACCAGATGCCCACTGTCCGGGAACAGGCGGGCGTAAATCTCCTCGGCCAGATGCGGCATCATCGGGCTGGACAGGCGGGCGAGCGCTTCAACCGCTTCCCGGCGTGCCCAGGCGAGGCCGGCTTCGGGCGGCGCGCGCTCGCCGTCGGTGATGGCGTTGGCGAGTTCGTAAAGGCGCGCGACGGCGACGTTATAGGTGAAGTTTTCCAAAGCCTCGGTGACCGCGGCGATGCAGCGATGGGTGGCTCGGCGCAGGGTGCGGCCAGCCGGGCCGAATGCGTCGGGCATCATCTCGGCGCGCGTGCCGTCCAATGCTTCGGCGAGGCGGAAGATGCGCTGCGTAAAGCGGAACGCGCCGGCCGCACCGGATTCCGTCCACTCCATGTCGCGTTCGGGCGGGTTGTCGGAGAGGATGAACCAGCGCGCGGTGTCGGCGCCGTAACGGGCGATGATCGCGCCGGGGTCGATGGTGTTGCGCTTGGACTTGCTCATCGCCTCGACGCGGCCGACGGTGACCGGTTGGCCGGTTTCCCGCATGGTGACGGTGCCGTCGGCGTGCTTCTCGATCTCTTCCGGATACAGCCAGCGATTGTCCGGCGCGCGGTAGGATTCGTGGTTGACCATGCCCTGGGTGAACAGGCCGGCAAACGGTTCCTCGACCGATACGTGGCCGGTGTCTTTCATCGCCCTGGTAAAGAACCGTGAATACAGCAGGTGCAGGATCGCGTGTTCGATGCCGCCAATATACTGATCCACCGGCATCCAGTGATCGACCGCCGCCTTGACCAGCGGCACGTCGGCATGTGGCGAGCAATACCGGGCAAAATACCAGGAGCTATCGACGAAGGTGTCGCAGGTGTCGGTTTCGCGGCGCGCGGCTATGCCGCAGGCCGGGCAATTGACGTGCTTCCAGGTCGGGTGGTGGTCCAGCGGATTGCCGGGCCGGTCGAACGTCACGTCGTCGGGCAGACGGACCGGCAGTTGGTCGTCGGGCACCGGAACGATGCCGCAGGCGTCGCAGTGGATGACCGGGATCGGACAGCCCCAATAGCGCTGGCGAGACATGCCCCAGTCGCGCAGCCGCCAGTTGGTCAGGCCCTTGCCGACGCCCAGCGATTCCAGTTTCTCGATGGCGGCGCGTTTGGAGGCGTCCACGTCCAGACCATTCAGGAAGCCGGAGTTGAAGGCGGTCCCGGGACCCGTGTAAGCTTCCTTGCCCACGGCAAAGCTGGCCGGATCGGCGGCTGGCGGCAGCACCACGGGCGTGACGTCCAGGTTGTATTTGCGCGCGAAATCCAGATCGCGTTGGTCGTGCGCCGGGCAGCCGAAGATGGCGCCGGTGCCGTATTCCATCAGTACGAAGTTGGCGATCCAGATCGGATAGGTGGCGCCGCCGATGAACGGGTGTTTGACGCGCAGGCCGGTGTCGTAGCCCAGCTTCTCGCCGGTTTCGATGGCGACTTCGGAGGTGCCCCGGCTGCGGCATTCGGCGACGAATTCCGCCGCTTTCGGATCTTTTGCGACGGCGGCGGCGGCCAGGGGGTGTTCGGGGGCGATCGCCAGGAACGACATGCCGAACAGGGTGTCGGGGCGAGTGGTGTAAACTTCGACCGTCTCCGTGCTGTCGGCGACGGCGAATGTGACCTTGGCGCCCTCACTGCGGCCGATCCAGTTGGCCTGCATCAGGCGGACGCGCTCCGGCCAGCGGTCCAGGTGATCCAGCGCCTCCAGCAGTTCAGGGGCGTATTTGGTGATGCTGAAGAACCACTGGCTGAGCTGCTTCTTCTCCACCGGAGCACCCGAGCGCCAGCCTTTGCCGTCGATCACCTGCTCATTGGCCAGCACGGTGTTGTCGACGGGGTCCCAGTTGACCCAGCTTTCCTTGCGCTCGACCAGGCCGGCTTTCAGGAAATCGAGGAACAACTTCTGCTGGTGCTGGTAGTATTCCGGTTGGCAGGTGGCGAATTCACGCTCCCACTCCAGCGACAGGCCCATGCGTTGCAACTCGGTGCGCATGGCCGCGATGTTGTCGTAGGTCCATTGAGCAGGGTGGACACCGCGTTCGCGAGCGGCGTTCTCGGCGGGCAGGCCGAAGGCGTCCCAGCCCATCGGGTGCATGACGGCATGGCCGCGGGCACGCTTGTAGCGGGCCACGACATCGCCGAGTGTGTAGTTGCGGACGTGGCCCATGTGGATTTTCCCCGATGGGTAGGGGAACATCTCCAGCACATAGTATTTGGGCTTGCCGTCGGTGGGAACGTCCTCCACGCGGAAGCAGGCGCGGTCGGCCCAGGCGGCCTGCCACCTGGGTTCGGCGGTGGTGAAATCGTAGCGCGGGCCGGATTCGGAGACGGGTGCGGTCGTGTCGTTCATGCTGGGATGTATCGGGCGGAGACGCGCCGCGCGCAAGTATGAGTGTGGGTCAGGTGGGATTCGCGGGCGTAAGACCTTGGACCAGGTCGTCCGGGTCCGCGTTCAGCAGTTGGTCCAGGGTGAACGGGTTGGCGTCCGGCCAGGGGCGCGGGATTTTGTTGCGGCGGTCGCCGATCCTCATTTGGCGAAGCGCATCGGCGTACAAGGCGCCTAGGTCAATCCTTTGCCGCATGGACGGGGTGAACCGGCGTTGCGCGTTACCCTGGAACGCCGCGATTTCGGTGAGCCAGTGGTCCGCGGCCAGGTTGTCCGGTGACGTCTGAATTTTGAGGACATGAACCATGATCAGAGTCAGGTAGCTCTCAACCGCATGCAGTTCCGATAGCCCCACGTCTTCGATCTCCTCGGCGACGTGGACCCAATCGACGTCGTTCACCCGTTCCCCGCGCCCCAGGCGGCGCAGCAGGTCGGCCTGATGCTGCGACCAGATCAGGACATCGCGTTCATAGAGACCGTCTGACATGATATATTATCTAGGCCCAAGACTTGGTCTTGTCAGCAAGTTCCTGGAAGCTGCCCAATCACGCGCTGGCAATCGCGTAAACGTCCTCGACCCCTTCCGGCAGCTTGTATTCTTGCCATGACGCGCCCGCGTCCTCGGTCCCGAACACCTGGCCCAGGCGGGTGACGCAATAGATACGGGCGGCGTCGGATGCGTCCGCCGCGACCGCCATCAGGGTGGAATTCATCTTGATCCCGTGATCGATCCGCTGCCAGGTCGCCGCGAGATCGTTACTGCGATACAGCGCGCCATCATCACTGACCGCGGCCGGTGACAGGCATGCGTACATCACACGCGGATCGTGTGGAGAAACGATCACGTCATGGCAGTATGTGATCGGCGAGAACCGGCCGATTTCGGTATCGCACCACGTCTCACCGCGATCGTCGCTACGGAACAAACCCATGCGCAGCCCCAGAAACACCGTGTCCGGCGCGGCGGCGCTGATGGCGGAGGCGTGCGAGTCCAGCATCCCCTCACGATGACCGCAATGCCGCCCGCCGACATTGCTGTGCAGATGCGGCAGATCGGCGAGCTCGATCAACTCGGCCGACATGTCCGCCCACGTCTCGCCGCCGTCGGTGCTGCGGATGATACCGCTGACTTCCAGCGCGGCGTAAATGTCGTCGGGACGGTTGGGATCGACCGTGATGCGCAGGACCCGGCTGTCGAAGCCGGCGCGCTCGCAATGACCGGGAGATGTGGCGTTGAGCAACCGAACCCAGGTGTCGCCGCAGTCCTCGCTGCGATACAGGGCGATCGGCGCCGAACCCGCATACAGGATATTCGGCCGCGTCGGATGGATGGCGATCGTCCAGATCATGACGTTCCGGTCGGGAAACGCCAGCTTTTCCCAACTGTCGCCGCCGTCGGTGCTGCGATAGGGACCATCCTGCGTGCCGGCAAAGACGATGTTTGCATTGTTCGGATCGACGAGGATGGCATGCACCTCGGGGTTGGCCGGAAGGCCGTTGGTCAGCGCTTCCCACGCGCCCTCGCCGGCCTCGCGGCGGAACAGGCCGCCGACAGTCGGGACGCCGCTCGGCGAGGAGGAGGCGCCGGCTCCGGCGAAGATACGGGTCATGGCGATGCTTTCTATGGACGTCTGTCGGAAGCGTACCCCCGCTTCGCGCCGATGACCAGGGACGGCCCGCAGCGCATGGGTGATCGTCCGAACCAATCGTTTCGCCGGATGTCAGCCGCCCTCCCCGATTGTCCTGTCAGGACGAGGCCAAGGCGGACATATTCGTCATCCACGCCGTTCCGGAGGTGCGCGGCCTATCGCCCGGCGTTCGGATCGTAGGCATCCGGAAGTTGTTTGGACCCCGCGCCGAAGCTGCGAGAGCAGGCACCTTTTTGGATCAGCGCGTCGCGAGAACACTGACTGGGATCGGAATAGCCGTATGTGGTACGCCCGTCGGTCATCACCAGGCAGTAATCGCCAACCCGGCTGGTCGGCAGATGTACTTCGGTGGGGTTAATTTGGCATGAGCCATTCTGGCGGTTGGCATCACGAGAGCACTCGGCGCCGTCGTAATACATGCATTGCGGCGCGCCCATGGGCAGCACCAAACAGAAAGGCGCCGCCATCGCCGAAGCCGAAGCCGCGAGCAGGAAGGCGGAAGCGACGGCGAACTTGATCATGGGGCATCCTCTGTTCGATTCGCGAAAGACCGAACCCTACCAGCCCCGTGGAAAGGCCGGGCCAGCGCGGTCCTGTGTGTGGCGCGACATTAGGCCGGCGCGACCGGCCCGTTGGCGCAATCATGCGTGCCACAACCTTTTGTGAAGCGTGGCGGGCGGAGCGGCCGCGCCGCATGGATCGAACGTGGGGCGTTCGATCCATGCCCCGACGCCCAGAAGAGTCTTTCCCGGGCCGTGCCAATCCGCTAATGGCACGCCCATGGAACCCGACGAAATGACTGACTTGCTCGGTGCGGCCCGCGAGATGCTCGCGGCGCTGTGGACGCGCGCAATGAACAACGAGCTGACCGACGAAGAAGCACGAGCGGTGAAACGTGGGTGCATGGCAATCGCACTGACCGACAAAGGCATCGCGGGCGTCTCGCCGTTTCCGGGCTGGAGAGAGCGATGAGCAGAACATTGGTGTTCTGCACCTCTTATGCGGAAACAGAGTCTCTCTGGACGAACCGTTACCGCTTGTGGGTAAACGCGATCCGCGGCGGTGATGTCGAACATGACCATGTGTTGCTGGTTGATGACGCTTCTCCGGTTCTGCCGGCGTGGCCGGACACCCGGGTGACAAATCGCCTGACGGATGGGCCACTGTCCAAGCCCGTTACAATTTATCGATTTGACAAGCGGCTGGGACGACAGGCCCGCACGGTGTATCCTGGCTGGTATCGTTCCTTTTGCTTTGCCGCGCGGTTTGCTGAGGCCCATGGTTTCGACCGGGTTGTCCATATCGAATCGGATGGCTTCATCGTCAGCCGCACAATGCAGCACTACATCAATACGATCACGGATGAATGGATCGCGCCCGGCATCCAAAGCCATGACATGCCGGAATCCGCGATCCAGGTCATGGCGGGAACGGGTTTTCGATCTTTTGTCGAATTTGCAAAAAAACCTTATAGTGAGAGCGTTGGCTACGAGGCAGAGAATTTACTTCCGTTGACCCGAGTCGTCCGTGAATTCATCGGCTCTCGTTATGGAGAAACTTTACACCACGTACCCCGTGATGCGGACTTCGTCACTCAGACCAATCCATCGATGCTTGGACAAGCCGATTATTATTGGTGGCTTCGGTCCGATATTTTGCCATTTTCCACAGCCGGGAAGCCTCCCACGATGACGAGCGATATTCAAAGCGCATCCGAGGCCGATGATCGGTGGCGGCTGGACAACGGACCGACCAGGGATAAAGCCCCATCCGATCGGACGGACATTGGGCCTGCCGCGCCGCGAATCATCGCTCTCTCGATGGTCAAGAATGAGCAGGATATTATTGAGCCGTTCGTTCGGCACACCAGCATGTTCGTCGATCATCACGTTATCCTGGACAATGGCTCGGTCGATGACACCCGGCGAATTCTCACCGATCTGATGCGAGAGATCGACGGCGTCATCGTGACGTCATGTTCCGAATTCGCCTATTCGCAGTCCGAACGGATGACCAAATTACTCCGTTCCTGCCAGACCGCATTTTTTGCAGACTACGTTATATTTTTGGATGCTGATGAATTCATCTCCAGTGAAAGCAGATCAGAGTTCGAGCAAACTCTTGCCCGCATACCTGTCGGGGGATACGGCCAGATTCCATGGCGAACCTTTGTCCTGACGCCATTTGATCTGGTCCCTGATCAGAATGACCCGCCCCGATCTATGCCATGGCGGCGCACCGCCGAACATGAACGGTATAATGCCGTGCTGCGTTTGGATCGAAAATATTGGCACGACCTTGTCGTTGCCCAGGGTAATCACGGCGTCAACGCGGTTACCGGGCGTTTAGTGACTGGTTTGCCGCTTGAGGGACTTTACCTTAATCATTTTCCGCTACGAAGCATTAAGCAGTTTATTGCAAAGTCGATTGTCGGCTGGATGGCCTATTTGGGCAAGGACCCGCACGCCGGGAAGAAAGGTGACGGCTACCATTGGCGCCACAATTTTTATTCGGCAATCAATGGGGCACCTATCGACTACAAAATGCTATGTGATTTGAGCATGCGCTCCGATCAACCTACCCACGAATACGACTGGACCATTGATGTCATGCGCGGAGACGCGCCGGATCGCTATGAACGGCGCTATTCCAACGGACAATACGCAGATCCATTGGTGCTCGTCGCGAAGTCATGGCAAGCGACATTGGAAGCGCACGAACCACCCATAGCATTCACCCGACAAGCCCCCCCATCTGACCCAACGGAACTGTCGGAAGCCGAGACGGCCTTCGATTCTCAGTGGCATTGGGAAAATCCCTTTGCGGACGTGGCTCCATTTCGATATCTGGCTGAGAAATACAGCCCCCAGTCGATCCTTGACGTTGGCTGCGGCATAGGGGCCTATCTCACTCTATTCAAGAACCTCGGCGTCAGGCACGTCTTTGGCGCCGATGGCATTCCAAAATCTGCTACAATGCTGAGTGACACGGAATATCAGAAAGTCGACCTGACACAGCCATTATCGTTAGGCCGAAAGTTTGATATCGTGATGTGCCTTCAAGTTGCCGAACACCTGCCTCCCGACGCGTCCTCTACCATCTTGGAGACCTTACGGGCTCACGCCGGGGGATTAATTGTATTTTCGGCAGCCGAACCGGGGCAGCCGGGCCATGGACACATTAACAATCTGCCGATTGAGCAATGGCTGCGCCAGTGGGAGACCCTGGGTTGGTTGCCATCGTTGCAGGAAACCTTCGCGATGCGGGCTCTGTCTACCCTATCCTGGTTCAAGCGCAATATCGTTGTCCTCAAGCAAGGCGCCGATTCAGACAGCGAAGCTGCGATCCGCGAACTGGCGCATATCGGATCACTGCCGTATGGCTGGCATCATACGAATCCCGGTGTGCGCGCGGAGGTCCTGATGGACGATACGCCGCCTCCACCGTTTGGATACCACAGCGAGAGCCACACCGGCGATCGGCACCCCATCGAAGGCACTCAGAAGTCATGACTGTCAACCACTGGTGCCGCGCGGTTATGAATGCCGAAACCGAAAGGCTGGTCAGGGAACTTGGCCCGTCGGAGCTTGACGCACTGGAAATTTCCGGAGACGCTTGGTCCGGATTTGGATTTCGATCCTACCAAAGCTGCCACTGGCCAGAATTTGACGTCTGTAAAGATCGACTTCCCGGCAATTTTGATTTTATCGTCGCTGAGCAGGTATTCGAACACATACGGTACCCCCTTCAGGCCGCACGCAACATCCACCGTATGCTGCGCGGAGGGGGGACGTTTATGATCACGACCCCATTCCTGATCAAAATTCATCCCATGCCGAATGACTATTGGCGATGGACCCCGGCTGGCCTTGGCGCACTTCTGGAAGACGCCGGTTTTGGATCCATTCAGGTCGGCGCATGGGGCAACAGGGCCTGTGTCAGCGCGAACCTGGGCGATTGGCCCGTTTTCAACCCCGAGGAACACAGCCTGGTGGCCGAAGCGGATGTGCCGCTGGTCGTGTGGGCGACCGCAAGACGAGGCAACTAGGTTGAACCGAGAGTTGGCGCGGCGGTCCTCTCGTCTTTCCTGGGCACCGTCTGGCTGGCTGTTGAAACACCCTGTTGCAGATATTTCCCCGGGTACGCAAATGCTGACCCTGGGATGCCCGGCTGCCTTCTGCGCAGTACGCCTTGGTTTTGCCAATATCAGCTCCACGCCCTTTGTAATCAAACGAGCGATCGCCGCGCCTTCGACGACCTTTTCCGACTACTGTAATCCGACAGGCGATACCAAATGGACCTCTTTGACCTTCGTTAATGAAGGGGCTGATTCAGACAGGATCGTTACGACGATTGACGCCCCAACCGAAATCGTTGTGCGCGGCAATGCACCTGATCAGGCGACGGGGGAGACTTCGGCGCCACGCTGGACATGGACAGATTGGGTGCCCCTGTCGAGCCTGCCGCGAGCCGACGCTGCAAACGGTGTCAGCGTTCTGATGATTCGGACTCTTCTGGAGGGCAACCAAACCTTAACTATGCCTAATGGGACATTCGCCGCCTTCATGGGGCAGCCTGAGCTTAACAAAGGTTTCGATTATTGTGCGGGCTGGTATCCACACGACGCAGTAACTACCACGACGGACATAAATACACATTTGGCGCATTTGCAGGTCAATGGGACAGCCGTCGCCTGCGTGCAATTTCTGACACACGCGCCGGGCTTTACTGGATTGATCGCAGGCGATAGTCACCAGCAGGGCACGAGCACAACGACCCAGTTTGCAAATCTACTGTTTCGATCCATTCTGTCGATTGGCGCTGAGAACATTGGTTCGACCCCGTTCGGGTATTGGTCCACGGCTTTCGGAGGGGCGACGACAAACCAAATATTCCTGGCGTGCAATCGAGTTATAAAGCAGGTGAAACCAGCCTTCGCAGTGTTGCCTGGATGGACTTTCAACGACTATTCAGATGCCGGGTCATCCGACGCTTTTGCGGGGAATTCATTTCTTTCTCATCTTATTCAATCGGCATCCCTCTGCCGGGACGCAGGTACCGTGCCCATTTTTCTTACACCATTTCCTCGGGATAAATGGAATATGACCGGTCCGCGGGTGAAACACTGGCTTTCCCTCCGGCGGACGATTTTAGAAATGGAGGCAACAGGTGCAGTCGTCATCGACGCCACAAAAATTCTTGGAATGGTAACAAATGGCCAATTTGACGGCACCTATGGGATTACCTGTGTCGATCTTCATTGGCCCTTCGCTCAAGGCTGTCAGAAGTCCCACCACACGACCCAGTGAGACGGCTTCTGGTTTCCTTGAGCGAAGTCCACGGAGCGGTTTTGCGGTGGACCAGCCAAGGTGCCACCCAGGTGAGGGTAGTGAAACCTTCCTAATACTATAGAGAGATCGCACTACCCTGGAGTCCGGTCAGGCCACGACCTTCAGACCAGCCATTCTCCCCGGCAGCTTCTGCGGCCTCAGACCCAGGCCCGCCACATGGGATTGCCACTCAGGCTTGCGAACCAAGGCGCCGAAGTTCTCTTTGGCCATCCTCATCTCCTCATACATGCTTTGGTTCGTCATCTCCGTCTCTCCAGCCTCCAGGCGTCTCGTCACGACCGCCGCAAGCTCCCCAAGCCGTCCCTTCAGCGGGTGGTCAGGAATGAGAACACGGTCATGGATCAAGGTCACATCAGGGAACATCGTCTGGTAGTCACCAGCCGACAGCCCGGTTTGCTTCGTCTGTGGTATGATCGCTTCCATCACGCCACAGTCATCGCCAACCCCCATCCTGGCATGACCCCGGAGGAGAGCCTGAAGCGTCGAGTCCATCAGCAGACCGCGCTGCATTGCCTTGATCTGATCCTCGGTGGGATGGTCGTTCTTCAGGTCGAGGTTCAGCGAGGCCCCCGAAGCAGCGTGACTTGCCGCCTTCGGAATGAAGTTCAGGCCCAGCAACACGACACGACGAACATGCTTATGATCGTTGGTAGCGGTGTGGTTGCCGTAGGTCAGATAGCGTAGCCGGGTCTGATCCTCAGGCTTCAGACGGCTCCGTATCGCTGTTTCCAGGCTTGTTTCGTCCACCCCCTTCATGTTGAACCAGCCCTTGTAACCAACGACGAGGACATCCTCACCGGCAGGAACGGTGGCGAAGTATCGAACGACCATTTCGAGCAAGTCCCGTCCCCGTGTGGTCTTCAGGTCCCTGTAGACCGACCTGGAGGCGGCTGTAGGCACGATCCGAAGCGTTAAGTTGCTGTAGGTCTTCGGGGCGTCCTGTAGCCACACCACCGGCACGTTGTTCGCCATTTGAGCATAGCTGGCGTTCACTTTGGCTGAAGCGTCGGTCACGATCACCGGCATCAAACTGGCTGGTATCTCCGGGTAGTGGGTGATCAGCGAAGCCGCCGAACCCTGGCGAGTGACGAAGCCTTCGTCTCCTGAGATGACCGCAAGCGCCTTGACGTGAGCCACAAGTTCATCGTTGCTGCCTACGTCGTCCTCCAGTCGAGTGAAGTCCACGCCCATGCCTTCAAAGTCAGGCACGGTACATAGGCCAGTGCAGCTATCCACATCGGATGACCAACGCTTCAGAATTGATGCCGCTTCCTCGGACTGACGACGCATCGCCTTAGCGAGACCGACGACGGTATCCGCATCCAGCGTTACGGGCCGGTTGAAGGCAAAAGCCTCGTCCCAGCAGACCAGAGCACGACGTGAGCCACGGTAGTGGAACCGTGCGGCATCACCGAACGAGCCTGTGGAGCCTCCAAGGGCCTTCAGGGTCAGCTTCAGCCTTGCCTGGGTGCAGATCACGACCTGAGCATCTCCGGCCACGTCATGGCCACCAAGATCATTCACAGCGGCGTCAGAGGTAACCAGGCAAAGCCTATCGCGGTATTCTGGTCCTATTGCTTCGCCCATCGCCCTTGCCTCTGCGATCCGGTTGACGAAGATAACCATGCCCGTCGTCGCATAGGCAGGGCTGTCCAGCAGCGTCCTGGCAAAGAGGGCAAGGCTGGTAGATTTGCCAGTCCCAGCCGGGATCGCTGAAAGGTAAAGGGCATCAGGCAAACAACCATCAGCGGCCCGCTCCATGTGGTCCAGAAGGTCGCGAATAGCCTCCCATTGCTGCTGGGATGGCCGGTGGGATGTTTCGGCGAAGAAAGCAGCGACACGGTCGAAGGCGGTGGTGGCGAGCCCGGTGGCGGGCAGGACGTCGAAGGGCATGGTGCATCCTTGGTTCGTGGTGGCGGAGATGAAGAGGGGAGGCAGGCGGAGGACGGGCGAGCCAAAAGACCCCGCCGGTTTGGCAGGGTTTCAGAGCTTCAGCAGGGATTGCGGGTGGGCTTTGGGGGCCTCTGGAGGCTCTACCGTCCGTCAGTAGGGCGGAAGTGGAAGCAGCGCGGCGATAGCCCCGACCGATGTATGGTCAGCAGCGGCGATGCTCCTCGGAGGTCAGTTCAGACCACCACGGCGACCTTACCCGTCGTCAAGCTTGCCGCCGCGACACGAAGCGCGGTCCTCACGGCTTCGGAGATTGAGTAAGCGTCCGGTGATCCCCGCCTTGCTTTGACCGCGCGAGACGTGCCGAAGCTGCTGACCTTAAAGTCCTCTGTAAGGTTGACCTTAAAGTCATGTCGAACGGCACGATCGAGATCATCGGCGCC
>Ga0316222_1000765_pt1 | contig 45846 bp, 47 predicted proteins | sample TBH18011metaG_FD_206008 | JGI IMG/M metagenome (GOLD analysis project Ga0316222, IMG submission 206008) | Freshwater microbial communities from Trout Bog Lake, Wisconsin, USA - TBH18011 | ecosystem: Environmental > Aquatic > Freshwater > Lake > Hypolimnion/Profundal zone | place: USA: Wisconsin... | reverse complement strand
CGGGTACCGAAACGCGATCGGCCCGCTGTCGTGCAAGGCCGCCGTGTGCACCATATGCACCAGTTCCGCCTCGTCGGCGGCGGCCATCACCACGAAATTCGGCAAGCTGGCGAGGTACGTCACGTCAAAGCTGCCCGCATGCGTCGCCCCGTCGGCCCCCACCAGCCCGGCGCGGTCTATCGCGAAACGCACCGGCAGATTCTGGATCGCCACATCATGCACCACCTGGTCGTAAGCGCGCTGCAAAAAGGTCGAGTAAATCGCGCAAAACGGCCGCATTCCCTGCGCCGCCAGCCCCGCCGCAAAGGTCACCGCGTGCTGCTCTGCAATGCCGACATCGAACAGGCGGTCGGGATAGGCGGCGGCGAATTTGTCCAGACCGGTGCCGCCGGGCATCGCCGCGGTGATCGCGCAAATGGCCGGGTCGCGCTCCGCCTCGGCCAGCAGAGCGCCTGCAAAAACGCCGGTGTAGCTGGGCGGACCGGGCGGCGATTTGGCCTGCTCGCCGGTGACGACATTGAACTTTTGCACGCCGTGATATTTGTCGGCGGCGGCCTCTGCGGGGGCGTATCCCTTGCCCTTTTGCGTCACCACATGCACCAGACAAGGGCCCTCGGCGGCGTCGCGGACGTTTTCCAGCACCGGGATCAGCTGGTCCAGATTGTGCCCGTCAATCGGCCCGACATAGTAAAACCCCAGCTCCTCGAACAAGGTGCCGCCCATCGCCATGCCGCGCGCGAATTCATCGGTTTTGCGCGCCGCCTTGTGCAAAGGTTCGGGCAGACGGCGCGACAAACGCCGCGCCAAATCGCGCAGTTCCAAAAAGGGCCGCGAGGACACCAGCCGCGCCAAATAGGCCGACAAGCCCCCCACCGGCGGCGCGATCGACATGTCATTGTCGTTCAAAATCACCACCAGCCGGTTGCCGGCGGCCTGCGCATTATTCATCGCCTCATAGGCCATGCCGGCGCTCATCGATCCGTCGCCGATCACCGCAATCGCCTTGCCGGGCGCGCCCGCCAGCTTGTTCGCCACCGCGAAACCCAGCGCCGCCGATATCGAGGTGCTGGAATGGCCGGCGCCGAACGGGTCATATTCGCTCTCGCACCGTTTGGTAAAGCCCGACAGCCCGCCGCCCTGCCGTATGCTGCGCATTTGTTCACGCCGCCCGGTCAGGATCTTGTGCGGATAGGCCTGATGCCCGACATCCCAGATCAACTTATCGCGCGGCGTATCAAACACATAGTGCAGCGCCACCGTCAGCTCCACCACCCCCAGACCAGACCCCAAATGCCCCCCAGTCTGACCTACACTCGCGATCATCTCCGAACGCACTGCATCCGATACAGAGCGCAATTCGCCCTGCGAAAGAGCGCGTAATTCTGCCGGCGTGGTGAGGGTGTTAAGGGAAAATGTCATAGCTCAGCGCCTTACACTGTCCGACATGGCCTGTCGATTCTACGTAACAAGCCGCAACCGCCTGAACCACAGCTGTATCACGCTTGCAATCGGCGGCGCAGCGGTTAGGCAGCATCCATGTCCAGCCTTACCGTCAATGGTCATGCCGTCGATCTGCGCATGGACCCGCAGACGCCGCTGCTGTGGGCCTTGCGCGATGCGATGAACCTGACCGGCACCAAATATGGCTGCGGGGTGGGGGATTGCGGAGCCTGCATGGTGCTGGTGGACGGCGAGGCGCAGGCCGCCTGCCAGATCAGCCTCGCCAATGCCGAGGGGCGCCGCGTTACCACCATCGAGGGGCTGAGCCATGACCGCAGCCACGCCGTGCAGCAGGCCTTTGCCGCCGCGCAAGCCGTGCAATGCGGGTTTTGCACACCGGGCATGGTGATCGCGGCGGCGGGCTTGTTGACGCGCAACCCAACGCCCACCGCCGACGAGATCAAGGTCGCTGTGCCCAATTTGTGCCGCTGCGGGGTCTATCCGCGCCTTGTGGCGGCGATTCAACGCGCGGGGCGGGCGCTGAACGGCCAAGAGGCGATTTCTGCCGCGCCGGCCCCCGGCATATCCTCAGGCGAGGCCGCGCGCAGCGTGCCAGCCTTGGCAGCAACCCCACAGGAGCACCCATGAAAGCGACCATCTGGCACAACCCGCTATGCGGCACATCGCGCAAGACCTTGGCAATTTTGCAGGAGGTGCCGGGCATTGATCTGACGGTGGTGGAATATCTGAAAACGCCGCCTAGTGCCGAAAAGCTGGCGCAGCTGTACCGCGATGCCGGGATCACTCCAGCGGAAGGCCTGCGCCTGCGCGGTACCGATGCAGAGGAGCGCGGCCTACCCACCGCCGATGCCGCCACCGTGCTGGCCGCGATGGCCGCCGACCCGATCCTGATCGAGCGCCCCTTGGTGGAAACCGACAAGGGCGTGGCGCTGTGCCGCCCGCAGGACAAGGTGCATTCCATCTTATAGGCTCGGCGGCTTGCAAAGCGCTGGCAAACCTGCGAACGACAATTTCGTGACGTTTTGGCGATGAGGATCTGACAAAAGCATGACTGGATCGGAACTTACCCGCGAAGCTCTGCCCCAAAAGATCGCACGCAAAATAAAGCATTTTGCCGGACCTTGGGCGGTTTTCGTCGAGGGGTTTTTGAAGAACCCGGTGATGGTCGGATCTATCGTGCCTTCATCACGCTATACCATAGACAAGATGCTGGCCCCGGTCGATTGGGCCAATTGCAAGGTTTTCGTCGAATATGGCCCAGGCGTCGGCACGTTTTGCCGTCCGGTGCTGGACCGGCTGCCGCGCGACGGCCAGTTGATCGTTATCGACACCAATCCGCTGTTCATCGACTATCTGCGCCGCACCATCACCGACAGCCGCTTTGTCGCCGTGCACGGCTCGGCCGCCGATGTGGAGGATATTGTCGCCGGCCACGGGCATGATCATGCCGATTATGTGCTGTCTGGCCTGCCTTTTTCCACCCTGCCAGATGGTGTGGGGCCGGCGATTGCCGCTGGCACCTATGCCGCGCTACGCAAGGGCGGGGCGTTTCTGGTTTATCAGTTCACCCCGCGCGCGCGTGATTTCATGGCACGGCACTTCACCCGCATCGACAGCGGGCTGGAATTTCGCAACGTGCCGCCATGCTTCCTTTACTGGGGCTGGAAGGATGAGGAGGCTTAAAGGCCTCCCCTCCCCATATTACGAAAAGGTTTCCGCCAGCGATTGAGGCGATGCGCCCGCCAGCTGACGGTGGATCGCCACCAGCAACGCAGTGATCACTACGCTGAACGCGGCGGCCAATACGCCCTGCACGATGCCGGTGCCCAGCGTCAGCGCCATGCCCTTGCCGGCAATCGTCGTGACCAGCCCAATCAGCACCATCGCCGCCACGCTCATCACCACAAAATAGGCAACCAGCAGCAGCAGAAAGAACAGAAACACTCGGCGCGTGTTGCCCTTTACCATCCGCCACGAACCCTTGATCACTTCGATGGGATTGCTCTCCCTTTCGATGATCGTCACCGGATAGATCATCGATAGGCGGGTGACGATGACAGCAATCGCGGCCAGCAAGGCGATCACCGCCACCACCGCGAACACACCAACCAGCACTTGCGAAATCATGCCGAGCATCGCCGCTGGCAATCCAATCGCCAGCATCGCGGCAATTATAAACACTAAATATCCGATAAACAGCAGCACCGCCACGGCGATCAGCGTCGGCAAGCTTTTCACGCCGATCATCAGCGCCTCGCCCACGGTGGGGCGGCGATGATCGGTCAGCAGCGCCATCATCCCCAGCTTGCCCACAACCGACGCCAACATCAGCAGCAGCGTATAGGGCATCAGGCTGGCATTCGCGGCGTTCATCGCCTGTATCTTTGCCATGAAGGCAGGGTCTTTGAAATCGGCGGCGCCGTGTTTCATCGCGTTCATAAACGTGGTGATCATCTCGGCCTGCTGCGGACCGGTGAAAAACGCCATGGCCACCGTCGGCAAAAAGACAAACACCCCCGCCATCACCAGCAGCACCTCGCGGTTGGCGGACACCAGCCGCATCGCCTCGTTCCAAGCCTGATTGCCATCGAACCTTGTCATATCAGCCTCCTGAACGCGCCTACACAGCTTGCCCACTTGCGTGCCGCGAAAATAGTCGGCACGCAAGCATTATGGTTGGTCTTGAAATCCGCAAAGAACATGCGCTGGTGCCTTACCCGCAGGCGCTCGCTGAAATGACGCTGCGCAATGCCGCGATCCAGGCGGGCGAGGCAGGCGAGTTGATCTGGCTGCTGGAACATCCGCCGGTCTATACGGCGGGCACCAGCGCCGATGTCACGGAGTTGCTGGATCCGCGATTCCCGGTGGTGGTGGCCGGGCGCGGCGGACGTTATACCTATCATGGGCCGGGGCAGCGGGTGGGCTATGTGCTTCTGGACCTTGGCAAACGGGCGCGCGATGTGCGCGGGTTTGTGCATGCGCTGGAAGGCTGGGTGATCGACACGCTGGGTGATTTCGGCGTTTCAGCGTGGCGATCGGAGGCCGGCATCGGCATCTGGACCCGCGACATCGACGGCACAGAGGCCAAGATCGGCGCCATCGGCGTGCGCATCCGCCGCTGGGTATCGATGCATGGTTTTGCGGTGAATTTGGCGCCGGACCTTGCGCATTTCACCGGCATCGTCCCCTGCGGCATCGCGGAGAAGGGCGTCACCAGCTTGGCACGGCTCGGCATTTCGGTCAGCGCGGAGGAATGGGACGCGGCGTTGTTGGCACGGCTTGACGATTTCCTCTCGACGCTGGCGCGCCCCTGCGGCAGGGAGGGCGCGTGATGAAACTGCGCGCACCCCTGTTGATTTCTGGCCTATTGATTTCCGGCCTGACCTTGCTGGCGCTGGCTGGCTGCCACAACGCCCCGACGCAAAAGACCGACAACCAGCGCACTGCCGAAGGGCAGGTGCTGAAGGGTTCGATCAGCGACGCGATGCTGCCCTATGACGCGGTGACATCCGAACCGCCGGTCGCAGCCCCGCGCGCCTCTGCCGCGCCGGATGCGGGCGAAGCTGATGTTCCGGGTACGCCGGCAGAGGCAGCGCCAGCCGCTGAGACAACGCCCGCCCCGGCTGGCAGCAGCGACACCCCGGTCGCCACCGACAGCGCCGCGGCTTAATCAGGCCTCGACTGTCGCTTCTGCGCGGGGGTAATCTGTGTATCCCTCCACACCCGGCGTGTACCATGTCTGCGGCACACCCTTGTTGGGCGAGAGCGGCGCGCCATCTCGAATGCGCTCCACCAGATCCGGGTTGGAGATAAACATCCGGCCAAAGCTCACCGCATCGCATTTACCAGCGGCGACATCAGCGGCGGCCTGCTCTGGCGTGTAATCGCAGTTGAGAACCACCTTGCCGGTGAAATGCTGGCGCATCAGAGGCGCGCGCATCGGTCCATCGGCGCGGCCAAAGGTGCCATCGGGGCCGGGGTGGCGCATTTCCAAAAAGGCGATCTTGTGGCGCTCCAGCACCTTGGCGGCCTCGGTAAACAGCGCGTCGGGGGCCGAATCAGTGACGCCCTGAATGCCATCATTAGGCGACAGGCGGACGCTGACCCGGTCCGCGCCGCATACCTCGACCAAGCGGCCAGTTACCTCGTCCAACAGGCGGCAGCGGTTTGCGATAGACCCGCCATAGATGTCGTCGCGCAGGTTGGTGCCGTCGCGCAGGAATTGGTCGATGAGGTAACCGTTGGCGGCATGCAGCTGCACCCCGTCAAACCCGGCGGCCATGGCATTGGCGGCGGCGCGGGCGTAGTCCTCCAGCAAACGCGGGATTTCGGCCAGTTCCAGCGCGCGCGATGTGTTATAATCCTGCTTGCCGTCATAGGTGTGCGCTTGGTCCGGCGCCCGCGTTGCAGAGGCCGATACCGGCGCCGCACCATTCAGAAAGCTGGAGTGCACCACCCGGCCCATGTGCCACAATTGCGCGATGATCCGCCCGCCTGCGGTATGGACGGCTTCTGTGACCTTGGCCCAGCCGGCGGTCTGCTCGGCGGTCCACAGGCCCGAGGCGAAGGGCCAGCCCAGCCCCTCGCGGCTGATACCGATCGCTTCGGAAATGATCAGGCCGGCGCTGGCCCGCTGCGCGTAATATTCCGCCATGATCGCGGTTGGCACGCCGGATTTTTCGGCGCGGGCGCGGGTGAGCGGCGCCATCAGGATGCGGTTGGGCGCATGGATCGCCCCCAGATCAACCGGCGTCAACAGAACATCGTGCATGAGATACCTCGCGTAAAATTGCTGCCCTTGGTGCGTAAACCGGGCTAGGCTGGCGCGATGGATAATGCAACGAGGCTGAAGGCCCCTTTCGTGTGGCGGCGCAAATGGCTGCCCGGCGCGGCGCTGATCGGCGGCAACGTGGCGCTGGCGGTGGGGCCGCTGAGCGTGCGGCTGGCGACTTCTGGCCCGGTGGCGGCGGGGTTTTGGCGGCTGGCGCTGGCGGTGCCGGTGCTGATGCTGCTGGCGCGCGCCAATGGGGAACGCATTCTGGCGCTGCCTCGGCGGACGCTGGGCGTGCTGGTGCTGGGCGGAGTGGTGTTCGCGGGCGATCTGGCGGCATGGCACATGGGTATTCCGCGCACGCATCTGGCCAATGCGGCGATATTTGGCAATTGCAGCAGCGTTTTGCTGATGGCTTGGGCCCTCGTGGGCGAGCGGCGATGGCCGCGCCGGCTGGAATGGTGCGCGCTGGCGGCGGCGTTGACAGGAGCGGCGATTTTGCTGGGGCGTTCGATGGAGCTGTCCGCCCGAACACTGGCGGGCGATTTGTTCTGCATTACGGCGGGGGTGTTTTACCTGTTTTATCTGGTGCTGGTGCGCGGCGCGCGTGCGAATGCCGGCACTTGGGCGGTGCTGAGCGTGGCGAGTGCCTGCGGGGCGCCGGTACTGCTGGGCTTTGCGCTGATGCTGGGCGAGCCGGTGTGGCCGGGGGCTTCGCAGGGTGTGATGCACGGCGGCTGGTGGCCACTGGTGACGCTGGCGCTGGGCAGTCAGGTGATCGGCCAAGGGCTGCTGACCTATGCGCTGCGGCATTTTTCGCAGCTGGTGGTGGGGCTGGCGCTGCTGACCCAGCCCGCGGTGGCGGTGGTGGTCGGCTGGATCGGCTTTCACGAGGTGCTGACCCCCGGCGACGTGCTGGGCGTGCTGCTGGTCGGCGCCGCGCTAGTCTTGGCGCGGTTGGGGGAGGGTTAGGCTTATTTGCAACGATACCAATATTGACGCTTACCGTCGGTGTCCGCCACAATTACCGACCCTTTGATATTGATCAGCCGTGTGTGGATGATGATAGGGTGATGCAGTCGGACAAACGGCGGCCCCTCGTCACCGTCTGGGTTGGCCGTTGTGATCGCCGTAATCAGTTGATCACCTTGAAGCCGCCACCGCCCCGCTCCGCTGTCGATGCCATAGCTGCCATCAGGGCCAAACTGAAAGTCGGTGTCAGTAGCGCAATTATCCTCGCGTCCGCCCGCAGGCCATTTCTCGCTCGAAACCCAATCGCCGACTATTAGTTTTGCCCAGTTGTGCGTGGGCTCGGCAGGAGGCTGTTGCTTTTGATGACAGCCTGCCAAAGCAAACACCGCCAAAATCGTGCCAGCCAACAATCGACGCATCACTTCACCCCCAAATCGCCCTTACCCACACTGCCGCTGGCCATTTCCAGCATGCGGTCTAGGCTGGCTTTGGCTTTTAGGCGCAGGCCTTCCTCGATCTCGATGCGGGGGGTTAGGTCGCGCAGGGCCACATAGAGCTTCTCCAGCGTATTCAGCGCCATATAGGGGCAGATGTTGCAATTGCAGTTGCCGTCCGCTCCCGGCGCGCCGATGAAAACCTTCTCGGGCATGGCGAGCTGCATCTGGTGGATGATATGCGGCTCTGTGGCGACGATCAGCGTGTTGCCGGGCATCGCCTTGGCGTAATTCAGAATGCCGGAGGTAGAGCCGACATAATCCGCGTGATCGACAATGGCGGGCGGGCATTCGGGGTGCGCGGCGATGGGCGCGCCCGGATTGGCGGCGCGCAGTTTCAGCAGTTCGGTCTCGCTAAACGCCTCATGCACGATGCAGACGCCGGGCCACAGCAGCATCTCGCGGTCGAACTTGCGCGACAGATATCCGCCCAAATGCCGGTCGGGGCCGAAGATGATCTTTTGCTCACGCGGGATCTGCGCAAGGATCGTCTCGGCGCTGGAGGAGGTCACGATGATGTCGGACAGCGCCTTCACCTCGGTGGAACAATTGATATAGGTGAGCGCGATATGATCAGGATGCGCGGCACGAAAGGCACGGAAGCGTTCGGGCGGGCAACTGTCCTCCAACGAGCACCCCGCCGCCATATCGGGCAGGATCACGGTTTTCTGCGGGGAGAGGATCTTCGCCACATCCGCCATAAACCGCACCCCGCAAAAGGCAATCACATCGGCGTCAGTGGCGGCGGCCTTGCGCGATAATTCCAGCGAATCGCCAACGTAATCGGCCAGATCCTGCAATTCCGGCTTCTGGTAATAATGCGCCAGGATGACCGCGTTGCGCTCGACCTTCAGCCGCTGGATTTCGTCCAGCAGGTCTGTGCCGGTTGGAATGTTAGGCGCGTTCATGCAGGCTCTCCTGAATCCATTGCAGTCCAAAAATCGTCGGTGCTGGCGACCAGCCCCCGACGTTCCATATCAATCAAATGCGCGAGCACAGAGCGGCCCGCAGCCGGCCACAGCCTATGATCCACCCCCTTGTACATGCGTGGCACCATCGCGGCGATGTCCCCGGTGCCGGCGGTGACAAGGCGCAGGATCTGCCGCTCGCGCTGTTTGCGGTGGCCGATGAGGCCGCGCACCAGCTGGCGGGGTTTCAACACGGGTGCGCCGTGAGCGGGGTAATAGATGCGGTCGGCGCGGGCATATAACTTGTCGAGGCTGGCCATATAATCAGCCATATCGCCATCGGGTGGGGCCACCACGGTGGTGGACCAGCCCATCACGTGGTCGCCGGTGAATAGAACGCCGGTGCCCTGCAATTCGTAACACAAATGGTTCGAGGTGTGGCCCGGTGTGGCGATAGCGCGCAGGCTCCAGCCGGGGCCGCTCACCGCATCGCCATCGGCCAGAACCGTGTCGGGGGCATAGTCAGGGTCAAACGCGGCGTCCGCGCGGGGGCCGGCGTCGGCCAAGGTGAGCGGTGCGCAGCCGATGATTGGCGCCCCCGTTAATGCGGCCAAAGGCGCGGCTGCTGGCGAATGGTCGCGGTGGGTATGGGTGCACAGGATCGCCACCACTGGCGCGGCGCCAATCGCCGCCAACAACGCAGCCAGATGCGCGGGTTCATCGGGGCCGGGGTCGATCACCGCTACGCCTTCTGGCCCGCCGACGATATAGGTCTGGGTGCCGGTATAGGTGAAGGGGCTGGGGTTGGGCGCCAGCACGCGCGCCACCAAGGGTTCGAGGCGTTCGATCAAACCTGTCGGCCAAGGCTGTGCGGGCGGTTCCATGATGCGCCATATGGGGGCGCCGGCTGGGATACGAAAGAGGAAATACGCGGGGGAGGTCAGGCCGCGCTTTGCGCCAACCTTTCGCGCAGACGGTCAATGGCGCTGGGCTGCATACGCTCGGTTTCGCGCCAGCTGCGGTCCAGACGCAGCAGGCGGGCATAGAAATGCTCGGTGGAGGCGATCAGATCGCGCAAATTGGGCGCCAGAAGCAGCGCGCGCTCGGGATCGGCAGTGGGGAAATCAGGCGACAACCGACCATAACGACGCAGCTGAAACGCCGACAATTCGCCCATGAAATAGGCGCGGTGATTGAGCAGCCACGCCACCGCATGCATCATCCGCGTCGTGGTGCGCAAAGCCTCGCAGGACAGCGCGACGCGGGCCATATCCTCGATCTCGGTCACCAGATTGAGCCGCCCGGAAAGGTCAAACGCGCCGCGCACCTCGTCCGACAGCACGAGTGCTTCGCAATAAAGCCCCTCTATTATGCGGGGGTTCATGTTGGCCGTGTGCGTCATGAAAAGAATCGTTAAGCGGCAGATTCGCTACGGGCAATCTATCGCGTTAGCCACCCCCATCCCGATGCGGGACAGTTTCATGCCGGGACAGGCTTTCACCCCGGAATTGAAGGATTTTGCCCCCTTTTGCTCAGGCGATAATGTCGGGGATAAGATAATCCTCCAGCTGAGACATTTGATCCTTCAACCGCAGCTTGCGTTTTTTCAGGCGGGCGATTTGCAATTGGTCAGCGGGGGCCCCGGTGGTCAAAGCATCGATCGCGGCATCAAGGTCGCGGTGTTCGACGCGCAGGATTTCCAGCCGCTTGCGCATTTCCTCTTCGCTCACGCGAGATACCCCCCCAGAATGTCACCGACACGAGGGAATTTACATACCACAGAACGGCCTGCCTGCCGTTCGTCTCTGGCGCGGAGCGTTTGATCCATTGTGCGTGCCCTTTCGCTTCGCAAGATAGGCTTAATGTGTTTGTATGACAATCGTGGCGCGGGCGCGTCCCCCTGAGTCGGATGCACGAGTCAGATGCACAAGTCTGCGCCACAAAGCAGGTCGCCCTGCCTTCTCGCGCTGCGCCTTAGGCCAGCCTTGGGGGCAATGTCACCAAAGGAGAAAACGCATGGAAGCTTCGCATGTCAGCGCCCTTCAGCACAAACATGCCAATATCGATCGCATGCTCCACCAGGAAATGATCCGGCCGATACCCGACGATGCAACCGTCCAATTGCTCAAACGCCAAAAGCTGAAAATCAAGGACGCGATCGCGCAGCCTTAAAGGCGCGTTCCGCACGCCCCATCATACCCAGTGCGCGCCGCCTTGGAACTGCCGAATACAGGCCCTTGGCGGCGTGTTTTCCTCTGGCACGGCGGCACGCATAATCATCATAGGCCCGCATAGGTTGGCGGTGGATCAGTCCCGCGTTTGCAAAGGCAGATCATTAGGCTAGGCTGGTGCACATGACCTACGCCAAGACCTTCCCCTCCCGCCGCGAAACGACCACAGGTGGCGGCCTGCCTGCCGATGATTCGGGGGTCGCCCCATGGTAACCGCCCCCACCAACCTTGCGCCCAGCTCTGCGGTGGCGGCGGCGCGGTTGATCCTCACCCGGTTGCACGATGTCATGGCTTCACGCAGCAACGCCCAGGCAAAGCTCAATAACGTCGTCGAAGTCATCGGCGAGGGGCTGCATAGCGAGGTCTGCTCGATATATCTGCTGCGCGAAGGCATGCTGGAATTGTTCGCCACGCGGGGTCTGTCGCAAGAGGCCGTCCACGTCACACGGCTGGCAATCGGTGAAGGCTTGGTCGGCACCATCGCCGGCGATGCCCAGTCGCTGAATTTGGCCGAAGCGGCGAGCCACCCGGACTTTTCCTATCGCCCGGAAACGGGCGAAGACAAGTTCCACTCCTTCGCTGGTGTGCCGATTGTGCGGCGCGAACGCGCGGTGGGAGTGCTTTGCGTGCAGCACACCGATCCGCGCCTGTATGAAGAGGTCGAGATCGAGGCGCTGCAAACCGTGGCCATGGTGCTGTCCGAACTGATCACCAACGCAGAATTGGTCGATGAAGAAGGCGCGGCGGGGTTGTCGGCGGCGCTGACGGGGCCAGAAAAGCTGACCGGGCTGACACTGGTCAAGGGGCTGGCCAGCGGCATTGCGGTGTACCACCAGCCGCGTGTCACCATCGAACATGTCGTCGCCGAAGACACCGAGGCCGAGCGTCAGCGAGTCTACATGGCCTTTGACCGGATGCGCGAACAGATCGACCGCATGGCATCCCAAGCCGAATTCGGCATGGGCGGAGAGCATGAGGAGGTTTTGGAAACCTATCGCATGTTCGCCTATGACGAAGGCTGGAGCCGCCGCATCAACGAGGCGATCGATTCTGGCCTCACCGCAGAGGCCGCCATTGAGCGCGTCCAGCAACGCACCCGCATGCGCATGCGCCAGATCGACGACGCCTTGCTGGCGGACCGGATGCACGATCTGGAGGATCTGTCGAACCGCCTGCTGCGCATTGTTTCGGGGCAATTGGGCACCGCGGCCAGCAGCGGTCTGCGCCAGGACGCCATCCTGATCGCCCGTAACCTGGGCCCTGCCGAACTGCTGGAATATGACAAACGGCGGCTGAAGGGCGTGCTGCTGGAGGAAGGCTCGCTGACGGCGCATGTTGTAATCGTCGCGCGGGCCATGGGCATTCCGGTGCTGGGGCGCGTGAAATCGCTGCGTGGCCTAATCCGAGAGGGCGATCAACTACTGCTCGATGCCGATCAGGGCACCGCCTTTGTCCGCCCCCCGCGCGAGGTGGTGGAGGCATTTGAGACGCGCTTTGCCAAGAGCCGCCAGAAGCAAGCCGTCTATGCAGGCCTGCGCGAAATGGTGCCGACCACCGCCGATGGTACCCGTATAACGGTCAACATCAACGCTGGCCTGCGCGATGATATGCCCAATTTGGCCCTGACGGGCGCGGACGGCGTCGGCCTGTTCCGTACAGAGTTTCAGTTTCTGGTGTCCACCACGCTGCCCTCACGCGAACGCCAGACACGTCTTTACCGCGATGTGCTGGATGTGGCGGGTGACAAGCCGGTGGTGTTCCGCACCGTCGATATTGGCGGCGACAAGGTGCTGCCCTATCTGCGCCACGACGAAAACCACACCGAGGAAAACCCGGCGATGGGTTGGCGCGCAGTGCGGGTGGCGCTGGAACGCGATGGCTTGCTGAAGGTGCAGGCGCGCGCCTTGTTGGAGGCCGCCGCCGGGCGCACGCTGAACGTGATGTTCCCGATGATCGCCGAACCATGGGAATTCGACGCCGCGCGCGAGGTGTTTGAGCGCCAGCTGGCATGGCTGAAAGGGCAGAAGAAATCCGTCCCCAAACTGATCCGTTATGGAGCGATGCTGGAGGTGCCGGCGCTGGCCGAGGTGCTGGATGTGCTGCTGCCCAAGCTGTCGTTTCTGTCGATCGGCACCAATGACCTGACGCAATTCCTGTTCGCCGCCGACCGATCACACCCCAAGCTGGCCGAGCGTTACGACTGGTTGAGCCCCGCCATCCTGCGTTTTCTGGCGCGGATCGTAACGACGGGGCGCACCTATGGCGTCGACGTCACCGTCTGCGGCGAAATGGGCGGGCGGCAGGTGGAGGCGCTGGCGCTGATGGGGCTGGGGATCACGCGGCTGTCGATCACGCCCGCCTCTGTCGGGCCGATCAAGGCGATGGTGCAAAAGGTCAACCTGCCAGAGCTGGAAAAGGCGATGGCAGAATGGCTGGCCGAACCACGCGCTGATATTCGCGCCGCGCTGATCGAATGGGCCACGGCGCAGGGGATTGCCTTTGACTGATCTGGGCGGGCTGGGGCGGCCACCGCTGCCCCGCCAACCGCTACCCGTAAATCTGGGGTACTTCATCGCAAGACCTCGTTATATTACGTAAAGATAGACACGCATCTCCTTGACTTTTTACCGCAGCTGGCTTTGGTACGCGCACGTCGGTGTGGCGGATCTTACCCACACATCAAACTTAGGGTTATCAGCTAGGCCATGAGCAGTTCAGAACCAGTGGCGGAACTGCCGCTAGACACCGCAGGAACGCAGCTTTCGCGCGCGCGTGAAGCCTTGGGCAAATCCCGCGCGGAAATCGCCACCACCACTCGCATCCAGGAACGATACATCGCGGCGTTTGACGAAAGCCGCTACGACGGTTTACCACCGCGCACCTATGCGCTGGGTTTTGCGCGCAGCTATGCCCGCGCGGTGGGGTTGGACGGCAATGCCATCGCGGCCGAACTACGCAGCGAACTGGATGATCTGCCCACCGGGCCAACCCCCGCGCCAACCCCAGCCTTCACACCCGGCGATCCGGCGCGCGCACCATCCGCGCATTTTGCCAAGCTGACAGCGGTGGTTTTGGCTGTGGTCGCGGGCGGTGTGGTGCTGTGGCACAGCTATTTTCAACCATCCGGATCTTTGCCCTCGCTGCTGCCCTCAGCGACCAGCAGCGCAAGCGTGTCGGGCGCCGTGGCAAGCCATCCTGCCGCAGTGACCACCCCCGCTGCCAATGCCGGCCAAGCGGTAGTCTTCACATCGCAGGCCGACGGCATTTGGGTGAAATTCTACGACGGCGCCGGCAACCAGCTGATGCAAAAGCAGATGGCCAAAGGCGAGAGCTATACCGTACCCGCAAATGCGGCAAACCCCATGCTGTGGACTGGCCGCCCCGAGGCGCTCTCCATCACCATCGGCGGCAAACCACAAGCCGCGCTGTTGGCACGCGGGGCGCCCAGCGCGGGTCCCGCCGTGCAAGGCACTGCGGCCGCAACCGTCCCAGCGGCGCATTCCGCTCCAGCTGAGCGCGCCGTAACCCACCACCACACATCGGTCTCGCACCATTTGCCGGCTGCGGATGGGCTAACATCCACGCCCACCTCTGCGCTGTCTCCTGCCGCAACGCCAGCCGCTCCAGCGCCCGTTGCGGCAAAAGCTTCCACCGTTTCGCCATAGGTCGCGCTCGACAGCGGGGCGGGCTTGCGGCAATCTGACGTCAACTTGCGCCAAAATGCAGCATTGCGCGCTGGCAAGCACCGCATTGGCAGTGCATGGCGGTTCAGGGCTGGACAGCACGTCCATTGGCAAAATTAAGGTCCGGGAGCATGGGTAAGATGAGCAGCTTGGGGAGCGACTTGGGCATGGTGAAGCAAAGGCGATGGCCGGCGTTGGCGCTGGTGGCACTGGCGGCGCAGCTGATTGTGGCGCTGCCCGCCCGCGCTCAGGACCCGGAAGCAACCACGCAAGAGGTCCGCATCCGCCAGCTGGAGGCCGAGGTGCGCGCACTGCAACGGCAGGTTTTCCCCGGCGGTGATGTCGGAGCGGCCAGTTTGCCGCCTCCTGGCGCGCAAGGACCCGTCGCTGGGCCGACCACCGGCATGCTCACCCGCATGGATTCGCTGGAGGCGCAGGTCGCTCGCCTCACCGCGCAATACGAGGAATTGAGCAATCATGTACGCGGGATTGATGCGCGGCTGAGCAGCGCGGCGCCCGCCCCCGAACAACACGTAGCTCGCCCGCCCCTCCCCACGCCCTTGATCGAAAAGCCGGCCCCTGCGCCGGTTGCCGCCAAGCCCTCTTCATCGCGGGTCGCGGCGGTGAAGGCCATTGTTAAGCCCGAAACCGGTGACGCCGGTGAGGACGAATATACCTATGGCTTCAAACTGTGGCAGGCCAAGTTCTACCCTGAATCGGAGCAGCAATTGCAGCTGTTCCTCGAAAAATACCCTCGCCATGCCCGTGCTACCTATGCCCGTAATCTGATCGGCCGCGCCCTGCTGGATGATGGCAACCCGCATGACGCCGCCAAATGGTTCCTCAAAAACTATGAGGCCAACCGGCATGGCGAACGCGCGCCCGATTCCATGCTGTTCCTCGCCGAGGCGATGGTCGCCATCAAGGACACCAGTCGTGCTTGCATCGCGCTGTCCGAATTTTCGCACAGCTATGCCGGCGAGGCAAAAGGCCGACTGCACAGCCAATATGAGCAGATCCGCGGCTCCGTCACCTGCAACTGAGGCAATTGTGATTACGCCGCCCCCCGATCTGCCGGGGCCCGATCTGGCGGCGCGCTTCGCCGGGGATTTGGCGCGGGCTTGGCCCCAACCGCATCGGCGCGTGGACGAAACGCGGCGGTTGGCATTGGCAGTGTCCGGCGGGCCGGATAGTTTGGCGCTGCTGCTGCTGGCCCAGGCCGCGATGCCGGGGCGGATTGCGGCGGCCACCGTCGATCACCAATTGCGCGAGGAAGCCGCCGCCGAGGCCGCCGAAGTGGCGCGGGTGTGCGGCCTACTGGGTGTTCCACATGAAACGCTGCGGGTGAATGTCGCGCAGGGCAATATGCAGGCCGAGGCGCGCGCTGCCCGCTATGCCGCAATGGGCGCGTGGATGGCGGGCCAAGGTTTGACCGCGCTGGCCACCGCGCATCACGCCGACGATCAGGCCGAAACGCTGCTGCTGCGACTGAACCGGGGCAGCGGTGTGGCAGGGCTGGCGGGGGTACGCGCGTTTGGGCCATTGCCGGGCGGCTCGGGCCGGGTCGTGCGGCCGTTGTTGGGCTGGCGCAGGACGGAGCTGGCGGAGGTTGTCGCCGCCTCTGGGCTGACAGCCGCCGACGATCCCTCCAACCGTGACTATGCCTATGACCGCGTGCGGCTGCGCGCATATCTGGCAGCAGCGGATTGGCTGGATGTGCACGCAATCGCCATCAGTGCTGGGCATTTGGCCGATGCCGATGCCGCGCTCGATTGGGCAGCGGCGCGCGAATGGTCAGAATGCGTCAACGCGGAGGGGCTGGGCCTCACCTATCGCCCACAGGCCCCCCGCGCGGTGGCGCTGCGGGTGATGGCGCGGATCGTCGCCCAAATGGACGGCGCCGATGTGCGCGGCGGCACGCTGGCCCGCGCTTTCGATCAACTGGTGGCGGGCCAGACCACCTCGCTGGGCGATTTGGTGGTGCGACCCGGCCCCGGTGGCTGGAGCTTCACCCGCGCCGCACCTCGCAGGAACTAAAGGGCGTCCTGCGCCTCGATCACCTTTTCCTCGCTGCGGCGCTGGGTGGTATGGGGCACGCGCGGCTCGGCAAAGCTGGCGGCAATCGGCGCATCACGGCCATAAATGTCGGCAAAACGCACCAATTGACCGTCCACGTCACGCCCGGCGGTGAAATAGGCGATATATACCGGGAAGGTTTTCACCATCGGCACGCGAGCATATTTGATGGTGGTGGACAGGGCAACCGCCTGATCCACCGTCATATTCGCGCCCAACATCGCCATCGTCATGCCCAACTCCACCGCGCGTTCGGTGCGGATGCAGCCGTGGCTGAACGCGCGAGACGGCGTGTTAAACAGCGATTTATTGGGCGTATCATGCAGATAAATGGCATGCGGATTGGGCATGTCGATCTTCATCCGGCCCAGCGAATTGCTGTCGCCCGGCGGCTGCACCATGGTCATCGTGCCGTCTTCGGCGACGGTCACCTTATAACCCTTCGCCCGGCCACGTGCAGCAGTCAGGTGGTCATGCTCGATGATCGATTGCGGCAGGGTCCAAGTGGGATTGAAAACGACAGCCTTTACCTGCTGCGCCAATTGCGGGGTGGCGGTGGGCCCCGGCTTGCCGACAATGCCGCGATAGGTGCGCACCGCGTGATCGCCGCGCATCAAGCGCACCTGAAACTCGGGAACGTTGACGTAGAGGTAGACCTCTCCCAAATCGCGCGGCAGCCAGCGCCAGCGGTCCATGTTCAGGCGGATAATTTGGCGGCGTTTTACATCCGAAGGGTCGGTTTCGGACAGCGCCTGTTTCAGCGCGGCGTAATCGGGATAGGTGGGATCGAGGCGCGCGAGGATATCTGGGACATCATGCTGGCTGACTGCCTCGGTCAGTAGCTGCGCGGTGGGCATGGTATCCTGATCGGGATCGACCGCGAACCACTGCACCCGCGCTTTCCAAGGGGTACGGCCATCGCGCAGATCCTCGACCAGCCAATCAAACGAACGGCTCGCCTGCGCGTCCAGCGCAGCGCCGGGGCCAGCCAAAATCGCCACACGCAGCGCCTCGGGCTGATAGTCGTCAGGGATCAGCCCCTCAGCATCAATCGCCTCAATCGCGTTCAGCAGCGCGCTGGCGTCGCTGACTTGCCAGTTCATCACCGGCTCAACGATGGGTTGCGGGCCGACGGGCGTTACCAGCGGGCCAGCCGAAATGCTGGGCGAGGCCTGCGGACTAGGCGACGTCGTGGATGTCGGCGCGGGCTTGGGTGGCATCAGCGGTTGCGGCAGCAGGCTTTGTGGCTGCGGGGCGCGTTTAACCGCCTGCTGGGCATACGCCGTGTGGGCGGAGGGCGCCACCAAAGCCAGCGCCATGCCCAAAGCCCAACATTTACCTGCACCCAATTTCAATGCTCGATCCATCGTCATCCCTGCGCTGAGGGGTTTAAATGCCCTCAAAATGTGCAAATTAGCTAAATCGCGGTGTCAATTCAACACCACCCGCTGTCCCCGTATCTGCCCGTTTCGCTGCATTCCCGCAAGCGCAACCATCGTCTTGGCGCACGGTTCACCGCAATACCGGCGGGGGGTGACGCCGGCCACCGCACAGGTTAGGGTTGGGTATGGCCGAAAATCCCCCCGTCGCGCACTCGTTAGCCATGCCGCTGCTGGTCGCCAGTTTTGGCATTGCGCTGTACAGCGTGATGGACGCGGCGATGAAGCGTGCCTCGCTGGAGGGCGGCGTTTATATGGCGCTGTTGCTGCGTAATGGGTTCAGCACGGCGTTGATGGCACCGGCTTGGCGGCTGTCGGGCGGGCGATGGCCGCAATCGCCCGCTTTGCGCGTTCATATTTTACGCGGGTTGGTCAGCACGGTCACGGCGGTCAGCTTTTTCTGGGGGCTGGTGCGGATGCCGATGGCAGAGGCAATCGCTCTGTCGTTCATTGCGCCGCTGATCGCGCTGTGGCTGGCGGCGGTGGTGCTGCGCGAGAAAGTGCGCTGGCCAGCGGTAGTGGCCGCACTGTTGGGGCTGGCCGGAGTCGCAGTGATCGCGCTGGGCCGGATGGACGCGCATCAGGTTGCGGGCGGTGCGGGCTGGGGGATCATGGCGATACTGATTTCCGCGACGTTTTACGCATGGAACCTGATCTTGCAAAGTCAGCAAGCGCAATTGTCAGGCCCGGTGGAGGTGGCGATGTTTCAGTCGCTGGTGATGGTGGTGACGCTTTCGGTTCTTGCACCTTGGTTGGCCGTGTGGCCGCACGCCAGCACGTTGGGGTGGACGGCGCTGGCCGGCGTTTTGGCGTCCTCGGCGCTGGCTACGATGTCGTGGGCGTGGGGGCGGGCAGAGGCGCAAGTGTTGTTGCCGATTGAATATACAGCGTTTGTATGGGCAGCACTGGCTGGCTGGCTGATGTTTTCCGAGCCGGTGACCCTGCCGACTTTGGGCGGATTGGCGTTGATTTTGATCGGCTGCCGGGTCGGCATTCGCCCGGCGGCGCCGGTGATGCATATCGAGCAGACCGGAGTATAGGCGTCTCCTTTATCGCTATTGCTTCGCAATAATTACGGCAGCGCGAGTATTTCGCATTTAACACTTCAAATTAGCCCCACACACGACCATTTTCTACCTTTGGCGGCCTTGACCTAGGTCGCAGAGACGCGCATCGGCGCCGAGTCACTTTATACTTCGCGCGCGCAGCAATGGGGCGCCAGATTTAGGGAACTGAGCATATGACCCAAGTCGGACAGGACACACTCGCCACTCGCTCCACGATGCAGGCCGGCGGTAAGGAAGTTGCCTATTACTCGCTGAAAAAGGCTGCGGCCAAGCTGGGCGACATCAGCCGCCTGCCCTTCAGCATGAAGGTGCTGCTGGAAAATCTGCTGCGCTTTGAGGATGGCGGCTTCACCGTGTCCACCGCCGACATTCAGGCGCTGGTCGATTGGCAGAAAAACCCGTCCGAATCGCAGAACGAGATCCAGTATCGCCCCGCGCGCGTGCTGTTGCAGGATTTCACCGGCGTTCCCTGCGTGGTCGATCTGGCCGCGATGCGCGATGCCATCGCCAAGCTGGGGGGCGATACCAGCAAGATCAACCCGCTGGTTCCGGTGAACCTCGTGATCGATCACTCGGTGATGGTTGACGAATTCGGCCACCCCAAGGCGTTCGAGCAGAACGTCGAGATCGAATATCACCGCAATATGGAGCGTTATGACTTCCTGAAATGGGGCTCCAAGTCGCTCAACAATTTCTATGCAGTGCCCCCCGGCACCGGCATCTGCCATCAGGTGAACCTGGAGAATATCGCACAAACGGTGTGGACGAGCGTGGACCAGAGCGGCGCCACGGTGGCCTACCCAGACACCTGCGTTGGCACCGATTCGCACACCACCATGGTCAACGGTTTGGGCGTGCTGGGCTGGGGCGTCGGCGGTATTGAGGCGGAGGCCGCAATGCTCGGCCAGCCGGTTTCGATGCTGATCCCCGAAGTCGTCGGCTTCAAGCTGACCGGTTCCTTGAAGGAAGGCGTCACCGCCACCGATCTGGTGCTGACCGCGACCAACATGCTGCGCAAGCACGGCGTTGTGGGGCGCTTTGTGGAATATTTCGGCCCCGGCCTCGCCGCGCTGTCGCTGGCTGACCGCGCCACGCTGGCCAATATGGCGCCTGAATATGGCGCAACCTGCGGCTTCTTCGGCATCGACGACAAGACGCTGGATTACCTGCGCCTGACCGGCCGCGAGGAAGACCAGATCGCCTTGGTCGAAGCCTATGCCAAGGAGCAGGGCTTCTGGATCGACCCGGCCGTGGAGCCTATCTTCACCTCGACGCTGGAACTGGACCTTGGCACCGTTGTCCCCAGCCTCGCCGGCCCCAAGCGCCCGCAGGACAAGGTCATCCTCACCGAGGTCGACAAGGTGTTCAATGGCGACATGGAAACCCTGTACAAGCGCGCCAACAAGCGCGTTGCGGTGGAAGGCAAGGCCCACGACATCGGCGACGGCGACGTGGTGATCGCGGCCATCACCAGTTGCACCAACACCAGCAACCCCAGCGTTCTGGTTGCCGCCGGCCTCGTGGCGAAAAAGGCCAATGAGCTGGGCCTGAAGCCTGCGCCATGGGTCAAGACCTCGCTGGCCCCCGGATCGCAGGTCGTCACCGACTACCTGAACAAGGCTGGCCTCAGCGAGCATCTCGATGCGGTGGGCTTCAACCTCGTCGGTTATGGTTGCACCACCTGCATCGGCAACTCGGGCCCGCTGGCCGAGCCGATCAGCAAGGCGATCAACGAGAACGGCCTCGTCGCCGCCTCGGTCATCTCGGGCAACCGTAACTTTGAGGGCCGCGTTTCGCCGGATGTGCGCGCCAACTTCCTCGCCAGCCCGCCGCTGGTAGTGGCCTATGCGCTGAAGGGAACGGTGATCGAGAATTTCACCACCACCCCGATCGGCAAGGGCTCGGCAGGCCAAGACGTGTTCCTGAAGGACATCTGGCCCACCAACGCCGAAGTCGCCACCACCATGGCCGGCTGCATGGACCGCGCCATGTTCCAAGCCCGCTACGCAGACGTCTACAAGGGCGACAAGCATTGGCAGGCAATCAACGTCACCGGCAGCGAAACCTATCAATGGCGCGCTGGCAGCACCTATGTCGCCAACCCGCCCTACTTTGAGGGGCTGACCATGACGCCGCCGCCGGTGCAGGATATCCTGTCGGCCAAACCATTGGCGATCCTGGGCGATTCGATCACCACCGATCACATCTCGCCCGCCGGCAACATCGGCGCAAACAGCCCCGCCGGCAAATGGCTGATGGAACACCAAGTCGCCAAGGCGGACTTCAACTCCTATGGCGCGCGCCGCGGCCACCACGAAGTGATGATGCGCGGCACCTTCGCCAACATCCGCATCAAGAACGAAATGGTCCCCGGCGTCGAGGGCGGCATGAGCCGTTACGGCGAGGAAGTGGGGGCGATCTACGACATCGCCCAAAAGCACAAGGCCGATGGCACCCCAATGGTGGTGATCGCCGGCAAGGAATATGGCACCGGATCGTCGCGCGACTGGGCAGCCAAGGGCACCAACCTGCTGGGCGTGCGCAGCGTGATCGTCGAGAGCTTTGAACGCATCCACCGCTCGAACCTCGTCGGGATGGGCGTGTTGCCGTTGCAGTTCAAGGATGGCGACACGCGCACCAGCCTTGGCCTGACGGGCGATGATACCTTCACGATTATGGGTGTCGCGGCACTGAAACCGCGTCAGGACGTTGAGGTTGAGGTGACCCGCAAGGATGGCTCGACCTTCAGCTTCACCGCGCTGTGCCGCATCGATACCGCCAACGAGATTGAATATTTCAACAATGGCGGCATCCTGCATTACGTGCTGCGCAAGCTGGCCTCGTAAACGCAAGGCTCCGCGCGAAAACACGAAGGGCGGCCCGGAAAGGGTCGCCCTTTTTGCTGCGTGCCCTTGGGGGCCACAACAGACCACAAAAAAGCGCGGCCGAGTTAACCCGACCGCGCTTTTTGTGTGCGTATGCCTGCGCCTTAGGCTGGCTTTGCAGCCGACCGGCGCCGCCCTACCAGAACCGCCATAGCGGCAGCACCGAACAATACCATCATCGGCGGAGCAGGCACATCGGTGCCGCCCGTCGTTCCGCTGGTGCCGTTGCTCGTAGCATTCGATGTGCCGTTGCTCGACGTATTACCGCTGGTCGTATTGCCGTTGCTCGACGTGTTGCCATTGCTGGTCGTACCGTTGCTCGACGTATTACCGCTGGTCGTATTGCCGTTGCTCGACGTGTTGCCATTGCTGGTCGTACCGTTGCTCGACGTATTACCGTTGCTAGTCGTGCCGTTGCTCGACGTATTGCCACTGGTCGTATTGCCGTTGCTCGACGTGTTGCCATTGCTGGTCGTACCGTTGCTCGACGTATTACCGCTGGTCGTATTGCCGTTGCTCGACGTGTTGCCATTGCTCGACGTTGAGGTCGTAGTTGTGCTGGTGTTGCCGTTGCTCGACGTCGACGTATTGCCATTGCTCGAAGTCGACGTCGTCGTGGTGGTATTGCCCGAAGTCGTCGTGGTGGTGTTGCCAGACGTTGTTGTTGTCGTGGTGGTGCCATGGCCGCTCGTGCCCGACGAATTGGTGTTAATCACCACAACCCCGCCGCTGCTGCCGCCGAAGAAGCCACTGAAGAAGCCTCCAAAAAAACCGCTTCCGCCGCTGCTACCGCCAACCGGCACAGGCTGCGAGGACGGGCCAGTGGGCACATAAGGCTGGGGCGTGGCTGTGGGGTATGGTGTCGGTGTCGGTACCGGCGTCGGCTCCACAGGCTGCACCGGCACTGGCTGCGGGTGATAGCAGTTGTGAATGTAATAGCTCTGCCAATAGGCTTTGCCGCGCCCATTATGCGGGTGGTGCAGATAAGCGCTGGCCTGCTGGCAGCTAGGCGCCACATGTTGCGGGCGTGGCTGAGGGCGCGGCGCGGGCCGCAGCGGCACCAGCTTGCCATGCTTTGCATATTGCAGCTTACCGGGGTGCTGCTTTTCTGCGACATGCACGGCGCCCCCGCCGATCAGTGCTGCGGCAGCGGTAAATCCCGCCAGCTTTGCAATCGCCATACGAACCGACATAAGTGCTCTCTCTTGTTGCCGGGGCCTGGTCCCGTAACTTCGTGTGAGAAGGTTTCGGAACGCTCCGGACCATCTATCAGGCTTACAAGCGCAGACTGATGCACCGGCGACAATGAATTAAGCACTACCTTTGGGGTCCAAAATCGGGATTTGTGGCGATTTTTTACTTGGGTTAGCCAAGCTGTCCCGCTTTGGAACGAAAAATGCGCCGGGTGCTAAACTGTCGATCCCTCACCGGGGTCAAACAGGCCGGACTGTCGCGAATCAACCGCGGGTGGATTGAGCCCCAGATGAGCCCAACCGCGATCATTCAGGCACCGCCCACGCGCCGTTCGCGCCACCAAACCCAGTTGAATGAGGTAGGGCTCAACGACCTCTTCGATGGTATCACGCGGCTCGGAAAGGCCCGCCGCCAGCGTTTCCACGCCCACCGGGCCGCCCTTGTAGATATCGGCGATCATGTGAAGATAGCGCCGATCCTGCGAATCAAGGCCGAGCGAATCAACCTCCAGCCGGGTGAGCGCATCATCGGCAAAGCTTTGCGTTACGTAGGCCGCCCCTGCCACATGCGCAAAATCGCGTACCCGGCGCAGCAATCGCCCCGCCACACGCGGAGTGCCACGCGCGCGGCGGGCTATTTCGCGGGCACCCTCGGGCTCAATGCCGAGGCCTAGCAGGCGGGCGGCGCGGGTGATCACCTTCTCCAGCTCGTCCACGGTATAGAATTGCAGCCGCACCGGGATGCCGAAACGGTCGCGCAAGGGGGTGGTGAGCAGGCCCTGCCGCGTCGTCGCGCCGATCAGCGTGAAGGCGGGCAGGTCAATGCGCACGCTGCGCGCCGATGGCCCCTCGCCGATGATGAGGTCGAGTGCACGGTCCTCCATCGCGGGGTAGAGCACCTCTTCGACCACCGGATTGAGGCGGTGGATTTCGTCGATGAACAGCACATCGCCTTCCTCCAGCGCGGTCAACAACGCCGCCAGATCGCCGGATTTGGCGATGACAGGCCCGGACGTGGCGCGGAACCCCACGCCGAGTTCGCGTGCGACGATCTGCGCCAGCGTGGTTTTGCCGAGGCCGGGGGGGCCATAGAACAGCACATGGTCCATCGCCTCTCGCCGCCCCCGCGCCGATTCGATGAACACGCGAAGGTTATCCTTGGCGGCGGCTTGGCCTGTGAAATCGTCCAACGTTTTCGGGCGCAGCGCCGCGTCGATGTCCTCCGGCTGGCGGATGGGGGTGAGGAGGGGGTTGGGAGTCACTCAGGCTGTACCCATGCCATATAAACCGAATGTATGGGGGCACATGGATCGGGCGATCCTTGGCCTGAACTGCGTGAATATCGCAAATCTCGGTGCTCCGGGTGGTATTTTCGTTTATATACCAATTGGCCCGGCTTGCCGGCCTTGCAGAGATTTTGAAGCTGCTCTTCCAACTCAAGCGCTTGTTTCTGAGTGAGACGGTCAGCCAGCACAACCATGTTGTTGTAGCCCTTCGTCTTATAAGCAGAAAAACGCTCTTTTCCTGATTTCGATGTGTACCCAATCACAAACCATTTCACCCATCGAGATGCAGCAATGCACCATACAGTATCGAAATAATTCGTAACCATCTTCTCTTGCATACGCCTTTCATTCACAAACATCCCCATCACCCCACCCTCTTCAACGCCACACGGATCAGCGCGCCAACTTCGGCGTCCTCGCCCAGTTCGGCCAAGGCTGCGGTTACTGCTTGTGCCGCGATGTGGGGTTTAAAACCTAGGTTTTGCAGCGCCGAAACCGCATCCGCTCCCGCCGCGCCCGGCAGAGGTATCGCAGAAACCACTCCGCCAACCACGCCTCCAGTGGGCGCGAAATGCAATGCGCCAGCCTTGTCCTTCAGCTCGTTGACGATGCGCGCGGCCAGCTTTGGTCCCACACCGTTGGCCCGCGCGACCATCGCGGCGTCTCCGCCGGCGCAGGCGCGCTGCAATTCCTCCACCGACAGCGCTGAAAGGATGGCCAGCCCGACCTTGCTGCCTACCCCCTGAACAGCCGTCAGCAGGCGGAACCATTCGCGTTCCCCGGCGCTGGCAAAGCCGATCAGCCGCATGTCGTTTTCGGAAACTTGCAATTCGGTGTGAACCACCACCCGGTCGCCGCGCACCCCAAACCCCGCCAGCGCCTTGGCCGAGCAATGGACCAGATAACCAACGCCCGAAACGTCGATCACAGCCCAATCGGCCCCGAAGTCATCCAGCGTACCTGTGAGTTTGGCGATCATGGTTTGTTCTATGGCACGGTGAGGCCTTAGGGAAAAGAGAAGAATTAGTCTTGGGGGGCACGCCCCCCAAAACCCGTGACTATGTTCCGGCGATTGGCGCCGCAGGCTTTTAAGGCCGCTTCGCGGCATAGCGCGGGGCTGATAGCGGGCGCAAAGGCTAACAGGATTGGGGGTTTGGGGGTGTAACACCCCCAAGAAACCTACCCCCGCATCATATTCGCATGGGTAATCGCCACCGCCAGAGCATCCGCCGCGTCCGCTCCGGCAAGCTTTACGCCGGGCAGCAGCACCTTCAGCATCATCTGGATTTGCGTCTTTTCAGCGGCCCCCGTGCCGACCAGCGCCTTTTTAACCAGCCGCGTCGCATATTCGGCCACGGGCATGCCGGTGCGGGCCAGCGCCAGCAGGCAGATCCCGCGCGCTTGGCCCAGTTTCAGCGTCGATTGCGGGTTGGAGTTGACGAAAACCTCCTCCACCGCGCCGGCATCGGGGGCGTGGGTCAGGATCACATCGGTCAGTTCACGGTCCAAATGCACCAGCCGTTCGGCCAGCGAGGCCTTGGTATCGGTGCGGATCTGGCCGTTGGCAATGTGGGTGAGGCGGCTACCCTGCTTGGCCACCACCCCCCAGCCCGTAGTGCCGAGGCCGGGGTCGAGGCCGATGATGATCATCTACTGCGCGATGCCGTACCAGATGTTGTGATCGTCATCTTCATCGAGGTTTGTGCCACGTGGGGTGCTATGTTGAATCGAGCCTTGACTCTCCAACAGCGATCCTTCCTTCGGCAGCATACATTTGTCACGTTGGAGTAGTCGCCCATCCTTGCGGACTTCCACGCCGGCCAGAACGCGGGCTCCTGCGGCTCGGTCTGAAGATGGGCCCGCAGTTCCATCATACACAATGTAGTCGGTTCCCCGGTTAGTGAAGCGAATATGGTCCTCGGCATTGAGGCCATGGCCGACCAAGCTCCCCATATGCACATTGCTCCAGTCGGGCTTGTTGACGATGTCGATGGCAACCTGCCCCGGCTTGCCGAATCGATAATGCAAATGCCCACCACCCATGCACACCGACCCGGTGCCACGCGCGAAGGGGCAGGAGTAGAGCACGCTCTCGCCGGATTGGCACAGACTGGGCGCGGCGGGTTGGGGCGCCGATTTTGGTGCGGGCCTATGCCCCGCCGCCATAGCAGCCCCGGCTGCACCCACCGTCAGCGCCAGCAAGGCCATCCCATTCCTCACCCCAGCTTTTCCATGACCTCATCGCTGATTTCGTAGTTGCCCCAGACTGTCTGCACGTCGTCGTCGTCATCCAGCACGTCGATCAGTTTCAGCAGAGTGGCTGCGTCGGCCTCGCTCACGTCTGTTTTCAGGCTGGGCTTCCACGCCAGTTTGACAGCCTCGGCCTCGCCCAGAACTTTTTCCAGCTCACGGGCAACGGGGTGCAGTTGATCGATCGCGACCCAGATCTGGTGGCTGCCGGGGTTTTCATCGCCGTCGCCCATATCGCTCTCAACGTCCTCGGCGCCGGCCTCGATGGCGGCTTCCAGAACTGTGTCCTCGTCGCCGACCTTAGCCGGGTATTCGATCAGGCCCAGCCGTTCAAAGCCGTGCGAAACCGCGCCGCTGGCCCCCAGATTGCCGCCGTTTTTGGCAAAGGCAGTGCGCACATTGGTGGCGGTGCGGTTGCGGTTGTCGGTCAGCGCCTCGACGATCAGCGCGACGCCGCCTGGGCCATAGCCCTCATAGCGGATTTCCTCATAGTTATCGCCGTCGCCCTTGCTGGCCTTGTCGATGGCGCGCTGGATGTTGTCCTTGGGCACCGACTGCGCCTTGGCGGCGTTGACCGCGGCGCGCAGGCGGGGGTTAAAGTCGGGGTCGGGCATGCCCATCTTGGCCGCCACGGTGATTTCGCGGGAAAGCTTGGAAAACAACCCAGCGCGCTTTTTATCTTGCGCGCCCTTGCGGTGCATGATGTTCTTGAATTTGGAATGGCCTGCCATGTTTGGGCTCGTCTCTGCTTGCGTCTTAATGGAAATGTTGCGGCGCTTTACACCGCATGGGGGCCTTAAAGCAACCGCTGCCACCACCCCACATCCAGCCAGCGATCCTGCTTCCAACCAACCTCGCGGAAATGGCCCACCTGCGTGAAGCCCAGCGCCTGATGCAGCGCGATGCTGGGGGCGTTTGGCATGGTGATGCAGCCGAGCAGGGCATGAAACCCCTTGGCCGCCAGATCGTCGATCAAGGCAGCATAAAGCCGCCGCCCCAGCCCGCGCCCGCAGGCCTCTGGCGCCATATAAATGCCCACAAATGCGGTGCGATCATAGGCGGCGCGGGCCATATGCGGGCCGGCATTGGCATAGCCAAGAACCCTGCCCTCAGCCTCCATCACCAACCAGCTATGCCGGATGGAGGCGGTGGCGATTCTGTCCGCCATTTCCTCCTCGGTGGGGGGATCGACCTCAAATGTGATGACGGTATCGCGCACATAGGGCGCGTAGATGGCCGCACAGGCCGCCGCATCACAGTGCGTGGCGGGGCGCAGAATGATGTTCTCTGCGCCCCCCATCTTTACAGCAAACCTAGCGCGTTCTTGTAGAGGTCGAGGATGGCTTCCATCTCGCGCCGATCATCGACGGGCATTTTGCGCAGGGCGACAATCTTGCGCATGATCTTCACGTCATAACCGACCGCCTTGGCCTCCAGATAGACGTCCTTGATGTCGTCGGAGATGCCCTTTTTCTCTTCCTCAAGCCGCTCGACACGTTCAACCAGCAGGCGCAGGCGGTCGTCAGAGGCTTGAGCGTCAGTATCGGTATCGGACATGGGTTACTCCGTATATCAGCAGAATCGGTGAAGCGCGGCTGATAGACGCTGCCGCCGCCCAACAAAAGCCGCCAACCCGAAAATCCCCACAGGCTTTATGCGCCCTCGTTAAGCTTGAGGCTGGCCTCCATGCGGGCCAGTTGTTCGGGGCTGGCCTCGGTTTGATAACGGGTTTTCCATTCGTCAAACGGCAAGCCGTGAATCAATTCGCGCGCCCCCCTTTTATCCAGCGGAGCGCCGGCATCCACCACCCATTCCGCCAAACAGTTGCGGCAAAAGCCCGCAAGGCCCATGAGGTCTATATTCTGGGCATCGTGACGATGGCGCAGGTGCCGCACCAAGCGCCGAAAGGCCGCCGCGGCATGGGCATCGTCAAGGGCTTCCAGCGCATCAAGGGTGTTATTCGCCGCATTCATATTCATAGGCCTGTGGTTGAAGCTGTGCTTGGGTTTAGCCCAGTCTTTTGCCATACCGCAGCCTTGATCAAAAGGAGATAGTCGTGGGCAAAGCAGTGGGGCATGATTCCAGCCAGCGCGGGCGCAAGGTCAAAATCCTGGCAACGCTGGGCCCGGCCAGCGGCAACCCGGAGATGATTGCCAAGCTGGTGCGCGCCGGCGCCGACAGCTTTCGCGTCAATATGAGCCACGGCGATCACGCCACCCACGCCAATACCATCGCCTTTGTCCGCGCCGCCGAAAAGGAATTTGGCCGCCCCATCGGCATCCTGTGCGATCTGCAAGGGCCCAAGCTGCGCGTTGGCACATTCAAGGATGGCCGCGCCGTCATCCGCCATTCGGGCCATTTCACGCTGGACCGCAATCCGGAACCCGGTGATGAAACCCGCGTACAACTGCCGCATCCCGAATTGTTCGGCGTGCTGCGCCCCGGCCAGCGCCTGCTGATCGACGATGGCAAGCTGCGCCTGCGCGTGATCAAGGCCGATGATACCGAGATCCTGTGCTCGGCGGAGGTCGGCGGGGTGATATCGGATCGCAAGGGCGTCAACATCCCCGACGCCGTGATCCCTGTGCCCGCCTTGACCGAAAAAGATCGCCGCGATCTGGCTTTCGCCATCGAGCACCACGCCGACTGGATCGGTCTGTCATTCGTGCAGCGCCCCGAGGACGTAGCCGAGGCGCGCAAGCTGATGGGCGGCCACGGCGCCATCATCGCCAAGATCGAAAAGCCCGCCGCGCTGGAATGCCTAGAGGCGATCATCGAGCTGGCTGACGGCATCATGGTGGCGCGCGGCGATCTGGGCGTTGAACTCAACCCCGAAGAAGTGCCCCCCATCCAGAAACGCATCGTCGAGGCCACCCGCCGCAGCGGCAAACCGGTAATCGTCGCCACGCAGATGCTCGAATCAATGATCGAGAGCCCCGCCCCCACCCGCGCCGAAGTCTCTGACGTGGCCAACGCGGTCTATGACGGCGCGGACGCGGTGATGCTGTCGGCCGAGACCGCCAGCGGCGCCTGGCCCGAGGAAGCCGTCACCATCATGCACCGCATCGCATGCCAAGTGGAAAAAGACCCGGCCTATCAACGCCGCGTTCACTTCGCAGAGGTGCTGCCCGACACCACCACCGCCGACGCCCTCGCCGAGGCCTGCGCGCGTGTGGCTGATACGCTGCCCATCGCTGGCATCGTGGTGTTTACCGGCTCCGGCTCCACCGCGCGGCGTGTGGCGCGTGAACGGCCATCGGCGCCCATCCTTGTGTGCACGCCGTCGCAGCGCACTGCTCGGCGTTCGGCGTTGCTGTGGGGCGCGCATCCCGTCCACACCAAAGATATCGGCAGCTTTGAGGACATGATCGGTAAGGGCAAGCGCATGGCGCTGCGCCACGGTTTTGGCGAGGCGGGGTCGAAGCTGATCACGCTGGCGGGTGTCCCGTTTGGTACGCCGGGGGCCACCAACCTGATGCATGTGGTCACGCTGGCCGGTGACGAACTGAAGCGACATACCAGCGGCGGGGATTGAGAGGCCGAAGAGACAGGCCGCAAAAGAGGTAAGTTGCGAGGGGGTTACCCCCTCGCGCTCCCGATATTGTCTACGCTGTGCGCCGGCTTACCCTTGGCGTAAACCAACTCCGCCGCCTCAGCCAATGCATCATGGCACCGCGCCAAATCGTCCGCCTCAATGCAATAGGGCGTCATCAGATAGGCGGTGTTACCCAAGGGACGGATCAACAGTCCGCGTTCGCGGAAATGCGCCAGCAAGCGCGGGGCGAGTTCGGACAGATAGCCAGCGCCCTGCTCCACCCGGTAATCCAGCGCCAATATCGTGCCTGTCTGCCGCAGATTGGTGATGCCGGGCACATCGGCCAGCATCTTGGCCCCCTCCGCTTGTCGCGCCGCCAGCGTGGCGATGCGTTGCGACACCGGTTCCTCGGCCCAGATGGCCAAGTTCGCGCCCGCCGCTGCGCAGGCGATCGGGTTCGCGGTATAGCTGGATGAGTGGAAGAAGGTCTTTGCCCGGTCGCGGCTGTAATGCGCGTCATAGACCGCCTCGCTGGCCATGGTGACCGCCAAGGGGATCGCGCCCCCGGTCAGCCCCTTGGCGAGGCAGAGGATATCCGGCACCACCCCCGCCTGTTCGCAAGCCAACAAAGTGCCGGTGCGGCCCCAGCCGGTCATCACCTCGTCGGCGATGAACAGCACGCCATGCGCGGCGCAAATCGCCCGCATTTCGCGCAAGATATGCGCGGGGTACATCAACATCCCTCCCGCACCCAACACCAGTGGCTCGGCAATAAACGCCGCCACATCGCCCGCGCGGCAAGCCACCTCCAGCGCGTCGAGAGAAGTCTGCTCGGCGCCCTTGGCGGGGAACGGAATCACCCCCACATCGAACAGCAACGGCGCATAGGGCGCGTTGAACACGCCGCGCTCGCCGACGCTCATCGCGCCGATTGTGTCGCCGTGATAGGAATGCTGCATCACCAGCAGGCGGTGGCGCCCGGTTTCGCCGCAGTTGGCCCAAAAGCCCAGCGCCATCTTCAGCGCCACCTCGACGGCGGTGGAGCCTGAATCGCTGAAGAAAGCATAGGGCAGGCCCACCAGCGCCACCAGATCCTCGGCCAGTCGCTGCGCTGGCTCGTGCGTCCAGCCCGCGAAGATCATCTGGTCGAGCCGCCCAGCCTGTTCAGCGATCGCGGCGACGATGCGCGGGTGGCAATGACCATGCGTCGTTACCCACCAGCTCGATATCGCATCAACGATGCGCGTTCCGTCGGCGGTGTAGAGGCTGGCCCCCTCGGCGCGGACGATGGTGGGGATGGGCTCGCACAAACCGTGCTGCGTGAAGGGGTGCCAGACGGGGGACCGTGTCATAGCAGGCCCCCACGATTAAACAGGGCCAGATTGAAATTCGCGGCCATCGCGGCGGCCAGGCTGGCGGCATTGAGGGGCGAAAGATGCGGTAACCGACCCAGACGCGGCACGCCGCAGATCACCGGGATCACGCGCTCGTTTTCGAGGTTTTCGTCGCCGACGTAGGCGATGCCGGCGATGGCGCAGCCCCTTGCGCGCAGGGCCTCGATGGTCAACAGGCTGTGGTTGATGGTGCCCAGCCCCGTACGCGCCACCACCACCACCGGCAGCGCCCACCGCGCAAACATATCAGCATAGAGCAGCGTTTCGCTCAGCGGCACCAAGGCCCCGCCGGCGCCCTCGATCACCAAGGGGCCGGTGCCCTGCGGCAAAGCCAGCCGATCGGGGTTGATCGTCATGCCATCGATCTGGGCGGCCAGATGCGGGCTGGCGGGGGTGTTCAGGCGGTAGGCCTCTGGGTGGATCAGCGCGCCGGGAGCCAGCCGCGCGACGGCCTCGCTGTCGGTTTCCTCCGCCAGCCCGGCCTGCACCGGTTTCCAGTAGCGCGCTCCGGCCAGCGCACCGGCTAGCCCCGCAGCGAACACCGTCTTGCCGATGCCGGTGTCGGTGCCTGTGATGATCAGGCCTTTCATACCAACACCCCGTGCAGGGCGTCCGCCAAGTCGCTGATATCTTCAATCCCGGCATTCAGCGTGATGACGATGCGCAGCCGCGAAGTGCCGGGGGGCACGGTCGGAGGGCGAATGCCGCGCACATCAAAGCCAGCCTCCTGTAATTTTGCCGCAACCGCCATCGTCCGCGCGTCACTGCCAAGGATCAGCGGCATGATCGGCGAACCGTGGCACTGGGCGCCCAGTGCAGTCAGTTGTTCGCGCGCGGTCGTCATGCGAGTTATCAGGTCGGCTCGCCTGTCGCCTGCCGCTTCGCAAACGCACAAGGCCGCCCGCGCAATCGCCGCATTCAAAGGCGATGGCGCGGTGGAGAAGATAAACCCCCTCGCCCGGTTGATCAGGAATTCGCGCATTACTGACGGGCCGCAAAGCAAGGCCCCCTCACAGCCCAGCCCCTTGCCCAGCGTGTGCAGAGTTATGACGTCCGCCGGGCGTGCAGGCAGCCCCGCCACCATGCCCCGCCCGCTGGGACCAAAAACGCCCGTGGCATGGGCCTCGTCGACCACCAGCATGGCATCGTGGCGCGCAGCGGCCTCGGCCAGATCGGCCAGCGGCGCAAAATCGCCATCCATCGAGTAGAGCGACTCTACGACGATATAGGGCGTTCCTGTTCCGCCCGCCCGTCGCCATGCGGTAATCCTTGCGTCAAACGCCCCAGCGTCATTATGCGGTACCAATTCGTGAGTGGCGCGGGTCAGCCGCAGCCCTTCGTGGCAGGATGCGTGGATCAGGCCGTCGGCGAAAATGCGGTCAGCGCGCTGGGGCAACGTCGCCAGCAGCGCGGAGTTCGCGGTGAAGCCGGTGGGCAGGAACAGCGCCGATTCCGCGCCAAAAAACGCGGCGGCTTCGGCCTCCAAAGCCTCGTGCTCCGGGTGGTTGCCGCGCAGCAGGCGCGACCCGCCCGAACCCACCGGCACCCCGCGCGCCAAGGCGTCGGTGGCGGCATCGCGCAGCAGCGGAGCTTCGGCTAGGCCAAGGTAGTCGTTTGAGGCGAAATCCACGCCGCGACGGGGGGAGAGGACACGCAACCGGCTGCGCGTGGCCAGAGCGCCAAGATGCGCCGCCTGTGCCCCCAGCAACATTATCCGCGCGCTCCAAACAACGCCGATCCCACGCGAATATGCGTTGCGCCCAGCTGGATGGCGGTTTCGAAATCCTCGCTCATGCCCATCGACAGGCCGGTTAACCCATTGTCGCGCGCCAGCTTGTCCGCCAGCGCGAAGAAGGGGGCGGCCTCGATGCCGGCGGGGGGCACGCACATCAGGCCAGCCAGCGGGATGCCGGCGGCGCGCGCCTCGGCCAGCAAGGGGGCCAGATCGGCAATCGTGCAGCCGCCTTTTTGTGGTTCCGCGCCAATGTTGACCTGCACGAAGCAGGGCACTTGCCGGGCGGCTTTGTCCATCGCGCGGCCCAAAGCCGCCACCAGCGAAGGCCGGTCGAGCGAATGGATGCAGTCAAACAGCCGCACCGCTTCCTCGGCCTTGTTCGATTGCAGCTGGCCGATCAGATGCAGCGCCACATCGGGGTATTGTTCACGCAAAGCGGGCCATTTCGCCTCGGCCTCTTGCACCCGGTTTTCGCCGAAGACGCGCTGCCCCTCCGTCAACAAAGGCAGGATGTCACCTGCGGGGTGCGTTTTGCTGACGGCGATCAAGGTGATGTCGCCGGCTGGGCGGCTGGCAACGCGGGCGGCGGCGGCAATGCGCGCACGCAAACTGGCCAACCGGGTTGGCGCAAGGTTTGGGGCGCTGAGCGAAGGATCTGGGCTATTCATGGCGTGGTGCTATAGCGCCACCATGCGCCAATACCAGAAATCTTGCTCGCTCCCTTGCCAGTGGTTGATCAGCGACGCGCGCAACGATGCGATGCTGGAATACGCACTGGAGCGGTTGCCACGAGGCAGCGGTTTTATTTTCCGCCATTATCACCTGTCGGCTGCCGAACGGCGTGCCAGATTTTGTAAACTTTTGAAGGCTGCGCGTAAACGCGGCATTTGGATCATTCTGGCGGGCCCTGCGACGCTGGCACGGGCGTGGGGCGCGGACGGCGCCTATGGCCCGGCGCATCTATTGAGGCGGGGCTGGGGGATACGCCTCTCTACCGCGCACAGCCTTGCTGAAATCGCCGCCGCAAACCGTGCTGGCGTGGATGCGATTCTGCTCTCGCCCGTGTTTGCCACGCGGTCATACCCCGGATCGGCGGTGTTGGGACCGCTGCGTTGGCGGCTGATGGCAGCAAGGGCGCAGGTGCCCGTCATAGCGCTGGGGGGCATGAATGGGCGCACCGCGCGGCGGCTGGCGCATACGTGCTGGGCAGCGATTGACGGGCTATCACCCACTGCGCGCACAGCGATTCTTGACGCGGCAACCTCCTCGGGCGCATTATACCGCCCGCAACAAGGGACATAAGATCAGCGCCATGGCGACACGGGCATTTACACCGGGCAAAAGCGCCACCCATTGGCGCGCCGTACTGCGACGTGCCTTGCGCCGCGCGATAGAGATCGCGGGCGCTGTGGTGCTGTGGGGGGCGATGCTGTTTTTGGCATTGGCGCTGATCACCTATACCCAAACCGACCCTTCCGCCTCGACCGCTGCCGGGGGCCCGGTGGCCAACTGGATGGGCCGCAGCGGGGCTTGGGCCGCGGACAGCGCGTTGACGGTGTTTGGCCCGGTTTCGGTGCTGTTGCTGCCCCTGTTCCATGTGTTCGCGGTGCGGCTGTGGCGTCTGGCGGCCTTGGCCGAGGGAGCGCCGCTGCCGCCTTTGCTGGGCGATCGCTGGTGGCGCACGACCGGCGTGCTGGCCTTTGCCATGGCGTTGCTGGCATGTGCGCTGTCGCTGGCACAGATGAGCGGCAGGTTCGAATGGTTGGGCTTATCGGACTCAGGCGGCACGTTGCCGGCCTCTATGGGAGGAATATCGGGTCTGCTGGGCGCCAAGGCGGTCCACGCCATTGCCGGCTTGTTGCCCGCAGCCGCGCAAGGCTGGGTGGTATTCTTTGTGGGCGGTGCCTGCCTGATCGTCGGCGTGGTACTCGCCGCCAAGGTATTTGCGCTGGATTGGGGCGGCTTGTTCGCGCTGCCCTTCGCGCTGCACCGCCGCAGCAAGGCGTTGGACGAAGGCGAGGAGCCAAAACCCTTGCCCAAGATCCTGCGCACCGAGGTCCCCACCAAGAAACCGCGCGCGGATGCCGCCGAGCCTGTCGCCCCTGCACCCGCCCGCCGTGCGCCGGAAATCAGCGATTCGGCCCGCGCCGCCAAGCCCGCCGATATCACCACGCTGTCGCGCCAGAGCGACATGTTTGAGCAATATGCCCTGCCCTCGCTCGATCTGTTGGCCGAAATCCCCGCCGACACCGGCCCCAAGGTCGACAAGCTGACGTTGGAACGCAACGCCCGCCTGCTGGAAACCGTGCTGGAGGATTTCAAGGTCAAGGGCGAGATCACCGGCATCCGCACAGGCCCGGTGGTCACCATGTATGAACTGGAGCCCGCCCCCGGCACCAAATCCAGCCGCGTCATCGCCCTCGCCCACGACATCGCCCGCAACATGAGCGCGATTTCGGCGCGTGTGTCATCGATACCGGGGCGCACCGTGATGGGCATCGAGCTGCCCAACGTCCACCGCCAGATGGTATCCTTCCGCGAGCTGGTGGCGTGTGAGAAATTCGCCGGCAACAAGGGCTTGTTGCCGATCATTCTGGGCAAAAACATCTCTGGCGAGCCGATTATTGCCGACCTTGCCACCATGCCGCACTTGCTGGTGGCGGGTACGACGGGTTCGGGTAAATCGGTGGGGCTGAACGCGATCCTGCTGTCGTTGCTGTACCGCCTGACGCCCGCGCAGTGCCGGCTGATCCTTGTGGACCCCAAGGTACTGGAGCTGAAAAGCTATGACGACATCCCGCATTTGCTGTCGCCCGTCGTCACCGACCCCGCCAAGGCTGTGCGTGCGCTGAAATGGGCGGTGGAGGAAATGGAGCGCCGCTATCGCATGATGAGCGAGATCAGCGTGCGCAACCTCACCGGCTTTAACGAGAAGGTCAAATCCCACGCTGCCAAGGGCAAACCGCTGGGCCGGCGCATCTCGATCGGCTTTGACCCCGATACCGGCGAGGAATTGTTCGAGGACAAGCAGCTCGATTACCAGACCCTGCCGCAAATCGTGGTGATCGTCGACGAGTTGGCCGATCTGATGGTCACCGTCGGCAAGGAAATCGAGGTGCTGATCCAGCGTCTGGCGCAGAAATCACGCGCCGCCGGCATCCACCTGATCATGGCCACGCAGCGGCCCTCGGTCGATGTGATCACCGGCGTTATCAAGGCCAACCTGCCAACGCGCATCAGCTTTGCCGTCACCAGTCGCATCGATTCGACCACCATTCTGGGCGAACAAGGCGCCGAACAGCTGCTGGGCAAGGGTGACATGCTGTATAAACCCAGCGCCGCGCCGGTCATGCGTGTCCACGGGCCTTTCGTGTCCGACGAGGAGGTGGAAGCCGTCGCCGACCACTGGCGCGCGCAGGGCCAGCCCGATTACGTCAATTCCGTCACCGAGGAACCCGAAGACGGCGGCTTTGGCTTCAGCGATTTCGACGTCACCGCATCCGACAGCCCCGAGGAGCGCAAATATGCGCAGGCCTGCCAGATGGTGTTCGAAAGCCAGAAGGCCTCCACCAGCTGGCTGCAACGCCAAATGGGGGTGGGCTATAACTCCGCCGCCAAGTGGATTGAGCGGATGGAAGAGGATGGCTTCGTCGGCCCCGCCAACCACGTCGGCCGGCGCGAAATTTATCGCGACAAGGATGGGAATGTGTTGTGAATTGGCACAATAAAGGCCGGAGAACCTGTGTGGTTCCCCGGCCTTTATTGGGTCAACAATAGTTTTTTAGCGGAACGTTTCGGCAAGTCCTTCGGCCAGCGGATCGTCGCCATATTTATTTGGCCCAGATGTGCCCTGCGAACAGAACCAGATCAGCAAAATTATGCCGCCAACAAAAGGAATGAGCGCAACCCAAAAAAACCAGCCAGAGCGGTTTGTATCATGCAAACGGCGCACGGTGACACAAACGTCCGGAACGATCAGTGCCAGAATGCCCACCGCGACAATGAGTCCGCCGAGTATCGAGGACACATGACCCAGCACGCCACCAACGATTTCGATCACGACCACAGCAATCAATACCGCCAGCCGAAACCACCAGTATTCCGAACGCGACGCGCGCCCATCAAATTTTGCGTATTTTTCCTGAAGACAAACACGCACAGCTCCGCCAAAATCCATAATACCCTCCGTTTGAATGCCGAGATATACTAGGGGCTTTCCGCGATATGGCAAGCACTTAGCGCGCCTTGGGGCTGCGCGGCACCGGGTATCCCGCCATGCGTTTGATGCGCCGTATGGCAAAGCTGGAGTGCATCGCCGACACCCCCGGCAATCGCGCCAGACAATCGCGGTGGATGCGGTCGTAATTTTCCAGATCGGTGGCGGCGACGCGCAGCAGATAATCGGCGTTGCCCGACATCAGATGGCATTCCAGAATGTCGTCGAAATCGCCCACAGCGCGCTCGAAACGGTCCATGGCCTCGCTGGTTTGGTTGGTAAGGGTGATTTCGACGAAAACCTCGACCGCCAGCCCCAGCCGGCGAGGGTCTAGCCGCGCGGCATAGCCCGCGATCAGCCCCCGCTCCTCCAAGCCGCGCATCCGCCGGTGGCAGGCCGAGGGGGACAGCACCAGCGCCTCGGCCAACTCAGCGATAGAGCGCGACGAATCAGCCTGAAGCGCCTCCAATAGAGCGATATCCGCACGGTCCATGGCTGTTTATCCCGATTTTTACCAATTTATCGGGAAATTATGCCACAAACCCGTCATCAGCACACGCAGAAAAGCATAAATTTGCACCCCCGCGCGGCTATCCTCCCACCAGAATAACATTCGGGAGAATTCACATGCGTGTTGGCACCGTCCGCGAGATCAAGAACCACGAATACCGCGTCGGCCTGACGCCCGAAAGCGTCCGCGAACTGGCCGCGCATGGCCATGAAGTCTGGGTGGAAACCGGCGCGGGGCTGGGTATTGGCTGCTCGGATGCCGACTATGAAACCGCTGGCGCGCACATCAAACCCACCGCAGCCGAAATCTTCGCCGCCTGCGAGATGGTGGTGAAGGTCAAGGAACCACAGGCCGTTGAACGCGCGATGCTGCGCAAGGGCCAGATCCTATACACCTATCTCCACCTCGCCCCCGATCCAGAGCAGACCAAGGACTTGGTGAAGTCGGGCGTCACCGCCATCGCCTATGAGACGGTGACGGGCCGCAACAACACCCTGCCGCTGCTGAAACCCATGAGCCAGGTCGCGGGCCGTATGGCGGTGCAGGCGGGTGCCAGCGCGCTGGAGAAGGCGCATGGCGGACGCGGAGTACTACTGGGCGGCGTACCGGGCGTGGCGCCGGGCAAGGTTGTAGTCATCGGTGGCGGCGTGGTCGGCTTTAACGCGGCGCAGATGGCGGTGGGTCTGGGCGCTGAAGTTACCATTCTGGACCGCGATGCCGATACGCTGGAACGCCTCGCCACCCATTTCGAGGCCAGCGCCAAGACCTTGTTCGCCACTCAAACCAACCTCGCCGCTTGCGTCGCCGAGGCGGATCTGGTGATCGGCGCGGTGCTGGTGCCCGGTGCCGCCGCGCCAAAGCTCGTCACCCGCGCGATGCTGGCCACCATGCAGCCGGGCGCGGTGCTGGTGGATGTCGCCATCGACCAAGGCGGCTGCTTTGAAACCAGCCACGCCACCACCCACGCCGAGCCGACCTATGTGGTGGATGGCATCGTACATTACTGTGTCGCTAATATGCCCGGCGGCGTCGCGCGCACCAGCACCTATGCGTTGAATAATGTGACCTTGCCGCATGCTCTGGCAATTGCGGATAAGGGCTGGAAGGCGGCCTTGAAAGCGAACCCGCATCTCGCGGCTGGGCTGAACGTCCACGAGGGGCATGTGACCTATGAGGCGGTGGCTAAGGAATTGGGTTATGCTTATGTGCCGGTCGAGCAGGTTTTAGGTTAAGGGGAAAAACGCAGGGGGATTATCCCCCTGCACCCCATTCCTTTGGTTGCGTCTGGCCTCGGCGTGGCGCATCGGTGCCGCGCCGCAGGCTTTAAAGCCGCTTCGCGGCAAGGCGTTGCCTTCAATGGTCCACCCTAAAATTCAGGGGGTTTGGGGGTGTAACACCCCCAAGACTCAAACCTTAAGCCGCTTCCTTCTCCACCCACTCCGGATAAAAGCAAGGCTCCCGCGTGGACCAACCGGGGGCCGTCGCAGCCGCCTCGCTGATCGATTGCAACAGGCGCTTGCGGCGTTCGGGGCGGATTTGCGGCAGGGCGGCGGAGGAGCAAAACGCTGACGGCAACCACGGGCGCGCGTCAGCCCCCAACAGCCGCTCATACAAAAACCGGAAGGCAGAGAAGCTGCCGAGGCGTTCCTGTGCCAGATCGAAGGCAGCGACGCGAATCAGGCGGCCCAGAAAGCTGTCGAGACCGTCCATCGTGCCTTCGTCGGGGATGCTGGAGCGCAGGGCCTTCAGTTCCTGATACACCACATATTGGCTGCGGATAGAGGAGCTTTCCTGCGCATCACGGGCCCACAGCTTGAAGGCATCCTGTCGGCCAAGGCCAACATCGAGGCTGCGCTTGATATAGCGCTGCTCGCAAGCGGTGAAGTTGGCGAATTCGCGCAGTTCGGCGATTGCGAGCGATGCCATTCCGGTGCTGGCCATAGTCGGTAACCCTTTGCATACAGCGGTCTTTCGACCCTGCATCCACCATCGCCGATTTTGGTTATTAAGCCGTTAACCCTGATGCTTAAATCATCCCGGCGAGCGGACTAGAGGGGTCTGCGTAGCGGCGCTGCGCCATGCGCCCCGCCAAATAGGCCTCGCGCCCGCTCTCTACCGCCAGCCGCATCGCGCGGGCCATGCGTATCGGGTCTTTGGCCTCGGCGATGGCGGTGTTCATCAGCACGCCGTCACAACCCAGCTCCATCGCCACGGCTGCATCCGACGCGGTGCCCACCCCCGCGTCCACCAGCACCGGCACCTTAGCGCCCTCGACGATCAGGCGAATCGTCACGCGGTTCTGGATACCGAGGCCGCTGCCGATCGGTGCGCCAAGGGGCATCACCGCGACCGCACCCGCCTCCTCCAGTTGCTTGGCGGCGATGGGGTCATCGACGCAGTAAACCATCGGCAAAAAGCCTTCCTTGGCCAGAACCTCGGTGGCGTGCAGGGTTTCGCGCATGTTGGGGTACAGCGTGCGCGCCTCGCCCAGCACCTCCAGCTTGACCAGATCCCAGCCGCCAGCCTCGCGCGCCAAACGCAGGGTGCGGATTGCGTCATCGGCGGTGAAACAGCCGGCGGTGTTGGGCAGATAGGTGATCTTTGCGGGGTCGATGAAATCGGTGAGCATCGGCGCCTTGGGGTCCGATATGTTCACCCGGCGCACCGCCACGGTGACGATTTCGGCACCGCTGGCCGCAACGGCAGCCGCGTTCTGGGCGAAGTCCTTGTACTTGCCGGTGCCGACGATCAGTCGCGAACGAAATGTTCGCCCCGCAACTGTCCAAGTGTCTTTTGGCCAGGTATCTTCGCTCACGTCTCCGCCCCCTACAAAATGCACGATTTCCAGAATATCGCCGTCATTCAGCGCCACTTGCGCCAAGGTGCTGCGCGGCGCGATGACTCCGTTATGCTCGACGGCCACCTTTGCCGGGTTCAGCCCCAAGGCGGCGGCAAGATCGGCAATGCTGGCGCCGGCAGCGATGCGGCGCGGCTCGCCATTGACGGTGAGATTGATTTGGTCAGCCATGTTCACGGCCATAGCGTTCGGAGTGTTTGAATCAAGTAGCGTGGACGTGGCGCAAGTTCCGGATGTGCGCCGTTGCCACCAAAGACACGCCGGTAATGGTAATCGCGGCCTCAAACATGCCATCAGGCACCACCAGCCCCAGCGCCATCAGCGCCAGCCCGCCCACGCCAAGCAACGCCACATCGCGCCGCCGATGGCGCGCAACGCCAAAGCCCAGCCCGATACCGCCAATAACAATGGCCGCCGCCAACCCAACCTCGTGAATGCGCGGGCTGAGTAGTACGCTGCCCGACAGGCCCAGTACCGTCACCAGCACCAGCCCCGAAACGCAATGCACCACGCACAGCGCCGATAACACCACGCCAAAGCGGTCTAAGCGGCCGCGCAATCTGGAAAGAAGTCCATACACGCGGCCATACTTATGTTATACCATCTCATGACACAAGGCATTCTCGGCATGGGGGCTGTATTTGGCGTCATCTTAACGCTATCGGCCTCAGACGAGGAGACAATTGTGCCGTATGACCTTATCCGCTGACCAATTGACTGTGCTACCTAACCTAAACACCAGCGCATCTACTGGCCCGCGCAGCATTGCGCGCTGGCTGATGGCGGTTGTTCTGCTGGTTATTGCGATGGTGGTGGTGGGCGGCATTACGCGCCTCACCGAATCGGGGCTGTCGATTACCCAGTGGCGGCCGATCAGCGGCGTTATACCCCCGCTCAGCGAGGCGGCTTGGGCCAGCGAGTTCGCGCATTATCGCGCGCTGGACCAGTATAACGCCGTGCATGCGGGAATGACGCTGGATCAGTTCAAGGGCATCTTCGTCTGGGAATATGGCCACCGAGTGCTGGGGCGCGTGGTTGGGCTGGTGGCGACGCTGGGCTGGCTGTGGTTCGCCCTGCGACGTTCGATTCCGCACGGGTTTAGGATGCGCCTAGCGGGACTGCCGCTGTTGATCGGTGTGCAGGGGCTGCTCGGCTGGTTGATGGTTGCCTCTGGCCTGAAACCGGGGATGGTAGAGGTCGCGCCGGGCTGGTTGGCGGCGCATCTGCTGACCGCGCTGTTCACGCTGGCTTATGCTTTGTGGACGGGGCTGGACATGCTGGCATTGGCGAAGGACCCGAATGCGCGGTCCGCCCGCCTCACGCCGATGGCTGCGCTGGCGGGGGCGATGTTGGCGCTGCAACTGCTGTACGGCGCGCTGATGGCGGGCTTGCGCGCAGGCAAGATTACCGATCAATGGCCGCTGATGAACGGGCGCCTGTTCCCCGGTCCCACGCAGGCGGGGCGCAGCCTGTGGGGCGATCTGACGGCAGACCCGGCCATCGTCCATTTCATCCATCGCTGGTGGGCTTGGGGTGTGGTTCTGGTGCTGGTGCTGATGGCGCGGCGGCTGAAGGCGATCGGCGCGCGCCCCCCCAGCATAGCTATTCATGCTGCGTTCGGCACACAGTTGATCCTAGGCATCGCTACGGTAATGAGCGGCGTCGCATTGTGGTTGGCGGTGCTTCACCAACTGGTCGGCGCCTGTTTGGTGGCGGCGACAGCGTGGGGGGCGCATACACTGGGCCGAGGTGAAGCTCACATCGACGCCACAATCTACGGAGGCGACCGTCATGAGCAGTGATCGCTGTCGACCGTATGAAACCCGCCAGAAAAGTGACTGGCCCCGACGCAGCTTTAGCGCAATCGCTTTGGGCATCGGGGCACTGGCACTGCCGCCCCTGGTAGATGCAGAGGTGTTCGCATCCCACCCGGCACCCACGACGACATTTGTGGCCCCCGACATCCCCTTCATCCTAAAGCGAGAACTTCGCCGACCCCTGTTCGATGGCAAAGAGGTGGTGCTGCGCCGCACATATCGTATCCATTTCATGCCCGATGATGGCGGTTATCGCGTGGAGGGCGAATTGATCGATGTTGCGGTCGAAGCGCCGCCAAAACTGGCTCCGTTGGCCGAAGTAGAGCGCAAGCGCGTTCAAAAAGGCTTATTCCCAATGCACCTCGATGCCAATGGGCGCCTTCGGGAAAATGCAAGCGCGCCCGATCAAGGGGTGGCTCAACGCGCTTTGTCCATCAGCGATGAAATGATTGACGGCGTACGTCTGGACGATACCGCCCGTGCCGACATTCGCAATTTTACCCGTGAGGCGCTGGTGGGCGGCAGCGAAGATCACTGGCCGGCTGATCTTTTTCACCCCGCCTGCGGTCTGCGCAGTGACACGAGCCACTTCAATGTGCCGAACGGAGGGGGGGGCTCGATCATAGTGTCCATCGACGCTGGCTGCGATCCTCGTGGGTTGTTGAAATCGTTGGAGCGCATGGTGACGACGAATATAGGCAGCGAAAAGCGGATGACGCGTGAACTTTGGACGTTATCAAAAGACGTGCCGGCGTTGCCTCAAACGCCGCAAGAACGTTGAGGTATTATTTTACCTCTCGACAAAAGCCCGGTTTTGCTTGACTCTGAAGGGCTAGTCGATCATTGCGCGCCCACTTCGCTTGTCGGTGGCGCATTTTGTGCGATATCGGCAGCGCAGCCTTTTTCACAAGGATCATTACAGCCATGAAGGCTCTCACCAAAAGCACCGCGTCGGTAAAGCCGGCCGATGTAGAAAAGAAATGGCATCTTATTGATGCCGACGGGCTGGTGGTTGGCCGCCTGGCCGTCATCATCGCCAATCACCTGCGCGGCAAGCACAAGGTGACTTTCACCCCCCACGTAGATTGCGGCGACCATGTCGTTGTGATCAACGCTGACAAGGTGAAATTCACCGGCAACAAGCTGAAGCAGCAGATCTATTACAAGCACACCGGCTATATCGGCGGTATCAAGGCGATTACCGCTGAAAAGGTGCTGGCGGGCAAGTTCCCCGAGCGCGTGCTGGAAAAGGCTGTTGAGCGCATGGTTCCGCGTGGTCCCTTGGGCCGTGCGCAAATGCGCGCTCTGCACCTCTATGCAGGCACCGAGCATCCCCATGGCGGCACCCAGCCGCAGCCGTTGGATGTCGCCATCCTCAACCGTAAGAACAAGGTGGGTGCGTAATGTCCGATAACACCGTCACCGATCTCGCCGATCTCGGCGCTCTGGCCGCCAATGCTCCTGTTTCGGCTGATGCCGCTGTTCAGGCGCCCGTGGTCCGCACTGGCCCCGTTGCCGTGATTCGCGAACGCGAAGTCGATGCGCAGGGTCGCTCCTACGCTACCGGCCGCCGCAAGGATGCCGTCGCCCGCGTATGGATCAAGCCCGGTTCGGGCAAGATCACCGTCAACGGCCGCGATCAGGAAGTTTACTTCGCACGCCCGACGCTGCGTCTCGTCATCAACCAGCCGTTCGGCGTTGCCGATCGCATGGGTGCCTATGACGTCGTCTGCACCGTCAAGGGTGGTGGGCTTTCGGGCCAGGCCGGCGCTGTAAAGCACGGTATCGCCACGGCGCTGTCGAAGTTCGAGCCTGCGCTTCGCGGCGCTGTGAAGGCTGCTGGCTTCCTGACCCGCGATCCGCGCGTCGTCGAGCGTAAGAAGTATGGCCGCGCCAAGGCCCGTAAGAGCTTCCAGTTCAGCAAGCGTTGATCCATATCATCCAGTTTTTTCGCGAGAAAATACTGCAAAATCAAGAGACTGGGAGCAATCCCAGTCTCTTTTTTGTTGTCCGAATGCCGCTAACCGATCGTTGACCGAGACACAGTTTTTCGCAGATTTGCGTCAGTTTCTGCACACTGACTTTTACAAAAATCGACCAATCGTTGACCAAACAGATGGTTTCCACGGCTTTGGTTCATTTTTAGCGATCTGATTATAGCACTGTTTTCAGGTAGTTTTGCCTCTCCTATCAGAGCTTTCATTTATTTCCGATCCCGATATGCTGCCATGGTCAACGATTTCTGAGGCGAAATGACGCAAAAGCAGGAATATCTGAAGATCACTGACGGTCTCGTGATCTACAAGCGCGAGAGCCACAACGGGTGCTACTACCTGCGAGCGAAGATCGAGGGACGCAAAGGCTACGTCATTCGCTCAACGCAGAAGTACACCGAGGACGAAGCGCGACTCGCCGCGTACGAGGCATTCATCTCGTTGAAGACGATGCATCAGCAAGGGCTGGTGATCGGCAGGAGCGGGTTTGGAGCGATCTACGATAAGTTCGCTGCTGCTGTGCTGGTCCACAAGTCAGACGCACGCAAACGCCAGTTTGAGATTACCTTTCGACGCTACTTTTTGCCGCACTTCGGCGAGATTGGAATCGCTCAGGTCAACGAAGCGCGGATCAGGACATATTGGGACTGGCGGATCTCGTACTATCAGTCTGCTGCGGTAGCCATAGTCATGACAAACTTTATTATGACGCAGATTCGATCAGAATTATCTCGCCTGGCATAAAGAAATATTGGAGGAAATTTGTAGCCAAAGACGGAAGCGATGAGATCCAATTAGTGTATGTAAATTGTCGGCTAGGAATGGAAAAAATAACACAAAGCATTAAGAGATATGCAAACGGATCAAGTTATAATCAAAATCTTTCTACAAATTGGGAGGAAGACGCTCCAGACTCTTTGGCGAGCGATGTAGAAGCCATTATTTGCCGCAGGCGGTAAATTCAAACCAACTCCACCACCCGCCGACGCGCTTCGTTATCGCCATCAATGTAACGCTGTGTAGTCGCTAGCGACGAATGACCCGCTAGCGACTGCACATCCCGCAGCGAAC
>Ga0316222_1000762_pt1 | contig 45896 bp, 49 predicted proteins | sample TBH18011metaG_FD_206008 | JGI IMG/M metagenome (GOLD analysis project Ga0316222, IMG submission 206008) | Freshwater microbial communities from Trout Bog Lake, Wisconsin, USA - TBH18011 | ecosystem: Environmental > Aquatic > Freshwater > Lake > Hypolimnion/Profundal zone | place: USA: Wisconsin... | reverse complement strand
AGGTCATATCTTAATCAATGATGGAATGAACAATCACTCCATAAAATCCCAAAATCAAAATCGCTCCAGCTACTCCGAACAAAACTTCCGCCGCAATAGACCATCTCGGCAACACACGCTTCTTAACTCGATAGGCAACGGCCGCTCCGAAGGCAAAAAATGCCACAATAACTACGATGCCGCTCATCACCTCGCCGACCGCATTTGACATGACAATGTGTGTGACACGCTCAAATAAATCGCCACCAACAATCCAGAGCGCCAAAATACTCCACGGTGCGCCACCAATCAGCAAAACACCGTAAATAAAATCCCACAAATATCTCATGGCGCGAATGTGGCCTAACATCTAGGTCGGCCAAGTTGGTTTGTTGCCCATCCGGTTCATGGCGGAAACTGTAGCGGGGTGCAAAATTCTGTCGAGCCTGCTTTTGGTTTGGCTGACCATAGCCCAGCCTTTCAAGGCTGGGTTGCTGCGCATGGACACCCAAAGTCCCGTCAGGGACGGCAGAAGTCTTCTTTCGTCCCGGAGGGACTTTCATGAATGCGGGCGATTACACCCAGCGCTGAAGCATTGGGCTATTTTCATTTCATTTTTCGATTTCCATCCGGCGCAGATTCGGCTTGCGCGGGGCAGGGCGGTTGTTACGATTTTGTCACGTTCATCCGCCAGTCCGGCGGGTTTTCTTTTTTTAACCGGCAGCAATCATTTTTATCTCGTGAAAATTTTCAGCGGCACCGCCAATCAGCCTCTCGCCCTCGCCATCTGCAAGTCCATCGGCGTGGAACTCGGCAACTGCACCATCTCGCCGTTCCCCGACGGCGAGACGTTCGTGAAGATCGAGGAGAACGTGCGCGGCGAAGACATCTTCATCATCCAGCCGACCTCGCCGCCGACGAACCATAACCTGATGGAGATGTTCATCATGATGGATGCGCTGCGCCGCGCGAGCGCCAAGCGCATCACCGCCGTCATGCCGTTTTACGGTTACGCCCGGCAGGATCGCAAAGACCAGCCGCGTGTGCCCATCACCGCGAAGCTCGTCGCGAACCTGCTCGTCGCCGCCGGCGCGAACCGCGTGCTGACGATGGATTTACACGCGCAGCAGATTCAGGGTTTCTTCGACATCCCGGTGGATCATCTCTATGCCGCGCCGGTGATGTATGATTATCTGAAGAAGAAAAATTTGACCAACCTTGTCGTCGTCAGCCCGGACGCCGGCGGCATCAAGATGGCGCACGCGTATTCGCAGACGATGGAAGCCGAGCTGGCCATCGTCGCCAAGCGCCGTAAGAGCGCGACGGAGGTCGAGAGCATGGCGGTCATCGGGGAAATTGACGGAAAAAATGTTTTGCTCGTGGACGACTTGACGGAGACGGCCGGCACGTTGACGTCGGCGGCGGCGGTGTTGAAGACCAAAGGCGCGAAGAACATCATGGCCTGCGTTTCCCATGCGCTTTTGAACGACACCGGCATCCAAAGATTGCGAAATTCTGCCATTGACGAATTGATAACAACTGATACAGTCCAACGCCCTGCGATTGACGGTGTGAAGATAACCACGCTGTCCGTGGCGGGGCTTTTGGGTGAAGCCATCAAGCGGATTCATAGTAATTCGTCGGTGAACTCCCTGTTTGAATTTAAGGGCGGGCGCACCAGTTGAGCGCCGGCCGAAAACAATTTTACAATTTACAACATGAAATCTGTCGCATTGAAAGCCTATCCGCGTTCCCAAGTGCAACGCGCCGAAGTCACCAAGCTCCGCGCCGCCGGTCGCGTGCCCGCCACCATTTATGGCCGCCAGGCCGCGCCGCAGAACATCGAGGTCGTCTCCAAGGAGATGGCCGATCTGCTGAACCACTCGGTTTCCGAAAACCTGCTCGTGGATTTGACTGTCGAGAAGGACGCCCGCTCCAAACGCCTCGCGCTGGTGCAGGAAGTCCAGCATCATCCGCTCACCGGCAAGGTCATGCACGTTGACTTCCACGAAGTCGCCGAGACCGAGAAGGTCACCATCTTTGTCCCCGTCGAAACCGTTGGCGAACCGGCCGGCGTCAAAAACGGCGGCGGCACGCTGGAACACATTTTGCACAAGCTCAAGATCCGCTGCCTGCCGAAAGATTTGCCGGAGCAGATCACCTTGGACGTGACCGCGCTGGAGATTGGCAAGTCCATTCACATCGCTGACATCGTGCCGCCGGCCGGCGTGCAGATCATGGGCGAGAAGTCCCGCACCGTCGTGGCCGTGGCCGCGCCGCGCGCCGAGGAAGAAGTTGCCGCCACCGCCGCGCCCGCCGCTGGCGATGTCGAAATGACGAAGGAGAAGAAGGAAGAAGGCGCCGAGGGTGCCGCGCCCGCCGCCAAGGCTGGCGAAAAAGCCCCGGCCAAGGGCGACGCGAAAGCCGCAGCTCCGGCCGGCGACAAGAAGGCCGAGGCCAAGCCCGAAGCCAAGAAGAAATAATTTTCGCGGCGCGAGCCGCCCCCGCGCATGGAGCCGCTGCACCTTATTGTGGGGCTGGGCAATCCCGGCGCGGATTACGCGAAGACCCGCCACAATGCCGGGTTTTTGCTGGTCGAGAAGCTGGCGGAGCAATGGAAAGCCGGCTGGACAAACGAGCGGAAGTTTCAGGCGCGCGTGGCGCGGGCGGAGTGCGCCGGCAAAAAGGTTTTGCTGGCCGAGCCGCAGACGTTCATGAACTTGAGCGGCGAGGCGGTCGGGGCGCTGGTGAATTATTACCAGTTGCCGTTGGAAAAGATTTTGGTGGCCGTGGACGATGCGGATTTGCCCTTGGGCGAAATCCGGCTGCGGCCCGGCGGGGGCACCGGCGGGCATCACGGATTGGAATCCGTGACGCAGCATCTCGGCTCGAAGGCGTTTGCGCGGCTGCGGATCGGCATCGGGCGCAAGCACGAGGCGCGGGAAATCACCGGCCATGTGCTCGGGAAGTTCGGCGCGGATGAAACCGCGCTGCTGGATAAAGTTTTGGGACGGGCGGCGGACCAGATGGAATGCTGGGTGAACGCCGGATTGCAAAAGGCAATGAACCAATTTAACGGGGTCGTTGACTCCACGAACAAAGAATAAATGAAAAAATACGAAGGTCTGTTCATCCTGAACTTGAACGGCAAAGAAGAAGGCGTGCAGGACGCCATCACCAAGATTTCCACCGACATCACCGGCCTCGGCGGCAAGATTGAGACGGTGCAGAAGATGGAGAAGAAGGCGTTCGCCCGCGTCGCCGACAAGCGCCACAGCGCCGGCTTCTACGCCAACATCATTTTTGATGCGACGCCCAACGTCATCGCCCAGTTGCAGAAGAAATTCTCGCTCAACGAGGACATCTTCCGCGTGCTGTTCACCATCGCGCCCGCCCCGAAAGCCGCGAAGTAATTCGCCCCCGCGATTATGGCCAGCTTCAACAAAGTCATCCTGATGGGCAACCTGACGCGCGATCCCGAATTGCGCTACACGCCCAAGGGCACGGCCATCGCCAAGATCGGCCTCGCGGTCAACCGCGTCTGGACGAACGAAGCCGGCGAGAAGAAGGAAGAAGTGACTTTCGTGGACGTGGATGTTTTTGGCCGCACCGCCGAGAACGTCGGCCAGTATATGCGCAAAGGCCGCCCGATCATGGTGGAAGGCCGGCTCAAGCTGGACCAGTGGGACGACAAGGCCACCGGGGCCAAGCGCAGCAAGCTCGGCGTGGTCGCCGAGACGGTTCAATTTCTCGGCAGCGCGCCCGGTGCTGAAGGTGGCGCTCCCGCCGCCCCGCGTCCCGCCCGTCCTGCCGCTGCCGCGCCCAATGCGCCGGCCGCCGAACCCGTCGAAGGCGACGGCCCGCCCGAAAGCGACGACGTCCCGTTCTGATTTTTAACTCCGCAACCAATTACTTTTTGTATGGCAAAAACTGAAGTCATCCTCACGCAACACATCATCGGCCTCGGTGGTGAATCCGACAACGTCCGCGTCGCCGCCGGCTACGCGCGCAACTACCTTTTTCCGCAGCGCCTGGCCGTGCCCGTCACGTCCGCGAACAAGCGGCAGATGGAGGCGCTCAAGCAGAAGCGCGCCGAGCGCGAGGCCGGCGAGCTCAACCACATGACCGACCTGGCCAAGGCGCTCCACAAGCTCGTCTGCATCATCAAGGTCAAGACCGGCGAGGACGGCAAGCTGTTCGGCTCCGTCACCAGCGGCACCATCGCCGACGAGCTCAAGCACCAGTTCGACATCCGCCTCGACAAGAAAAAGATCAAGCTGGAACACGCCATCCGCGCCACCGGCGAGTTTGAAGTGGATTTGAACCTGCACGCCGACGTGAAGGGCACGCTGAAAGTGCGCGTGGAAAGCACCACGCCCATCGTCGCGCCCGTTGCCGCCGCCGTGGAGGAAAAACCGCACACCATGAAGCGCGGCCATCGCGGCGACATCATCGCGCCGACGGAAGCCGAGCTGAAGGCGAAGGCGGAGAAGAAGCCCAAGGCCGAGAAGAAGGCCAAGGCGGAATAAAAGTTTAACGGTTTCACCAAAGCCACGGAAAAATTTCCGTGGCTTTTTAATTTCCACCGGCCCGGCAAGTGGAATGGCGCGGTGATAAACCTTGCCTTTGGCGGCTGATTCCTTAAATTGTCCGACCGTTTTTTAATTATGCAACTCAACTCATTCCTCGCGCTCGCCGCGCCACCCGCCAACGGCCAACCCGGCCCGACGCCCAACCCCATAATGTCGTTCCTGCCAATGATTTTGCTGGTGGTGGTGTTCTATTTCATCCTCATCCGGCCGCAGCAGCAGCGCGCCAAGCAGCAGCGCAAGATGCTCGAGGCGCTCAAGGCGGGCGACGAGGTCGTGACCGCCGCCGGCATCGTCGCCACGGTCATCACGGTCAAGGACAACACGGTGACGCTGCGCTCGGGGGATTCCAAATTGGAAGTGACCAAGGGTTCCATCACCGAAATCACCAACGGTTCACCGGCCAAAGCGTAACCTGCCATGAACAAGAACAACAACTTGGGGCGGTTCCTGCTGGTCATCGCCATTATCCTGTGGGCGCTCTTCGAGGTCTATCCGCCGACGTCGCGCGATCTGGTGCAGCAGTTCGCCAAGCGCGCGCAGAACCAGGACGACGCGTTCAAGGCCATCCTCGCGCAGACCGCCGTGATGACGGCGGCGGGCACGAACGAGTTCGCCGCGCTCCAGCTCGCGACGGGCACGAACGATCTTCAGAAATATTTTCCCTTCATCGGCGCGCAGAATCAGGTGCATCCGAATCTCTTCATCCTGAACCGGCTCCAGCGCGACGCGGCGGGGAAGATCAAGCTGGGATTGGATTTGCAGGGCGGCACGTCGTTCCTCGTCGAGATGGACACGAGCAAGCTGTCGAACACGAACGAGACGGGCAGCGCGCTGTCGCAGGCCATCGAGGTCTTGCGCAAGCGCATTGACGTGTTCGGCGTGGCGGAGCCGATCATCCAGTCGGCCGGCGGCAACCGCATTCTCATCCAGTTGCCCGGCCTCTCGCAGGCCACCAAGGACAGCGCGAAGGCGACGATTCAGAAGACGGCGTTCCTCGAGTTCCGCATGGTAAAGGATGACAGCGACGAGATCATCAAGAACGGCGACCCGATTCCCTACGGCTATGTGCTGCTCAAGCACGTGGACCAGCAGGCCAACGGCACGACGCGGCTGGAGCAGTTCGTGGTCAGCAAGAACCCCGAGAACGGCCTGAAGGGCGACATCATCAAGAGCGCGATGGTGGTGCGCGGCAATTTGGGCGAGCCGCAGATTGATTTCCAATTGACGGACGAAGGCGCGAAGCGGTTCGGCCAGACGACGCGCGACAATGTCGGTCACCGCCTCGCCATCGTGCTGGACGGCGAGCTGTATTCCGCGCCGAACATCCAAAGCCCGATCGAGACCGGCAACGGCCAGATCACCGGCAGCTACACGATTGAACAGGCGATGGAGCTGGCGAATGTGCTACAGAATCCGCTCAAGGCGCCGTTGAAGATTGTCTATGCCAGCGACGTGGACCCGACGCTGGGCAAAGATTCCATCCGCAGCGGCATCAAGGCGGCGATTTACGGCGTGGTGTTCGTGTCCGGCTTCATGCTGGTTTATTATTTGTTCGCCGGTCTCGCCGCAAACGTCGCGCTCATCACCAACATCATCATTTTGCTCGGCGTGATGTGCTCGGTCGGGACGACTTTCACGCTGCCCGGCATCGCGGGCGCGGTGTTGACTGTCGGTATGGCGGTGGACGCGAACGTGCTGATCTATGAGCGCATCCGCGAGGAACTCGCGAAGGGCAAGTCGCTGCGCGGCGCGATTGACGCGGGCTACGCGCGGGCGTTCGGAACCATCTTCGACTCGCACGTCACCACGCTCATCTCGTCCATCATTTTGATTTTCATGGGCACGGGCGAAATCAAGGGCTTCGGCGTGACGCTGACGATCGGCGTGGCGGCGAGCTTGTTCACGGCGCTGGTCGTGACGCGGCTGATCTTCAACTTCATGGTGGACCGCAATCTCATCAAGTCGCTGCACATGCTGCACCTGATCCGCAGCACGAAGCTGGATTTCATGAAGGTGGCCAAGCCGCTGTTCATCGTGACGTGGCTGTTTGTCATCGGCTCGCTCGGCTTCGGCTTCACGCGCGGCGAGAAGCTGTTTGGCGTGGACTTTCTCGGCGGCGACAGCACGACCTACAGCTTCACGCAGAAGCTGGACGAACAGCAGATCCGCGCCGCGCTCACCGGCGTCGGCGAGAAGGACGCGCAGATCCAGTATCAGAAGGACGTCGGCGCGGGCACGGAGACACTCCGCCTCACGACTTCCAGCGGCTCGGTGGACCGCGTCAAGACCGCGATGCAGGATTTGCCGGCGGCGCACTTCCAACTGCTGGGCAGCCAGCAGGTCGGCGCGACGCTGGGCAAGGAAATCCAGCAGTCGGCCATCATCGCCTCGCTGTTGTCGCTGTTCGGCATCCTGGTTTACGTCGCGTTCCGCTACGAATTCTCGTTCGCCGTGGCCGCCGTCGTGGCCGTGCTGCACGACGTGCTGTTCGCGATTGGCGCGTATTGCATCGCGAACGCCGTGTCCGGCCGCCAGTTCAACGCCACGGTGGTCGCGGCGGTGCTGACCATCATCGGCTTCTCCATCAATGACAAGATCGTCATCTTCGACCGCATCCGCGAGCAATTGAAGCTGGGCGTGCGCGGCTCGTTCCGGGACATCATCAACATGTCGCTGAACCAGACGCTGAGCCGGACGATCATCACCAGTGGCACGGTGTTCCTGGCGACGCTCTCGCTGTTCATCTGGGGCGGCGGCGTCATCAACGACTTCGCGTTCACCTTCCTGGTCGGCATCATCGTCGGCACCTACTCGTCCATCTACATCGCGAGCGTCATCGTGCTGTGGTGGCACAAAGGCGAGCGCCCCAACATCGGCGCGTCGGCGGTGGCCGTGCAGCAAAACGCGACGGCGGCGGCGAAGGTCTGAAGCATTTGCGATGGGCGATTTGCGAATGACGATTGAAATTGCCGTCGGCGCGTAAATCGTAAATCGTAAATCGCAAATGATCGCAATCACACCCTGGCACTGGGCGGGCTTCATCCTGTTCGTGGTGGTCTGCATCGCCGTGGACATGGGCGCGTTCAACCAGCGCGCCCGCACGGTGAGCTTCCGCGCGGCGCTGGCGTGGAGCGCGGTCTGGTTCGCGCTGGCGATGGGGTTCGCCGGCCTGCTCATCGGCTTTCGCGGACATGAGGAGGCGACGGAATTTGTCACCGGCTACCTGATCGAACTGTCGCTCTCGCTCGATAACATCCTGGTCATCGCGCTCATCTTCACCGCGTTTAAGGTCCCGGCGGAATACCAGAAGCGCGTGCTCGTCTGGGGCATCCTCGGCGCGCTCGTGATGCGCGGCGCGATGATCGGCGTCGGCGCGGCGCTGGTGCAGAACTTCAACTGGGTGCTGTATGTCTTCGGCGTTTTCCTTGTCGCCGCCGGCGTGAAAATGTTTTTCGCCAAAAAGACTGCCGTCGAGCCGGAGAAGAATCCGGTTGTCCGCTTCGCCCGGAAAATCTTCCCCATCTCGCCGACAATGGAGGGACAGAAATTCACGACGCGGCTGAATGGCCGGTTCGCGCTGACGCCACTGGCGCTGGTGCTGCTGCTCGTTGAGACGACCGACCTGATTTTCGCCGTGGATTCTGTGCCCGCCGTTTTCGCCGTCACGCAGAAGGCGTTCATCGTTTTCACGTCGAACGTGTTTGCCATCCTCGGCCTGCGCTCGCTGTATTTCCTGCTCGCCGGTGCGCTGGGGATGTTCCGCCATCTCACCGCCGGCCTGGCGCTCGTGCTGATTTTCATCGGCGGCAAGATGCTGCTCGACCCGCACGACCACGCGCCGCAATGGTTTCAGATTAAGATTCCGACCGTCACCTCGCTGCTCGTCGTCGCGGCGATTCTGGCCATCGCCATCGCGCTGTCCGTCACCGCCGCCAGACGGGAGAAACTCGCCGCCAAATGAAATTTCGCTGGACGCTGGCGCCGCCACAGCCGCTCCTCGCGGAGCCGCTCGCGGCGCGGTTAAAAATCTCGCCGCTGCTCGCGCAATGTCTTTTGAATCGCGGCCTGAGCGAGCCGGGAGCGATTGAAACCTTCCTCGCACCTCGCCTAAAAAACCTCGCCGACCCGTTCCTGCTGCCGAACATGAACGCGGCGGTGGAGCGTTTGCTGCTCGCGCATGAGCAGAACGAACCGCTCGTCATCTTTGGCGATTACGACGTGGATGGCGTGACGAGCACCACGCTGCTGCTGGAAGTCTTGCGCCAGCTCGGCTGGCGCGTGGATGCGTATTTGCCGCATCGCATGGATGAAGGTTATGGCCTGAGCCGCGACGGCGTGGAGAACTGCCTCAAGAAATTTCCAGTGAAGCTGCTGCTCGCCGTGGACTGCGGCTCGACGGCGGTGGAAACCATCGCGTGGCTTCGGGAGCAATCCGTGGATGTCATCGTCCTCGACCATCATCAAGTTTCCAACCCTGCGCCCGCCGCCGTGGCGCTGGTGAATCCGCAAGTTGGAGTTCAAGCTTCAGCTTGTCCTGAGCAGCCTAAAGGCTGGACTCCAACCTTCACCGAACTTTGCTCAGCCGGCCTCGCCTTCAAACTTGCTCATGCTTTGCTCAAGCGCGGGCGCGAAACCGGCCTGGCCGGCGCGGCAGAATACGATTTAAAATCGCTGCTGGACTTGGTCGCGCTCGGCACGATTGCCGACCTGGTTCCGCTCATCGGCGAGAACCGGATTCTCGTCACCGCCGGGCTGGAGCGTTTGAACACGACGCAGCGTCCGGGGATTGTGGCGTTGAAAGAAGTCGCGCAGTCGCCGGCCAAGCTCGGCACGCACGATGTCGGTTTTCAGCTCGCGCCGCGCTTGAATGCCTCGGGGCGGTTGGAAACGGCGGAAGAATCTTTGCGGCTGCTGCTGGCGGAAAATTGGGACGAGGCGCTGCCGCTGGCGCAAAACCTGGACGCGCGGAACCGCGAGCGCCAGAAAATTGAGCGCGGCATCACGGAGGCGGTCGCCGGCGTCGTGCGTTCTAAGTTCAATGCGGAAACGGATTTTGTCATCGTCGAGGGCGAGTTGCTTTGGCACATCGGCGTGGTTGGCATCGTGGCGTCGCGCGTGTTGCAGGAATTTTACCGGCCGACCATCATTCTCGGCGGCGACGCGGAATTGTGGCGCGGCTCCGGTCGCAGCATCGCGGGCTTCGACCTCGCGGCGGCATTGCGCGCATGCGATGATTTGCTGGTGAAGCACGGCGGCCACGCGATGGCGGCGGGGCTGACGATTGCGCCGGACAAGGTGGATTTGTTCCGCGCGCGCCTGAACGAACTCGCGCGGCGGGCGTTGAAGCCGGAGGATTTGCAGCCGCCCCTGCGCTTGGATGCGGAAGTGGGCTTGCAGGAAATTACCTTGAATTCGCTGGCGGAGCTCGAGCAATTCAAGCCGACCGGCATGGGCAATCCGGCCGTGCAGTTCTACGCGCGCAACCTCACGCAGAAAAAAACGCCGCTGCGGATGGGCGCGACGAAGCAGCACGTCAAGCTGTGGGTGACGGACGGCGCGGTGACGCACGAGGCGGTCTGGTGGAACGCGGGCGCGCTGCCGGACGGGAAGTTTGATCTGGCATTTGCGCCGAGCGTGAACGAGTTCAACGGTCGGACGACGGTGCAATTGAAGGTGCTGGACTGGCGGCCGGCGGAAAGCTGAAAAGGGCTTGCCAGAATCCGGTTTCCGGCTAGAATCGGCTTCGTCTGTAAGATAATTTGACCTTTCGAGCATGGTGAATCTTCAAGTGAACTTGGTTCAGTGATGATTTGAAACCCGGTAGTCGGGAACAGACGAAAACGGTTAGTATCGAGCAACAAATCATTAAATGAGCACGAAATTGTTTGTGGGAAATCTTTCCTTCAACACCACGGAAAATGACCTGCAAGACGCGTTTGCCGCGCACGGGCAGGTTGTCGAAGCCACCCTCATGATGGACCGGATGACCGGCCGTTCACGCGGGTTTGCGTTTGTCACCTACTCCACGCCCGAAGAAGCCCAAAAGGCGATCGAGGCGATGAACGGCGCGCAGATTGACGGTCGCGCACTGACTGTCAACATCGCCCGCCCGAAGGAAGAGCGTCCCCCCGGCGGCGGCGGTCGTGACCGCGGCCCGCGCCGTGAAGGCGGCGGCGGTGGCGGTTATGGCGGCGGCGGATACGGTGGTGGCGGCAGCCGTGGCGGTGGCGGCGGCGGTCGTGACCGTTATTAATTTTTAACTGATCACTGGCTTGGGCAGCATTGTAAAATGTTGCCCAAGCTTTTTTGCTGGAATGTTCAATGGAAGAGCACATTGAAATCGAGGGAAAGATCATGACGGTCCTGGCGGGCACGATGTTCCGCGTGGAGCTGGACAACAAGCATCAGGTGCTGGCGACCATCTCCGGCAAGATGCGGAAAAAATTCGTGCGCCTCACCTCCGGCGACCGCGTGAAGATGGAGATGTCGCCCTACGACCTCAACAAGGCGCGCATCGTCTGGCGCATCGGCTGAACTTTTTAGGCTTTGGGCTTTCGGTTGGGGGCTTTAGACTTCCAAAATGATTTCCGCCATCATTGTCGCCGCCGGCAAGGGCACGCGCATGGGCGCGAACGTGGACAAGCTCTGGCTCGAAGTCGCCGGCCGGCCGGTCGTTGCGCACACCTGGCGGCAGTTCAACGACGCGGCTTGCGTGGACGAAATCATTCTGGTCGTGCGCGACGGGATGCAGCCGCACTTCACGGAACTCGCGGAGAAATTCCATTTTCAAAAACCGTTCCGCCTCGTCGTCGGCGGCGCGGAGCGGCAAGATTCTGTCTGGAACGGGCTGGCCGCGCTTTCGCCGAAGACAGAAATTGTCGCCATCCAGGACGCGGCGCGGCCTTGCACCAGCGCGGATTTAATTGCGGCGACGATTGCCGCCGCGCGCGAAACCGGCGCCGCCGTGGCCGCGCAGCCGGTGACGGATACCGTCAAGGAAACGGCCGACGGTAAAATCATTTCCCGCACGGTGGATCGCTCGAAATTGTGGTCGGTGCAGACGCCGCAGACGTTTCGCGTGACCGTCATCCACCGCGCCATTGCTACGGCGCGTGAACAAGGACTCATTCTCACCGACGACACGGCGGCGTGCGAACTCATCGGCCTGCCGGTGCAACTGGTCAAATCCGCCACGCCGAATCCCAAGGTCACCGTGCCGGCGGATTTGCCGTTTGTGGAATCTCTATTACGGGAACATTCAACCCTCAACATTCAACATCGAACATCCAATTGAGTGTCATTGGGCGTTGAATGTTCATTGTTGAATGTTCCCAAATTCAATTTTCAAAGGGTTTGTGTCTTGGTGTCTTCGTGGTAGATTTCTGCGCGATGAAACGCCGTTTAATTTTTGGCCTGGTGGTGGTGGCGCTGCTGCTCAACCTCGCGGTGGGCGCGAAGATTTATCTCTCCGCCGCGCCGGCCGTGCCGGATGCCGACAACCCGCAGGCGAACCTTCAGGTCTTTGACGACGCCATCCAGAAAATCCGCGCCGAATACGTGGACGGGACAAACCTGACGTATCAGCAGCTCGTCTATGCCGCGCTCAAGGGCGCCGTCGGCAAGCTCGACCCGCACAGCGAATTTCTCGACGCCGACGAGTTCCAGCAGTTGCAGGACGACACCGAGGGGCAGTTTGGCGGCCTCGGCCTCGTGGTGGCGATGCGTGACGGCCGCATCACGGTCGTCGCGCCGATGGAGGACACGCCCGGTTCGCGCGCGGGCATCTTGAGCGGCGACTGCATCACGGCGGTCGAGGGCAAGAGCGTCGCGGGACAGCCACTGGCGGATGTGGTCAAGCTGCTGCGCGGCGATCCCGGCTCGTCCGTCACGCTCACCGTTGAGCGTCCGGCCACCGGCGTGAAGAAAAATTACACGCTCCAGCGCGCCGTCATCCAGATGGAAATGGTCAAGGACATCAACGGCAAAAAAGATTTTCCCCTCGACGCGAACAGGATCGGCTATGTCCACATCACGCAGTTCGGCGACAACACGGCGGACGACCTCGAAGCCGCGCTCGCCCGGCTCAAGCAGCAGGGCATGAAGGGGCTGGTGCTGGATTTGCGCTGGAATCCCGGCGGGCTGCTGGACCAGGCGGTGGCCGTGTGCCAGAAGTTCCTGCCGCGCGGGCAGCTCGTGGTCTCCACCGAGGGCCGGCGCGTGGTGGAGAAGTATTACGCGCAGGGCACCGGCGATGAGCTGAAAAACATACCCGTCGTGGTGCTCGTGAACCTCGGCAGCGCGAGCGCGGCGGAAATTGTCACCGGCTGTTTGCAAGATTTGCACCGCGCCGTCATCCTTGGCGAGAAGACGTTTGGCAAAGGCTCCGTGCAGACGATTTTCCCGCTCGACGACGGCTCCGCGTTGAAGCTGACGGTGGCGAAGTATTACACGCCGAGCCACAAGGTGATTCATGAACACGGCATCACGCCGGACATTTTGGTGCCGTTGACCGACGCGGAGGAGGCCGCGCTGCTGGTCAAACGCGCGCCGGGTGGGCTGGACGAAATTCCGCCGGCGCACGCAAATGTGGACGCCATCCACGACGAGCAATTGGACCGCGCCGAGGATCTGCTCAAGGGGCTGCTGCTTTACGACCGGCTGACCGCCGCGCCGAGGCCGGGAAAAATGGCGGCGAAATAAGCGTTGGAGTTCAAGCTTTAGCTTGCTCCGCATTTGAATTAAACCGAACAAGCTAAAGCTTGAACTCCAACTGATGACCCTCCTCGCGCTCGAAACTTCCTGCGATGAAACCAGCGCCGCCGTCGTGCGCGACGGGAAAATTTTGTCCAACGTCGTCTCCTCGCAAATCGAGCTGCACGCGGAATACGGCGGCGTGGTGCCGGAACTTGCCGCGCGCGAGCATCTGAAAAATCTTTTGCCCGTCGCGCAATCCGCGCTGCGCGAGGCGGGCATTTCCGTTGAGCAGCTCGACGCCGTGGCGGCGACGCAGGGGCCGGGACTGCCCAACGCCTTGCTCGTCGGGCTGAAGACGGCGCAGGCGGCGGCGTTCGCGCTGAACAAACCATTCATCGGCATCAACCATCACGAGGCGCACCTGTATTCGCCGTGGATTCGGGCTTCTTCTCCCTCGCCCCTCGGAGGGGTGAGGGGTTCGGGTGCAGTTCGATTGCCCAATGCAGATAGGCTGTCCAACGAACCTTCTGACCCCTCACCCTCAATCCCTCGCCCCTCGGAGGGGCCAGGGAAGCTGGATCTTGCCGCCGACTTCGCCGCGTTTCAGCCGAATGTCTCGCTCATCGTCAGTGGCGGGCACACGCTGCTCGTGCTGGTGCGAGCGGAGCTGGACCATCGCGTGCTGGGCGGGACGATTGACGACGCGGCGGGCGAATGTTTCGACAAGACCGGCAAGCTCATGGGCCTGCCGTATCCCGCCGGCCCGGTGATGGACCGGCTGGCGGAGTCGGGGAACCCGCAGGCGTTTGCGTTTCCGCGTCCGCTGCTGCACGACGCGAACGACGATTTCAGCTTCAGCGGGCTGAAGACTTCCGTGCGCTATTTCATCCGCGACCATCCGGCGCTGCTCGACGACCGGCAAAAAGTTTGCGACCTCTGCGCCAGCGTGCAGGCGGCGATTGTCGAGGTGCTGGTGAAGAAAACCATCCGCGCCGCGCGGCGCGAGAATGTCCGCTGCGTGACGGCGTCCGGCGGCGTGACGTGCAACCGCGCCTTGCGCCGGGAACTGGAGCGCGCCTGTGCAAACAACGGCTTCACCCTGCGGCTGGCGGAAAAATCCCTGTGCACCGACAACGCCGGGATGATTGGCATCCTGGCCGAAAGAAAACTGCTGGCGCGCGTGCCGCTGCTGCCGCTCGACGAGGAAATCAAGCCCGGCTGGGCGCTGGCGTGAACAATTCCCGCGCCGGCCGGCGCAGGAAATTCTTTACTCTTTTTTTCCAAATCCGCAGAGTATGCGCGTGTTGACCGACAGCGATTCACGGTTCAAAACGGCGGCCAGTGCGCCGGATGTCCCGATGCCAGACGAATTTGTTTCCCAGTTTCAGGCCGCGTTGAAGCGGTCGCAGGATTTTCTGTTGTCGGAGCAGAAACCGGAGGGCTACTGGGTCGGTGAACTGTTGGTGGATGCCACGCTGGTGTCGGACATGGTGGCGTATCATCACTGGAACGGCAGCGTGGACCGGGAATGGCAGCGCAAAGCGGTCAACCAAATTTTCTCGATGCAGTTGCCGGATGGCGGCTGGAACATCTACCTCCACGGCCCGTCCGAGGTGAACGCCACCATCAAGGCGTATCTCGCGCTCAAGCTCGCCGGCGTGTCGGTGAAGGATCCGCGGATGTTGAAGGCGCGCGAGGTGGCGCTGCATTTCGGCGGCGTGCCGCGCATGAACACGTTTTCCAAACTGTATCTCGCGCTGATCGGTTTGTTCCCGTGGGAATTTGTCCCGACGATCCCGTGCGAGGTGCTGCTGATCGGCAAATGGTTTCATGTGAATTTCTGGGACATGAGCAACTGGTCGCGCGGGATGATCGTGCCGCTGGCCATCATCAACCACTTCAAGCCGACGCGCCCGGTGGCGGTGAACCTGGACGAGCTTTTTCCCGACGGCATCCACGAGCGCGACCTCGCGCTCGCGCCCGACCCGGAAAAGATTTCGCTCCGCAATTTTTTCCTGTGGCTCGACCGGCTGCACAAGCTGGCGGAATGGTTTGCGGAACACGGCATCCATCCGTTCCGTAAGACCGCGCTGAAGCGCTGCGAACAGTGGATGCTGGAACGCTTCGAGGGCAGCGACGGGCTGGCGGCGATATTTCCGGCGATGCTCAATTCGCTCATCGCTCTGAAATGTCTCGGCTATCCTGACGACCATCCGCAGGTCGTCCGTGCCGCGCGCGAATTGAAACGGCTGGAACATGAGGAAAAAGATTCCGTCCGCATCGAGCCGTGCTTCTCGCCGGTGTGGGACACGGCCATTGTCGCCATCTGCCTGCGCGAATCGGGCGTTCCCGAAAACCATCCGGCGATGAAGCGCGCCGCCGAGTATTTGATGGAGAAGGAGATTCGTTTTGCCGGCGACTGGGTTCACAAGAATCCCGCCAAGGTCGAACCGAGCGGCTGGGTCTTTGAATACAACAACAAGTGGAATCCCGACGTGGACGACACCGCCATGGTGCTGCTCGCGCTGCGGCTGATTCCCACGGACAATCCCGCCAAACGCGACGAATGTTTCCAGCGCGGTTTGAAGTGGATGATGACCTTCCAGTGCAAGGACGGCGGCTGGGCAGCGTTTGACAAGGATTGCACGAAGAACATTCTCGAAAAAGTTCCGTTCGCCGACCACAACGCGATGCTCGATCCCGAGTGCGCCGACATCACCGCGCGCATTCTCGAACTGCTCGGCCACGAAGGCTGGAGCTTCGGACATCATCAGGTCAAGGACGCGCTCGACTACGTCAAGGCGCAGCAGGAGGCCGACGGCTCGTGGTATGGCCGCTGGGGCGTGAACTACATTTACGGGACGTGGCAGGTCTTGCGAGGCATGCGCGCGATGAGTCTCGACATGAATGAGGACTGGCTCCAGCGCGGCCGCGCCTGGCTCGAAAGCGTGCAGCATGATGACGGCGGCTGGGGCGAACGCTGCAACACCTACGACGATCCGGTCTTCAAAGGCCAGGGACCGAGCACGGCGTCGCAGACCGCGTGGGCCGTCATGGGCTTGTGCGCGTTTGATGACCCGGAAAATCCCGCGCTCCAGCGCGGCATTGAATACCTTTGCCGCACGCAGAATACCGACGGCTCGTGGACGGAAAACGAGACGACCGGCACCGGTTTCCCGAAAGTGTTCTACCTGAAATACGACATGTATCGCAACGCCTGGCCGCTGCTGGCGCTGGCGACCTACAAGCAAATCTGCGAACGCGCGGCGGCGAAGAAAAACGGCGCGGCCAAATGAATCATGGGCTGGCTGCATAAAAAAATCATCCGTCCGCTGCTCTTCCGGCAGGACTCCGAAGTGGCGCACAACCAGGCGGTGAACGCGCTCGCCCGCGTCAGCCGCAGTTCCTTGGCGCTCGGCGCGGTGAAAGCCATTTATGGTTCGCCGGAATTGCCCACGGAAGTTTTTGGCTTGAAATTTCCCAATCCCGTCGGCCTCGCGGCGGGCATGGACAAGCACGCCGCCGCCGTGCCCGGCTGGGCGGCAATCGGTTTTGGTTTCACGGAACTCGGCGGCGTGACGTGGCACGCGCAGCCGGGCAACCCGCCGCCGCGGATGTTCCGCGCGATTCCTGACGAAGCAGTCATCAACCGCATGGGCTTCAATAATTCCGGCGCGGAAGCGGTGGCGCAAAAACTTGCCGAATGGAAAAATTCCGGCCGCTGGCCGGCGCATCCCGTCGGCATCAACCTTGGCAAGTCCAAGATCACGCCGCTGGAAAAGGCGGCGGAAGATTACGCCAATTCGTTCCGCGTGCTGCGCGACCTTGCGGATTTTTTTGTGGTCAATGTCAGTTCGCCGAACACGCCGAACCTGCGGCAGTTGCAGGACAAGGCGGCGCTCGATGAAATCTTTGCCGCATTGCAACAGCTTAATTCTTCGCGGAAGCCGATCCTCGTGAAGGTCGCGCCCGATTTGTCGTTTGAGGCGCTCGACGAAATTTTGGAGCTGGTCGCGCCGCGCCGCGTCGCCGGCATCGTGGCGACGAACACGACCATTGCGCGCCCGCAGACCGGCGACGCGGCGCTGCAAAAGATTTACGCCGAGACCGGCGGCTTGAGCGGACGGCCGTTGCGCGCGCGCAGCACGGAAGTTGTCCGCCACCTTTTCAGGCAGACGCAGGGCAAGGTTCCCATCATCGGCGTCGGCGGCATTTTTGACGCGGATGATGCGTGGGAAAAAATCACGGCGGGCGCGGCGCTCGTGCAGGTCTATACCGGCATGGTCTATGAGGGGCCGGGCGTCGCCAAAAAGATTGTCACCGGCCTGCGGGAGCGCATGGAAATCGCCGGCCTGAAAGATTTGTCGCAGGCGGTGGGTTGGCGCATTGATTATGTATGAGCATCACACCAAACCGCTGCTGCCGCGCAAGGAGTATCACCGCCGCATCCTGCGCAATGCGGGTTTGGGCGCGGTCGTCATTGCCGTTTCGCTGGGCATCGGCATGGCGGGCTATCACGTCTTTGAAAAGCTGCCGTGGGTGGACGCCTTCCTGAACGCCGCGATGATCCTTTCCGGCATGGGGCCGGTGGCCACGCTGGATACCAATGCCGGGAAAATCTTCGCCGGCTGCTATGCGCTCTACAGCGGCCTGGCGCTGATCGCCATTTTGGGCATCATCTTTGCGCCCGTCGTCCACCGCGCGCTGCACAAGTTCCATCTGGAGGACGAAGGCCGCGACGCCAATTGACCCGGCGCATTGGCGGACGACATTTTTTCCCTGACATCCGGCGATTCTCGTCCAGAATGTCCGTTCCAAAAATATAATTTATTATGCAAGCCACCCGTATTCTCCCCGACCTGCAATGTTCGCTCCTGTGCGAGGAAGTCCGCCAGGAAGTGAACGGCAACCTTTTCCTCATCGGCGTCGTCCAAGTCGTCCGCGTGCCGCAACTGCCTATCGTCGCCGGGCGCATCTGCGTCTTCAACCGCTGGGCGGCGGGCATCGGCCAGTTCAACGAGACCGTCCGCCTCATCGCGCCCGACCAGACCACCGTCATCAACAAGAGCGAAATGAAGTTCGAGCTGCGCGACCCGGCGTTGAGCGCGACGAACGTCACCTTCTTCGGCCAGGTCAAATTGGAAGCGGCCGGCACCTACTACATCGAAGTCCTCGTGGACGACGTGATGAAGCTGCGCTATCCCGTGCCGGTCATCCACGCGCCGATGCCCAACCAGCCGCAGCCCACGGACAAACCGGCCTGATGGCTTCGGTGGTGTGGCGTCGGGGCGGTGCCCCGGCCATTTGATTTGAAGTCCTCCGTTTCCGGCCACCGGCCGGACGCTACCCCTTCCTGAATCTGTGTTTCATCTGCGTCCATCTGTGGCTAGAATCCGGTCGTGAACGCGCTCCGCGAACCGTCCTTCGCCTGGGAACCGCTCACGCCGCGCGGCGTGGCGGCGTTCGCACGCGCCTCCTTCGAGCGGCTCTTCGTCGTGCAGTCCGTCTTCGCGCTCATCGCGGCGGCGGCGGTCGTGTGGGTCTTGTCCGACGGGATTTTTCCGGTGATTGACGCGGCCATTGACCAGTTGCCCGACGCCGGCTCCATCCACGGCGGCAAGCTCGACTGGCGCGACGATTCGCCGGTGATGCTCGCGGAGGGGAAAATTCTCGCCCTCGGCGTGGACGTGGAACACGGTGGTGCGCTGCGGTCACCGGCGGACTTCCAGTTTGAGTTTGGCCGGGACGATGTCCGCATCTACTCGCTCTTTGGCGAGGCGTATGTGGATTATCCCGCCGGCTATCTCATCGCCGCCAACCGGGGCGACGCGCGGCCGGCGTGGGGCGCGTGGTCGCCCAACCTCCTCGGCCTTGTCGCCGTCGGCACGTTTGTCGGACTGATGCTGGTCTGGGCGCTGCTGGCCACAATTTATTTCCTGCCCGTCTGGCTGCTCTGTTTTTTTGCGAACCGCGACTTGAATCTCTTCGCCAGTTGGCGGCTGGCCGCCGCCGCGCTCATGCCGGGCGCGCTGCTGCTGTCTGGCGCGCTGGTGTTTTACGACCTCGGCGGGTTCGACCTCGTGCAGCTCTGCTTCGCCTTCGGGATGCACCTCGTCATCGGGTGGATTTATCTTTTCGTCAGCCCGCTGTTCCTCAACCGCGCGCTGCCGGCGGCGAAGAAGAACCCGTTCGTGCCGCAATAAAAGTTTTCCGGCGCGAATCGCCTTGGATTTCCCCCGGCCAACTACCACGCTACGCCCATGTTTTTGGCGACTTTTAATCCCGCGCGGCAGTTGCTGTGCTGTAGTTACATTGACACCGTCCTGCCGGATGAGCTGGCGCGCGGCCGCGCGGACGTGCACCAGCTCATCGCCGGGCTGGCGCCGGGTTATCGGCTGCTCGTCAACCTCTCACAGTTGAAAGCCATGAGCGTCGAATGCCTCACCGAGGTGGGGGCGATGATGGAGCTGTTTGACCGGAGCGGCGTGGGCATGGTCGTGCGTGTGATTCCCGACGAGACCAAGGACATCGGCTTCAACATCATGGCCGTCTTCCATTACCCGCATCGTCCGCAGATTGTCACCTGCCAAACCCTGCCGGAGGCGGCGCGGGTGCTGGGACTATGACGAGGGATGGCGGTGGCAAAATTTGCACCGGCTGCGGCATTGGCGTTCGCCGTTGGGGCCGGGCAAGACGTGGCGGGGGCAAATCCGTTTGGCCCTTTGGGATTGACAGGCGGCGGGCGGCGTGGCTTGGTGGTCGGTGCAAACATGAGCGTCTTCTTCGACACACACGCGCACCTGGATTATCCCGAATACGAAAAGGATTTTGCCGAGGTGCTCGCCCGCGCGCAGGCGGCGGGCATTGCCAAGATCATTTCCATCGGCACGAGCCTGGACAGCAGCCGCCGCGCGGTCGCCCTCGCGGAACGGCATCCGGCCATCTACGCCGCCGTCGGCTGGCATCCGTCCGAGGCGCTGTCCGCGCCCGCCGACCTGCGCCCGGCGTTGCGCGAACTCGCCCGGCATCCCAAGGTCGTGGCCATCGGCGAGACCGGGCTGGATTATTATCGGCTGCCCAGCATGGATCCGGAAAGTTGGAGTTCACGCTTCAGCGTGTCCGGGGACAAGCTAAAGCTTGAACTCCAACAAGCCGACCTCCATTACAAACAACGGCAGGCGGAGATTTTTCAGCAGCAGCTTGAGGTCGCGGCGGAGGTTGGCCTGAACGCCATCATCCATCAGCGCGCGTCGTTCGACGACACGCTGGCGCAGTTAAAGCCGTTTGCCGGCAAGGTGCGCGGGGTGTTTCATTGCTTTGGCGAGAGCGTGACGCGGCTGGAAGCGGTTTTGGCCATCGGCTCGCTGGTGAGCTACACCGGCATCGTGACGTTCAAGAACGGCCAGAACATCCGCGACGCCGTGGCCGCGACGCCGCTGCGCCAGTTCATGCTGGAGACGGACTGCCCGTATCTCGCGCCGGTGCCATATCGCGGCCAGCGCGGCGAACCGGCCTTCGTGAAGGAGATCGCCGCGACGGTGGCGCAGGTGAAACAGATTTCGCTGGAGGAATTGAGCGCGGCGACGTGCCGGACGGCGCGGGAATTTTTCCCGAAGTTGTGAGCGGTTCCGGTGCTTTGCCGCTTGACTTAAACGGGCGATGGCGAAAATCTCGATGCCGGCATGAACCTGAACTCAATTTCAAACCTCGCTTCACCAAAGCGATTGCCCGATCGCGCCGGAATCGTGGCGCTGGGACTAACCGTGCTGCTCGCGTGGACCTTGACCGGTTGCCGTAGCCCGGAGACAGCCACAAGTTTTCCAACGGATTATCTGGGCACTCCGTTTACCGATGCCAAGTATCACGACGGGGCGCAGAAGATTCCTGGCCGGGTGAAGCTGGCGTATTACGATCTCGGCGGCGAAGGCGTGGCATATCACGACACCACCCCGCAGAATCTCGGCAGCGGCGGCTTGAATCCGCTCAACGGCGATTACCTGAACGAGTTCCGGCACACGGAGGCGGTGGACACCTCCTACACCAAGTCCGCCTGCGACACGAATCCCTACGTGATGGTGATGCCGGAGCTGGGCCAGCTCTATGTGGGCTGGACGGATGTTGGCGAATGGCTGAACGTGACGGTGGAGGTCGCGAAGGCGGGCGATTACGGCGTCGGCCTGATGTATACCTGCAACGGCCCCGGCAAGATCAGCCTTGATGTCAACCGGCAGGACGCCACCGGGCCGCTCGCGTTAGTGGACACACATAACGCGCAGGAGCCCGTCGCGTGGCGGCAATGGCATCATTGGAACAAGATGACGCGGCTGGCGAAAGTGCATCTCGCCGCCGGCAAACAGCTCCTGACGCTGCACGTCGTGGCCAACGGCAATATGAACTTCGATTATCTGGAGTTCACGCCGGAGCCGTGAGGCGGGCCGCGCTTTGGCATTGAACCAATCAAGTTATTATTCATCCAACCCTTTATGACCAAGCAGCAAGTCCTCGACCTTTATTTCCTCGACGCGCGGCACAAGCTCATTGATGTCGCCGCGTTCCTCGACCGCGTGGAGCGCGCGGAGGGATCGTCTTCGCCTTCGGCTTCGACGCGGCGGGCAAAGGAGGATTTCCGGCTGAAAAAGTTCCGCGCCGCGCTCATGAAGCTGGATGGCAAAAAGAAGAACAAGGCGAAGGCGGTGCTGCTCGCGTTCAGTGATCCGACGACGAAGCCGATAGTGAAAGCCACCACCAAAGGCGCGGTGGGAGCATTTCCAAAATGAAGGAGCCCCAGATGCACACAGATGGGAAAAGACTTTCGCGCGTCTTTGAAAAATCTGTGTTTCATCTGTGTTTCATCTGTGGCTAAATAATCCTCGTGTGGTTTCCTCTTTTCATTCTCGCGTTCGCCGCGCTGGTCGGCCTCCATTTCTGGTGGCGGGCGAGGTTCAAAGCGCAGGCGGAACGGCGCGCGGCGGAAATTGAGGCTTCGCAGCGCCAGCAGCGGCAGACGTCGCTGGACGCCAAGGCGCAGCAGCAGGTGCTGTTCAACTCCATGCTCGAAGGGTTGCTGCTGCTCGACCGCAGCCGGAAAATTTATCTCGTCAACCGCGCGTTCAAAAATCTTTTCGGCCTCAAGACGGAGCTGCGCGGCAAAACCATCGTCGAGGCGCTGCGTTTGCACGAACTGGACGAACTGATTCAGCGTGTCGAGGCGGAACAGCAGGTGCTGGATTACGAAATCAAGCTGCCGGACTTGAACGAACGCTGGCTGCAGGTCAATGCCGCCATCATCACGAACGCCGCCGGCGAGCGCGACGGGACGATTCTGGTTTTTCGCGATTTGACGCGGTTGAAGCAGCTTGAGCGGACGCGCGAGGAATTCGTCGCCAACGTCAGCCACGAACTGCGCACGCCGCTCTCGCTCATCAAAGGTTACGTCGAGACGTTGCTCGACGGCGCGCGTGACAATCCCGAGGTGGCCGAGCGCTTCCTGAAAATCATCGAGCGCAACGCGAACCGGCTGGATTTGCTGATCCAGGATTTGCTCACGATTTCCGCGCTGGAATCGGAAAAAATAAAATTGAATCTGCAGCCGGTCGAAATGCGCGCGCTGGCATCGAAAGTTCTAACCGACCTGAACGCCAAGGCGGAAAATAAAAATGTGGCGCTCGTCAATGACGTGCCGGAACTCACGGCGCACGGCGACGTGAACCGGCTCGACCAGGTGCTCGCCAACCTGGTGGATAACGCCATCAAATACGGCCGGGCGGAAGGCCACGTCACTGTCGGCGGGAAAAAACGGGACGACGGCGCACTGGAAATTTTTGTGCGCGACGACGGGCCGGGCATTCCCGCCGAGGCGCTCGACCGCGTGTTTGAACGGTTTTATCGCGTGGACAAGGCGCGTTCGCGCGACCAGGGCGGCACCGGTCTCGGGCTTTCCATCGTGAAGCACATCGTGCAGGCGCATGGCGGCGAGGTGCGCGTGGAAAGCGAAGTCGGCCAGGGTTCGACGTTTTTTTTCACGCTGCCCGTTGCGGAAAAGACAAGCAGCCCGGACTTGTTTTCAAAATAGCTTCCAGCGGATGCCGCCGGTTGGTGGCGAAACTTCTTGGTCGGCGCGGTTAAAAATTTTACAGTGGGCGCATGGTTCACGTTGGCATCGGTTATGACGTTCATCAATTGGTCGCCGGGCGCAAGCTCGTCCTCGGCGGCGTGGAGATTCCGCACACGAAGGGCCTCGACGGCCATTCGGACGCCGACGCGCTGATGCACGCCATCTGCGACGCGGTGCTCGGCGCGCTCGGCGAGGAGGACATCGGCCATTTCTTCCCGAACACCGACCCGCGCTGGAAAGGTGTGCCGAGCAAAATTTTTCTGGAGGAGGCCTCGCGCATCGTCGCGCTGCGGAACGGCAAAATTGTGAACGTGGATGCGACTGTCATCGCGCAGGAGCCGAAGATTTATCCGCACATCAAGGCCATGAAATTCTGCATCGCCGAGGCCTTGAACATCAATATGCAGCACGTCGGCGTGAAGGCGACGACGAACGAGCTGATGGGTTTCATCGGCCGCGAGGAAGGCATCGCCGCGATGGCGGTGGCCAGCATTGACCTGCCGGAATAATTTCCCATGCCTAAAGCTGAAATTGCCTGGAAGCGCGTCACCGAGGACGGTGAGAAACTGCAGGTTTATGCCCATCACGTCGGGCACGAGTATCATTTTTACCACCGCGCCAAGCGGTTTGATGTCTGGCAGCGTGTGCCGGAGCCGCCGCTCGAGGACTGGCTGGAACTGCTCGACGCCGTGGTGCGGCTCGTCAATCGCCGCCGGTATCAGCCGGACGACGAGGTGCGGTTGCGCGCCCAGATCCGCGAGAAATTTCCGGAGGCGGAAATTTAATTTGGTTGCCAGCTTGGGTAATTCACGGAAAAATTTGCCACGCATGAAGGCCAAGCCCACCGCCGACAACCTGCATCCGCATACCGGCAAAATTCCGCTGCGCGAACGTGAGCAACGCCACGGCCATCGCGGCTGCGTCGTGTGGCTCACGGGACTCTCAGCCTCCGGCAAATCCACCATTGCGACCGAACTGGAACGCGAATTGTTCCGGCGCGGCTGCCAGCCGTTCATTCTCGACGGCGACTCGGTGCGGCAGGGCCTGTGCAGCGATCTGGATTTTTCCGAACGCGACCGGCATGAAAACATCCGGCGCGTGGGCGAGGTGGCGCGGCTGTTTTCCGATGCGGGCTTCATTTGCATCTCGGCGTTCATTTCGCCGCACCGCGCCGACCGTGAGCTGGTGCGCAACCTGATGCCGGCCGGCACATTCGTCGAGGTGTTTGTCAACGCGCCGCTGGCCGTGTGCGAGCAGCGCGATCCGAAGGGGCTTTATGCGAAGGCGCGCAAGCTGAAGATCAAAAATTTCACCGGCATCTCCTCGCCGTATGAACCGCCGCTGAAGCCGGAAATCGAGCTGCGCACGGACCGGCTCACCGTCATGCAGGCGGTGGAAAAAATCCTAAAGCGGTTGGAAAAAAAGTGCCGCATCAAATCCGTTCCCGGCAAATCGGCCGACAAATTGCCGGGAGCCATCCGCTGGTCGGACTGGTGAAATTGGCTTTCGGCCGCTGAAAATTGCGGCAAGGTTTTCCGCTGACTTTTTCTGCGAATACCTTACATTCTCCGCATGGAAAGAAGGCCGTTGATTTTGGTTTCCCCCAGCATCGAGAAGCGCGGCGTGGAGTTTCATGATTTGTCCGCCAGCCTCTCGGTGAAATATGATTTCGCCGTGCTGCAGGCCGGCGGCATTCCTGTCACCGTGCCCGCGACCACCGACCGCGCCGTGCTGGCCGAATGCGTCCGCCGCGTGGAAGGCGTCATGCTCACCGGCGGCGATGACATCAACTCCGACCTTTACGACGCGAAGCTGCCCGCGAAATTAAAGAAGACCGTCGAGCAAACACCCGATGGCGGCGCGCGCGATTTGCGCGAACTGATTTTGATCGAGGAAGTTTTCCGTCAGCGCAAGCCGCTGCTGGCCATCTGCCGTGGCCATCAGTTGCTCAATATCGCGTTCGGCGGGCAGCTCGTGGCGGACATCCGGCAGCAGGTGCCGGGCGCGCTGAACCACCAGCGGCTGGATCAGGCCTGTGAATTGGTGCATGAAGCGGCGTTGACATCGGGCTCATTGCTCGCCAAGATTGCGGGAAAGCGGGTTTTGGGGGTCAACAGTTCGCACCATCAGGCGGTGCGGGTGCCGGCGGATCCGTTCGTCGCCACGGCGGTCAGTGCGGATGGAATTGTCGAGGCGATGGAACTGAGGTCGGCGATCGCGCGGAAATTGCCGTTCCTGTTGAGCGTGCAGTTCCACCCGGAAAGGTTGACGCCCCGTTACGCCGCCCATCGCGCGATTTTTGACCAATTCGTCGCGGCGTGTGTCCGGAAGAATTAAAAAATCATGAAAGGCAAAATTCTCATCGTGGATGACGAGGCGGATTTGCGGAGTCTCCTCAAATCCATCTTGGAAAGCGATTATACCGTCGCCGAGGCGGAAAACGGCGCCGCGCTGGCAAAGCTTCTTCCCAGCGAAGCCCCCGACGTCGTGCTGCTGGACTTAAACATGCCCGGCACCAGCGGCCTCGACCTGCTGCCGCAGATCAAAAAATCCTGGCCCGACACCGAGGTCGTGGTGCTCACCGGCGCGGCGACCTTCGAGGCCGCCGTCGAGGCCACCAAGCGCGGCGCGTTTCATTTCATCACCAAACCGTTCGACACGCAGCACCTGCTGGTCACGATTGAACGCGCGATTGAAAACCGCCAGCAGAAGGAGTCGAACAACTCCCTCCGCCGCGCCGTCGCCACCATGACCGGCGGTTCCGCGCCCGTGTTCCAGAGCCAGCTCATGCAGAACGTCGTGCGCACCATCGAGCGCATCGCGCCCAGCGACGTGACCATTCTCATCACCGGCGAAAGCGGCACCGGCAAGGAAGTCATCGCCGACCTCATCCACGCCTTTGAGCCCGCGCAGCAAAAACCGCATCGTCAAGGTCAACTGCGCTGCGCTGCCCCGCGAACTCATCGAGAGCGAGCTGTTCGGCTCCGTCAAGGGCGCGTTCACCGGCGCGAACTCTGACCGCGACGGTCTGTTCCGCCAAGCCGAGGGCGGCACGCTGTTCCTTGATGAAATTTCCGAGATGCCGATTGACACGCAGAGCAAATTGCTCCGCGTCTTGCAGGATCAGAAAGTCCGGCCCGTCGGCGGCAAGACCGATTACCAGACCAATTGTCGTATCATCGCCGCCACCAACCGCAAGCCCGAGGAGGCCATCAAGGACGGCAAGCTGCGCGAAGATTTGTTCTACCGCATCAGCACCATTTCCGTCTATCTGCCGCCACTGCGCGAACGGCGGGAGGATATCCTGCCGCTTGCGAACGCCTTCCTGAAACGCTTTGCCGCGCAGGCCAACCGCACGCTTCGCAGCTTCACGCCGGCGGCGGCCGACCGGCTGGCCGCTTTCGACTGGCCCGGCAACATCCGCCAGCTCCAGAACGAAATCCAGCGCGCCGTCCTGCTCTGCGAAGGCCCGGACGTGGACGCCAGCGACCTTTCCGTCAGTGAAATCCACATGGTTCCGTCCGAAGGCCACGACACCAGCTACACGCTGCTCGAAGGCGTCGAGCGAAACGCCATCATCCAGATGCTCCGCGAAACCGCCGGTAACAAGCTCGAGACCGCCAAGAAACTCGGCATCGGCCGCCAGACGCTCTACAATAAAATCAAGGCCTACGGGATTGAAACCTAGTTTTAAGTTTTTAGTTGGCCGCAGCCGGATGGCTCCAACTAAAAATTGAAAACTCAAAACTTCTTCAGCTCCCTGCCGGCGAGTTGAATCAGCGGCCGGATGGTCGCGGCGTCGAATTGAAATTTGCAGCCCGCCGCCGCGAACAATTCCGGCAGCGGTCGCGAGCCGCCCAGCGCGAGGGATTTTTTGTAATCGTTCAACGCCTTCACCTTGTCCGCTTTTGAGTTCGCCCACACCTGCAATGCGCCCAGCTGCGCGATGCCGTATTCCACGTAGTAAAACGGATGCAGAAAAATATGGAGTTGCCGCTGCCACGAAAACGCCCGCGCATCCTCGTGGCCAGACCAGTCCACATCGCCGCCGAAGCGGTCCATGAGTTGCAGATATGCCGCCTTGCGCTCCGCGCGCGAATGGTTGGCGTGCGTGTAAATCCAGTGTTGAAACGCGTCCACCGTCGCCATCCACGGAAAAAATCCGATGATGCCTTCGAGATGCGTCTTGCGCGCGCGGTTCGCCTCGGTGGCCGGATAAAACTCTTCCAGAAATTCATTGCCGAGCAGTTCCATGCTCATGGAGGCGACTTCGCAAAATTCTATCGGCGCGCCGCGATACGCATACAAATCCTCGGCGCGCGTCGCCTGCGCGTGAAACGCATGGCCGGCCTCGTGCAATATGGTTTCCACGTCGCGCTGCAGGCCGATGGCGTTCATGAAAATGAACGGCACACGCGCCTCCGACAGCGTGGACTGATACCCGCCCGGCGCCTTACCCTTGCGGTTATCGAGGTCGAGCAGTTGCAAATCCTGCATCTGCTGAAAATTCGTGGCGAGTTCCGGGTCGAGGTGGTTGAAAATCTTCTGTGTGCGTGAAACCATCTCGCCGACTTCCGCAAACGGTTTCAACGGCGCGCGATTTTGCGGATCCACCGCCAAATCCCACGGACGCAATTTTTCCAATTTCAACTGCCGCTTCCGATCGTTCTGGATTTCGCGGACGGCGGGCATGATTTCCTTTTCCACCGCATCGTGAAATTGAAAACAGTTTTCCGGCGTGTAATCGAACCGGCATTTCTGGCGATGAACGTAGTCGCGGTAATTTTCAAAGCCGGCATTCTTGGCAATCTGTGTCCGCAACCGGATCAGCTCATCGAAGATGGCTTCGCACTTTTCCACGTCCTGTAGGCGGCGCTTGGCGACAAGATCCCACGCTTCATGCCGCAATGCGCGATCCGGCTCTTCAAGATAACGGCCCATTTGCACGAGTGTTTTTTCCTCGCCGCGAAATTTCACCGTCTGCGCGCCGATGAGTTTTTGATACTGCTGGCACAACTTCGCCTCCTCGGTTTCCAGCGCCACATTTTCCGCGCGGAACAATTCGACATGGTTCTTCACGTCGCGGTTGAACACTTGGTAGCGCGCCTTGGGCAAATAATTTAATTGCGGATGCGCGACGTAAATCTGCTCCAGCGCGAACTGCCTCGGCTTGAGTTGCGGCTCGACGTGCTCGACGAAATGCAGATACGCCTGCTCCGCGTCCGCGTTGTCCGTGTGGCAGGTCATGGCGATGTAGCGACGCGACGCCTCCTCATCCAGTGCGGCAGAAAGCTCGCTCCAGTCAAGCAGCCAGCGTTCCAGTTTGACGGCGGATTCGGCCTGCGTCGCGCGAATTTCGAGTTGGTCGAACAACGGCGCGATCTGTGGCCAGTCGCCGAGGTCAAGGTTTTGCGGAACAAACGTGCGCGGCCGGTGCGCGGCCAGTTTTCCAAACGGCAATAAACTCATGCGCGCAGTTTAGCGAAAGTTTTCGCGGTGAAAATAAATTTTCACTTCTGTCGCCAGCGCAGCAACCGCAGCGCGTTGCCGATGACAATCAAATCGGAAACGCCCATTGCTGCCGCGCAGAAAATCGGGCTGATGACGCCGCCCGCCGCCAGTGGCACGCCGAGCGCGTTGTAAAAAAACGCCCAGAACAGATTCTGCTTGATGGTGCGCAACGTCGCGCGCGCCAGGCCGAGCGCCTCCGGCACACCTTCAATTTCCGATTTTAGCAGGATGATATCCGCCGCCTCACGCGCCACATCGCTGGCGCGGCTCACGGCGATACCGAGGTCGGCCTGCGTGAGCGCCGGCGCGTCGTTGATGCCGTCACCGACAAACGCCACGTGCTCGCCCGCTGCCTGAAGATTTTTCACAAACTCCGCCTTCTGCTCCGGCCGCACCTCGGCAAAAACATTTTCCGCCGCGATGCCGGTTTGTTTGGCGATGCTCGCCGCCGTCAGCGAATTATCGCCGGTCACCAGAAATGTCTTCAAGCCCTGCGCTTGCAGTTGTCCGACGACTTTCGCGGCGTTGGTTTTCACCGCATCGCGCACGGCGAACAGGCCGAGCAACATTTTTTCGGATGCCAGCCCGACGATCGTCGCGCCCTGTTGCGACCATTCGGAAATAAATTTTTCACCAACTGCCAAGTTCACGCCGGATTCCTTAAGCCAGCGCAGCGAGCCGAGGCGGGCTTTCGCCGTGGGTTGTTGGGCGTTGAATGTTGGATGTTGAATGTTTGCCTCAACCCCCGCGCCACGGATTTCTTTCCAGTCCGAAAGTTCGATCTTCTCCGCCGAAATCTTGGCAATCGCCTGGCTGATGGGATGCGTGGATTGGCGCGCGAGCGCGGCGGCAATGGTTTCTGCATTCTTCATTCCGCCTTCTGCCTTCCAGGTTTCCGCCACCGCCGGTTTCCCCATGGTCAGTGTGCCGGTCTTGTCAAAAATGACCGCCGTGATTGTGCCGGCCTTTTCCAAGGCCACGCCGTCGCGGATCAAAATGCCCCGGCGCGCGGCGGCGTTGGCACTAGCCATGATGGCGGCTGGCGTGGCCAAACCCATCGCGCACGGACAGGCGACAATTAACACTCCTGCCGCGATGACAAAGGCTTTTTCCGCGCCGGAATGAATCGCCCAAAAAATTCCCGCCGCCAGCGCGATGCAAACAATGACCGGCACGAAAACGTTGCTGATGCGGTCGCCGAGGCGCTGGATGCCGGCTCGGCTGGTCTGGGCGCGCTGCACAGCGGCGATGATGTGCGCCAGCGCGGTCGCCTCGCCAGTGGCGGTCACGCGCATGACGAGCCGGCCGTTGAGGTTCACCGTGCCGGCGAAAAGTTCGCTGCCGGATTTTTTGTCGGCGGGGACCGATTCGCCGGTGAGCATGGCTTCATCCACGGCGGATTCGCCTTCGAGCACGCCGCCGTCCACCGGCACGCGGTCGCCGGGGCGCAGCGCGATGTGGTCGCCGATTTTTAATTCGGCGACGGGAACTTCGACTTCAATTGCGGATTGGGCGAAAGAAAGCTTTTTAAGATTGAAAGGCTGGCCACCAAGACTTTGGTCATGGGACGGCGGACTTTGCAGTCGTCTCGCCGTCTGCGGCGCGAGATTGAGCAAGGACTTCAAAGCGCCGCTTGCCTTGTCGCTGACGCGCGCTTCAATCCAGTGGCCGGCGCTGATGAGTGAAATGATGGCGGCAGCTTCCATGAAATAAACGTGTCCGACGTGTCCGCTGAACAAGACCCAGCAGCTAAAACCAAACGCCGTCGTGGAGCCGAGCGCAACGAGCGTGTCCATGTTGGACGCGCCGACTTTAAGCTGCCGCCACGCGCCGCGATAAAATTGCGCGCCGCAGAAAACTTGGACGAATGCCGCGAGAAAAAACGAAAGCCAGCGGAACCAGCCGGCCATCATCAGGTGAAAAATCCATTCGCCGGCCATCAGCGCGGCGGTGACGGCGAGGCCGAGAATCAAATTCCATTGCCACCGGCATTCTTTGGAATCGGCTGGATTGTCGGCGGAAATTTCGTTCGCCTCGAATCCGGCCTGGGCAAAGGCGGACAGGATCGCGGCCACATTTCTTTCAGCGCCGGAATTCCAGCGGACGCTGGCGCGTTCTGCCGCCACGCTGACGGCGACGCTGTGGACGCCGGGGATTTTCTGCGCAGCCTCGGTGACTTTGCGCGCGCAGTTGTTGCACGTCATGCCGCCCACCCGCAATTCCGTGACGGCGGAATTTTGGGCGGCGGCGGCGGCGTTTGTCGGCGGGGCTTTCATTTCAACGGTGCCATCCAAGGTTAGCAGGCCGGGCGATTTTGTCGAATTGCGCCTTGGGATACTGGTTGAAAGCAGCGGATGAGCTTGCGTTGCGAAATGACCTTGGCAAAATGTTCGCATCGAATCGCGTCGTTCATCCTTAATCCCGCAATCAAAAGTCGCTTGGGTTTTATTCGCCTTGGCCGTGGTCTGGCTGGCACTTTTTTTTCGGCTGGGAACCCTGCCATTGCTTCAGCCGGACGAGGGCCGGAACGCCGAGGTCGCGCGCGAGATGAAGGAGTCGGGCGCCTGGCTTTCGCCGAGTTACAACGGCATCGCCTACCTCGACAAACCGGCTTTTTATTTCAAAGCGGTCGCGCTTTCTCTGGCGGCATTCGGCGACAACGAGACGGCGGCGCGGCTACCCTCGGCAATGTTCGGTCTGGCTCTGCTCGCGCTGACGTATAGTTTTTGCCGGCGGATCCATGGGACGCGCTGCGCAATCATGGCGGTCATCGTCATCGCGACCATGCCGCTGTATGTGGTGAATTCGCGGACAGTGATCTTCGACATCGCGCTCGCGTTTTTTGTGTCGGCGGCGATTTTTGCCGGCTATCACGCGGAAGCATGCGAGGGCAAATCCCGGCGCAACTGGTATCTGCTCGGCGCGCTGGCGGCGGGTCTGGCGACGTTGGTGAAAGGACCGGTGGGCTTTCTCATTCCCGGTTTGGTGTTGCTGGTTTTTCATCGCGTCGAAGGCCGACGCGGCGTCTGGAAACGGCTGCTGGCGCCGCTGAACCTGCTGGTATTTTTCGGCGTGACGCTGCCGTGGTTCATCGGGCTGTCGCGGCAACATCCGGATTTTCCGTATTACGGGCTCATCGAGGAATCGTTCCACCGGTTCACGACGGTGAAGTTCCACCGCGCGCAGCCGTTTTATTTTTACGCGCTGATTGTCGCCGGGATGTTTTTACCGTGGAGTTTTGTGCTGCCGGAAGCCGGCTGGGCGGCGTTGAAAAATAAATTGTTCAAGTCGCCCGCCGACCGGCTCTGCCTCGTCTGGGCAGTGGTCGTCGTCATTTTTTTCTCGCTCTCGAAATCGAAAATGCCCGGCTACATCTTGAGTGCGACCGTGGCCTGCGGAATTTTGCTGGCGCGTTTTTTTGAGCGGGCCATGGCCAATCCCGACGGCAAGGCTTTGCGGATGATCGGTCGGGCGGCAATCACGCTGGCGGTTCTCTGTTTGGCGGCGGCCGGCGCCGGGATTTATTTTTCAACCCACCTGAAGCCGCTGGCGGGGCCGCTGGGCATCCCGCCCGGCGACGCCGAGGAACTGAGCCACCATCTGATCTCCGCAATCATATTGCTGCTGGCGTTTGCGGGGCTGGGTTTGCTGGCCCGGTATCGCCGCGATGCCAGTTTGGCTTTCATCAGTTTTGCCCTGTTTCCATTGCTGCTGCTGGCCACAAATCTTTCCGCCATCGGATTGGTTTTCAACGCCAAATCCGCCCGCCAGCTGGCGCAGCAATTTCCCGTCCTGCCGCCGCAGACCGAGCTGGCGTGCTTCGAATGTTATCCCTGCGGCCTGCCGTTTTATCTGGGGCGCACGGCGACCCTGCTCACCGTTGACGGCCGCGAGTTCACGAGCAACTACATTCTTTTCCGCCTGAAAAACGATCCGCAGTGGCCGGCAAACGTGGTGGCTTCGACAAATTTGGATCGCTGGATTGCCCAACAAAACCATCCGGTCTATTTGATTGCCAGCGTCCGCAGCCGGCCACGGGTGGAAGAAGCGGCCGGTATTCATAAAACCGAAATTCAAACGCTGACGCCGGCTTACATCGGCGTCCTGTTGCCGGCTCCTTAATTTATTCATGTGCGGTATTTGCGGCATCGTAAGCATCGCGGGCGAACGCCAGCCGGAATCCGTCCGGCTCCGCGTTAACGCCATGTTGCAGGCGCTGTCGCATCGCGGCCCGGATGATGTCGGCGCACACGTTTCGGAGTCCGCCGTGCTGGGCGCGACGCGCCTTGCAATCCGTGGCGGCGGCGACGGACGGCAGCCGATGGTGGACGCGGCCAGCGGCGTGGTGGTAGTCTGCAATGGCGAAATTGACAACCACAAGGAATTGCGCCGCTGGCTCGCCGACCGTGGTCGGCCGGTGACGCAGGCCACTGACGTCGCCGTGCTACCCGGGATGTATCTGGAGCTAGGCGTGGCGTTCGCGGAAAAACTGGTCGGTGCCTTTGCCATCGCGGTCTGGGATCCGCGCGAGAACCGGATCACCCTCGTGCGTGACCGCGCGGGCGAGCGGCCGCTTTTTTTCACGCAGACCAGCGACGCGGTCATTTTCGCCACGGAAATCGCCAGCATGGTTTCCAAGTTCAAGCTGCCGGTTACGTTCGACCACGCCGCCTTGCAACGCTATTTGCGCTACGGATTATTTGCCGCACCGGCCTCGCCATTTGCGGGCATCCAAAAAGTTCCGCCCGGCGGGATTGTTGAGATTGATTTGCGCGGCGTCCGGCACTCGGCTTATTGGCGCTGGAACAATGTTGAATCCGCCAAGCAAAAACCGTCGCTCGATGCGTTTGATAAAATTTTCCGCGAAACCATCCGCCGGCAAACCGACGTGGACGTGGACTTCGCCGTCTTCCTGAGCGGCGGGGTGGATTCTTCGTTGGTCTCGGCGGTCACGCGGTCGTTGTATCCCGAACGCCGACTGAAGGCTTACACCTTGCGCTTCGAGGAAGCGTCGTTCGACGAGGGAAATTTCGCCGAAACCGTGGCCACCTCGCTTAAGCTCGAGCCGGTGACGGTCTGGATTCGTCCCAACGATTTGCCGGAAGCCTTGTCAACATTGATCAAAACTGTCGGCGAACCGCTCGCCGATCCGGCGTGGCTGCCGACGGCGTTGCTCGCGCGGCGTGCGGCGCAGGACGTGCCGATGGCGCTGGTGGGCGAGGGCGCGGATGAACTGCTCGGCGGCTATCCGACCTACACCGGCGCGGGCATCGCCGAAAAATTTTCAAAATTGCCCGCGTGGGTTCGCGCCGCCATCCGGCGGACGGTCGAGTTGCTGCCGGTCAGCGAGAAAAAAATGACCGTCTCCTATCTGCTCAAGCGTTTCGTCCAGGGCGCAGAACTGGGCGGCATGACGCGCCACCAACTCTGGATGTCGAACATCTCGCCGCCAATTCTGGAACGTCTCGGAGTTCCGCCGGTCGTTTCGGACGAAAGTAATTTTGCCGACGGCCTGCTGCTGGACCGGGTGCAGCGTTGGGATTTGGAAAATTCGCTCGCCGAAGGACTGCTCACCAAGGCCGACCGCGCGAGCATGAGTTCCGCGCTGGAATTGCGCGCGCCGTTTCTGGACGAATCGGTCATGGCTTTTGCCGCCAGTTTGCCCGTCGCCGACCGCATCCAGAACTTTGCCACCAAGATTTTTCTGAAGCGTTACGCGCTGCGCTACCTGCCAAAGTCCATTGTCCATCGGCGCAAGCGCGGGCTGTCCGTGCCCATCGGGAGCTGGCTGCGCGGCCCGCTCCGCGAATGGGCCGGCCAGAAGCTCGCCAGCCAACGGCTGGAGCAGATTGGCGTCCGCACGCCGGCTGCCTTGGAGCTGTTTTCGGAACATTGCGAGCACCGGGCCGACCATGCGCGGGCGCTGTGGACGCTGATTGTCCTGAGCGAATGGCTCGACTGGGCGGCGCAGGAAACGGCGTGAGACCGGCGCAAAGCCGCTTTACACTTCGGCGGACACGGCTAGAATCGGCTCATGGCTGGCGAATACGATTCCACCGAATTTATTGACACCGATTTCACGGCGCAGAAATCGCCGTTCGCCGCGCCCGCCGCCGGCCCGCTCCGGGCGCCCACACGCGACGACGTGGACCGCAAGGTCGTCGAGGCGCAGCAAAAACTGGTCGAACTCAAGCGCGCGCAGGAAGAACTTGAACGCGAACGCGCCGGGCTGGAAGAATTGCGTCGCCGGCAGAATGAATTTCAGACCGGCCGCGACGAGGTTGTCCAAAATCTCACGCGCGGGCTTGGTTTGCTGGAAGAGGCGGAATTTGTCGCCCGCCGCGACGCCGAGCAGATGGTCAAGACCGTCGGCGATTTTCGCGCCGCGCTGGCCAAGGTGCAGGCGATCAACGACACGGCGTGGACGAAGGAGAATTTTCAGGTGGAGCTCACCCGCGCGCTGACGACGATTGAAAACGCGCGGATGGAATGGAATTCCGCGCGGCTGAAAATTTCCGCCTTGGCCGGCGAGACCAAAAATGCCGCCGCGGCGCTGGACAAAAATTCCCCGGCATCCGCTGCCGCGCCATCGCTGGCGGATCTGGGCTTTGGGCAGCTTTGCAAAATCGGGCTGGCGATGACGTGGCCGCTGCTGCTCGTGGCGTTGGGCGCGCTGGGAATCTTCATCGCTATTCTCGCGCGAAAGTAGGACGGCATGGCGTTTTCCAAGAAAAATCCCGACCCGATTTCCGACAAGGCGCGCGCCCTCAACAGCGAGATTGCCGCGCTGGAGGCGGAGATTAAAAAGCTCGACTCGCAAATCGCGCGCACGCCGGAGCCGAAGTTCCGTTCCACCGCCGCGCCGTCCGGCGAAACCATTTCCCGCCACGCAGAAAAACCTGTGCCCGCACCAAAACCGCGCGAGCCGGTTTTTGAAGATGTGAATCGCGCCACGCTCGCGGCGCGCGACGAGTCCGAGACGCCGGAAATTTTCAACGAGCTGGGCGTGCGCAAATACGACCTGCCCGCGCTGTTCAACCGGGTGCGCAATCATTTTCGCGGGCCGACGACGAGCAATCCGCGCCTCGTGAACTACCTCGCCGCGGGCGGCGTGCAGGGCTTACGCCCGTTGCGCTACGAGAAGCGCGTGGCGCGCAACCGTTTTTTTGCGCTCGTCATTGTCGTCGGCGCGGTGCTGCTGGGGTTGTTTTTGATGCTGAAACATTGAAATGAAAAAACAATTTTTTGAACTGCCGGCAGCCACCCGCGCCGGAACTTTTCGTGCGCTCTATTCCGAAAACGGCCTGGTGGAATTAAGTTTTCCAAACCCGAAAGGGTTTGGCGCGCCGAAGCGCAGCGAAGACGGACGGCTTCCTGCAAAAATCCGCGCCTGGCATCGCGAGACGGAAGCGGCCTTAAAAAGCATTCTTACCGGGCGCGCGCCAAAAAAATTACCGCCGCTGGATTTAGTTGGAACTGATTTCCAGAAAAGCGTCTGGAACGCGCTGCGGAAAATTTCTCCCGGCAAAACGAAAAGCTACGGCGAAATCGCCCGCGCCATCGGCCGGCCGAAGGCGGTGCGCGCAGTGGGCGGCGCGTGCGGGGCGAATCCCGTTCCGGTGCTGGTTCCGTGCCATCGCGTGCTGGCGGCGAACGGAAAAATTGGCGGCTTTTCCGGCGGCCTGGAGTGGAAACGCGCCTTGCTGGTGCGTGAAGGTGTCAAAGTTTAGCCGGCGGTTTCAGGGTTTTCCCACCTTTCACGAACCCATGAACGGCTGAATGCAGCGGGCGGATTTCATTTTCGGCAAAAAACTTCAAAAACACCTTGTTTTCGCCGGGAAAACACGGTGAATAACTCGCCTCTAAACCGACTTATGGACTGGATTTGGAAACCTTCTGAATCTTTTAGCCGTTCAAAACCGCGCCCGTCGGCAATCGTGGGTGCGGTGCGACCACCGAAGATTTTCGGGCAGACGGTGAGATGAACCTCGTCCACCAGACCGGCGCGGAAGAGCGCGTCATTCAGTTCACCGCCGCCTTCGCACAATAGCCGCTTCACGTTCCATTTCGTTTGCAGCCAGGCAAGTGCGATGGGGAAATTAATTTCCCGGCCACCAAAGATTTTCACCTCGTCAGCCAGTTGGCGGAGTTGCGCCAGTTTTTTGGCCGGGGTGCGTTTGGTGGTCAGCACGATGATTGGGGAAAATCTTCTCTTGAAAATTTCCGCCGCCAGATCAACCGAGCCGCTGCCGCTGACGATGACGCGCAAATTATGTTCCGCCAGTCCGTTTTTCAGCCGCAGCTTGCGGAATTTCTCGCCGCCATTGCCCAAAATGCTCCGCGAGATTTCCACCGTCCGCGCGCCGCACATCACCGCGTCCGCCGTCGCGCGCAACTCGTAAAGGTGCGCCAAATCCCGCGCGCTGCCGAACGAGTGGGCGGCGCGGTTCGCCGTCGCGATTTTGCCGTCCGCCGTCATCGCCATGTTGACGAAGACGAAGGGTGGTTTTGAGTTTTGAGTTTTGGGTTTTGAGTTCACAGAATCAGCATCGCATCTCCGTAACTGAAGAATCTATATTTTTCGCGGATGGCCTCGGCGTAAGTTTGCAAAACCAGCTCGCGTCCGCGCAATTTTTCGCCCGGCGTGGCAAACGCGCTGACGAGCATCAGCAGGGTGGATTCCGGCAAGTGAAAGTTTGTCAGCAGCGCGTTCACAATTTGAAACTGTGCCGGCGGGAAAATGAAGATGTCGGTTTTACCCTTATGGACATTGAGTTTTCCTGCGTATTGCCGCGCGATGGTTTCGAGCGTCCGCAGGGCGGTGGTGCCGACCGCGATGACGCGGTGGCCGGATTTTTTCGCCTCGTTGATGGCGGAAACGGTTTCAATTCCTATTTCAAACCGCTCCGCGTGCATCTTGTGATCGGCCAGGTTTTCGGCCTTCACCGGCAGAAAAGTTCCCGCGCCGACGTGCAGCGTGACGAAGCAAATTTTGACGCCGGCTGAACGGATTTTGTCGAGCAGCTCCGGCGTGAAGTGCAGGCCGGCGGTCGGCGCGGCGACGGAGCCGGCGGGCTGCGCGAAAACGGTCTGATACCGCTCGCGGTCGCCGGGTTGTTCGCTTTGGCGTTCGATGTAGGGCGGCAGCGGTAATTCACCAAGTTTATCAAGATCGTGAAGCAAATTTTCAATGCCGGAAAATCGCAGCCGCCGGTGGCCTTCGGCATTCACGCCGGTAACGGTCGCGACAATTTCCGTTATCGTGCCGTTTTTTTCTTGCAATCGGATTTCGGTGCAGATTTGCGCGCGTTTTCCGGGTCGCATCATCGCCCACCAGTCGTTCGGCGCGTTATCCTCTAGCAGCAGGATTTCAAATTTTCCGCCGGTTTTTTCGTTCACGCCGTGCAGCCGCGCCGGGATCACGCGCGAGTTGTTCAGCACCAGCACGTCGCCGGGATTCAGATATTCAAGCAGATCGGGAAACTGGCGATGTTCAATTTTACCACTTTTCCTTTGCAAAACCAGCAGACGCGAGCCGTCGCGGCGCACAGCGGGCTGCTGCGCAATCAACTCCGGCGGCAAATCGAAATGGAAATCAGCGGTTCGCACAGACGTGAGCGTAACGGAGCGGGACGGGGGCTGACAATTCACAGTTGGGAGAAATTGTGAATAACTTTTGAATAATTAACGGTTTCGCCGCGCAATTTCCATTGACAAGGTGGCGCATTGTGGGTAGAAATGGGGCGTTGTGGGTGATTAAGCCGTTTGGCAAATCACTGTGAACAAGATGAGCGACACCAAAACAGTTCCGCCGACTTACTACAATTCGTGCTTCCGGCACGGGGTGGATGAGAAGCGGCGCGTCCAGGTTCCGGCCAAATGGCGGCCGGAAGACGATGGTGTGGAACTCACGATGATTCTCTGGCCGAAGCACAATGCCGGCGCATGCCTGCGCGTTTTGCCGCCGGCCAAAATGGCGAAACTTGTCGCGGACATCGAGGCGCTGCCGAACAGCGACCCGAACAAGAGCGTTTTGCGGCGGCGCATCGGCAGCAAGTCGGCGCAGGTGGCTTTGGACAAGGCTGGGCGCATTTGTTTGCCGGAAGACATGGCGCGCGCAGCGGGCATCAAGGACGAGGCAATGCTCGTCGGCCTGCTCACCAGTTTTGAGATTTGGAATCCGGCCCGTTACGAAACCGTTGAGGCTGCGGACGAGGTGCACACACCCAAGGCCTTTGAATTCATGGAATAATTATGAACCTAGGAAAATTGCTTGGCGCGGGGAAAAGTTTTTTTGGCAGCGGCGGCAACATTGCCTACCGCGAGGACAAAAAATTTCACCTGCCGAAATTCAACGCGGACAAAAATCCGTTCGCGCCGAAGTCGGTTGAGCCGGTGCCTGCGCCCGCGCCGGAAGTGAAAAAGGTTTCCGCGCCCGTTTTTGCCAAGACGCAGAAGATTCCGGTGTTCGCCGCGCCCCAGCCGAAACCGACGATGCCGACGCGCGCCGTGAGCTGGAAGGACAAATTGAATCCGTTCCGCGCGCCAGAGCCGACGCGGCTTGCGCCGACCAGCGCGGTGCAGGTGGAGCTTTCGCTCGAAGCCGTAAAAGTCGTCCATAACGATTTGGCCGACGCGGACATCGAAGTTGTGCCGGTCAAATCCCGCACAGCGGCGTCGCCGGAAGCGGCGATGCTGCCGGCGGCGCGCTCGGCTTGGGAATTTTTGGGCGAACGGCTCGTGAAGCAATCTTGAACAATGCGCAGTGCCAGAATTCATTCACAGATCAGTGATGGCGGCGGAGGTGCTGGCCGCGCTGAGGCCGCGCCCGGACGGCCGTTACGCCGACGGGACGCTCGGTGGAGCTGGTCACGCGGCGAGCATACTGGCCGCGAGTTCGCCGACTGGATGGTTGTCTGGGTGCGATCGCGATGGCGTCGCTCTTGAAGTTGCGCGCGCGCGGCTGAATGAAAAATTTGCTGGGCGCTTTGAGCTACGGCGCGGAAATTTTGCGGAACTGGCGGACTGGGTTGCGGAAAAAAGTTGCGACGGCGTGTTGTTGGATTTGGGTGTGAGTTCGCCGCAACTGGATGTCGCGGAACGCGGGTTCAGTTTCATGCAGGACGGCCCGCTGGACATGCGGATGGATCACCGGCAAAAGCTGACGGCTGCGGATCTGGTCAATGGCGAAGACGCGGAACCGCTGGCAAAAATATTTTGGGAATACGGCGACGAGCGCGATTCCCGCCGGTTTGCAAGGGCGATTGTCCATGATCGCGCGTTGCGAAAATTTGAGACGACGATGCAGTTGGCCGATTTGATTGAGCGCCTTGCGCCGCGCCACGGAAAAAAGGCGCATCCGGCGACGAAAGTTTTTCAGGCGCTGCGCATCGCGGTGAACGACGAAATCGGTTCGCTGAAACGTGGTTTGGACTCGGCGGTGAAAATTTTGAAGCCGGGCGGACGGTTGGCGGTGATCACGTTTCACTCGCTTGAAGATCGCGTGGTGAAAGAGTTTGGCCGTGAAAAGACTCGTGATTACACGTTTCCGGGCGAAGTGGATGTGCCGGAATTGCGAACGCCGATTGTGCCGGAACTGAAATGGGTTTCGCGCAAGGCGGTTTTGCCGGGCGACGAAGAATTGAGAGAAAATCCGCGGGCACGCAGTGCTCAATTAAGAATTTTGGAGAAAATTTAAGATGGCAAAGAATCGTAAAAATCAGGCGGCATCAATCCGGTTTGCCCCGGTATTGAAGGTCGTTTTGCTGTGCTCGCTCATCGGCGGTTCAGCGGTTGGTTACGTCTGGCAGAAGAACGAGATTTACCGGCTCGGCCAGCAGATCCGCCAGCGCGAAACAAAACTCGCGCAGTTGCAAAGCGACAACAAGCGGTTTTCCGACCAGATATCGATTTTGCATTCGCCGGTGATGCTCGACCAGCGCGCGAAGGAATTGAATCTTGGCCTCGCGCCGGCGACGCCGATGCAAGTCGTGCGGCTCACGGAAACGCCGGTCACACCGGAAAATAGTTCGCGTCAGTTTGCCCAGCGGCCGGCGACCGAACTCACGCCGTAAGGAAAAGATAATTTTGGCCGCCGCTCGTGACGCCGTTGGTTGAGGAACCGATCGCCACGGGCGGCTGGCCGCCTTTTAGGATGACCAACAAACAACAAATCCGCCGCGCCTTGCTGCTGCTCGCCTTTCTGTCATTGGCGTTTGGCGGCTTGTGTTACCGGCTGGTGGATTTGCAGGTGTTGCGTCACGATGAGTTGAGCGCGAAGGCGGAGCAAAATACGCAGCGCGAATTTTGGCAGGCACCGCGCCGGGGCGATATTCTAGACGTGAACGGAAATATTCTCGCCACGAGTGTGCCGGTGAAGACAATTTGTGCCGATCCGTCGTTGATGGGAAATTTTCAGCCGCTCGTCGCGCACGCGATTGCGACGCTGCTGAAATTAGATGAAACGGATCTGGTGAAACGGCTTACGCCCTATTTGACGCGCAACGCGAAGGGTGAAATCGTCACGAACAATTTGCATTACGTCCGGCTGGCCAAAAATATTTCGGAAGAAAACTGGCAGCAGGTGGCGGCGGCGATGACGAATCTCACTTTCGGCGTGGATGAAAAAAAGCTGCCGCGCGCGCAAAAGTAATTTGTCCGCAACCTGCGCAACTACGCGGTCTTCTCCGAGCCGGACCAGATGCGTGTTTATCCGAACGGTTCGCTGGCTTCGCAGGTCATCGGTTTTCCGGCGGCGGAAGAGGAGAAAATCAGCGGCCGGCTGGTGACACAAATCGCCGGACGCGACGGCGTGGAATTGTCGCTGCAAAAACAGTTAAGCGGCGTTGCGGGCTGGAAGGTTACCGAGACCGACCGCGCGCAACATGAATTGGTCGCGATGCGCGACGAGGACGTGCATCCACGCGACGGCTTGAATGTGATGCTGACAATTGACTCCGTCGTGCAGCACATCGTCGAGACGGCGTTGGCGGACGCAATGAAAAAACACACGCCGCGCAGCATCACGGGCATCGTCATGCGCCCGAAGACCGGCGAAATTCTGGCGATGGTTTCGTTGCCGAATTACGATCCGAACCTGCCTAACACCATCACGCCGGAAACGCGCAACCGCGTCATCACCGACGTCGTTGAACCGGGTTCGACTTTCAAAATCGTTGTTATCTCCGGCGCTTTGAATACCGGCATCTCGCATTTGAACGACCCAGTTTTTTGCGAGAACGGACATTTTGCCTTTGCCGGTCGCGTGTTGCACGACCACGAAAGTCTTGGCAATGAAACGGTGAAAAGCGTCATCACGAAATCTTCCAACATCGGCGCGGCGAAAATTGGCATCAAGCTGGGTGAGCAAAATCTTTATGACTACGCGTGGAATTACGGCTTTGGCCAGCGCACCGGCATTCCATTGCCGGGCGAGGCGCGCGGATTTTTGTATCCAGTGAAGGACTGGAGCAAAGTTTCCATCGCGCAGATTCCGATGGGCCACGGTGTCGCGGTAACGCGGCTGCAGATGCTTTACGCGATGGCGGCGATTGCGAATGACGGCTGGCTGATGCGGCCGATGATTGTAAAGCAGTTGCAGGAACGCGACGGCTCGGTGGTGCAACGCTATGCGCCGGAGCGGGTGCGGCAAGTCATCGGTGAAAAAGCCGATTTGGATATGATCGAGGCGTTGAAAACTGTGCCGACGAAAGGCGGCACCGCGCCGGACGCGGCAATGAAAGATTATGTCGTCGCCGGCAAGACCGGCACGGCACAGAAGGCGGAGAACGGCGCTTACGCGGCGGGCAAATATGTTTCGTCATTCATTGGATTTTTTCCGGCGGACAATCCGGAGCTGTGCATTTCCATCGTGATGGACGAGCCGAAGGAAGGCTATTATGGCGGCAAAGTCTGCGGTCCAGTGTTCCGCGACATCGCCGAGCGCTGCGCAAGCTATTTAAACATTCCGCCGGATCCAAATTTGATGACGAATGCAACGTCGCTCTTCGTGGAAAACGCCGGGCGGAAACTCTGATTTTATGAACCAACCGCGTCCACAACTTTTCGGGATGCTGGCCGGATTGTTCCTGGCCGCCGGGCTGGTGTGCTCCGCGATGCTCGGCACGAGCGCGTGGGTAAAAATAAAAAACTCACAGTTCATCACCGTCAAAGGTTCGGTGCAGAAAGACATTGAATCCGACCTCGCCATCTGGTCTGGCAGTTTTCTGGTGGAGGCGGAAACGCTGCTCGACGCGCAGCACAAGGTGCAGGCGAACCGCGCGCTGGTGGCGAAATTTCTCGGCGACGCCGGCGTGACGAGCTTCACTTTTGCGCCCATCGGCATTGAGGAATTAAAGGCGTCGCAGAAATCCGCCGACGGTTTCGTTTCGCAGCGCACGACGGGCTACCGCCTGACGCAGTCCGTCTCCGTCGAGTCCGCCGACGTGGATCGGCTGGACAAGCTCGACGCCACGCCGCTGGTGGAGCAGGGCGTGATTTTCACCGTCGCGCCGCCGCAATTTATTTACACCAAGGCCGGCGACACCAAGATTGAGATGCTGGCCGAGGCGACGAAGGACGCCCGCGCCCGCGCCGAGCAAATCGCCACGCAAGGTGGCCGTGACATCGCGCGGCTGCACGATGCCGACCAGGGGATTTTTCAGATTACGCCGCAGCACAGCGTCGCGACGAGCTGGCAGGGCGAGAGCGACACCAGCGCGCGCGCGAAGACCATCACCGCAGTCGTCACCGCGACATTTTTGTTAAAGTAAAAAGATTGTGGAAACACGCTCGTTGAACTTTATCGCCGAAGCCTGCGGTGCAGAAATTTTGGGTCGCACGGTGGGCGTGGAAATCAATTCCGTCTGCACCGATTCACGTTCCGCGAAGGCGGGCGATTTGTTCTTTGCCATAAAGGGCGAAAATTTTGACGGCCATGATTTCATCAATGAAATCGCGGCGAAAGGTGTGGCGGCCGTCGTCGTGGAAAAGAAGAAAATCCCGGTGAAAATGCCGCCGTGCGCCGTGCTGGCGGTGGATGATGTCCGTGCGGCGTTTGGAAAAATTGCGGCGGCGTATCGGCGGCAGTTTGATCTGCCGGTCATCGCGGTCGGCGGCTCGAACGGTAAGACGACGGTGAAGGAACTGGTCGCGTCAGTGTTGCGCCAGAAATTTTCCACGCTTTGGAGCGAGGCAAGTTTCAACAACGACATCGGCGTGCCGGCGACATTGTTGCGCCTGAATAAATCGCATCACGCAGCGGTGCTGGAAGCCGGCACGAATCATCCGGGCGAGCTCGCGCCGCTCGTGAAAATGATTGCGCCGAAGTTTGGCGTCATCACAAGCATCGGCCGCGAGCATCTGGAATTTTTCGGCGATGTGGCGGGCGTGGCGCAGGAAGAAGGCTGCCTTGCGGAACTGCTGCCGGCGGATGGAAAATTATTTTTGAACGGAGATAACGAATGGTCGGAAAAAATCGCTGCACGAACGAAAGCGCAAGTTGTGCGCGTCGGCATTGGCGAAAAGAACGATTGGTGCGCGAAGAAAATCCGCCTCGACAAGAGCGGCGTGACGTTCCAGGTCGCCGCGCCGAAGGAAGAATTTTGCGGCGCGTATCGGATCAACCTGCTCGGCCAGCATCAGGTGGCGAATGCGCTATTTGCCATCGCGCTCGGTGCGGAACTGGGATTGGACCGCGCGGAAATTCAAGATGGATTGGTCGCGTGTCCGCCGCCGAAGATGCGGCTAAATTTTTTTGAGGCGAACGGCGTGCGCGTGCTGGACGACAGCTACAACGCCAATGCGGATTCGACCATCGCGGCGCTGGAGACATTGTGCGGATTGCCGTTGCAAGGCCGGCGCGTGGCGGTGCTGGGTGACATGGCGGAACTCGGCGCGCACAGCGCGGCGGCGCACGCGGAGGTCGGCCGGCGCGCGGCGGAATTGAAGCTCGGCCAGTTGTTCGCCATCGGCAAAATGGCGGCGGTGACGGGCAAGGCGGCGCGCGACGCGGGGCTGATGCGCGTGTTTGAATTTGCGGAGGTCGAGGCGGCGCTGAATGTGGTGAAAGGTTTTTTGAAGCCGGGCGACGTGGTGTTGTTGAAGGCGTCGCGTGTGTCGCGGCTGGAGCGGATTGCGGAAATGTTGAAGGCGGAAAAATGAACGAGACTATTAAAAATGGCAAAGAGCAATTTAGATTAATTCTGATTTCGCTCAAGATTTTTGTAGTTTTTGGCCCGTTAATTCTCGTCGCGCTTATTCGCGTCTTGGGTTTAAGTGGAGATATTTCTGTTTTGCTGTTGGAAATTGGATATGTCGTCACGTCTATAATTTTTATTTCGTTCGGAATTCGGCAATTATCTGCCGGGTTGCGAAAATTGGCTTATTCGAGTTTCATTTTTGCAGGAGTTGCGTTGTTTTGGGTTTTGATATTTTTATTTCTGTTACCGTCTTTGGCGAGCACATGAATCCAAAAAAAAATTAAAATGCTCTATCTATTGAGCCAATACATTTTGGACTGGGCGCACGGCTCCGAATGGGAGTCGCGGCTGGCGTTTTTGCGCCTGTTCAAATACATCACAGTGCGCAGCGCGGGCGCGGCGGTGACGTCGCTGCTGTTGTGCTGGTGGCTCGGACCGAAAATCATCCGCTGGCTGAAGGATTTGAAATTCGGCCAGGAATACGCGGACAAGGCGGAGGAATCCGGCGTGCGCCATGCGGTGGACAAAAAAGGCACGCCGACGATGGGCGGAATTTTAATCGTCCTCTCGCTCGTGATTTCGACGATGTTGTGGGCGCAATGGAACGCGCAGGTGGAACTGACGATGCTATCCGTTTTGGTGCTGGCGGGGTTGGGTTTTTACGACGACTACGCGAAAATATTGAAGCAGTCCGGCGGTGGCACGCCCCCGCGCGTGAAGCTGATCACGCAGTTCGCGCTGGCGGCGTTCGTGGGGATTTATCTGTGGAATCTGCCGGCGAAAAGCGAGTTGCATCTGCTCGGCGTA